>OCZT010001090.1_pt1 | contig 27928 bp, 28 predicted proteins | sample 1539031 | NCBI WGS metagenome assembly OCZT01 (sample SAMEA3539308, study PRJEB22396) | soil metagenome | biome: tundra; feature: field; material: soil | place: USA | collected 2010-05 | depth 0.15 m | reverse complement strand
GTTTTAAGATAAGGGCTATCGCCCAACGACCGGAATACGCTATCGCGACCGGTTCGCCCTGAAGGCGGAGGACGACGGGTATTACCTGAAAAAGTCCGTCAAGACACTATGCCCACGGAGAAAGCCTCGCCTGACTAGGCGCTCGAATGGAAATGCCGCGCCGCAAAATTCTCAAATGCTTGACGCCAAGTTCTGGAGCGATTTGCCACTGGTTGCCGTCCCATAATTCAGCGTGGCGGTTTGCCGCGCGAGTTCAGGCCAGTTTTGTATTCATGCTGGTTCCTTAAGCGTGATGTCCATGTTGCAGTGCGGGCAGGACATTTTTTCTCCGATGGCGTGGGAAGGAAATTCGATGTGTTCCTGGCAAAAGAAGCAGGCCATTTTCAGGAGATCAGGTTTGCGCAGGGTTATGCTGGCCTGACAATGCGGGCAGGGAATTTTCCGGCCAAGGTTTTGGTCGGCAAACCGGATGTGGACGCCACAGGCAGGACACGACATTTTCAGAAATTTGGCCGCTTTCGCCCTTCGGCCTTCCAGCCATAGCCAGATCACCGCCGCGTAACTGCCCAGCAGCAGATAGAACGGTAGGAATCCAATGAGGATTCCCATGGTTCCGAGCGAAAGATGCAACGGATCAGTGAGGCTGCCGATGCAGGTGGCCTGGGGGTGGCAGTGCATCGTGAACAGGCCAATGCGATAAACCATGTAATTGGTCGCCAGCCACGCCAGCCAGCCAGCCTGAAGTCCGACACGTTTGCCAAACAGGCAAAACAACGCCACAACCAGTTCAAATGCGCCAACGGCCAGCACCGCATATCGCAGCGGAATGCCCAGCACAGGTTCCGGCAGGGACATCACCTGCGCACTGTCGGCGGCGATGAGAAAGCATGTCAACGCCGCCGCCAGCAGGATCGCCCCACTGGAGAGAATGAAATATCGGATCCACTTCATGATTTTATTCCTCAAAGATGAAATGCTTTTCTTCCATGACCCGTTTGCGTGTCCAATCCGCGCCCACCATGAAATGCGTTTCGCCGGGATGCGTGTAATACTCCACCATGACGCCGGATTTGAGGGCGTTCGCTTGGTATTGTTTGAAGCGGTCTTCCTGATGTTCTTCACCCCCGGTGTCCAGCAGTATTTTGGGCCGCAATTGGAATGGGGATAATCTGGAAAAATCCGGCAAGGCGCCGGGAGTGAGCAGGAGCAGTCCCCGCCACGGCGCGGAGTTGGTCGCCACCATTTGGCTCAAATAATACGTTTCGGCGCTGACGGCAAACAAATAGACCCGGCTGGTATCTACCGTGGGATCATGCTTCATCTGCTCATACAACCCCTGGACATTCTCCACCCAATGCTCAATGCCCCCGGCCCAATAAGGCCGTCCCACCACTGCCACGCACGCACCGCAGGCCGCCACGCTTTTTAAGAACGGCTCGGTGTTGAGTTGAGTGTCTCCGATCAGCAAGGGATACTTTTTATGAGGGTTAAAATTCGCGGGCCGGTAAATGGTGACCGGGACATTGCCGCCCGGCAGATTCATGTTTTGCTGCAAGGTGACGACCCCTTGAGCATGGGGCGATGGGCAATCCGAACTCGAAATGACCGGATGCCACGCGGCCGACGCCACGTCATACCGCCAGATGCCCGCCACGGGTTGGTTGCTCAGGCCGCCCAGCACGAACACCTGCTTTTGGTCGGGCGTCACTTGGAACCAGTCATAATTCCCCGGGGCCAACAATTGGGTCAGCTTGCCGGACAAATCGGCCCGCATCAACTGGGGCGGGTTGGCGGCGCGGTTGGCATAAACGAATTCGCCGGGGGCGGCCCCGGTGTCAATCCAGTATCCATCGGACGCGTTGTCGGCAATTTTGGCCAAGTCGGACGGGTGGTTGGGGTCGAAACGCCATAGCGAAAGCGCGCCGCCGGTGTCGCAGTTCAGCAAATATTGCCCGGTTCTTCTCGCATAACTGAAACGGAGCAGCTTGGTATTGGGCGGCAGCGCGGATCGAAGGTCCACCAGCAGGCGCGGATTTTCGGCACCTACGTTCAGGCTCCAAATGCAGTCCGGTTGGCCCCAGGCAATTGTCTTGCTGTCCAGAGCCGTCAGGGAAATGGCGTTATAGAAAGGATTGTCATTTGAACCGGCTGAGCCCTTGCGAGCGTCATCCGCAGCGCCGGGATTCGGACTGGAAGGGGGGCCGACGGATTGGGCTTCACCAATCGCCAATTCAGACAACTGCAGACTGGCGTCACCGCCGTTGGTCAGGATATTGAGCCGATAAAAACGGTAGGGCTGGTCATTAAAGAATGCATAGGTCTTGGTTTGAAGGCGGGATTCAAAGGTCTGGTTTTCCCGCTCATTAAGCGTTGTCCACGTCCGGCCGTCGTTGGAGGCCTGAAACTGCCAGTTTTTCGGATCGCGCGCGGGCACGTCGTTGCCGCTGGTCAAAGCGTAGCGGGACAAAACCGGGGCCAGGCCGCCGCCGAACTGGTATTGCAGCCAGCCGCTGGCACCGGCGTTGGCATTATACCATTTGGTGTTGGGATCCCCGTCAAACGCCTGGATCACGCCTTCTCTGGGCGCGTTCTCTGCGCTGGCGGAGGCCATGGCGGGAGTGTCGTCCGACCACAACTGAAACTCCCCCAGATGAACCCCGTTGTCGTTTCCGGCGGCATTGGCCGTGAGGTTCAACCGATAAAACCGGTAGGCCGTCTGATTGGGAAGCGGATAGCGTTTGACCCGGCCACGCGTGGAAAACACCTGGTTGCTCTGGCTGTCGAGCGTGGCCCAATGGACGCCATCGTTGGAAGCGAGCAGTTGCCAGTCCCGAGGATCGGTGGCGGGCACGGCCGGGGAACTAATCAGTTTATATTGGCGAATGACCCACGCGCCGTCCTTAAATTCAGATTGCCGCCAGACCGGCCCTTTGGCGCTGCCCGAAAACCAATGGGTCAGCTCGTCCGGGCGCAGTGCCCGGGGCGACCGCATTCGGGCATCCGAGGCGGTGGCGACAACATTGGTTCCAAGGTTTCGCTGGGCCAGGCCACCGTCAGGATTGCCGATCCTGGCCAACAGTTCTTTCAATTCCAAGTCCAGTTCAGCCAGTTGCACGCCTCCGAAACCGAATTGATCCAGGCCATGGTTTTGGGTGATGTAAAGCCGGTAAATCCGGTAAGGCGTGACATTCTTGAACGAGTAGGATTTGGTTTGCAATCGGGAGTCAAAGGACTCCCCCGACCGGGTGTCGAGGGTGGTCCATGTAACGCCGTCGTTGGAGGCCTGAAACTCCCAGTCACCCGGGTCGCGCGAAGGAACGTCTTCCCCGCTGGTTAAGCTGTATTCCGACAGCGCTACTCCGGTGCCGCCGCCGATTTGGTATCGCAACCAGGCTGGTGTATTTTCATAGTTGTTAAACCATTTGGTGTTGACTGAACCATCGAAGGCAACGGCGGCGCTTTCACCCGGATTCTTCGTGCTGGAACTGGCCGAGGCGATGGTCGGCGTGGCCCGCGAATAGAGTTGCAACTGCGCCAGTCGCACGCCGCTTCCGCCCGCCGTGGCGGTCACGTTTAACCGGTAGAACCAATACGGAGTTTCGTTGGCAAAGTCATATTCTTTGGCCGGTTCGCCAGCCGTGAAGGTCTCATTGCTGCGGGTGTCCAGCACGACCCAGTTCGTGGCGTCATTGGACCCAAGCAACTGCCAGTCGCGCGGGGCGGTCGAGTCATCACCCGGCGAACTGGCCAGCTTGTAATGGGTAATGGCCCAGGTGAGACCGCTGAACTGGCATTGCAGCCAAACCGGATCCGCCGTTTTTCCAGAATACCAGGTGGTGACGTCATCCCCATCCATGGCGTTGTCGGCCCCTTCTCCCGGGGCCGACTGGCCGGCCGAGACGGAGATTGCGTCCAGGCGGCTCCGCCGCTCCAGATTGCCAAGAGCCGTTTCCTTGGAAGTCCACGTTCCATTGGCCTGCCGGTTCAGTTCATAAAGCTTGCCCGCCGTCACGCACATGACCTTCGCCGGGTTTAACCAGGTCACAGCCCCCGGAACCGTCGGCAGGGTAAAGTTGCCGAGGCTGCGCCCGGTCGGCGCATCGCAGATGACCATTTGTTGATCCACCAAACAGACAAAGGCGCTGTCGTCCGGGGACCAGGGGCCGGCCTGGATATCGAACTCCGCGTTCCCCACTCTTAATCCATTGGTGTCCTCCATGATTTGTCGCTTCTTCCCCGTTGCGGCGTCGGCCAGAAACACGGCGTGACCACGGTCATTCGCCGGGGCCACATAAGTCAACTGGCTGCCATCGCGGTTCATCTGCGCCGGGCCGTAAAAATTCCTGATCCCGCCATACGCGGCGGCATTTTCCGCCAAATGCGCCGGCCGCTGGATCTGAATCCACAGCAGCCGCAGTCCAACAAAAGCAACGGTAATTATGGCCAATCCGGCCCCGGATCGCCAAAACGTCGTCCGTTGCCAGAGTTTTGCGCTGAATTGTGTATTGGGCGTATTCATTGTGATTTCGTCGCAGCCGAGGTAACCAGGCTCTGATCAATTGCCGATTGCCGATTTTCGATTGCCGATTTCAAATGGTTGATTGTCGGTTTCATGCTGCTTTCAGGCCATCATCCATCATCAACCTTCCATCCTCTTTCCCCGCCCTTGCGGCTCCCAACTCCAGCAGCACCCAAAATACCGCCGCCGTGGGCAGCTCAAACAACCCGCCATCAAACCAAAACGCCACCAGCAAGACCAATGCGCCTGCGCGACAAGCGCAACGTAGCGCAGACGTCTCGACGGCGCTACTGCCGGACGAAGCTTCCCCCTCTCCGCGTTTGACAGGGGTGTGTCCTTCGCTCGCGGGAGCGGGAGAAGGTGACCGCAGGTCGGATGAGGGTTGTGCGGATAAGGCTGATTCCTGGGAGCCGAACGGGGAGAGAGCCGGGGTGAGGTGCAAGTGTTTTCCGCCGTCCGCCTTCCGATTCCCGATTTGTTGAAGTGTTTCTGCTTTCTGCTTTCTATTTTCTGTTTTGAGCGCCAGCCCCACATACGCCACAAAACACAGCAAGCCGGGCAAACCCAGCTCCGTGCCCAGCATCAAATAACTGTTCATGGTCAGTGCCGCCGCGCCGCCTACCGGCGGTGAATAATTTTTATCATAGGTCGTCACCGCTTGATTCCAGCCCACGCCCAGCGGATGATCCCGCATCATTTGGACCGCCCCGCGCCATGCAGACACCCGGTGCTGCGCCGAAGGCCGGCTAAAATCCAAACGCTTGAGATACCAAGGGACATCATCCGCCGTGCGCCCCCACAGCAACCCCACGCCCAACGCCACGCACCCCACGCCTATCACCACATAGCGCCATTTTATTTTGCCGTAACTCCACGCTAGGTATAGCAAGCCAGCCGAGGTTGCCAGCATGGCTCCCCGGCTATAACTCATCACCAACCCAACTGCCATCATCCCCGCCGCAATAAAAAGAAAAATCCGGAGGGACGAGTTCCACGAGCCCCTGACTGGTTTGTTCCCGCCGAAGTTTTCCGATTTCAGGTTTCCGGTTTCAGATTTCAGATTTGTAGCTCGCAATCCTATTGCGAGCACGCCCCCCGCCCCCATCAACATTCCGTAGATATTGGGATTATTCCAAAGCCCCATCCAGCGCGGTCCATGGTAAGGATTGTTAGTCGTATCCACATGCCACCACACCGAAAACGCCAGCAGTCCGATCAAACCAATCAAATAATTTGAGATGTGCGATTTTGGATTGCCAATTCCAAACAAAACCGCCGCTCCGCGGCCCATCGTCACCCCTGCCACAAGCGTGAGGGCATCTGTCGCCGACGAAGATGCTGCATAGAAGAAATACATGGCGATGGCGACAAGAAACAAACCAATCAGCGGCAAATCATTTGGACTAAACGTCAGAAATAGAAAAGTGCAACACCAAACAGCAGCGCAAACCATCAACGGCCATTGCGTCTGAAACAGTGCTATTTGAACTTCTTGAAAGATTTTGTTTTGCCGTTGCAAAATAAACTCAAAAAGACAAAAGCCAATAATAATTAAAGAAAACAATATCTTGATGACTGTCTGCAGGTTCATTCATTTTTGCGGATTGGGGCGCATATGGTGCCTGTTTTCTTTGCTGCCAAAGCCCAAAAACATGTCATAGGCATCAAAAGATAGCCCATAACAATATTTTATTATCGCAACGCTGATCACCGATGAATGGGTGTAGGAACTGGGTTTTCATTAGAAAAAAACTCCAAACCGACATTGTTTGTAGAACCATCTGCTGAAAGCTCAACTCTAACATTGAAATCGCCGTGACCAAATCCCTGTTTGTCTACCCAAATCCAATGGCCTGCTTCAAAATGTGCCGGTAGTTCATTCCAAAATGGCTGGCAATGATAAAGCGTGAAAACTTTATCGTTTGCCAATCGCATGGCAAGGGTCTTGGCTTGCTCTGCGGTAAGTGTTGCCCTTTCCCGGGAATGCACGCAACCAACAAGAGGCAATAGCAAAATAATAATTAAAGAGCATTTCAGCCTCGACAGACAATTTTTCATAATGGTGTATCAAGCGCGTCAGCTAGATCTGCTGCTATCAGGCACAAGCCGGACAACTCGGTTATTTGGCAATCGCGTTTTGCGATGGTGCCGCTACAGAAACAGACGGCATGGCATTGCGTTGACGCCAGAGACAATATAGCGATATATAGCTGCCAAAAAGCAAATAGACTAGAATACATTTCATAATCAAATCTGCCAAATTGGGCGCTACATGAATTGCAGTCGTCAAATTACCCAAGCAATGGCATGGTTTATGGTATCCAATTAAAATTAGACTTATTCTGTATATCAAGAAACTTGTGGCAAGACATCCAATGCACATTGCCTTCACGTCCAAACATTTGCCAAAAAAAGATAGCAAAGCAGTTAAAAATTCAACAATGCCAGCCGCCAAAAAAAGATACCGGAATTGCATTCCTATAATCGGATCTTTTGTTTCTAAGAATCCATCGCTGCCTGTAGCACTAATTAGCTTGGCAAGACCGGAACAAAACAAAATAAACCCTGCCGAAAACACGAATATTCTTAACAACCTTTGCACCGGTCGCATATTTATTTGCCTCTCATGACTTCGTTTGTGAACATAAGATATTTAGCCATCATTACAAACTATGTAAAACATGGCAGTCCTAAAAAACTATTAAATAATTGGAATTTGTAGCTGTAAAGAAATTCGCATCTATAACATCATCCACAAGCCACTTTTGCGGTTTACTAACCCAATAAAACCTCACTAAAAAAGGCTTGTATATCTCTTCAGGACAGTGAATCTGGACGAAAATCAAACAGTTTGCACAAAGGACACTTTTCTCCTCGGTCAAAATATCCTGAGTCGTTGGATGAATGTCAAATAGCCTGAAACGGCTTTCCCCCAAATCACAATAAACAAGGTTAGGAAAATTTGTTGTAGCAAATGAAAACCCCATTGCTCCATCCGTTAGTGAAAATTGGCACTCTTTTAGTCGGGGGACAGTATGTTCATATCTGTCAATTTTTACAATCAAGTTGTCGAAACAGACCGCAGAAAAGTAATTGCTGTAACAATTACGACCGGAGTAATCATAAAAAAAACGTTGAAATTTTTCATTAATATCTACGGGCACATGAAATCTGTTAGTCTTGTATTCTGGCCAGTTAGTTTCATATTGAGAATGCCAGTTTGGCATATTTCGTGGATGCCAATTAGTCTTATACTGCACATGCCAATAATCGTAAAACTCGTAACTAACTGGCCTTAGCGGCGGCAAGTTTACAAAATAATCATTTATTCTGTTGGTTCCGGCTGGAGTTATATTATATTTAAAGCCGGGAGGGAATCTAAAGTCTTTGTATGACTCATAATTCCCAATGCTAAATGCATATATAAATCCTCTGACTGTATCAATTAATTTGTCCGCCATTGCGGCGGACATTATTGGGTTAGCTTCCAAATGCGTGGTTAATTTATCCAGCGAATTCTTAAATGCAGCAGAGTCTTGTATGGGGATATACTTATAGTCTTGCCATTTTGCTACCGTTTGCTGTGCCATCGTCTTTTCCTGATCCATTGTGGCCGGCGCATATCTATATGTAGGGTGGAGCTTATAATGCAACACCCTACTTGCCACGATCAGACAAAACACGAGTGTTGTTCCTCCGAGCAGCAACAGGCGGACGCGATACTTGTCCATTTTAACTTAAAAAAGCAAAACCTTTCCCGATTGTCTATTCAATAATCATGCAGTCATTGGGGGACAACAATAATCAAGGGTGAACTCGCAGCTGCCATAATAATTAGCTAAATCACACGAGTAACTGCAGGGACATGTTCCCCCCTCGCATGGCGTCGTGCCCTCACAAGCAAGAGCATAACTTACTCCGACTGTTAAAATACCCGCAACCAGCGACAATATTAGGAATGTTTTCATATTTTAGTTTTGTTTTGTTTGGAATCATTTTTTGCCGTAGCATTTGCATTTCCAGAGCGAGTTCTGGTCGGCGGGCGGCATTGTGGCGGTGTCCGTGTAAGCGGCAAAGAAATTCCCCGCGCTATGGCGCGGTGACAATCTTTGGCTTAAATGGCTCATACCGAAGTTCATGAATTATTAGGCGCTATTACAACAGGGCGGCAGGCTCATTGAAAGGCGAATGGTTAATCATTTTGACTTATTGTTAATCATTTTGACGCATTTAGCCGAAACGATGCAGAAGGATTAACCACGAAATACACCAAATACACGAAAGCCAGACCGGTTCGGTGGATTGGCATCCTGCCAAAGACACGCACCAAGTGGTGAGCGCAGATGGAAACTTTCAAATGGGAAAACCAGCCGCCGTCACTTCGTTCTATTTTCGTGTGGTTCGTGTATTTCGTAGTTCAAAAGCATGGTTCCGGTTTAGAGGCTGGGGAGGCACCAGCCTATGTTGTTTGGGGCAAACGCCCCAAAAGGCTTTGAACGCGCGGGTGAAGTTGGTCTGGTGTTTGTAGCCCAGACAATAGGAGGTTTCCTGGATGGTGGAGCCGTCGCGCAACAGTTCTATGGCCTGATGCTGTCGCAGTTCCGCCAGCCAGTGGCCGGCGGCCTGGCCGGTGTGCTGGTGCAGGTGTCGCTGCAAGGTGTCCTTGGAGACGTCGCAGAGCCTGGCCAGCGCCGTGACGGACCATTTGGCCTGCCGTGCCAGTTCCGCCCAGTTGTGGATGTCTTGTAGTTTGGTAGTCATGCCCATTCCCTTTTATTTTCTGCCGAAATATTCCTGAATCGGTTTCAAAACTGTAGCCGCCGACGTAAGGAGGCTCTGATTTTCTTTTAATTTGAGCCTCGTCACCTCGGCTGCCACGCGGTTTTGAAATTACCTCTCCGGTTTAAGTCTTTTTTGGCAAGCGGCATATGTAATTTAGCAGGAACTGGAGATGAGTTGTAATATGACAAGTGTCATAGGCGGATAGTGTGGTGGAATCTGCGAGGCTAGAATTTTTGGTTTTGTGTTTTTGGCATGGAGCGTTTTGGTTTGATACCGGGGCCGTCAGAGTCTCGCCGTGTGCCGCTTGCTGCTACACCAACTTTTTCATTCTTCTCATTCCCGCTCTCACGGGGCGGTTTTTTCCCGGCGACGAAGCGCATGAGCCACGCCAGCGACCCGGCTATACTGGTGAGGCTGTTGGAAATCGTCACACTGACCAAGTTGAAGCAACCCGCGAACGCAGCGTTTCCGATGCTCGTTACGCCGTTGGGGATCGTGACGCTGATCAGCTTACAACCCGCGAACGCACTTCCGCCGATGCTGGCGACGCCGCTGGGAATCGTCACGTTGGTCAGGTTGCCGCAGTGGCCAAACGCCGAATCCTGTATTGTGATGACGCTGCTGGGAATCGTTACGCTAACAAGGCTAGGACTGCTATCGAATGCATAGGTCAAAATGTTTGTGTGTCATCGAGCGGTTGAAAACCGCTCGATGACATGAATTGAGCTTGCACCGCATCAGGCAACAACAAAAGCAACCCCCCAGCAGGCACATTTGAATCAGATTTCGTTTTGTTTTCATTGCCGCCTTTTGATGGTTATAATGGTGGATCTTGAAATGTTCGCATACCGTTTATTGTATTCTTTTTATTTAAAAATCCGAACCTTTCAACAATTACTCAATGAATCAGCAGTTCGCGATCCCGCAATTCAGAAATGCGTTTCAGGACTGTGAGAAGTTTTTTTCCCAACTCGTCGTTCTCGTCTTCCGGGCTGCCTGGATTGTGAATTATATCCAGCAGAAATCCGTAGAACTCATGCATGACATGGCGATAGCCGCCATGCACGGCAATCAGTTTTCCCGGCCCATTCATTTCAATATTCCACGTCCCGGCAGCGCTGTTCCAGTTGATGGCTGATTTGCTGGATGGCCTTGGCGGAAAGCCGCGCCGGTTCCTTGGCGATGAAGCTGGAAAGCTGTTTGCCACTCAATACCTTCACGTCCGAGTTGGTCTTGAGCGTCACCCACCAGCCCGGCAACGCCACCACCGACTGGACCGTCACCCGTTCACCCGTTGCCTTCGACAGCAGATTGGCGAGCCATCGGGCATTTTGGGTGGCCTGTTCCGGTGCCTTGGTGTCGTAACCGGCAGGAAACTGGATTTTTTTACCGTCAAATTCCGCTTTGTGATCAGGTTGACCGGCCTTGCCCGGCTGCTTGGTGCGATATTTGGTTTCAATGGCAAAAACGCCCGCCGGACCGACCACCACATGATCCACATTCCATTTTCCATCGCCGGGAATATCATGAAAAACCGAGCAGCCAAGCGCCGTCAACGACTGCAATTGTTCCGCCACCGCCTGCTCGCCCAGCAACCCCATGCGATATGAGCGAATGTCCAGCAGTCTTCGCCAGGCCATGACCGTGCAACCGGCAGCACCCAGCCCGAAAATAATCAGGAACATGACCCGGTTGACTTTGTCATTGGGAGCCATCGGCAAACCACCGGCCGCCAGGAGCGAACTCAAAAAAGTCCCCATGAGCCAGGAATTGAAGGCATCATTCAAATCTTCCAGTTTGCGTTGCAGACTGTAACCGGCTGGCCGGAGCAATTTTTCGGAAAGCGGCGGACGCTCGCCCTTGCGCTTGCGCCGCCAGCGTTCAAGTGAAACCGCCACGAGGAGAACGACTACTGGAATAAGTCCGGCCCAGAGAAGGTGAGATTGCCACATGATTTCAGAAATATTGCAGAATCAACGCCGCCAGCGCCCGCTTGCTGCCTTGATATTCAAATGGCTGGTGAACGGTCATAAAACAAGATCCACGCTTGCGGCGGGAAAAACTAAGGAACGCTCTTGTTGCCATATTACTATGCAAAAATAAAATCATATTCGTGAGCTAAATCCTTCTTGAGCATTTCATATACCATGTCCCGCATCGGCAAATCTTTGAACAAATCTGCTGCGATTCTACCGCCCGCACCGACAATTTTTCGTCTCATCCCGTTAATTATCAAAAATTCACCATCAATCGCAAATTTTTCAGGACAAGCGCTGGTGTCAACGAATGTAATTGCAGGGAGCGATTTGTCATGGTTCTCGACAATATGAACATTCAAGATGGGGCTACCAAGATAGTCATTAACCTTTGACCATGCATCAAGATCAGCCGAATATACCGTCGCCTCGGTTGGTTCTAAATGAGTGGATTTTTTGAGTTGGATTTTGTTGCCAACAACAAATGTGGGATAATCCTCAACTAAACCTGCTAGAATCTTGCGCACATTGAACCGCAATTCATCAACCGTGTAACCAGACCAGATAGATCTAGGTTGTGATGAGCGCGGTTTGTAAGGCCGTTCGATGTATGCCTGATGCTCAGATAGCAAATAATCAACACACTCTATCAAGGAGTAGATTGAAACATCATGGAAACATAATGGGGACGGCCTCAATTCTGTCCCCGATTTGATCAATTCTTGAACCTCTTCTTTGGCGGGGCGCAGGTTTGGTGGCCAGATGCGGGCCGTGCTTTCAAAAGAGAGGAAAGCAATGGCTTGGGCTGCAGCTTCCAAGTTATTCCGGTTCAATTTTAACAGTTCACCACGACACCTTGGAGCCGCCAATGATATCCAAGCCGGCAAATAAATTGAAATCCCATAGTTGAGTTCGGCGACATTCAGCCGATCCGCCGGTTCTACCCCGATGGTGTGACCGAATTCATCAACAAACCAAAACAGGTATTCCGTAGCCAGGTTCCGTCCATGAATCAAAAAAGTCTTGTGACGCAACATTTGTTCCACATGCTTCAAAATAAATTCTTCCGCCTGCTTTTTTGCTGGTTTCAAATGCGAACGACGAATCCAGTTATATTGGATCGTTTTACTGCCCGGTTTTCCTTGCTGCCATGCTGATACGGCTTCGAGCGGGACTTCAAACGGCTTTGATGGCAAGCTGGATATGCCAGTGACACGCATGTCAGGATCACCTGGTGCTATGGAAAAAAGCTGAAAGCAAACCTCTGTCGCATCTGCGGAATAAACAGCAACGCCCAATTTCCAGACCCCTTTGAAGCATCTGTCCTTGATGATGGCCAAGTCATAATCTAAAAATCGGTTTATGTGCTCGATAAATTCTTGGAAATAAATCTTGTCCTGTTTGGATATGTGCGACGGATCAAGCTGGTTTACGATCTGGTTCAACCTGGGATAATCGGCAACGCGATTATTGTATTCCCGCGATAATTCAAGCCATTGGTTGACGAATTGCGAGTCCGGCGAAACGGCATTGACCTTCGGATCAAAATGAATCGTGAAAGTTTGCTGGCCGACTTTCATTTCTGGCATCCGAGAATGCAAATGTTTGAAGTATGCCTTTCTGTTCGTGGTATCAACACACACCAATAGAAACGGCAGGCTGATCCTTTGGCTGTATGCCACCAATTCGACAGGACACGAATATGAAGTGTCACCGTCAGGGATTTTCTTGACCTGAACCTCAAGCTTGGCCAGTGGGCGCTGTTGATCATCAAGTATCTCTAGGTGTCCGTCAGTATTGGGTATCTTGTCGAGCCGGGATATGTGAGGAACAACGGATCTTCGGATTATCAACCCCTCAAAAATATTGATGGCTTCCAGCTCTTCCGTTGTGTGGCCGGGATATGGCGATGGTTCCATTGATTTGCTTTAAATTTCCACGCACGAATTTATAAAATTCAAAACGAGAGTATTAAACTCAAATAATTTCGCAAGCTCATCTTCTTGCCAAAAAAGATTGTGCTAATCTGGCAAGTTTTACCGTCTCTCGCCGCCACTTAGCTTCTGCTACGATACGCCAGCCCATTCGGATTTCAAAACCAGCCCCCATTACCTCATCGGCGTGCCACAAACATTTTTGCCGGTGTTTTAACGTCCACTACAACCGGGGCGTTCAGGGGTGGTGGCTGGTTTTGGCACCATGAATGATCAACCCATTACAATTGGCGAACGACACGGCTGGGGTGAACCCCAGCCCTTTGGCATTGCTGCCGTGGACGAGCGCCAGCACATCTACATCATCGGTAAAACCGGCTCCGGCAAGACGACGTTGCTGCGCAATTTGATCTTGCAGCACATTGCCCTGGGACATGGCGTTGGCGTGATTGACCCGCACGGGGACTTGGCCGAGGAATTGTTGAATCATATCCCGCCCAAGCGTGCCGATCATCTGGTGTATTTCAATCCGGGTGATATTGAGTTCCCCATCGGCTTCAATGTGATTGGCAATGTGGCACCAGATGACCGGCATCTAGTGGCTTCCGGTATTGTGGCGGCGTTCAAGGGTATTTGGCGGGATTCCTGGGGGCCAAGGTTGGAATATATCCTCTACAATGCCGTGTCGGCATTGCTGGATTGTCAGAACGCCACCTTGCTTGGTGTCAATCGGCTGCTGACGGACGACACCTATCGCGCGAAAGTTGTCCGGCAGATCAAAGACCCGTTCATCCGGGCGTTCTGGGCAGAGGAATATGAAAACTATGACGAGCGGTTCAAACGTGAGGCCATTGCGCCGATTCAGAACAAGATTGGGCAGTTCCTTTTGAATCCAGTGGTCAGAAACATCTTGGGCCAGGTCAAGAAGAAGGTGGATATTCCGTTCGTGATGGACAATGGGCGGTTGTTTATCGCCAATCTGTCGAAGGGCCGGCTTGGGCATGACAAGGCGAATCTGCTCGGTTCCCTGCTGGTGACGCAGTTCCAGCTTGGGGCAATGGCACGATCAAATCGGCCGGAATCAGAACGCCGGGATTTTTATCTCTTCATTGACGAGTTTCAAAATTTCACGACGGATGCGTTTGCCTCGATTCTGGCGGAAGCCCGCAAGTATCGGCTGTGTCTGACATTGTCGCATCAATACATTGACCAGTTGCCGGAACCGATCCGGCAGGCGGTATTTGGCAATGTGGGGACGTTGGTGGCATTTCGTATTGGCTATACCGATGCGGAAGTGATGGCAAAAGAGTTTGGCAATACCATGCCGGCCACTTCCCTTGCTGATTTGGAGCGGTATGAGGCGGTGGTAAAATTATTGGTGGAAGGTTCAAATCTGGAGCCGTTCCGGGCGAAGATGCTGCCGCCATTGGAAAACCGGGTCGGACGAAAGAACAAACTCATCGCTTTGTCCCGCGCGCGATTTGCCATGCCGCGCGCGAAAATTGAGGACAAGTTGCGGCGGTGGATGATGTATTGAAGGTGAGTTTGGTGATTCAAACCGCGAAAAAAGAATACTCCGATGGAATAAAAAAGTGTTTCCGCAACTTCTATTTGTTGAAAAAACAGATTATAGAGACTCCTGTGAAAACCAGCAGGCCACCTACACTTGTCCACATGTTTATTTTACCTTCGCCAAACAAGATCCATGAAAATCCTGCCACGAATAATGGGTAAGACATTTCAATCAGGCTGGTAAGCGTTGCACTTTTGTTGCCAATAGAAAGCACGATTAATGTGTGTGCAACCGTAAAAAGTGTAATTATTAAGATAAAATACGTCATGGTCTGTTTTGAGGAAACTAAAACACCAAGATCAGTTTTGTATGCCCCAGAAGTAAATGATATCCAAAACATGACTAGAAACCCAAACAGGAACTCAAAACCCAAAAGTGTCGAAAAACCAATTTTTTCGAGTAGCTTTCCAGCCAAGGCATAGTCTAGCCCCCATAGAATTGATGCTACAATTGAATATAAAACCCACATAAATCAATCATATCATGAATTGCGACATTCTCTAATTGTGGGGGCCAATCAAGGGTGACAAAGGAGTTTTAAAATATAAAATCTGATAAAGGATAACTAAAAATTATCTATGGTGCAAAACAAACTGGCACTCGCCCCCCCTTCTGGGAAAGAGAAATTGTCCGTTCTGCGGGGCGTAAAGGGAAAAGACCTTTCTTGCCACGAGTTCACGGGAAAATCCATCGCGGGCCAAAATTTCTTGGAATCGATATTTAACGGGTGCGTCTTTGCCAATATTCAAGTTTCAAAAAGTATTTTTCGTCATGCTGAGTTCACGGAAACGAGTTTTTCTGATTGTAATTTTAAAGACACGTCCTTTGACCATTCAGATTTTGTCTTAACTGTAATTCAACGGTGTCGCTTCGTTCGATGCAGCTTTGAAAATGCAGAATGGCGAGACACAATATTTGAAAATGTTAGTTTTCAGGAATGTGTTTTCAGAAATACAACGACCAGTTTGACGGAATTTATAAATTGTAGTTTTGACTCCAATTCTTCCTTGAGTTTTGTTGGAAGCAGCAAAAGATTTTCGCTATTCTCAGGATGCCAATTTTACTTATCGACAACACAAACTGAATTTCTACGAACTAATTTCGGAATCGTCGCGTTGGGGCCTGGCAATTCGCCCCCGATTAAAATGGATGATCCACTTTATGAAATGTCACTTGCTCGTTATAACGGGAAACTAACTTCCGCGCAATTCTGTCAACTTCTGCTTACCGCCTTGTCTAAATTAACTAAAGATGACACTCAGCCGCATCGTCTGCGCCTCCAATACATTTCCGGTATTTGCAAAATTCTTCTTCGAGATAATTTTTTATCAATTTTTTCAATGGAAATTATGGAGAAAGAATTTTCAGAACGGACTCGATTTATTCAGAACCGTGATCAGGCATTGCAACTGTTTAGCCTTATCTTGACCCTGAGAATAACGCTTCGCGAACGAATATTTGTAGTTGAAAGTGAGTTAGCCTTACTTCCCCCAATCGTCCCGCATCAGTTCAATATGCACATGGAGTGCTGCCGGACCTTTGAATTAAAGTCAATTGAAGAATACCTGCGTTTAATGGCGGATTATTGTGGTGTTCCAGCAACTGGGGTCTCTATAAAAGGCTTTAGGCAAGGTAGCACAATCGTAGATTTTATCGTAAGCACACCAACTTCGCTTGTCAGTGTTTTACGATTTTTAAAATACTCCCTCTCGATGGTAACTATAACTCTTAATGAAACAAATAAGCTACGTAAAGCTTGCGCGGCATTGCAACCTAAATCTCGACAGCGAGAAAGCATCGCGACTGATCGCATCTCTGGAAAAGCAAAATTAACTCGGAATAAAGAGCGTCCAGCTGAGAGTATTGCCAATGAAATTATGGGGTCCAGGCCAGTAGAGTCGAGATCAATGGAAATATTCGTCGACAAGGCGAAAGATAAGGTATTGATCATTGATGGAAAGGTGCGGATTACAATTATTTTGAATTGAAAATCCTATAACTAAACGACTGTTCGTTTTTCAATATAAATCCGATGGGCTATCATCAGATTAAGGCGAATGTAGCCGGGATACCCGTTTAACTCAAAAAACTCTTCCGTCATGACGGCGGAATTGTCTAATTTGATTCTCGGCTTGGCAAAAATGAAATAACCACAGTCTGGTGAAATTTTCGTCTCAAAAATTCTTCTTTTTGAAAGTTGGCAATAGGTAGATTGCAAAAAATTTGTCAGCGAATAATTACTTGTTCGTCCTGAAAGAACCTTCAGGGCGCGCCGAGCAAATACTACATCAAACAAAGTTGATCCGCCCACGATACTCTCATATAAAAACAGCAAGTTATCATGGTATTGAGTTGGGTGAAGTAAATATGCAAATCGAAAGGCTGGAATTGCTAATGATTTGGTCGGGGAAATTAGACGAAACGTTTTATCAGAGTCCAATCTTGATGAAAATTCTTGCCGGGTGTTTCCCCATTGTGTGTATTGAAATGCGCCGTCAATTATTACTAATGACCCAGTTTTCCGCTGCCAGTCCGCAATCATTTCAATCATTGCGAGAGAAACACGTTTGCCCGCATACCACATTGGGTCTGATAACAGCAACACGGTTTTCTTTTTCGGAAGGTTCAAAGCACAATCCGGTTCAAACATGTGTTTTCCAGTTACCGGCCTGAGATGAATATGCAGCGTTTTTAAGAAGAAATGCAGGGTGTAATACAACGGTGGCACATAAAACACCTCTTCGTGTCCCTGTTGCAGCAACCAAAGACTCAAAGCCACAAGAATTGAACTCGATCCAGGTCCAGCCATAATGTTGCGGTGTGACAGGCTCAAATTATCTACAGTTTTATGAAAATTACATATCGCGTCCAAAATGCTATGCTGCTCATCAAAATAAATATAACGTGATAATGCAGGGCTCTCGGGCAGTCGTCTTGATAGTTCTGCACCAAGGAACTGGCCAACAAATGGATGCTCGCCATTCCAATCGGATATGAAGTGTTCTCGATTATTACGAATTTCGGCCTCCAAGGCCCGATGCTTCTCAATAAGCTCAAAGATAGGAGATTTACGAGTCACGGATAATTTTTAGTTATCCGTAGTTTTTACTGAATTTTGATGAGATAAGCAACAGTTTCTTCGGAGCGACAGATGGGAACCTGAGCGCATCGCACAACGTAATTTTCAAATTGTCATCTTGTTTCGTGGGTGTTTTTGAGCCAATGCCCGGCGCTGGCTCCGGTCACTCACATGGACATAAATCGTCGTCGTGGTGATTGAACTGTGCCCCAAAAGGCGTTGGATATGCCGTAAATCAACACCTTCTTCCAAAAGGAGCGTGGCCACAGTATGACGAAGCATGTGCGGCGTAATTCGCTTCGCGCCAATGTTTCTCGCATGTCTGCGTAAAATCGCACGAATTGATTGATCCGACAGACGCGTGCCGCGCCGACTGACAAACATAGGCGAATCTGTCGTCCCACCATTCAAACGACGCCATTTGTTTTGCTCCAGCAGCGTTTCTTGAAATGCACAGCATACGATCGGTATTGCTCGTTCGCGATTACCTTTTCCATGAACTGAAATTACCTGTCGATCCAAGTCCACTTGTCCGATTGCGATTCCCGACACCTCACTCACCCGCATTCCGGTGGAAAACAACATTTCTAATAATGTGGTTTCCTGCATCAAACGTGCGCGTGACGATGGGGTTGATGCAGTCTGTTTTCGAGGTGCCTTGAGCAATGAGCGGATTGTTGAGCGGGCAACTATTTTAGGCAAACTGCTGCCCACTTTAATCTCGCTTCGGAATCGCCCTAATGGGTCAATGGCAATACATCCTTGTCGTTCAAGCGATGAAAACATTGATTTGACGGTTGCCAAGCGTCGGCGAATGGTGCGAGGCTTCACATTGTTCATGGAGGCCAGCCAGTTTTGAACTGACTTTTTATCAACGGCAGAAATCAAAATTGAATCGCTTTCTCCCGCCGATTTTGACATGAAATCGCTAAAAAGTTTCAAATCGTGCCGATATGCCTTGAGCGTGTGTGCACTGAGTTTCCGGTGATTGGCGCAATGGCCAATGAACCATTCGATTATAGAATTAAGTGTTTCCATGTGCGGCATAGTGCAATTTGACCGCTATCTTGTATTGCAACAAATGCTCTTTTGAAGAACAAATTTGGCAATTGATTTTTTGCCCCACCGGCAAGTTCTAGCGTCTCCCGCATTTTTCCAATTTCCATCAATGTGGCGGAATGGATAACAAACGCCTTCCCCGCTTTAAACGCGTTCTCCCGGTCGCGTCCATCCAGTTGACGGGACGCGACCACGACATCATCCGGCTTGTTCACCGGCATCGTTTTCTCCGTTCCCACCAGATCGCCGCGCTTTTGGGTGACAGCCCACAACAGGTCGTGCGGCGTTTGCAATTGCTTTTTCATCACGGCTACATTGAACGTCCCCGCGCTCAAATCCAATTCTACGAACGCGGAGGCTCCAAAAGCATCGCATACGGTTTAGGCAATAAAGGAGGGGTGCTGTTGCGCCGGGAATCCGGCATCACCGTGGATTCTGATTCATGGAGTGAGAAAAATCATGCCATTGGCCGGGTGTTCCTTGAACACGCACTGCTAGTTTCAGACGTGATGGTGGCACTTGAACTCGCGTGCCGTAAACATGGCGGTGTCCGTCTCCTTTACGAAGACGCACTTGACCAACCGATTCAAAAACATCCGCTTCACTGGCGGGTGACGATTGCTGGTGGAACCAAACTTGGCGTCATCCCCGACCGAGTGTTCGCGTTGGAATACACCGATCAAGCCGGCCAGGTGCAGCGGGCATATTTCTTTCTTGAAGCCGACCGTGGCACCATGCCGGTTGTCCGCGAAGGACTGGCACAAACCTCTTTTTACCGGAAGCTTCTCGCCTATGAAGCAACGTGGACCAACAAGGTTCACCAGCGGCATCTTGGTATCCCGCGCTTTCGTGTTCTCACCGTCACCACCAGTGCCAAGCGTGTGACATCGCTGCTTGCAGCATGTTCTCAATTGAAGCGCGGGCATGGCTTGTTTCTTTTCGCCGATCAGTCGGTTTTGAAAAAAGATTTGTTCTCTGCCGTCTGGCACAGCGGTAAAACCGATGAATTGTCCCCACTCCTCGACTTGCCAATCCGGCAAGTTCTGCCGTCTCCCGACTTTTCTGTCAACCCGTAGGATTGCCAATGGATGCAGCTCCAATTCGTGAGCCGCACCGTTCTTCACAACTAACTACATATATATATGGCAAAATCATCGTTCGTTGACTTCAAGGCCGTCAAAGCGGCCATCACCATGGAACAAGTGCTTGAGCATTACGGCATCTTGGATCAGTTCAAACGGGGCACCGACAGCTTGAGCGGTGCATGTCCCATTCACAAAGGCAGCAACCCGACGCAATTCCGGGTGAGCATCAGCAAGAATATCTGGAATTGCTTTTCGGAATGCAAACACGGCGGCAATGTTCTCGACTTCATCGCCAAAATGGATGACGTGAGCATTCATGCAGCGGCGTTGAAAGCGATTGAATGGTTCAGCCTCGATCCCGAAGCCATGTCAGCGGATTCCAGTCAGGAAGCCGAGGACAAGGGAGAGACACCGACCGAGGCTGCGCCCCGTCCGAAGCCGGTTGCAAAATCGGCACCGGTTGTAGAAAACGCCACCCCAAACGCGCCATTAAAATTCCGGTTGGACAAGCTGGAACGCGAGCATCCGTATCTCACACAGGAACGTGGCCTTTCGCTCGAAACCATCATTGATTTCGGCGTCGGCTTTTGTTCCAAGGGTATGATGGCCGAACGCATCGCCATCCCCATTCACAATGTCAAAAGCGAGGTCGTGGCGTATGCAGGCCGCTTCCCCGGCGAACCCGCCGAGGATACGCCCAAATACAAACTTCCCCAGGGATTCAAAAAATCTCTGGAATTGTTCAACCTTGACCGGGCAAGCAAAGAGCCGGCAAACACACCTTTGGTGATCGTCGAGGGATTCTTTGGGTGCATGAAGCTTTACCAGTTCGGTTGCAAAAAGGTGGTTGCCCTCATGGGCAGCACCATGTCAGCCGCGCAGGAGGCGTTAATCAAACAACACACCGACCGGCATAGCCAGGTCATCGTCATGTTGGACGAGGACGAAGCCGGACGGACAGGACGAGAAGACATTGCGGTTCGTCTGGCCAAGTTCGTCTTTGTGAAAGTTCACACCTTTGCCGAGGAGGGACAGCAGCCGGACAGCATGAGCGCCGAGGAAGTGCAGCAATTCGTCGGGGGTGTTTCGTGAGTGCGCGGAAGTCGCCGCCCGGTGACTTCCGCAACATCCTTGAACGTCTTTCCCATCGTCACGACACCCGGCGTGTGTTTGATGCCTTCACCCGTTTCGCGGCCTGTGCGCTGGCCGCCCAGACCCGCGAGGCGGAATACCTTGAAGAAGTCAAACGCTGGGAAAAGGCTGACCTGGACGTGTTCTCGGAAGCACTTGGCGCTCTGGTGAACGAAATGGAAACCAAACCGTTTGAAGACATCATCGGCGGATATTATATGGAGTTCGCCTTGTCTTCCAAAGGCCAGCAATGGAATGGTGAATTTCACACCCCGAAAACCGTTTGTGATTGCATCGCCCGGATGTTGCTTGGCGACCTGGAATCCTTGCCGACCCAAGGCCCGATCACCATCTGCGAACCAGCGTGCGGTGCCGGGGCGATGATTCTGTCAGTGGGCGAAGCGTGTTCGCCGGAAGTCCGGCGGCGCCTACGCGTGACGGCGATAGACATCAATCGCACCGCGTGCGACATGACATTCATCAATACAACCCTGTGGGGCATTCCCACGCGGATATTGCACGGCAATTCGCTGTCCAATGAGTTTTGGGCGGCGTGGTCGAACATTCATTACATCGCGCCCTGGCTTCCCTATGCCTTGCGACCACAGACGTCGGAAGCACAGGAACAGGGACAGCCACCCAAGCCGGTCGAAGTGCAACGCATCAAAATTTCACTTGGCCAGCAGGAGTTAGTGTTTTGATTCACCGCCCCTTTTAACCAAAGAGGCTTTTCATATCTGCCAATCCGGCAAGTTCTACCGTCTCCACTGAAATTGTTCGGTGTCATACGCTTCAAGATGGGATCACAGGGTTCATTTCAAATTCAACCAAGAGAAAGAAAAACTATGGATGTTCATTGTTCAACCTGCGGGGAACCGTGGGACGTATATCACCTCTGGCAGGATGCCGTGTTTGAAACGGGATTGAGCCATGAGGAAGCAAAAGCATGGCGTTCACTACCCCATGCCAAAAAATTGACCGACCGTTATCGGGAGAAATTCCGCGAGGCAGGTTGGGAATTCGGGCAGGGTGTCATCAATGTTGTGCGCTGCCCAGGCTGTCCCAAGGATGCCAAGCCAAACCTTGAGCGTGTGCAAACCAAAGCTGCCCTTGAGGAATTGCTGGGCGACGACGAGGACGGACTGGCCGCAACTTTTGAGGATCATCGCCTATGAGTGCCGCCAAATTCAAAACCGGGCAGATTGTCACCACCGCCAATGCCCACGATCACCTGCCGCATGACGACATCCTGTCGGGATTGTTGCGACACGTTACCGGTGACTGGGGCGACCTCAACGAAGACGACCGAAAGGAGAACGAGTCTGCCTTGCAAAACGGACGCCGGCTAATGTCGGCATATTGCGCCGGCAATGGCGTCAAGTTCTGGATCATCACCGAGTCAACTCGCGAAGTTACCACCGTGTTGCTTCCAGAAGACTACTAACCGGCGCGGTCGCACCTTGCGTGTGGCCGCGTCCCAACCATCAACCAAAAGGAGAACTATGCCAAATCAGTGCATTGTGTCCAAATCAAGCAACGGCATGAAGCGGTATGAAGGCCGGCGCGAAGGCTACGCCGTCATCGTCACGGTGAATGACCGTCGGCTCAATCCCCGGCTCGACTTGTGGAATCACAGTCCGACCGGGTTTGAGTGGGGCTATGGCGGCAGTGGCCCGGCGCAACTGGCGCTGGCGATCCTGGCCGACTATTACCGTAACGACGAGCAAGCGTTGAATTTCTATCAACGCTTCAAATGGGCGGTAATTGCCGAATTGCCGGGCCGCTATTGGACACTGACCAGTCAGGAGATTGATCAAGTGCTGCAAAAACTGCGGGACACAGAACCACTTCTGGAGGGCGTGACATGAGCGCCAAGAGGCCGACACTTGGAAAAAAACGTAACGGCTACGATTCAAACCAGGCCGAATTCGGCATCATCTGGCAGATTGCGGAATATCCGTTCCGGCTGCGCGCCGGTGATATATTCCGTTTCAACGACCGGCTGTGCCGTGTCGTCCGCGTCAACGAGTCCGAAGCGGTGGTCATTATGAATCGGCCGGTGCGTGTTTTCAAAACTCGCTTCGACAAGCCGGTTCGCTTCCAGCCGTCGCCCATGACGTTCTACGTTTCACCGCAATCGGAAGTTGCGATTCTTAATCGTAAAAACACCCGATAACACAAGGCGATTCATTGAATCGCCTTTTTTCATTCTTGCCAATCCGTCAATTTCCGGCGTCTCCATTGAATTGACAGACTGCCCTACTCTTCACCATGGGATCACAGGGTTCTTCACAAAACAACAATCAACTAAAAGGAAAATTATGAATATAGTCATAGCAGCAGCCGACCGGGTTTCTTTGTATTACCGGGAAGGTTCATCGGACAAGGTATATCAGGCTGCGATTGAGCCGACGGGGCATCAGTTCGTCGTCAACTTCGCCTACGGGCGGCGTGGCTCGACGCTGACCACCAGCACGAAAACGTCGGCGCCGGTGGACTATGCCACGGCCAAGAAAATCCACAGCCAACTCGTCAGCGAAAAGAAAGCCAAAGGCTACACCGAGGGCGCGGACGGCACGCCATATCAGCACACCGACAAACAGGCGTCAGGCATTTTGCCCCAACTGTTGAATCCGGTGGAGGAAGCCGAGGTCGAGACCCTGTTGCGTGATGACAACTATTGCGCGCAGGAAAAATTCGACGGACGGCATCTGCTAATCCGCAAACAGGACGAGGATATTGAGGGGATCAATAAAAAGGGGTTGCTGGTGGGATTGCCGGAAACCGTATCAAACGACATCCGCAATCTGTCCGGCAGTTTCATCACCGATGGCGAATCCATCAGCGATGATTACCACATCTTCGATCTGCTCGAATTGAAGGGCGAAAACTTGCGGCCGTTACCGTATCGGACACGGCTCGTGCGTCTGGTGAACCTGTTATTGTCCACCGCGAATCATTCTCATGTCAGGCTGGTCGAGACTGCGTTCACAACCCAGCAGAAGGTTGATTTGTGGCAGCGATTGCGGCGGGAAAACCGTGAAGGCATCGTGTTCAAACGGCTTGACGCGCCTTATGTGCCAGGCAAACCAAATCGGGGCGGGCCGCAGTTGAAATTCAAATTCGTCGTCACGGTGTCGGCGATTGTGGTGAAAATCAACATCCAGCGCAGCGTGGAGGTCAGTTTGTTCAAAGGCCGCAGTCTGGTTTCGTGTGGCAACGTCACTATCCCGGCCAATCATGAGGTTCCACCCGCCGGAGCCATCGTGGAGTTGCGTTACCTCTACGCCTATCGGAACAGCCTTGCCCTGTATCAACCGGTGTATCTCGGCCTGCGCACCGATGTTGACACCGACGAATGCAACGTCTCACAACTCAAATTCAAGGTGGAATAATAATTCAGCCGGTCACACCCATCAGTGTGATCGGTTTTTTGATAACGGTTCGTCGCCGCGTGAAAACACGCAATGCACCTTGCCAATCCGGCAAGTTCTAGCGTCTTCATTGAAATGCCGTGGCGTCATACGCTTCACCTTGGGTTCACAGGGTTCTTTCAACAATCAAACAACCATAGGAGATAATATGAACATCAAATCGTATGAGCGCATCACCGAACGCATCGTCGGACTATTGGAGCAAGGCACCGTTCCCTGGCACAAGCCGTGGCAGGTGCAGACGGGATTGCCCCGCAATCTCGTCACCAAGAAGCCATATCGCGGCATCAATCCATTCCTGCTTTTGGCAATGGGCTATGAATCACCGCACTGGCTGACCTTCCGTCAGGCCATCCAGCTTGGCGGCAGTGTGAAAAAAGGCGAGAAAGCCTGTCCCGTCGTGTTCTGGAAACAGTTGCAGGTTACGGACAAGGAATCAGGTGAACCGGGAAAAATTCCGTTGCTCCGCCTGTATTACGTCTTCAACGTCGCGCAATGCGAAAATTTGAAGAATGTGCCCGCCGAGGACACCAGTTCCTTTGTCGCGACCGAGGCGGCGGAGATCGTGGCGAAAATGCCGCAACCGCCAACATTTAAGGGCGGCATGTCTCACGCCTACTATTCCCCGATCAATGACACGGTGGGAATGCCAGAGCCAAAACGATTCGACACCGAGGATAGCTTCCACGCGACCATTTTTCATGAGTTGGTTCATTCGACTGGCCATGAGAAGCGATTGAAGCGTGCAAGCATCACGGAACGCAACGGTTATGGCACCGATCCCTATTGCAAGGAGGAATTGGTTGCCGAACTTGGTAGTGCATTCCTTTGCGGGCAGGCCGGCATCGTTGAGCGGACAATTGACAATTCAGCCGCTTACCTTGAAGGCTGGTTGAAACAATTGAAGCAGGACAAGACGCTCATCGTGTATGCGGCGGCGCAGGCGCAGAAGGCGGCGGACTTTATTCTTGGCCGGACGTTTCAAGAAAGCGAGGTGGCTCATGACTGATTTGGAAAAGCCAGTCAGACAGCGCAGTCTAAAAATTGAAGCCATTGGTGATTTTGCCTATCGCAAAATAAAACCAAGGATACGGTTAAGCGGACACTGGCTGGAAAAAGCCGGATTTAAGCCCGGACACAGGGCGGTAATCCATGTGGAGAAACCTGGCGAATTAACACTTCGGTTTGAGGAACAAATGCCGATTAATTCATCCACGGAAAATTTTTTCCATAGCGGTGGCGATGAAAGCGGCGTTTATCGTGCTTATTCACAATCATCCATCGGGAGACTCGTCGCCGAGCGAGGCGGACATCAAAGTGACCCGCGATTTGATCCGGGCCGGCCAGTTGATGAAGATTGAGGTCACGGATCATGTCATCATTGGCAATCCCAATTTTTCGTCATTAAGGAGCTTGGGGGTTTTCCATTGTTAACTTCACTCCGCTCAAATGAATTTGAGCGGTTTTTTAGTCAAAAAATTATAGCAGAGATTTTCAATTTTGTGAATCTTCTCAGGCGCACGAATCCATAGTAAGCTGAGAACAGTTTTGTCCTTTAACATCAACAACACATGGAGATTCTATATGCAATACATACGCATTATTTCCGTTCCAAAAGGTAATGCCCCGTTGGCAATTCGGGAGCAATGGTTGGGTCTTAAATTACCGCTGGCTGGAAGGTTGGACACAAAATCGGCTCAAAAAAACATCAAGCGCTGCCATCGTCTAAAAGACGGCTTTGTTGTAAACGCGGCCCAAGCATTGACTGTTCTGAACAAATCTTCTCCAACGGCAGGGAATTGGTGGCGGCGAAACCTTCCTCCTGTTCCAGACAACCAACTTGTGTTTGCAAAAAAAGATTGCAAACTAATAAATGAATAACTTGGTTGAAACCAACTCAAGCGCGAACTGTAAAGTTACAGTCGCGCTTTTTTCTGGCACAGTTCTTGACAGGGTCAAATGTTAACGGTTTATATCTGCACTGCTGACGAAAGGTAGTCCTAAACGGCACTTCTGACACTTGTCTTTTTTAACCGCCTCAATGGCCAAATGAAATAAAGCTTCTACTTTGTATTTATCTGTTACAAGTTTATCAACGATTTCAATCCCCGTTGCGCCTCGTATGGCGATTAGTCCTATACCGACAGGCTCAACACTGGCCACGCGTAGAATTTTTATCATCTTCTCTACTCCTTCGCCCGTGGTCGTCATGTCGTTTAGAATCAATGTTCTGCCTCGAACGGAGTAACCACGGCGAATTGCACAAGGGCGAGAATGATCATCAACATCATAAAAGGCGAAACTCGCCTTTAATTCGCTCGCGACTTCTTGCACAATAAGTCCGCCGGCAGTCACTGGGGCAATGACCGTATCAATCTTTTCAGAACTGAATCTTTTTGCGAGTTCTACAGCCAGCTTTTTCTTGAATTCGACACGAGTTGCCAGTCTGCTGAACATAAAAAAATAATCGGAGTGCATTTCCGACAATAGGACAAAGTGTCCCCGGAAGATGGCACCCGTTTCGGCAATCATTTTTGCAAAATCGTCGAGTTCGATATTTGTCGCAAATTCGCCAACGCCAAAAGGACGAACAAGTTTTCTAACCTCGTTCAAATCATGAACTGCCGCTGGACGCAATGATAATTCCAACAGTCTAGTCGCCATTTGGGCCATAAATAAGCGGTCGGCTTCCTCAAGGGGCTCAGATGTCGGCGGCACGGAACTCAATTGATCCCGCCAATATTTCAATTGTTCAACCAATTTCTCCGTAACCGCCGTCTGAGCGGCTGCGTATTCCTTTTCTTCGTGTTCAATCGTTGGCATATAATTCCATACTTCGTCCAGTGTTGCTTTTTAAGCGGGTTCTGTCAACGGGCTTTGCAAGTCCAAGACGATTTGCCCGCGCAGTTCGTTTTGCCCGCTTTTTTGCTGCAATATCGCGTAATTGACAAGTTTTTTGGGGTCAATTCCCTTAACCTCAAACATCACTACGACTCCGTTCACAATTCCTCCCCACTCGGTTAGTGTTTTATAGGCCTCGTCCAAGCCGTTATCGGTCAAAAGTGGTTCAACCAGCAGTATCGACTTGCCGCCGGCACAGGCGTTTAAAAGCTCGTCTGCCAGAACCGAGTCCCTATCACGTCTAACGGGATTCAATGGAAATCCGATGAAATCAGCACAAGGTAAAATCACTTTCAATTCCTCGAAAAATTTACCCATCCGATGGTTGCTCTTGCCGCGCAAAATATACACAATGATATGAAATTGCTCGCCCCTGAAGCGACTCAAAATATCTTCTTTGATATCGTGCTTGATAGTGCCAAGCCCTGTTTCTTGCGAATCTGGGTTTAAGAATC
>OCZT010001088.1_pt1 | contig 27939 bp, 23 predicted proteins | sample 1539031 | NCBI WGS metagenome assembly OCZT01 (sample SAMEA3539308, study PRJEB22396) | soil metagenome | biome: tundra; feature: field; material: soil | place: USA | collected 2010-05 | depth 0.15 m | reverse complement strand
ATCAGCTACGGTGGCTCCTTTGTGCTTAGTTGCTGCTTGCTGCAAGGACTGGTCCAGAGCGTCTATCGCTTCAGGAAGGATTTCGCATGAAATCGCTTCTTCGCGCTACCGACCGCTCTGCCGGAATTTCCTGCGCCGCAACTGCCGCGCCCGGGGGCCCCGTGACAACCCAACACGATACCCACCATGAGCGATTCAGCCCACCCCACGCCCGGAGTTCCCCCAGACGTCGCCCAAAAATATGACGCCGAGCTCGTCAATCCCCCGCCCGCCAGCGCCGCTCGCCCCGTCAGCGCCGCCGAACTGAAGGCCGGCGCCGCCGAGCGCGCCACGCAGCGGCCCCTGCTGCAAAAGATCCTCGCGGTCTTCAAGAAAGAGAAGGGCTCCTACCGCGAGCTCATCATCAACTCCGAGCCCCTCGAGAAGCGCGTCGCGCTGCTCGTCGACGGCCGCCTCGAGAAATTCGAGATCGAGCGCGAGTCCGACAACCGCATGGTCGGCGGCATCTACAAGGGCCGCATCAAGAATCTCGACCCCGGCCTCAAGGCCGCCTTCGTCGACATCGGCTACACCAAGAACGCCTTCCTCCACTACTGGGACATGCTCCCCGCCGCCGCCGACTCGTCCGTCGAGGTCGTGCGCGTGAACAAGAAGAAGAACGCCCCCGCCCGCGCGGCCGAGCCCACCGTCAAGGACATCCCCGGACTCTATCCGCCCGGCACCGACATCGTGATCCAGGTCACCAAGGGCCCCATCGGCACCAAGGGCCCGCGCACCACGACGAACCTCTCCATCCCCGGTCGCTACCTGATTCTCACGCCGTTCAGCGACGGCTGCGGCATCTCGCGCAAGATCGAGGATTCCTCGGAGCGCAAGCGCCTCAAAACGCTCATCAACGAGCTCACGATTCCCGAGGGCATGGGCGTCATCGTCCGCACCGCCGGCGAGGGCAAGAAGGCGCGCTACTTCGTCCGCGACCTGCACATCCTCCTGAAGACGTGGCAGGGCATCACCACGAAGATGCAGACCGACCGCGCCCCCGCCTGCCTCTACCAGGAACCCGACCTCGTCGAGCGCACCGTCCGCGACTTCCTCACCGAGGAGGTCGACCGCGTGCTCATCGACAACAAGGAGGATCACGCGCACACGCAGCAGCTCGTCGCCCAGATCTCGAAGCGCTCCGCCGGCAAGATCGCCTACTACAACGACAGCATCCCCATCTTCGAGCGCTTCAACATCGAGCGCCAGATCGAGCAGACCGGCCAGCGCAAGGTGCCCCTGCCCTCCGGCGGCGAGATCGTCATCGACGAGACCGAGGCCCTCATCTCCATCGACGTCAACACCGGCTCCCACAAGTCCCGCGGCGGCGACGAGAAGAACGTCATCTACGCCGTCAACCTCGAGGCCGCCACCGAGGCCGCGCGCCAGATCCGCCTCCGCAACCTCGGCGGCCTGCTCATCATCGACTTCATTGACATGAAGGAGCGCCGGCATCGCAACGCCGTCTATGAGAAGATGGTCGAGGAAATGTCCCAGGACAAAGCCAAGAACCACATCCTGCCCATCTCGACGCTCGGCATCCTCCAGATGACCCGCCAGCGCCAGCAGGAATCGCTCTCGTCCAATCTCTACACCGACTGCCCCTATTGCCGTGGCCGCGGCATCGTGAAGAGCGCGACCACCGTCTCCGTCGAGCTCCAGCGCAAGCTCTCGTCCGTTGCCCGCCGCCTCCAGCTGCGCAAGGACGGCAAGGAGTACTCCCTGCGCGTGCTGGTGCACCCCAGCATCCTCGAGCGCCTCCGCAGCGAGGACGCCGAGCTGCTCGTGCGCGTGGAGAAGCTCTACGGCGTGAAACTGGCCTTCCGCGCGGATCTAAACTATCATGTGGAGAACTTTAAAATTATCAATGCGGTGACCGGCGAAGAATACCGCTAAACCAGTCCTGCGCTCCATTCCCGCCAGTTGATGTAGGTCGGGCTTTACGCCCGACATTCGGCCCTAAAATGTCGGGGATAAACCCCGACCTACAAAACTGTGTCATTCGGGGTATATCAAACCGATCCGCTCTCCCATGAAAACACGCCTGCTCGTTCTTGGTGTTGCTTTGCTGTCCGTCCGTGTTGCCACCCCATCGTTCGCCGGCACCAAGGCCGACACCGCCTTCGAATCCGTCGCACACAACTACATCGAGGAATACCTCCGCCAAACCCCCGAAGACGCCACCGAGCTCGGCGACCATCGCTATGACGGGCAGCTGAGCGACTACAGCCCGCAGGGTCTCGCGCAGATCCGAGCAGCAACCGCGAAATACCTCGCCGCCCTGGACGCGCTCGACCGCACCGATCTGACCGGCGCCAACCGCGTCGATATTCAGATCATGCACGCCAATCTGGAATACCGGCTGTTCACCCTGGACCAACTGAAGCCGCAGGAGAACAACCCGCGCTTCTACAATGCCAGCCTCGCCAACGCGATCTACGCCCTGACCGCGCGTGAATCCGTTCCCGCGGCCGACCGCCTGCACCGGCTGGCCGGTCGGCTCGCGGCGATTCCCACGGTGGTCGATCAGGCCAAGGCCAACCTGCGCAACCCCGCGCGGATTTGCACCGAGACCGCCATCGACCAGACCGGCGGCGCCATCAACCTGATCCGCAACGACCTGGAGCCGTTGCTCAAGGAGGCGCCCGAACTCCGCGCCGAGGTCGCCCCCGCCCAGGCCAAGGCCATCGCCGCGCTGACCGCCTATCAAAAGTGGCTGAAGGACGATCTCCTCCCGCGTTCCACCGGCGACTTCCGGCTCGGCGAAAAACTCTACCGGCAGAAACTGCACTTCGCCCTCGGCTCGGACATGACGCCGGAGCAGATCCTCGCGCGGGCCGAGGCGGAATTGGTGAAGACCACGGACTTGATGTACGCGATCGCCCGGCCGCTCTATCTGGCCAGCTTTCCGACTGCCGATGCCGCCGCCCTCGCCGACCGTTCCCACGTCATCAAGGCCGTGCTGGACCACCTGTCCGAAAAGAGCCTGACCGATGAGACGATCGTGGGCCGCGCCACCGAGACGCTCAAGGCCGCCACCGATTTCGTCCGCGCCCACGACCTGGTGACGCTGCCGAGCACGCCCGTGAAGGTGATCGTCGCGCCCGAATTCAATCGTGGCGCCGCGGTGGCCTATTGCGAACCGCCGGGCGCGCTCGAACCCCAGGGCGAGACCTTCTTTGCCATCGCGCCCACGCCCGCCGACTGGCCGGAGGCGCGCAAGAAGTCCTTCTACCGCGAATACAACGAGTACATGTTGCACGACCTCACGGTGCACGAGGCCATGCCGGGCCACTACCTGCAGCTCGCCCACGCCAATCAGTTCAAGGCGCCCACGCTCGTCCGGGCGTTGTATTTCAGCGGCACGTTCGCCGAGGGCTGGGCCGTCTACACCGAGCGGGTGATGGCCGAGGCCGGCTTCGGCGGCCCGGAAGTGCGGATGCAGCAGCTCAAGATGCGCCTGCGCGCCACCATCAACGCCATCATCGACCAGAAGATCCACATGGGCACGATGACCGAGCAGGAGGCGCTCGCCCTCATGACGAAGCAGGGCTTTCAGGAGGAGGGCGAGGCGGTGGGTAAATGGAAACGCGCCCGCCTGACGTCCACCCAGCTCTCCACCTATTTCGTGGGCACGATGGAGCACGACGACCTGCGCGCCGCCGCCGAGGCCAAGTGGGGCTCCGGGTTCAACCTGAAGCGTTACCATGACACCATGCTTTCCTACGGCACCCCGCCGGTGAAATTCGTTCGCCAGGAAATGGGACTGTGATCGCCGGCAAATACTAATTCTATGAAATCCAAATTCCTCGTGCTCCTCGCCCTGGTGCCAGCCCTGGTTGCCGGCCCGGTCCGTGCGGCCGCGCCTTCGTTCGACCAGTGGGCGGATGCGTTTTCCGCCCAGTGGGTGCGGCTGAATCCCCAGTTCGCCACGCGCAGCCAGTATTTCTCCGGCGTCGAGCAGGATGCGCTCGACCGGCAGCTCACCCTCGGCGGCGCGTTCGGCCAGACTTACGGCGCCAAGGCCGCGCAGGAGCGCGCCGCGCTCGCGCGCCAGGGACTGGCGGCTCTGCAGGGCTTCCCGGACGCCCAGTTGACCCCGGCGCAGCGGACCTCCGCCGCCGTGATCATGTGGACCCTCGAGGATGCAGTGCAGGGCGCGGAATTCGCGTCGCACCGTTTCGTCTTCGAGCAATTCGGCGGGCTGCACCTCGGCCTCGTGAATTTCCTCACCACCACCCACCCGATCCGCAATCCGCGGGATATTGAAAACTACCTCGCCCGGCTGGCCCTCGTGGCCCCGCGCATTGACGAGGGCATCGCCGAGGCGAAAGCCGCCGCCGCCGCGGGCCTGATTCCGCCGCGCTTTGTCCTGCAGCGCGTGATCGACCAACTGGACGGATTCACCGCCGTGAAGCCGGCGGACAACGTCTTCGTCTCCTCCCTCGACAAGCGCATCGCCGAGCTCGGGGCCGCCGTGCCGGCGGAGGTGCGCGCGAAATCCGTGGCCGCGGCCGAGACGGAAGTGCGCGAGCACATCCTCCCCGCGTACGCGCGCGTGCGGACGCTCCTCGCGGAGCAATTGCCGAGCTCGACCGATGACGCCGGCGTGTGGCGCCTGCCGCGCGGCGGCGACTATTATGCGAGCAACCTGTCGTCACTCACCACGACCAAGCTGACCCCCGCCGAGATCCATGCGATCGGCCTCCGGGAGGTTGCCCGCGTTGAGGCGGAGATGGAAACGCTTCTCCAGCAGCTGGGCTACAAAGAAGGCTCAATTCAGGCGCGCATGGAAAAACTGAATGCAACCCTCAATCCGCCGGCGGAGCCCGACCCGCGTCCCGCGTTGGTGGCCAAGGTCGAGGCGCTCGTCCATGACGCCGAGCGGCGGTCCGTAGCGGTGTTCGACCTGCGGCCCAAGGCCCCGGTCACCGTCAAGCGCGAGCCGGCCTTCTCGGAAAAGAGCGCCGCCGCCCACTACTCTCCGCCCGCGCCCGACGGCTCGAAACCCGGCATCTACTGGCTGCCGCTGGCCGACCTCAGCCCGCGCGTCACCTGGCTCGGCACTGGCCTGAAATCCACCGCCTACCACGAGGCCGTCCCCGGTCACCACTTCCAGATCGCCTACCAGCAGGAGTCGACCGAGCTGCCGCGCTACCGGAAACTCGGCGTCTTCGGCTTCAACTCGGCTTACATCGAGGGCTGGGCCCTCTATGCCGAGCGCCTCGCTTCCGAAAACGGCTGGTACGACGGCGACTTGCCTGGCCAGCTGGGCTTTCTAAATCTGCAGCTCTTCCGCGCTCGGCGCCTCGTGGCGGATACCGGCCTGCATAACCTGAAGTGGACGCGCCAGCAGGTGATCGACTACGGCTTCACGGCGCAGGAAACCGAGCGCTACATCGTCTGGCCCGGCCAGGCCTGCTCCTACATGATTGGCCAGCTGCGCATTCTCGAACTGCGCGAGAAAGCCAGGGCCGCCCTCGGCCCGAAATTCTCCATCAAGGAATTCCACAACCTCATCCTGCGCGGCGGCTCCATGCCGCTCGACGTCCTGGCGCAGGAAGTGGACCACTGGATCGCTGCTGGCGGCGTCGGCAAAGCTGGGCGTTGAACGCAACTCCGCAATGCAAGCTAATCGCGGGAGAAATAATTCCTGCGGGCGCCGTCAAAAGCATCCGGCTTTCAGGCAGCAGTGTTTGAATCTGCGACCGGATCCGCAGGGGCAGAGGTCATTACGACCGAGCTTTTCCTCCAGAATCTTGTCGCCATGGACCATGCGCAGGCCGCGCTTGACCTGAGTTTCCGATGGGAACCCTTTACGCCGTTTGCTCGTGCGCTCGCAGAAAGGGGCCTTCGTCGTGATTCATGATGTCATTTTTCATACGGCCTCCTGGTTGAGTTGGGACGCGGATCCTGCCGAGCGTGCAATCACCGTCAAGCTCGCGGCCGGCCAGCGCAGGATGCGCTCGGCGGATTGGTTGACTGCGACGGGATCGACCGCGTCACCGGGGAGGAGATGCGCCGCGCAGCCGAGGAAATTCAAAAAAACCGGCCAGTGACGCAGCCTCGCGAAAAAAGTTACGGCGCCAACAGCGAAAAAATCTTTTTCTAGGGCAGCCCCGACTTCCCGGAACAAACGCGAGCAACGGTTGGTCACGCTCGGATGAAAAATGTACCCATCTCACCCCACGGTGCCGCCTGCGATCACGATCTGGTTTCGGGCCGGGTGCCTTACCGCTGTGTTGTGGATTTGCTTGCCGCGCTCGGCCCGGGCCGAGGACAGCCTCACTTATAAATTCTCCTCCTACGCGGAGGGCAACAGCCGCATTCACGTCAACTCCAACTACGCGGTGGCCCAAGGTGACCTCGGACCAGACACCAGCCTCAAGCTGATGGGGGTGACAGACTCGATTGCCGGCGCCACTCCCACCGGGGCCATCGCCGCCACACCGGGAGCTCCCGTGCCGACCGGCTACATGACAGATCTCCGCAAGGCGGTGAACCTCGACTTCACGCAGCAGATCAAGGCGGTCAACTTCGATCTCGGTTACGGCGTCAGCAAGGAAAGCGACTATCTCTCGCATGGCTGGTCCATCAACACGCTGACCGATCTGAACCAGAAGAATACCCGGGTGCTGCTCGGTTACGCCGGCACGGACGACACCATCCATGAACCCAAGCTGGGCTGGGCCAGCGACCGCAACAAGAAGGGGAGCAACGTCATCGTCGGGCTCACCCAACTTGCGGACCCCGATGATTCGCTGACGCTGAATGTCACCTTTGGCCGGCTGAACGGTTACCTCGACGACCCCTACAAGATCGTCTCGACCACCATGCTCAACGTCGACTCCGGCGTTTATTACACGGTGCCGGAGAACCGGCCGAGGGACAAGAGCACGTTCAGCGTCTATTTCGGGACCAACAGCAATTTCGCCAATGTCGCGGGCGCGCTGGAGACCTCTTACCGTTATTATCACGACACGTTTGGCATCACCAGCAACACGTTCGGGTTGCGCTGGCTGCAAGGTCTCGGGGCCGGCGTGACGCTGGAGCCGTCGATCCGTTATTACGTCCAGTCGGCCGCGTCGTTTTACTATTATAACTTGGACAATGCCGGCGTTGTCACGTCGTACGATGCCGCCACCGGCGAGACCGGCACGGGTCTGGCGCCCTACTATTCGTCGGACTACCGCCTGTCGCACCTGCGGACGGTGGATCTCGGACTGAAACTGTCGTTTGCCATCGTCGCGGATCTCGCGGCGGACGTGTCCGTTGATGTCTATGACACCAGCGGGCTGGACAAGGTCACCCCGCACGACGCGTATCCCAAGGCCACGGCCTTTACGCTGGGCTTGAAGTACAAGTTCTGACCGCCGCCCTCGTACCATGGACACCCTTGCCACCCTGAGCCCCAACGGCAGCGTAACGGCAGACTCGGCCGGGACGCCGCCGTTGCGCCGCCTCGCTTGGTCCGCGCTAGGCACCCGCTGCGAGGTCCAGTATGTCTGCCCCGGGCCGCAGGCCGCCCAGACATTCGAACGGGAGGTCATTGGCTGGGTGACGGCGTTCGAGAGGAAATACTCCCGCTTTCGGCCGGACAGCCTCATCAGCCGCATCAATGAGGCCGCCGGCCGCGACTGGGTGCCGGTCGACGGGGAAATGGACCAGTTCCTCGACCTCTGCGGCTCGCTGCACCGGCTTTCGTGCGGCGTGCTGGATGTCACCGCCCTGCCGCTGATGCGGCTGTGGGATTACAAGGCGGCGGCTCCACGCGTGCCGACCGAGCACGAGATCGCCCGGGCGCTGCAGCTCGTCGGCTGGAACAAGGTGGAGCGGGCCGCCGGCCGGGTGCGGCTGCCCCAGCCGGGCATGGCGCTGGATTTCGGCGGTTGGGGCAAGGAATACGCCGTCGACATGGTCGCGGAAATTGCCCGAAGGCACGGCCTCGAGCGCGTGCTGGTGGATTTTGGCCACGACCTCCGCGCCCTTGGCGCGGCGCCGGGTAAACCGGCCTGGCACATCGGCTTGGAGGATCCGCTCCAGCCGGGAGCCAAGTGCTGGTCCAGCATCGCGGCCAGAGACTGCGGGGTCGCATCCTCCGGCGACTATCTGCGGGGATTCACGATCGATGGCCGGCGCTATGGCCATATCGTGGACCCGCGCACCGGCCGCCCGGTGGCCAACCATTGCCGGCAGGTCACCGTAGTGGCGTCCAGTTGCCTGCAGGCGGGCGTCTTGTCGACCACGGTCTTCATTCTCGGCCCCGAAGCCGGTCTTCGTCTCGTCGCGGAGATCATGGGCATCGAAGCCGTGGTCGTGACGGATCAGGCCCGACATCAGACCAAGGGATTCTATCGCTATGAAGTCACCCCATAAAATCATCGCGGCCTCGCTGGCCATTCTCCTCTCCGGGGCAAGTCTGGCCGGGGCCGGAGTCGGCGTCGGCCAGCCCTTCCCCAATCTCTCGGATTTTGCCCTCACCGCCGGCTCCCTGCCCAGCTTGTCCGGCCGCGTGGTGCTGGTTGATTTCTGGGCCACTTGGTGCTCCCCCTGCCGCTCATCCTTCCCCGCCTATGGCGCCCTGCAGAATGAATTCGGAGATCGGGGCCTGACGATCGTCGGCGTAAGCGTCGATCAGGACGGCACCGCCTACGCCGACTTCCTCGATAAATATTCGCCGGCTTTTGTCACCGTGCGCGACGCGCAGCAACAGCTCGTGACTGCGGTCCGGCCGCCGGCCATGCCGACGTGCTTTTTGATCGACCAGCACGGCGTGGTGCGAGCCGTGCACTCGGGCTTTCATGGCAAGTCGACCCTCCGCGAACTGCGTAATGAAATCACCAAGCTACTGGAGGAAAAACCATGAACCGGCACCGCCTGATCGTGCTCTCCCTCACCCTCGCCGCCCTCGCTCTCGGCGGCTGCGCCAACGTCCAGCCATGGGAGCACGCCGCCCTGGCTGACGACAAAATGAACCGCAACCGCGATCCGCTCAAGACGGCCATCGACGAACACATCTACTTCTCCCGCGAAGCCGCCACGGGCGGCCAAGGGGTGGGCGGCACCGGCTGTGGCTGCAACTGATCACACGATCCCGCAATGAATCTACCCACCTACCGCGCCTGCATTCTGCCTTTCTTCGCCCGCCTTTCCGTCCGCTACCGCTGGCTGCATGGCCCGGTCACCCTGCTGGTCATGCTCTTGCAGCGGACCCCCGTGGTGCGGATGACCAGCCAAGTCGAATACGTCACCGAGACCGGGGCGGGCAGCTTGTTGCGCTCGATTTTCTCTCTCGGAGCGTTGGGCGGGTTGCATTCGCTCGCCGGGGCGACCGGCACCGTCATCACGACCACTACCGGAGGCGGCAGCACGACGACCACCACCAGTCCGGTAAATTTTTCGGTCACGAATGCCACCCCCACCAGCGGGCCGGATGGCACGGTCTTCAACGTCAACTCCAACCTCGGTCTTGCCCTGAATGTTGATTTTACCCTGACCGGCGGCGTCTCGAATCCCAAATCATGGATTGTCACCGGCGGCCTGCCCGACGGCCTCAGCGTGGTGGGCGGCAATCCTCTCAATGTTGGGGTCCCCTACAAGATGACCATCTCGGGAACGCCCACGACGACCGGCACGTGGAGCGTGACGGTCACCGCCTATGCGGGACTCAATGAAACCGGCTCCTCCAGCAGCCTGACGTGCAATATTACTGTCGCAGACTCCGCCAACAGCGCGCCGGCCATTTTGACCCAGCCTGCAAGCATCACTGCCCTCCTTGGCGGCTCGGTCAGCTTCACCGCCTCCGCCAGCGGAAACCCCGCTCCCGTTTACAGCTGGTATCATGGCTCCGCGTTGCTCACCGGCCAGACGGCGCCCACGCTCACGCTCAACAATCTGCAATCCTCCAATGCCGGGAACTACACCATGGTGGCAAGCAGTCCCGCCGGCACGGCTACCAGCAATCCAGCGGCTCTTTCCTTTGTATCGACCGCGATCGCCCCAACCATCACGACCCAGCCGCAAGGCATGGTTGTCGACCAGGGCACGCCCGTAACCTTCACGGTCGTGGCCAGCGGCACGGGCATCCTGACCTACCAATGGGAGCTGAACGGAGCTGTCATCAGCGGCGCGACTGCCAGCAGTTATACCGTTCCCAATGCCTATCCGTCCAAGGCCGGCAACTATTCGGTGGCGGTGACCGACGCCGCCGGGACCGTGACCAGTGCCGCGGCCACTCTGACCGTCAACCCCTTGTTGATCGCTCCCAGCATCGTCGGCCAGCCGCAGGCCGCCGTCATCACCTCAGGATCTTCAGTGACTTTCAGAGTCGTGGCCGGCGGACTGGCTCCCTTTACCTATCAATGGAGCCGGCAGGGTGCTCCGATCGCCGGAGCCACCGGCAGTAGTTTTTCGATCCCGCTGGTGCAAGCGTCCGACGCTGGCGATTATACCGTGGCGGTGTCCAATATCTACGGGTCCACGGCGAGCAACCCGGCCACCCTGACGGTCGTCGCCGCCACCGATGCCCCCGTCATCAGCATCCAGCCGCAAAGTGTGGTCGCAGCGCCGGGCTCCAGCGCGGTCTTCCTCGTCGTGGCGGACGGAAGCGCACCGCTCGCCTACCAGTGGATGCTGAATGGTACGGCCATCGCCAGCGCTACGAACACGAGTTACATTGATGGCAGCGTCCAGCCGGGCGACGCCGGCGCTTACACCGTGGTCGTGACCAATGGCGTCGGTTCGGTCACGAGCCAGGCCGCCACCCTGACGGTTTCCGCCTCAGCCACCGCGACCAGCCCGGTTTTCAGCACCCAGCCGAAAAGTGACACGGTGGCGTCGGGCCACAGCGTGACATTCGCCGCAGCCACCAGCGGCAATCCACCGGCCAGCTACCAGTGGCAGGTCTCGATGAATGGCGGCTCCACGTGGTCAGCCCTCTCCGATAACTCCACCTACGCCGGGTCCAACACGGCAAGCCTCACCGTCAGCAACGTGTCGGGTGTGATGAGCGGCTACGATTACCGCCTCGTCGCTTCCAATGCCGCAGGCTCCGTCATTGCCAACAGTGTGACGCTGAGCGTGGCGTCGCCGCCTTTCCCCGCTCCGTTTGGGATCGCGGTTGACACCTCTGGCAACCTGTTCGTCAGCGACAACTCCAACAACACCGTCCAGTTCGTCACCCCGGCCGGCGCGGTCAGCCTGTTGGCGGGAGCGTCTGGACAGCAAGGTTCGGTGGACGGCTCCTATGGCAGCGCCTTTTTCCGCCAGCCACGGGCCGTCGCCTTGGACTCGGCGGAAAATCTCTATGTCGCCGACACCGGCAACTCCCTGATTCGAAAGATTTCGCCCGCGGGCGCCGTGACGATCCTGGCCGGTTCCTCCACCACCCAAGGGTACAACGACGGCACAGGCACGTCCGCCGTCTTCAATTCGCCGCAGGCTCTGGCCGTGGATGGCAGCGGCAATGTCTACGTCGCGGACACCGCCAACTCGTCGATCCGGAAGATTTCTCCTGCCGGCGCGGTCATGACGCTCGCCGGCAACGGAACCAAGGGCAGTGCAGACGGGGCCGGCACTCAGGCCAGATTCAACCAGCCGGCTGGCATCGCGCTGGACAGCGCCGGCAATATCTATGTGGCGGATACCGTAAATGACACGATCCGCAAAGTGACGCCTGCCGGTGTCGTCACAACGCTGGCTGGGGTCGCGGGGGTGGGTGGATACGAAGATGGCGCGGGCGCCGCCGCCCTGTTCAACCAGCCGACCGGACTGGCCGTCGACTCGTCGGGCAACATTTACGTGGCCGACACCGGCAACGAATTGATCCGGGTCGTGAAAGCCAACGGAACCGTGACCACGCTGGCCGGGCTGCCCTCCGTCGCCGGCCTGCTTGATGGCAACGGTTACAACGCCTGGTTCAACCAGCCGGAAAATCTCAGCCTGGACGCCGCCGGCAACCTCTACGTGACCGACAACGGCAATGCGGCGATCCGCAAAATTACCCCGGCCGGGGACGTCACCACACTGGTTCTGTCCCAGACGATGGCGAACCCGTCCGTACCTGCGCCTCCCGCCGGAAACTCCTCCGGGTCCTCCACGCCTACGGGCTCCGGCTCCACGTCCGGAACCAGCGGCAGCAGTTCGAGCGGTGGCGGCGCGTTTGATCCGGGCTTTGTCATGGCTCTCCTGGCCTTGTCCGCGCTGTATCGCCGGCGGCCGGTGCGCGCTGCAGCCGGTCCCTAAACCCGGCCCGCTTCCGTCGAAACTTCCCCGGGGCGGTCTTTGCGACCGCCCCGTTTTCTCCGTTGCGGAACGATGGACAAAACGCCTCCGATCTCCCACGTTTCCCGCCGCCGCCCAATGTCCTCCTCTCCCATCACCGCCACCAAGCCCACCCGCAAGAGCCTGTTCGTCGACTCGACGGCGCTGCTCGCCGATCCCGCCGCCCTGCGGGAACGCGCGGCCAAGGACGGCTTTTTGTTTTTCAAGCAGCGGCTGCCCAAGGACGAGGTGTTTGCGATGCGCGCGGAGATGCTCGCGGTCGTCGACAAGTACGGCTGGCGCCAGCCGGGGCAGGATGCGCTCGGCGGCCTGATCGACTACGAGGCCATCAACCGGCTGACCGAGGGGCAGATGCATCGGACCGACGTCGGCGTCACCGCCGACGCGTATCACGACGTGCAGAAACTCGAGCGCTTCCACCGCCTGCCCCATCACCCGCGGCTGGTCGAAATTTACCGCACGCTGTTCGGCCGCGAGGTGCTGGTGCATCCCCGCCACATCGCCCGGATGATCACGCCACACACCTGCATGGTGCCGACGCCGCCGCACCAGGATTTCCCCTACATCCAGGGCTCCGCCCAGACGTGGACGTGCTGGTTTCCCGTCGGCGATTGCGCGCGGTCGCTGGGCGGACTCACCGTGCTGCGCGGCTCCCACCGTCATGGCTATCTGCCCGTGCAACCCGCCCGCGGCGCCGGCGGATTTGCCGTGCCGCTCTGTCCGTCCGAGACCGACTGGGTCGAGGGCGACTACGAGATCGGCGACGTGCTCACGTTTTGCAGCCACACGATCCACAAGGCGCTGCGCTGCCAGTTCAAGGACCGCATCCGCCTCTCGATGGACGTGCGCTACCAGGCGCTGGACGATATCGTGGAGGAACGCTCGCTCAAGCCCCACTGCTCGCTGACGTGGGAGGAAATTTACGCCAACTGGCAGCACGACGACCTGAAATACTACTGGCGCAAGCTTCCACTGCAGATGAGCCCGTGGGATGACGGCTATCTCCAGCCCAAGCGGCGGATTTGCTGAGGTCGGGCGGATTATCCTTAATCCGCCGCGGCGCGTTAGGGATAACGCGCCCTACCCCAAGGCAAGGACCGGCGATTCAGCACCAGAGATCTTCTGCATTCCGAATCTTGCGACGGTAAAGACAACGACCGTCGGTCATGTAGAGCCGGCTTTGGTCCGTGCCGCCCAACGCCACCCCGTCGGCCCGTTTGCCCCACCGCGGATAGATGATCCCGGCGATGAGGCCGTTGCGGTCGGCGATTTTCAGCCCCGTCTCCGTCGCAAACACCGCCCAGCCGTGGATGCTGACCGCGAGGCCGCCGCTCGTCGGGCCGGTCGCCTCGTCGCCGGGGCGAACCAGTGGGAAAAACGGAGCGCCATTCGCGAGCCCGCCGTCCGGCAAAACGGTGAACAGGTGCGCGACCAGCCCAATCGAGTCGGTCACGATGAGCTGCGATTGATCGGGCAGCAACCGCACGCCCGCCGGACTGCCCAAGTCCCGCACGACCAGCCGCCGATCGCCCGATGGCGTGATCAGCCAGACGCAGCGTTTGATCGGATCGGTCACATAGCCGTTGCCGTTGGCCGCGAACGCCACGCCGTGCGCATCGATGTCGGTCAGCCAAATCCTGGTCCGGCCGTTCTTGTCGCAAGCCAGCACCTGCCTGAGGGAAGGCTGGCACGCATAAAGTCCCCCATCCGGCCCGCAGCCCAGCTGCTGCGCGTCGTCAATGCCGCTCGCGAACAGCTCCGCGGGGCCGCTGCCATCCAGGCGATAGACGTTGTTCTCGAACGGGCTGAGAACAAACACCTCGCCGCCCGGGGCCGACGTCAGCGCCGTCGCCGACATGTACTCCCCCGCCACAAGTTCCCACGCCTCGCCGGGCACCGTCACGCGGGCCAGCGCTTGCCGCGAATTCACCCCGGCTTGGATCGACCGCGGGTAGTCCTGCCAGAGCCAGCGCAAGGCATCCGGAAAGATCGCCGAGCCGTGAAAGTCGTTGTGCCCCGCGTGTTCCGCCCAGGAATGGTTCACCTCGTAGCCCGCGTACTCGAGGGCCGCGAGCATCTCCTGGTTGGCGCTCCACCAGTCACCGCAGAAAACTTTCAGGTCGTCGGCGCCGCTTTCCAGGAAAACCCGCAGCGGCTTTGGCTCCGTCACGCGGACCAGCGGAGGGAGGGTGTGCCCGCCGCGCATCGCCGTGTAGGAGCCCACGATGCTCAGCACGCGCGCGAATCCATCGGGGCGCTCCCACGCCGCATTGAACGCGCAGAAGGCGCCGCTGCTTCCGCCCATGATCGCCCGGCTGTTGCCGTCCTGGGCCAGGGCATAGCGCCGGCCGACCTCCGGGAGAATTTCATCCAGCAGGAAACGCGCATAGCGGTCGCCGGGACTGTCGTATTCAAAGCTGCGATTGTTGCGCCCGGCCGCCCGGGGCAGCGGCGCGGGAATCACGCCGGGGTTGATGAAGATCCCGATCATCACCGGGATGGCCCCTTGATGAATGAGATTGTCCAGGATCGTCGGGATCCGCCAGCGCCGCTCCGGCTGCCAATGGGCCTCGCCATCCTGCACCACGAGCACGCACGCCGGTTTCGCGGCCTCATACTGGACGGGCACATAAATCCAGCAGTCGCGCACCGTGCCGGAAAAAACCCGGCTCGTGGCCCACGTGAATTTCTCGAGCCGGCCCTGCGGCACGCCGGGCTGCGGCAAAGAATCAGGGCCCAGGAGAAATTCAGCGGCCAGCTCTTCGGGTGTCATCGTCTCCAGTAATCCGGATTCATCCGCCCCAACTCAATCCAACAAAACACGCCTGCGTTCTGGGTCAGCTTGGTTCTATCTCGACGTGCGTTGTAGGTCGGGCTTTCTCGTCCGCCATAGCCTTGGCGACGGCGGAACGCCCGACAATCGGCCGATGTCGGGGATAAACCCCGACCTACATCCGACCGATTCGTCACCGTCAGCGCATCGCGGCCTGAAACCGGTCGGCCAAAATCCCGACCAGACCCGCGTGACGGCCGAGTAGCGCTGTCCGCCTCGTCCGCAGCTGCGAAGATTTTTTCCGCGCCCGCTGGCAAATCAACTCCACGTCGCCGCCCGGGCCCGCATGCCGTCCCGGCAGCAGGAAAAGTTGCGCCACGATCACCGGCCCGGAACGCCATTGCGGCGTGTCCAGCAGGGTTGCGAGCAAGGGCTCGTTGAACGCATCGGCCGCTCCGGGCCGGCGCTCCATGCTGCACGGCCTCACCGCCGCCACCGTGGCCCCGAGCCGGCGACGCAGTTGCGCCGCAATCCGGTTCCGTACCTGCGTCACCGCCCGCACCGGACTGCCGTGATCCACGAGCGCGACCCGGGCCGACCCGACCCGCAGGAACGCGGGGGTGAGCTTGGCTCGCACCAGTTCCTCCAGCAGCCGCGCCAGGCGGTCGTCATGGCGTGCCGCGAGCGGCGCTGCGACGCGCACGCGCAGGCCGGGATGGTCGCGTCGCCACCGTGCGATCCGACCCGGAAGGTAGTCCGTCAACGCGCGGCTGCGGCCGATGAACAACGGCACGATCACAAAATCGTGCCCGCCGGCCGCGATGCGACGCCGGATCGCCGCCTTGAGAATCTCCGCGGGCCGGCCATTGAGCCGGCTCGCCGGCACGGCGCTCGAGTGCAGGAGCGAAACCGGGTCCACCTGCCGGCCCAGACGGCGGCTCAACGCCGTCGCCAGGCGGCGCAGCTGGCGCGTCGCGGCCGGCTGGAGCGAGCCGTTGTCCACCAGCATTACGCAGACCCGCTGGGAATCGCGCGGCATTTTCTGGACCGCGGATTCGCGGCTCATGCCGGCAGTTCGGCCAGGCAGGTCCGCGCCTGCACGAGAATCTCCGCGAGCCGCACGACTTCGCCGACGATGATCAGCGCGGGCTGGCCCTGCACGGCCGCCGCCAGCGCCTCCGCCGAATTCAAGTCTCCCACCTGCACGGTTTGCTGCGGCAGCGTGGCGTTGGCGATCACCGCGACCGGCGTGGTGTCCGCCAGGCCGCCGGCGCGCAACTCGGCCGCGATCCCGCCGAGTCGGCGTACACCCATGTAAATGCAAAGCGTCGCACGCGTCCGCGCCAGGGCCGCCCAGTCGACCGCAACATCCCCGGGTTTGCCGCCGCATTCGTGACCCGTCACGAAGACCACCGCCGAGGCATATCCCCGATGGGTCAGCGGAATGCCGGCCACCGCACCCGCCGCCACCGCGGCGGTCACTCCCGGGATAATTTCAAAGGGGATACCCGCCTCGGCGAGAACCAGTCCCTCCTCGCCACCCCGGCCAAAAACCAAGGGGTCCCCGCCCTTCAGCCGGACGACATGCTGGTCTTTCCGCGCCTCCCGGACCAAAATCGCGCCAATTTCTGCCTGCGCAGTGCCGTGGCACCCCGCCCGTTTACCCACATGGATTTTTACCACGGCTGCGCGACAAAACGTCAACAGCTCGACATTCGCGAGATCATCGTAGACAACGACATCCGCACCGGCCAAGGCTCGCTGGCCGCGCACGCTGATCAAATCCACCGCGCCCGGGCCCGCACCCACCAAGGTGACTCGCCCGGACGGCACCACCCTGTCATAGGGTTCGGTTAGCTCTTTACTGGCCATGGAATCATTACTTGAGTTCTTAACTTAGTTTATCAACTATAAAGTTTCTCATGCCCAAAACCGCTCCCCCCACTGTTTCCAAGAATGAGCTCCTGAAGCAAGGCGACCCGACCTTGGGCGGCACCATTGCGGGCGTGCTGGCGGACCCGGTCGCGGATCGCTTCGCGGAGGACGACGAGCAGTTTCTGAAATTCCACGGTGTTTACCAGCAGGATGACCGCGATCTGCGCAAGACGAGCAAGAAATACATGATGATGATCCGGGGCCGCATCCCCGGTGGCGTCATGACCTCGCAGCAGTGGATCACGTTCGACGATCTCGCGACGAACTACGGCAACAACACCCTGCGTCTCACCACGCGCCAGAGCATCCAGTTCCACGGGGTGCTCAAGTCCGGCCTCGGCACGCTCATCAAGAAGATCAACGAGTCGCTGCTCTCGACGCTCGCCGCGTGCGGCGACGTCAACCGCAACGTCACCGCCTCGCCCACCCCCGCCTATACTCTCGCCCGCGAGCAGGTCTTTGCCGACAGCCTGCGCATCGCCGAGGCCCTCGCGCCCAAGACGCCCGCCTACCACTCCATCTGGATCGATCACGTGCAGCTCAACCTCGCCGAGCCCGCCAACAAGGAGTTCGTCGATCCTCTCTACGGCCCGACCTACCTGCCGCGCAAATTCAAGGTCTCCTTCGTCATTCCGCCGGTGAATGACATGGATGTTTACACCAACGATCTCGGTTTCATCTCCGTCGTCGAAAACGACCGCGTCGTCGGTTACAATCTCGCGGTCGGCGGCGGCATGGGGCGCAGCCATGGCAATGTGCAGACGTTTCCCCGGCTCGCCGATGTCATCGGCTTCCTGCGCCCTGAGCATCTTATCGAAGTCGCCAAGGCCGTGCTGACGATTCACCGCGACTTCGGCGACCGTGCCAACCGCAAGCACGCGCGACTCAAGTATGTCGTGGAGGAGCGCGGCACCGCCTGGGTGTATGCCGAAATCAACCGCCGCGCGGGCCACGTCCTCTCCGGCGTGCGCCGCTTTGAATTTACCACGACCGGCGATCTCTACGGCTGGCACCGCGCCGTGGATGGCAAACTCTTCCTCACCCTCTTCGTCGAGACCGGCCGCATCAAGGACGTGCCCGGCCACACGTTGAAAACCGCGCTGCGCCAGGTCGCCGAAAAATTTCCGCATCTCGAGTTCCGCCTGTCCGGCAACCAGAACGTCATCCTCGCCAACGTGCCGCCGACCGAGCGCGCCGCGGTCACCGCCCTGCTCGCCGCCCACGGCGTCAAGGTCGACCAGCAGGCCTCCATCCTGCACGCCGCCGCCATGGCCTGCCCCGCCCTGCCGACCTGCGGCCTCGCCCTCGCCGAGTCCGAGCGCATGCTGCCCGGCCTCGTCGATCGCATCGAGAAACTCGGCGGCGAGCTCGGACTCGGCGGCGAGGAAATCATCATCCGCTCCACCGGCTGCCCCAATGGCTGCGCGCGCCCCTACATGGCCGAAATCGCCTTCGTCGGCAAAGCCCCGGGACGGTATCAGGTCTGGCTCGGCGGCAACGCCTCCGGCACCCGCCTCAACCGGGTTTTCAAGGAAGTCATCAAGGAAGCCGAGCTCGAGGCCGAGTTGCGTCCGGTCTTCACGCGGTGGAAAACCGAACGCCAGCCCGGCGAGCGCTTGGGCGACTTCTCCGCCCGGGTGATCTGGCCCGAGCAAGCCGCCGCCGCGGCCGCCGCTCCTGCCGCCGCGCCCGTGACTCCCGCCTAATCCAAATTTTCTACCTTCTTTCTTCCTTCTTAATTCTTACCTCTGCCTTTCGTCTCATGCCCTCTCCCGATGAAATCTCCCGCTGGAACGCCGCCCTGCGTTCCCAGTCTCCGCTCGAGATCGTGCGCTGGGCCGTCGCTCAGAGCCAGGGCCGCGCCGTGGTCTCGACGAATTTTCGCCCCTTCGAGGCCGCCATCCTCCATCTCAGCGTCTCGGTCCAGCCTGACATGCCGGTGCTGTGGGTGGACCATGGCTACAACCGTCCGGCCACCTATCGCCACGCCGAGGAACTCCGCACGGCGCTGAAACTCAACCTCAAGCCCTACCTGCCCCGGCTCACACCCGCGCACCGCGACGCCCTTTACGGTGCGCTGCCGGACGTCTCGGATGAGGAAGGCCTGCAGCGCTTCAGCACGCAGATGAAGCTGGAACCCTTTCAGCGCGGCATGCGCGAACTCGCGCCCACCGTCTGGCTGACCGCCTTGCGCAAGGTGCAGAACCCCAATCGCGCCGGCCTCGACATCGTGTCGCACGATGCCAATTTCGGCGCGCTCAAGGTCAGTCCGCTCTTTTACTGGAGCGACGCCGACTTGGAAACCTATCTCGCCCAGCACCGGCTGCCGAACGAATGGGATTACTTCGACCCGGCGAAAGCCGATGAGAAACGCGAGTGCGGCCTGCATGCGAACTGGGGCGACCAGGCGGTCGCCGCCACCCGGTAAATTCAAAACTCAAATTCGAAAACCGAAAGATTTTGTCCGTCTTTCGTTTTCCGAATCTCACCCTTCGTGCTTCAAACCACCGTGTCCAACTACCACCTCGATCACCTGCAGTATCTCGAGTCCGAGGCCATTCACGTGATGCGTGAGGTCGCCGGCGAATTCGAGCGCCCGGCGCTCCTGTTTTCCGGCGGCAAGGATTCCATCTGCCTGCTGCGCCTCGCGGAAAAGGCGTTTCGCCCGTCGGACCTGCCGCTGCCGCTGCTCAACGTCGACACCGGGCATCATTTTCCCGAGCTGAACACCTTTCGCGATGCCCGCGCCAAGGAGCTCGGCGCCAAGCTCATCATCCGCCGGGTCGAGGACGCCATCGCCAGGGGCATCGCCGTCCCCGCGCCCGGCGAGGTCAGCCGCAACCGCCTGCAAATCCCCACGCTGCTGGCGGCGATCGAGGAATTTCGCTTCGACTGCTGCATCGGCGGCGCCCGGCGCGACGAGGAGAAAGCCCGCGCCAAGGAGCGGTTCTTCAGCTTCCGGGACAGCTTTGGCCAGTGGGATCCGAAGAACCAGCGGCCGGAGATCTGGAACCTCTACAACGGCCGCCTCAATCCCGGGGAAAACATGCGCGCCTTTCCGCTCAGCAACTGGACCGAGCAGGATATCTGGGAATATATCCGCCGCGAGAAACTCACCGTGCCGAGCATCTATTTCAGCCACCGCCGCACCTGTGTCCGCCGCTCCGGCCAGTGGCTGCCGGTCAATGACATCGTCCCGCCCCGGCCCAAGGAGGAAACCCGGGAGCTCGTCGTGCGCGTCCGCACCATCGGCGACATCATCAGCACCGGCATGGTCGAGTCGCCCGCAGAGAGCGTGGACGACATCATCGTCGAGATCGCCGCCGCGCGCGTGACGGAGCGCGGCTCGCGCGCCGACGACAAGTCCTCGGAGGCCGCCATGGAGGACCGCAAGAAGGCCGGGTATTTCTGAGCCGCGGGCCACCCCATGATCAAACCGATTTCCCAGCTGCTCGGCACCGACATTCTCCGCTTCAACACCTGCGGCAGCGTGGACGACGGCAAGTCCACGCTCATCGGCCGCCTCCTCTACGATTCGAAGTCGCTCATGGAGGACCAGCTCGAGGCGCTCGAGCGCTCCGCCGACATCACCGGCGGCGGCCAGGTGAATCTCGCCAACCTCACCGACGGCCTGCGCGCCGAGCGCGAGCAGGGCATCACCATCGACGTCGCCTACCGCTATTTCGCCACGCCGCGCCGGAAATTCATCATCGCCGACACCCCCGGCCACATCCAGTACACGCGCAACATGGTGACCGGCGCCTCCGCCGCGAACCTCTCGATCGTGCTCGTGGACGCGCGCACCGGCGTCATCGAGCAAAGCCGCCGGCACACCTGCCTCGCCTCGCTGCTGCGCATCCCGCATCTCGTCGTCGCCGTCAACAAGATGGACCTCGTCGGCTGGAGCGAGGAGCGGTTCAACGAAATCCGCGCCGATTTCGAAAAATTCCTGCCGCGGCTCGACATCAAGGACGTCAAGTTCATCCCGATCAGCGCGCTGCAGGGCGACAACGTCGTCGATCTTTCCGCGCATATGCCGTGGTATCCAGGGCCGACGCTGCTGCACCATCTCGAGACCGTGCACATCGGGAGCGACTGGAACCTGAATGGCTTTCGCCTGCCGGTGCAGTGGGTCAACCGCCCGAACAATCCCACCGATCCGCGGCTCCATGATTTTCGCGGCTTCAGCGGGCAGATCGCCGGCGGCATCGTCCGGCCGGGGCAAAAGGTGCTGGTGCTCCCCGGCGGGCAGGTCACCACCGTGAAGGAAATCTGGACCTACGACGGCCCCGTGGCCGAGGCGTTTTGCCCGCAATCGATCACGCTGTTGCTCGAGCACGACATCGATGTCAGCCGCGGCAACATGATCATCGGGCAGACCCACCTGCCGGGCGCCAGCAACGAGCTGCTCGCCGATGTCTGCTGGATGCACCAGCGCCCGCTGTCGGTCGGGAAGAAATACTGGCTGAAGCATACCACGCACAGTGTCCAGGCCGTGGTCACCGCGATCGAGCACCGCCTCGACATCAGCACATTCGAACCCGAGCCCGCCCCCGCCGAGCTCGCGCTCAATGACATCGGCGAAATCCGCCTCCGGACGGCGGAGCCGCTGTTTTTCGACGGCTATGAGACCAACCGGCTGACCGGTTCCTTCATCCTCATCGAGCAGAGCACCCATGCCACCGTGGCCGCCGGCATGCTGCTGCCCCCGCGCGAAGTCGTGCGGTCCGACGCCACGGATTTCGTGATCTGATCCGCCGCGGCCCGCGCCTCAATACCAGCCCTCCGCCCAGGCGGTCTCATACATCGCGACAATGTTTTCCGTCGGCGTGACCGGCTGGATGTTGTGGCAGGGCGCCAGGATGTAACCGCCGCCCGGGCCGAGCTGGGCCATGCAGTCGCGCACCTCGCGCTGCACGTCCGCCACGCTGCCATGCGGCAGCACATCCTGGTTGTCCACGCCGCCGTGGAAGCAGAGGCTGGCGCCGAAGTCGCGCTTGAGGCCGCCCATTTCCATGCCCGGACACACGTGCTGGATGGGATTGAGGATGTCCACGCCGAGTTCGACAAAGTCCGGGATGATCCGCCGGATCGCGCCATCGTCATGGTGCATCACCAGCGCGCCGGCCGAGTGCGCGAGATCAGTGAATTTTTTCTGCAGCGGCTTGAACCACCGCCGGTAGCACTCCTCGCTGATCATCAGGTCGTGCTGCGAGCCATAGTCGTCGGTCACCTGCGTGAGATGAATCTTGCCCCGGCCGGCCTCGAAGAACCGGTTCGCATAGTCCCAGCAGAAGCGCGTGATCCGCCCGAGCAGGTAGGCGGTCAACTCCGGCTCCGCGATCAGGTCGATGCAGCTCTGCTCCAGCCCGCGGACATGATTGTACCAGTAGAACGGCGCCACATAGCAACCCTCGATCGCATGCTCGGGCCAGGCGTCGCACTGCGCCTCGATCGTGGAAAAGTCATACCAATCGGCACTCGGCCATTCGAACGCCTCGAGCTCCGCCAGCGTCGTCGCGTCCTTCAGCGCCCAGTCCACCGACTCGCTGTAGCGCCCGGTGCCGTAATCCATTTCGCGCACGGAATTCCACCACGGCGGCACCTGCCGGAGTCCCCCGCCGAGCACGCGCTCCGGCGGGCCGACGTAGCGCGGCGAGACGCCCACGATCTTGTCGAGATGCAGGCGCGCCCACAGCTCGGGCTCGGTCGCGACGCCGAAGTGCGCCAGCAGCCGCTCGTTCACCTCCGGCGTCATCCAGATATCCAGTGGGATCCGGTCCGGCTGGCCGCGGCGGGCCGCCGTCAGGATGCGTTCGCGCGAAGTCATCATGGTGGGGCTTTCTGGCGTGCGGTCTGCGCCACCCCTGAGCCAGACGCCGGATGGAAGCGCGGCCAATCCCAATGTCACCGTCCGGCGCGGGTATTAAGCGCCGCACCGCCGCCCGATGGGGCGGCTTACGCCTCGTTTCACCGGCTCCCCATCGGAAATGGGATTGCCCCGCCGTTCGCCGCGGCTACTTTAGTACTTAGGTGAAGATTTCCGTCAAAGTGGATTATGCCTGTCGCGTGCTCGCTGAAATGGCGCGGTTGCATGGCTCCGGTGAACTCGCCCAGATCGAGCAGCTCGCAAAGGCGGAGGCGGTGCCCGCCAGTTTTCTGGCCCAGATTCTGGGCGAATTGCGCAATGGCGGGCTGGTCATCAGCAAGCGCGGCATCCAGGGCGGTTACGCGCTCGCCCGGCCGCCCGAGCAGATCTCGCTCTACGACATCATGAAGGTCATCGATGGCGAGCTGATCGAGTTCAGCGGCAATTTCGAGGGCCGCACCGGCCGGCGCATGAAGCAGATCTGGACCGACTTGCGCGCCGCCCTCGACCAGCAGGCCCGCGATTGCACCCTCGACACCTTCGTCACCAAGGGCACATCCGCCATGTATCACATCTAGGAAAGTAGCGGGTAGATGGTAGCGAGTAGCGAGCATGGCGGCCGCGCTCCCGATCAACTGCTATCGCACCGGCCCATGCCACTCCCCCCGCATTTTCTCACGCTTGCGCTACTCACTACTCGCTACTCACTACTCGCTACTCCCGCCCATGAACCTGACCCCCATCAAGCAGGCCCTGCTGGATTCCTACCAGAAGCATGGCGGCATTAACCACCTCGATGGGGTTAATCTCCCCGCCCAGGACTCGGTGCAGCAACTGGCGTCGGATTACATGCACCTGATGTTTCCCGGGTTCTTTGAGGCGACCGCGCTGACGAAGAAAGACGTGCCGGCGCACGTCGACAAGCTGCTCACCGGGCTCCATCGCCGGCTGGGCGCAGAGATCGAGAAAAGCCTCCGCTTTGCCCAGGATGCCGATCCCGCGGGGCATGCCCGCGCCATTTCCGCCGAAGCCCTGGGACAACTCCCCGCGCTGCGCCAGATCATCCAGACCGACGTCACCGCCGCGCACCAGGGCGACCCGGCCGCCCGCAGCATCGAGGAGGTCATCCTCGCCTACCCGTGTGTCCTGTCCATCTCGGTGCAGCGTTTCGCCCATGTGCTCTACGGCCTGGGCGTCCCGCTGCTGCCGCGCATGCTCACCGAATACGGGCACGAGCGCACCGGCACCGACATCCATCCTGGCGCCATCATTGGCACGCATTTCTTCATCGATCATGGCACGGGCGTCGTCATCGGCGAGACCGCCGAAATCGGCTCGCATGTGAAACTCTATCAGGGCGTGGCCCTGATCGCGCGCTCTCTCACTGGCGGGCAGGCCCTGCGCGGGCAGAAACGCCATCCGACCATTGAGGATCACGTGACCATCTACGCCAGCACCACGATCATGGGCGGCGACACCGTCATCGGCGCGGGTTCAACGGTCGCCAGCAATGTATTCGTCACGCACAGCGTGCCACCGCGTTCGTTGGTCGTGATGGAAGAGAAGGGGGTGAAGGTGCTGGATAAGGACTCGCGCGGCTCCGCGGCCCAGAACGACTGGATGATCTGAGCCGCCCCGCGCGCTCACTCCTTTTTCTCGGGCTTCCGGAAGTCGTGGTGGCCCGCCTTCATCAAATCGCCCACGTCGCCGACCAGCTTCGTCGCTCCGGCCGTGTCGTTGGCCGTCAGGGCGGCCTCCAGCTTGGCCAGGGTTTCGGTCAGCTTCTTCAATTGCGCCAGGTAGTTGGTCTGGAATTTTTCGCGCTCCGCCGCGGGCTGTTCCGCCTCCAGCGCGGGAGTGAGCTTCGCCGCGGCCGTGGCGTTGACGCGCACCGTGGCCACCAGCGGGGCGGTGGCGGGGCTTAATTTGCCCTCCTTGACCGCCTTGCGCACCTGGCGCCAGGCCTTGTTCATCTTGCCCATCGTCTGCTCCAATTCAGTCTCCGGCTTCTCCGCCTTGACGGCCGGTTTGGCTTCCTCGGCGCGCACGCCGGAGAAAGAGACCATCGCAAGGGTGAGCGGGAAAAGCAGCTGACGGATTTTCATAAAGATAAAATCCGTGGATGAAAACGGGAGGGCTGGCGATTTTTTTTCCCCGGCGGTTATTGCGCATCGCCACGACCCGCGGATCGCCGGCGGGACCACCGGCCGCGATCCCCCACCCTAGTCGCCAAACTTGATGCCCTGTGCGAGCGGGAGATCCTTGGAAAAATTCACCGTCGCCGTCTGGCGGCGCATATAGGCCTTCCACGCATCGCTGCCGCTCTCCCGGCCGCCGCCGGTGTCCTTTTCCCCGCCAAACGCTCCGCCGATCTCCGCCCCGCTCGTGCCGAGATTCACGTTGGCCAGGCCGCAGTCGCTGCCCTGCGCCGAGAGAAAGGTCTCCGCCTCGCGCAGGTCGTTCGTGAAGATCGCCGAGCCCAGGCCCTGCGGCACGCTGTTCTGCAGCCGGAGCGCCTCGTCCAGCGTGCGATAGGTCATCAGGTAGAGGATCGGCGCAAACGTCTCGTGCTGCACGATGCTCCAGTAATTCTCGGCCGCGATGATGCAGGGCGTCACATAGAGCCCGCCGCCATACCCGGAGCCACCCAGCCGCTTGCCGCCAACGAGCACGCGGCCCCCGTGTTTTTTCGCCGCGGCGATGGCATTCGTGAAATTTTCCACCGCGGCAAAATCGACCAATGGCCCCATCAGCGTGGCGGGATCAAGCGGGTTGCCGATGCGCACCTGCTTGTAGCCGTCGAGCAGCGCCTTGGTCAGCTTCAACTCCACCGACTCGTGCACGAAAATCCGCCGGAGCCGGAGACTCCGCGCCGTGACTTTCAGTTCAAGGCACCCGGCTTCGAGCGCGCCAACCGCCCCGTGGATGAAAGCCAGGGCAGCTCCCCGATCGATGTGAAGCAGCTCTACCGGCAGGCCGGCTCGCCCCCGCCGGCGCCGGGTGCGGTCGCCCCGAGCAAGGCGGACAACGAGGTTCACGCCATCCTGCGGGCCAACGTCGCGCGGGCCAAGGCCCAGGGCCTGAACAGCGTCATTCCCCAGCGCCGGCAGCCGTCCCGCCGCCAGCGCGATTTCTGGCTGTTGTTCATCGGCGGCAATCTGCTGGTGGTCACTGTCGTGGCCGAACTGCATCGCAATGTCGTCACCCTCGTCTTCGGCCTCAGCGCCATCGTCTTTTTCAGCCTGGGCCTGATCGGGGTGATGTGGGTTGTGATGGACGACTATTGACCGCCGGTGATTGCGCCTTGCAGGTCAGGCGGGTGCCGGCATTTGAATGACGGCGGATGAAACCCCTCTTCGATCTCAGTCGCCTGCAGCCGAAGCGCACGCTTTCGCCGCGGGACGGGATGATCGTGCCGGGTCTGGAGGAGCAATATTTCGACCTTGGCCGGCGGGCGCTCGAGTTGGTGTTGTTGTCCGCCCAGCTGTGCGACAAGCCGCACTACCCCGATATCCTCGACCTGCCCTGCGGCCATGGCCGCGTGCTGCGCTGGCTGCGGGCCCACTACGACTACGCGCGCATCACGGCCTGCGACCTCGATCGCGGCGCGGTGGATTTTTGCGCGGCGGAATTCGGCGCCACCCCGGTCTATTCGCAGCCGGATCTGCGGGCGCTGCCCTTCACCTCTGGGTTCGACCTCATCTGGGTCGGCTCGCTGCTGACGCATCTGCCCCAGGACCAGTGGCTGGCGGCGCTCGACTGTTTTGTCCGTTGGACGCGCGAGTGCGGGGTGCTGATTTTCACCACCCAGGGCCGGTGCTTCACGAGCCTGCTGGCCCGCGGGCAGCGCAACGTCACGGAAAACATCGACAAGCCCGCCCTGCTGGAGACGTTCGCGCGCACGGGCTTCGCTTTTCAGCCGTATTTCGAGGACCCGACCGGCAACTACGGCGTGTCGGCGACGTCACCCGCGTGGGTGCAGCGCGTGCTGCAACGCTACCCCGACATCATCATGCGCGCCTATCTCGAGGAAAGCTGGGGCATGCAAGATGTCGTCATTCTCTACAAGAAGGCCGGCCACTTTGAACCGGTCCTCGGGGTGCCGGAATCCCCGCTCGCGGAAATCACGACGGAGAAAGCCGGCTGGCTGCGGCGCCTGCTGGGGCCGAAGCGCTAGGCGCGCCGGCCGAGCAGTTCCCACATCAGCACCGCGGCCGCAACGGAGACGTTGAGCGACTCGACCTTGCCGCTGCCGGGAATGGTCACGAGCCGCGTGCACGCCGCCGCCAGGTCGGGCGCGAGGCCCTGCTCCTCGTTGCCCAACACCAGGGCGACGGGCTTGGTTTTCGCGGCGGGCGATCCTTCCGCAGATTTGACGCTCGTCGTGGCGCCGAGCCGTCCGCCCCGCGTCGCGGCGCCGACGACCTCAAAACCCGCGGCCACGAGTTCGCGGGCGAAGGCGGCCAGGCCGGGCACGCGCCACACTTCAAGATGCTCAAAGCCGCCCTCGGCCACGCGATGCGCCGCGTCGTTCGGCCGCGCCGCAGCGGCGTCGTCCGGAATCACGAGGCGCGGCACGCCGAAAAAGGCCGCCGTGCGCGCGATCGCGCCCAGGTTGTGGGCGTTGCCAATGCGGTCCAGCACGAGCGCCGCCTCGCCCCGGCGAGCCCACGCGCGGAGGTCCTCCGCCGATGGCGTGCGCAGCGGGGCCGCCGCCACGATCGCGACAATGCCGCCGTGATGAATGGAACCGGCGATCTTCTCGAGCTCGGCCGGCTCGACGCAGCGATAAACTTTCTTCGCCTGCGCGAGCACCTTGCTCATCACCCCCACCTGCCGCCCGGTCGCATAGTCGAAAACAGCCGCTGGATCGAAGCCGGATCGCGGGCGAAGCGCGCGCGCACCGCCGCCAGCCCGCAGATCTTCAGCTCGTCGCGCGCCGGTCCGCTGCGCGATCCGGGCAACACCGGCACCGGCGCGGCCGTCGCGCTTTCCACCGGACGGGCCGGGGTTGGTGACGCCGCGGGTGCGCGCCGGTCCG
>OCZT010001087.1_pt1 | contig 27952 bp, 27 predicted proteins | sample 1539031 | NCBI WGS metagenome assembly OCZT01 (sample SAMEA3539308, study PRJEB22396) | soil metagenome | biome: tundra; feature: field; material: soil | place: USA | collected 2010-05 | depth 0.15 m | reverse complement strand
GTGTAGGTGAATTACAGCCTCAGCTGTTTACGGGCTGCGTTCATCGTGCCCCACAGAATGCTCCACAAATCGCGTCGCGTGCCTTTTTCTCACGTCGTCTCTCGCCGTGATTGTTCCTGGTCAAGTGGTATGACGTCGCGTCGCGTTGTCTGGTGAAAAGTGTTTTAACACTTTCACACGGCTGAGGTCACAGGTTCGAGTCCTGTAGCGCCCACTGATTGCCGACGGGTTATTAGATAAGGCCCTTCGAAACGCCAAACCCCGTTTTCAGCTCGAGTCACTCGGAGCCCACCGCGTTGATACGGGATCGGCATCGACAGCAGACCTTGTCAACTAGACCTTGCGAAATGTCACGCCCCTGCACGGTGGCGACGACGACAATTTAGAAAGCGCCGCTATGCGATTGGTTCGAATTGGGCGGTGAAGTGGCGCAGGGCTTGCGGCTCTTGGACCATTCGATACCCAGGCAAGGAGGCAGCATCTTTGGCGACCGAAGTGACGACCTCAATCACGTAATCAATATGGCTCTGGGTATAGGTTCGCCGTGGAATCGCCAATCGGACTAACTCCATCGCGGCGGGCGTTTCCGTACCGTCAGGTTGACGGCCGAACATCACTGTGCCAATTTCACAACTTCGAATACCACCCGCTTTGTAAAGGGCTACCGCGAGCGCTTGACCCGGATACTGCAGTGGAGCAATGTGACTGAGCAACGCCTTGGCATCCACGTATACCGCATGGCCCCCAATGGGCTTCACGACGGGAACTCCGGCTGCGTCGAGCGCGTCGCCTAAATACGCGGTGGAGCGAATCCGGTAGCGCAAGTAGTCGGGTTGCACCGCTTCCTTCAGACCCTGAGCCAATGCTTCAAGGTCTCGCCCGGCCAACCCGCCATAGGTCGGAAAGCCTTCGGTCAAAATCAACATGTTGCGACATTTCTCGGCGAGATCATCATCGTTCAGGGCCAACCAACCACCAATGTTGCCAAACGGATCCTTCTTAGCGCTCATCGTCATACCATCGGCCAAGGATGCAATCTCTCGGACAATGTCGCTTATGTCTCTTTGCGATTGACCCTCTTCGCGTTCATGGATGAACCATGCGTTTTCGGCAAATCGGCACGCGTCCAAGAAGAATAGAACGGCGTACCTTCGACAGATATCACTCACGCCGCGAATATTGGCCAACGAGACAGGTTGTCCGCCGCCCGAGTTATTAGTTATGGTCAAGAAGACCACAGGAATAGTGGCCGCGCGCTCTTGGAGAAGTGTTTCGAGCGCACCAAGATCCATGTTCCCTTTGAAGGGGTGAATCTTTGCGGCGTCGTGACCTTCAGGAATCACCAGATCTCGTGCCTCGGCGCCGGAGAATTCGACATTTGCCCGCGTCGTATCGAAATGGGTGTTGTTGGGAACTAACTTTCCCGAACCACCAACGACCGAGAAGAGAATTCGCTCGGCGGCCCGGCCCTGATGAGTTGGAATAACGTGACGAAAAGGAAACAGTTCCTTCACGGCGGCTTCAAAACGAAACCACGACGGTGAACCTGCGTAGCTCTCGTCGCCATGTTGAATGGCGGCCCACTGGTCACGAGACATTGCTCCAGTTCCAGAGTCCGTGAGCAGATCGATTAGAACATCTTCGGCATGAAGGTTGAACAAGTTAAAACCAGCATGTTCAATTGCGAAAGAACGCTCCTCTGAGGTGGTCATGCGTAACGGTTCGACCGAGTGAATTCTGAATGGTTCGATAATGGTAGTGAAAGTCTGGCCCATAGCCTGATGGTACCGTCATTAGGCCATTCGTCGGAAAGCGATATGGGCCAGTCGCGTGCAACGGCGCCACCGAGTGATGTGCCCCGTCTTTTGTTCAGACGAAAGGCCATTCAACCAATCTTCCGCAAGCCACTCGCAGGTTGTGAACTAATGGCGTCAGCTGTCCCGACCGCTCCATTTCCGTCGAGAATAGTGCGATAATCCATACCGTGAATGCCTACGTCGCGGGATTGACATCAGGTGCAGTAGTCGCCGTCATCACGTGGTTCCTCAGTTATCGGTCCAATCAGCAACAATGGTGAGCCACTGCGCAAGACAGCTTTCGCTTGATGATCGAACGCTACGAAGGGCCCGGCCCCGTTCCCGCCGCGTTGCACGATCTCGGGTCGTAGGGCGCGAGGGCTTGTGACACGGCGCTCGGCGCCGTGAAGTCGCCGTTGCCCTTCAAACCGGGTGGGACGTACGCGGTAGTGGTCGTCACGGACGTCGTTGAAGAAGACTTCGAGTGAGGCTTCGTCGTCTTCGTGGTGGGCGTGGGCTTGACGGTAAGGCCGGTTCCCGTTTGCACCGTCACGATCGCGCCAAGGGTCACGGACTTCGGGTTGTAACCGAGAATGGCCGGACCTTGTAGCTGCGCGAGCACCGCCTGCGCCGCGGCGAGACCGGGACTCGTCCAGTTCCCGTGCGCGGGCGGGGGAGGTCCGCCGTACCAGACCACCGATTCACTGACGGGTCCGGGCGACGTGACGTCACCCGTGGAGACGATGTCAAAACCCTTCGCGCGCAGGAGGTTGGCGATCGAAGCCGCCTGATTCGCGGCGCCCGTGCCATTTTCCACGGTGATCTTCAGACTCGACGGAGACGGCAACGCCGCTCCCGTGAAGGAGTTGTCACCGGCCCTGACGTCAAAGATCTGATTCACGGCGTCGAGTCCGTTGGGCTGCACGGGAAAGACGACGGCACCGTAGTAGAAGCCGTAGAAGAGGAGAGACCCCGTTTGCACGTTGGTGACGGGAAACGTGAACTGGGGGACGTTGGTGATACTCGTGTGGGCAAAAGTCCGAGCCAAGCTCACCATCTCGCCTTCGCTAAATCCGCTGTCCACCGTCAGGTCCGGCAGTACCGAGGTCGCGATGTTCTGATCCGTGACTAAATTACCCAGTCCCCTCGTCGCGACCTTCTCCGCCAGCACGCGCAAGAACTCGTGCGTGCGTCGAATGCGCGCCAGATCCGAGAGCGTCTCCAGGGGCCACGATCGAGGGTCGTGATTCGAGGGATTGGGCTGAATCTGCAAATGACGTGCTCGCACGACTCGGAGGGCGTGTAAGCCGTCGAGCGTGTAACAGCCCTTTCGTTCGATGTTGAGTCCCGACTCGGCGTCGAAGATGGGAACGGGAAAGTACATCTTCACTCCACCGAGCGCGTTCACGACGTTCGCGAAGGTGTCAAAGTTCAACACCACGTAGTGATTGATCGGAATGGCGAAGTCCTCTTCAATGGCCGCAATGAGTTGGCTGGGTCCTTCGTAGAGCGCGGCGTCGATCTTGTTCGAGCCGGTGATTCGTGCGTTCGGAACGAAGAGGTCTCGAGGAATTGAGAGCAGGGACACCGATCCGGTACTCGGCACGAGGTGAAGAATCATGTCGATATCGCTGTTGACGCCGTTGACTCCCTGGGAGCAGAGTCCGTACGCCTTGTTTTGCACCTTCAGCGCGCATCGACTGGTCGAGCCAATAAGCAGGATGTTCTCGGCGGAGCCGCTGCCATTTTGAAGGCCGTTCACGTTCACTTTGTTGACGAGTGAGCCGAGGTAGAAGTAGTCGGCCGCGACACCTCCGATGATCAGTATGACGACGAGTCCCACGGCGATGATTGATCGTCGTATCCAGACGCGCCGTCGGCTGCGCGAGCTCTTGCCTCGTCCGGTGCTGCGGCGTCGATCCACGGCCTCGCCCATGGCGACCAGGCGATCGTGATTGGCGATTTTTCCTTGGGGAGGCTCGAGATTATTGCCACCATTATCGCGAGTCACCGAACAATTGTAGTGGACTGACAATGGACTTCTCGCTATCCGTTGTTCTCGTTATCTGAGTGCCACGCCGGGAGAAAGTGTCGAATCGCGATTCTCGCTTTACGCCGTCTTGTGAGCGTTCATTTTTGGCGTCGGGTGCGGCGATCGAACGAGAATCATCCCTGAGCTGAATCGGACGCCTAAGGACATCATCAGAGGCTTCCCCTATAGATAGGTCGAGTGCACGATTTTACGATCGTAGAGTGAGCAGCGAATGATCTTCTCTAACGCGGCCTGGCGAAGTTGATCGCCTCCAATGACCATCTCAAAACCAACTCGTCGCTGGCTCGCTCATCTCGGCCTCATCACGACGGCGATCACCTCACTGACCTTCGAATTTGTCTTGACCCTGCACATACTTCTGGGACTCGTCTTTGTCGCGCTCGTGGTCGTACATCTAGGCCACGAGCGCCGTACTTCAAGTCGACTTATAAAACGACTCACTAAAGTACGTCTTCTCAATCAACCTCAAGGAAGACTAGCGATAGCGGACTTATCTCTGGCGCTCTTCAGCGGCGGCATGTTCGCCTCGGGACTCTGGGATTGGGCCCTCGGACACCCCACGCGGATCCGGTACCACGCTCTTTTGGGCGTCGGTCTGGCTATCTTCCTACTCGTTCACTCGGTGAGCGCCGACTGGCGACGAGAGCGCTTGGTTAGATCCTCGGCTTCCAAGACGGCGCTCACGCTACGACCGTCCCCGAGGTGGCCCGAAAGCATTCGCCAATGAGAGCTTCGATGCTCTCGTCGTCGAGGCCGGCGCGTCGTGCCGACTCCAACCAGTGTTGTAGATCGTGGCGAAGCGGCCCGTGCGCCGAGAGTGAAGCGTCTGTGAGGGACTTGGCGATAAACGTGCCGACACCGATCCGTGCCGTCACGAGACCTTCGTGTTCTAACTCTCGGTACGCCTTCGAAACGGTATTTGGATTAATGGCGAGGCGACCAACGACTTCCTTCACCGTAGGGAGTTGGTCGCCTTCTTTCAGGAATCCCAGTTTGAGCGCTCTTCGCACTTGTTGGATCAACTGCAGGTACGGAGGAACACCAGAGTGAGCGTCTAAATAGAACTCGATCATTGTCGCCTATTTCACTAGTTGCCTAGTAAAGAGTAGCGCTCCGATCGAGCGACTAAAAGTACTACTTGTTCAAGACCACGTCTTTCTGCACGGCTTCGACGTGAAGGTAGCGCGGTCCACCTTTGGCGCAGGCCGCGAAGGGAAAGGCGATGACCTTGGACGCGCTCTGTCCGGGCGGGTAGACGCGAAGACCCGCCGCCGAGATCTGGCTACACATCGAGATGGGATAGTTTTCCACTTCCGTGATTCGAAGTATGACGGTTGCGGTATTGCGCGTACTCGCGGACTCGAGCCCGCGCGCGGTTCGTGCGCTCGTCAACGTAATGACCGCCGGGGCGACGGCGTTATCGCGAGCGGCACTGCTTCCGACCTGGTCATTAGCTAAGGAGACGCCCGAAACGCCGGGGTAGCCCTTGAGCGTGCACGAGTGGGCGGAGAGATTGGTGAAGTTCAAGTTGTAGTACGAGCTCCCCGCGGCTCCGCTGCCGACGGTGTTGAGCCAGATAACAAGGTTCGACGTGGTGCAAGGGCGCGTCGTCGCGGCGAATGAGGCGGTCGGTCCAGCGGGCAGTCCCCAGACGAAAAGGCCTGCAATGAGGGTGAAAGTTCCTGTCCAGCCGACAACTCGACCCAGGAGACCCCCTCGATGGTGAAGTGAAAGACTGCGCATGGTCCACCTCCCTGGTGATGGCCGAGAAACCATTCAGCAATCCAAGCCGTCGAACGAATTCTCACCATAAACCGTAGGGGGCCTCGCGCCCGAAATTCGACCCAAGGGCCAATGTGTCACGTAGTTGTAAAGAAGGTCCGCGTGGTGTCACGTGGTTGTAAAGAAGCTCCTCGTGGCGTCGGCGAACCAGTGCGCCGAGGGTTTGAGGGTGCGCGCAAAGGTCGATCGGTCGACGGCCACGATGCCGAACTTTGGCCGGTACCCCAAGGCCCATTCGAAGTTGTCGAGCAGCGACCACTGAAAGTAGCCGCGTACGTCGACGCCGTCGCCCAAGAGCGTACGAATGCCCTCGAGGGCCTCGGTGAGATAGCGGATTCGCTGGGCGTCGTCTTGGGTTCCGATACCGTTTTCGGTCACGATGATTGGCGCGTTCGCCAACTCGGCGGCGCGGCGAACGGTGTACTCGACACTTTGGGGCCAGTAGAGGTAGCCCATATCGGTCACCTCTCCGTCAGGGTGATTGACGATGCCGTCGGGACCGAGGACGATCTTCGTGTAGCACTGCACGCCCACGTAGTCTTCGCCGCGCAAAGAGAGTAGGTACTTGTCCTCCATCTCAGCGCGAAACGAGTTCAGTTGATCTTCGAATCCCGGCAGCGCTTCGTACTCTTGCATCGACAGCGGAAGACCGACGGGGAAGGTTCCGGGTCCTTCTTTAAGAACGTCTCGTACTGCAACGTGGCAGGCCCGCATGGTTTCGTTCACCGCGACGAAGCGCTCCCAGCTGGTGACCTGGGGCGGGAAGAGTCCGAGCAGATAGCCCATGATCGCCACGATGTTGGGTTCATTGATGGTGCACGCGATACCGATGAGGTCACCGAGCGCCTCAGAGACCTTGGTGGCGTAGTTGGCCATCCAACGGGCGATGTCGGGATGTTCGAAGCCGCCCTGATCGGCTACCCAGAGCGGCAACGTGAAGTGGTGAAGGGTGACGACGGGCACGATGTTGCGCTCACGACAGGCCACGAGGACGGACCGGTAGTGGTCAAGAGCCTCGCTCGAAAAGTTTCCCTGTTCTGGTTCGATGCGGGCCCACTCGACCGAGAGTCGAAATGAGTTGAGACCGAGTGACGCAGTAATGTCCAGGTCCTCTTCGTAGCGATGCCAGGAGTCACAGGCGTCACCGCACACTTCAACCGCGGTCGTTCCTTGCGCACGCTCGAAGCGCCACCAATCGGTGTTCGAATTACCGCCTTCAATCTGGTACGCCGACGTTGAGGTGCCCCAAGAAAACCCGTCGGGGAAGTGGACTTCGTGAGCGGTCATGTCACCAAGTTACGTCGGAGCCAGCCAACGGGGCGACCCTCAAATTCGTCGGAGACGCAAGAGGGTGCGACTAGCGTTGCTCGGACTATGAGGCTCAGCCACAAGATCCCCGAGACGCCGTGGCGAGCGAAGAGTACGTGGTCGTTTCGACCTCGCCTGGTGTCGCCGTTGGTGCTCGGGCTCGCCCTCTTTGGCCTGGGCGAAGGTCTTCTCGTCCAGTCCCAGTGGGGCGCGACGCCCTGGACGGTGTTCGCTCAAGGCGTCTCGCGCCACACCCACTGGTCACTCGGTTGGTCGACCGCCGTCATCAGTGTCGTGGTTTTACTGGCGTGGTTTCCACTACGCGAACGTCCGGGGATCGGCACGCTGGCCAACTTGGTCATCATCGCGTACGTCCTCGACATCGTGTCGACCAATCTCGCGGTTCCCCACGTGGTCTGGTTGAAGATCATCTACGTCGTGGGCGCCGTTCTGGCAATTGGAGCGGGCAGCGCCCTCTATCTCACGACGGGGCTCGGGCCCGGTCCCAGAGACGGGCTGATGACAAGTCTGCACCGGCGATTCGCCGTCAGTGTGGTCTACGTTCGTCTCACGTTGGAAGTGAGTGTGCTCGTGATTGGTTGGTTCATGGGTGGGACCGTCGGCGCCGGCACCGCCTTCTTCGCCGCCACCATCGGTTTTAGCATCGGCGCCAACTTGAGGGTGACGGATCAATTCGTGCGAAGGTTCTCGTCGTGATCAGCGGGGGACAGCTCGCGACGTTCTTGGTGGCGTCGATGGCGATCATCATCGTGCCGGGACCGAGCGTGCTCTTTACCCTGGCGCGCGGGGTGGCGTGGGGCAGGACGGTGGCGGTATTGACGGTGCTTGGCAACAGCACGGGCACCCTGGTGCTGTCAGTCATTGTCGCGGTTGGTTTAGGGCCACTACTCGCGCACTCCAAGGTCTTCGCCGTCGTTTTGCAACTCGCTGGTGGCTTCTATCTCTTGTGGCTGGGCTACGACGCGCTGCGTCGCCGTCACGAGCACGCGCGAGCCATGACCCAACGTGAGGCGCAGCGACCTTCAAACGTCGTCGTGGTGCGTCAGGGTTTCGTAGTGGGGATCTTGAATCCGAAGTCGCTCGTCTTCTTTGCGGCGGTCTTCCCGCACTTTGTCGACCGCTCCCAGGGCAACGTCACGGTGCAACTACTTCTCTTTGGGGTCATCTTCAGCGTGATGGCCTTTTGCAGCGACGCAACGTGGGGCGTCATCGCGGGCACCGCTCGCGAGTGGCTCGCCGACTCACCCACGCGACTGGTCGTCCTTCGAACGATTGGCGCCTGCGTGATGATGACCCTTGGCGTCATCATCGTGGTGAGTGCGATCACGTCGTAGCGTCACACCGACTTCCTACAGTGTGGCCATGGAAGATCTGCAGTTAACCGGAAGAAGGATGTCGGTTCCGGCGACGGTCGAATCCTTTCTCGCCAACCTCCCCGAGTTGTTGGAGGCAATGGTGCGCGATTCCCGCTGCCTCGTTGCCATCGCGGAGTTTGCGTACGGTCGCTACGTGCAGTTTCGCGTCGATGATGGACTCGTCATCACCGAAGTGGTGTCGAATCGGTTCATCGTTGATTTCTTAGATGGCGACGAGGCACTCCTTTCGGAAAACGACGAAGCGTTGCTCCGAGAACACGGGTGGGAAGAGCCGACGTCGACGGAACGTCCCAACTGGCGTTGGACGAGCGATGACGAGTCAAACCTCCTTCTCCTGGCGGCCATGGTTCAAGATGTCGTCGTGCGCATTGTTCGCGAGCGACCCTTTGAAGAGTTGCGTTTTCAACTTTGGGTCTTCGAGGAACCGTTGCCGAACTCATCGATCACGGCTGCGTAGTTCGGCTCAGTTCTTAGTCGCGTCGAAGCCGGATCGTAGAACATGGCCGTGCTCGTTGCGTCGGATTGTCTTCCTACACTGCGTGGTACGAAGGAGTTCTAATGAGCATGCATGGTGCGGGCGGCGCGGGCCGAATGGGGATGCGATCGCTGTCGCGCGACCGCAAGATTCTCCAACATCAGCTGAAAAAGGGCACACTGCCGCGCATCTTGAAGTTCGCCAAGCACTACCGTCCCGCGCTCATTTTTTTCTTGACCGTCGTCATTCTCGACGCCATTATCTCGTCGGTGTCGCCGTTGTTGCTACGCGAAATCATCGACGTGGGCATTCATCACCACCGCGCCCACCTCGTGATTGGACTCGCCGTCGCCACGGCGATTCTCGCAATATTCGACGCGGGTTTACAGATGGTCGAGCGAAAGATCTCCGCCATTATCGGCGAGGGGCTCATCTACGACCTGCGGGCCGAGGTGTTTCGCCACATTCAAGAGATGCCCATTGCTTTCTTTTCGAGAACCCAGACCGGGGCCTTGATAAGTCGGCTGAACAATGACGTCATCGGCGCCCAGCAGGCGTTCACGGACCTCTTTTCTAACGTCGTAGGTAACGTCGTCCTCGTGCTCATCATCCTCATCGTGATGTTGACGTTGAGCTTGCCGATCACGCTCGTGGCGCTGATACTGCTGCCCGTCTTTCTCGTTCCCGCTCGGCGGGTGGGTCGAAAACTGGGCACGCTCTTTCAGCGAGGGATGGAACTGAACGCCGAGATGAATATGGTCATGAGCGAGCGCTTCAACGTCGCTGGCGCGATGCTCGTGAAGCTCTTTGGACGCCCTAATGAAGAGCGCGCCGCTTTCGAGCAGCGGGCCGCGCAGGTGCGCGACATCGGGATTCATCAAGCGACCTATCAGCGGTACTTCTTCATCTCGCTCTCATTGACCGCGTCGCTCGCGACGGCCTTCGCCTACGGCTTCGGTGGTGTCGAGGCCGTGCACGGGGTGATAGCCGTGGGCACGGTCGTGGCGTTGACGGCGTACCTCGCGCGCCTCTACGGCCCCCTCACGCAGCTGTCGAACCTGAACATTGACTACATGTCCGCCATGGTCAGTTTCGAGCGACTCTTCGAAGTCCTCGACCTCGAGCCCATGATTAAGGAGAGCCCGAACGCTCGGCCCATTCCCGATGGTCCGGCCGAACTTCGGTTCAATCACGTGGACTTCTCCTACCCGGGAGCGGAGGACGTCTCGCTCGCCTCGCTCGAAGCCGTCGCTCGCCTCGACGACACGCCGCGCACCCCGGTCCTGCACGACATCACGTTCGTGGTGAAGCCGGGCACGATGACCGCGCTCGTGGGTCCGAGTGGGGCCGGGAAAACCACGATTTCGATGCTGATCTCGCGACTTTACGACGTGGACGCGGGATCCGTGACGATCAACGGGCTCGACATTCGAGAGGCCACGACGGCGTCGCTTAACGCGACGGTCGGTGTCGTCACGCAAGACGCCCACCTCTTTCACGACTCGCTGCGCGCCAACTTGTTGTTCGCCAAGCCTGACGCCACCGACGAAGAGATCGCGCGCGCGCTCGCCGCCGCGCAGATCGCGGACCTTGTGGCGTCGCTGCCGATGGGACTGTGGACGGTGGTGGGCGAGCGCGGTTATCGCCTCTCGGGTGGTGAAAAGCAGCGCGTCGCCCTCGCGCGACTACTCCTCAAGTCGCCGCACCTCGTCGTGTTGGACGAAGCCACGGCCCATCTCGACGCGGAGAGCGAAGCCGCCGTGCAACGCGCCCTCGACGAGACGATGAATCAGCGCACATCGGTGGTCATTGCGCATCGTCTCTCCACCATTCGCAGCGCCGATCAGATTCTGGTGGTGGACGAGGGGCGAATTGTCGAGCGTGGCACGCACGCGGAGCTACACGATCGGGTCGGTCTCTATCGTGATCTTTACGAAACACAGTTCGCGGGTCAAGAGGACTAGCCCATCGCGTGGGCGCCACCGTCGACGTGAATGACTGAGGCGGTCGTGCCACGGAGCAACGGTGACAACAGCGCCACACCAGCGTCGGCGACCGCGCTGGCGTCGTGCACGTCCCAGCCGAGCGGCGCTCGATCGCCCCACGTTTCTTCGAAGAGCGAGAACCCGGGTATCGACTTGGCGGCCATGGTGCGAATCGGCCCGGAGGCGAGCATGTTGACGCGAATCTTGTCCGGGCCGACTTCGCGCGCTAGGTAGCGACCGAGCGATTCGAGGGCGGCCTTCATGACGCCCATCCAGTCGTACATCGGGTAGGCCCTCGAACCGTCAAAGTCGAGCGCCACCACCGACGCCCCGCCCAGGGCCGTGCTCTTTTGCAACAGCGGACGAAAGGCTCCAACCAGGGCGGCGAGTGAGTAGGTGGAGGCGTGCATGGCAACGGAAACGTCCTCGAAGGGCGCCACGAACATGCCCGAGCCGAGACAGCTCGCCGGGGCGTAGCCAATGGCGTGCACCAGTCCGTCCAGGCGCCCAAAACGAGACTCGATCTCTAGAACGGCGGCGTCGATCTGAGCCGGGTCCGTGACGTCGAGTTCGATGATCTCACCTACGTCATCGAGTTGTTTTGCCGTGCGCCTCGTGATCGAGGCGCCGCGTCCAAAGCCCGAGAGCGCGAGCGTGGCGCCTTCTTCGAGGGCACGCTTCGCGATGCCAAAGGCCAGGGAGTCGTCGGTCAAGACGCCGGTGACCAAGATACGGTGATCGCTCAGAAGTGCCATCTTGTTAGCGTACTTCTAGGCATTACGAGCAACGAGGACGACAATGACGACAGTGGGCATTTTAGGAGGTACTGGTCCGGCCGGACGAGGCGTCGCTCTTCGTCTCGCGAGCGCCGGTTACGACGTCATACTCGGTTCTCGCGACGAGACGCGCGCGCAGGTAACCGCGAGCACGCTGCTCGCGCGCGGAGAGGGCGTCGTGCGCGGCGCGTCGAACGAAGTCGCCGCGCACTGCGATCTCGTCGTCGTCGCGACACCCTGGGACTCGGCCGTTTCGACCGTGAGCGCCCTGAAGAGTTCCCTCGCGAACAAGACGGTGATCTCGATGGTCAGCGCACTCGCTCGCGAGGGCAAGGAACTCGTCCCGCTCTATCCGCCGCGCGGTTCGATGGCGGCGCAACTGGCCTTCGCCCTACCCGAGAGCACGATCGTGGGCGCCTTTCACCACTTGCCCGCAAGCGAGATGGAAGATCTGGACAGTGATCTCGACGCGGACGTCATTATCTTCTCGGATGACAACGACGCCAGAGAAGAAGTGTCCGCCGTCATCAACGCCATGCCGGGCCTTCACGCGGTGGTCGCGGGATCGATGTCGCTCGCCAGCGCCGTCGAAGCCTTCACGGGCGTGTGTGTCTCGATCAATATTCGCCACAAGGCCCACAGTTACGTGAAGCTCGCCGGACTCAAGCGCTGATGCAGCTCTACGACAGTGCCCGCCGGGGCGTGTTTCCCCTCGAGGTGGGTCCCGTCACGACGTTGTACAGCTGTGGCATTACGCCCTACGACTCGGCGCATCTCGGACACGCCTTTGTCTATCTCACCTTTGACGTTTTGACTCGTCGACTCCTCGACGTCGGTCACGAAGTGCGCTGCGTGCGCAACGTCACGGACGTCGATGACGACATCCTTCGCAAGGCTCGAGAGCTGGGCGTGAACTACCTCGATCTCGCCGCCCAGGAGATGGTCACCTTCGAGCGCGATATGAAGCTCATCAATCTGTTACCCGTCTACGCTGAGCCCCGCGCCACGGGCGCCATCCCCGAGATTCTGACCCTGATCGGTCAGACGATCGATCTGGGACTGGCCTACGAAGTGGACGGCTCGGTTTACTTCGAAGTGTCGAAGTTCCCACGCTTTGGCCAGGTCAGTCACGACAGCCGCGACCAGATGCTCGAACTCGCGGCGCTCAACGGCGGACGACCCGACGATCCCAACAAGCGTGACCCGCTCGACTTCGTTCTCTGGCAGCCGTCGCTCGAAGACGAACCCGCGTGGGAGTCACGTTGGGGCGCCGGACGGCCGGGTTGGCACATCGAGTGCTCCGCGCTGGCGCTGCGCGAGTTGGGCGAAACGGTGGACGTGCACGGCGGTGGGCGGGATCTCGTCTTTCCCCACCACGAGTGCGAGGCGGCGCAGAGCGAGTCGGTGACCGGCGCGCAGTTCGTGAAGCACTGGATGCACACGGGACTCGTGGCCCTCGACGGGATCAAAATGAGCAAGTCGCTCGGCAACCTGCTCTTCGTGCACGAGCTCGTCGGCCGCTCAGAGCCAGCGGCCGTTCGACTTTCGCTGCTCGACCAGTTCTACCGCGACGACTGGGAGTGGCGTGACGAACTCTTGTTGCACGCGCAGTCGAGACTCGCGACGTGGCGTTCGACGATGACAACGGGTCGAGCTTCTTCGGTACTCGATGACGTTCGCGACGCTCTCGACGACGACCTCAACACGCCCGCGGCACTTCGCGCCGTCGACGCCGCCGCGCACGCCGGCGCCCACGTCGCTTCGGCGGCGTCGTTGCTCGGCGTTACGCTGTAGGCAGCGAAAGGCCACCATGAACGACCTCAACGTAGAGCTACCCGACGGCAGCACTCGCACGCTGGGCGAAGGATCGACCGCCCTCGACCTCGCGAAAGCCATTGGGCCACGCCTCGCGAAGGACGCCCTCGCGGCGCGCGTCAATGGACTCCTGACCGATCTCTCGACGTCACTGACTGATCGTGACCGCGTCGCGATCGTGACCCCGGCGAGCGAGGACGGTCGCGAGGTACTTCGTCACTCGAGCGCTCACGTGATGGCCCAAGCCGTGACGCGTCTGTGGCCCGGGGCGCACTACGCGATTGGACCCGCGATTCGAGACGGCTTCTACTACGACTTTGAACTTCCTGGTGGCGACCACTTTAGTGACGATGATCTCGCGCGCGTGGACGCGGAAATGCGCGCCATCATCGCCGAAGAGCAACCCTTTACCCGGGCGGAGTACTCGATCGAAGAGGGCCTCGAGATCTTCAAGGATCAACCCTTCAAGATCGAGATCATCGAGGCTGTCGCCCGGGGCGGCAACGCGGAAGACCTCGCCGAGACGGGAAGCAGCACGATGGTGTCGACGTACTCGAACACGAGTGCCTTCGTCGATCTCTGTCGCGGACCCCACGTGCCCACGACCGCGCGCCTCGGGCACTTCCAACTGACGCGCGTCGCGGGCGCCTACTGGCGTGGTGACGAGAAGAATCCGCAACTGCAACGTATTTACGGCACGGCGTGGGAGTCCAAGGAGGCGTTGGCGGCGCACTTGACGCAACTCGAAGAAGCCGAGAAGCGCGATCATCGCAAACTCGGTCACGAACTCGACCTCTTCTCCTTTCCCAGTGAGATCGGATCGGGGCTGGCGGTCTTTCACCCCAAGGGCGGCATCATCCGTCGCGTGCTCGAGGAGTACTCGCGCCAGCGCCACGAAGTGTCCGGTTACGAGTTCGTGTACACACCGCACATCTCCAAGGCCGAGCTCTTCGAGACCTCCGGTCACCTGTCCTGGTTCGCCGAGGGCATGTACCCGCCCATGGTGCTCGACGAGGGACAGGAGTACTACCTAAAACCGATGAACTGTCCGTTCCACGTGTTGATCTTCATGGCGCGTCAGCGCAGCTATCGCGAACTGCCGCTTCGCATGTTCGAGTTCGGTTCGGTCTATCGCTACGAGAAGTCCGGGGTCGTACAGGGGCTCACGCGCGTGCGCGGCATGACCCAAGACGACGCGCACATCTTCTGCACGCGTGACCAGATGGCCGACGAGCTCGCGAGCCTTTTGAAGTTCGTACTCGATCTTCTACGTGATTTCGGACTGAGCGAGTTCGACTTGGAGCTCTCGACGCGCCCGCTCGGCAAGGCGGTGGGCACCGACGAGGAGTGGGCCGAAGCCGAGGCGACGCTGTTGTCCGTTGCTCAAGCCGAAGGACTTGATCTCGTGCTCGACGTGGGCGGCGGGGCGTTCTACGGACCGAAGATCTCGGTCCAGGCGCGCGACGCCATCGGTCGCTCTCACCAGTTGTCGACGATTCAATTGGACTTCCAAGAGCCCAAGAACTTTGATGCCACGTACATAGCGCCGGATAACACTCGCCAACGCCCGATCATGATTCACCGCGCGCTCTTTGGATCGGTCGAGCGGTTTCTCGCGATTCTCATCGAGCACTACGCCGGGAACCTGCCGACGTGGCTCAGCCCCGAGCAGGTGCGCGTACTCGGCGTACGTGACGATCACGACGACTACGCCTACGACGTGGCGGCGCTCCTTCGAAAGGAGGGCGTTCGCGTCAGCGTGGATGAAGCCAGTGAACCGCTCGGTGCTCGGATTCGAAAGGCCAAGCTCCAGAAGATTCCCTACGTCGTGGTCGTCGGTGACGACGACGTCGCCAAGGGGACGCTCGGCGTCAACGCGCGCGGATCGAACAATCCCGAGCGCGGCGTGGCGTTGGGCGTCTTTAGTGAGCGCCTCGTGGACGAGATTGAACGTCACGCCTCGCCCGAGGCGCCCTAGTGCCGTTGGACCGATTCTCAGCGGCGTGGCGCGAAGAGTACGTGTCCAGTGCCTTCGCCGGCGAACTCGACAAGGAGTCGAACGAGTGCGTCTTTTGTGTACTGGGCGCCGAGCCGGTCGATGAGTCGACCGGAGTTTTGAAAAAGACCGCGTACTCGTTCGTCGTCCTCAACGCCTTTCCCTACGGCTCCGGTCACCTCTTGGTGTTGCCCTTTCGTCACGTGGGATCGCTCGAAGACCTCAGCGACGAGGAGTACCAGGACTTCTTCTTCGTGCTGCGCGATACCGTGCGCGCCTTGAAGCGGGCCTACGGCCCCGAGGGGATGAACGTAGGGTTGAATCTCGGCCACGCGGCCGGCGCGGGCATACCGCAGCACCTGCACGCGCACGCACTGCCGCGCTGGCAGGGCGATACCAATTTCATGACCACGATTGGCGAGACTCGCGTTTTGCCCGAGTCGCTCCAATCCACGTGGCGCAAGGTCCACGCCCACCTGTAAGCCCGGCGTTACCGGGCGGTACAAGTAGACTCGCCACCATGAGCCAAGAGGGTCGATAGCGTCGATGTTCGACGGCAAGTTCCGCCAGTCGGTTGACGCGACGACCGCGCCGATCGGTCGCTGGCTCGTTCGAGTTGGTTTTTCCGCCGATGTTCTCACGGCGTCGGGACTCGTCTTCGCCTGCGCCACGGCCTGGGCTATCGCCGTGGGCTTGCACTACTGGGCCGTTGTGTTGTTGACGCTGACGGGATTCCACGACCTCTTCGACGGCCCCGTCGCCAAGGCTTCGCACCGCGCCAGCCAGCGTGGCAGTTTCTTTGACTCGGTCGCGGATCGCATTGCCGACGCCGTTATCCTCGGCGGCGCCGCCTACTACTTAACGGCCCATCACCACGGTCAGCTCGTGTTACTGCCCTTCGCGATACTCACCACGACGTTCATGATCTCCTACCAACGCTCGAAGGCGGAGAGTCTGGGTCTCGTGGCCAAGGGCGGCCTCATGGAGCGCGCCGAACGGATGATCCTCTTGGGGGTCGGGCTGCTGGCAACGCCCATCTTTATTCCCGTGCTCTGGATCATGTTGGCCCTGACGGCGATGACCGCTAGCGGACGATTCTGGCGGGTGTGGCAGGTGGCCGCGCGTCCCGCACCTTCTACGACGTCGAACCTTCGTGCTCGCCAGCACAGTCGGCGCCTTCGTCGAGGTCTTAGTCGCGCCTCGCGTCACTAGACGTGGCCAAAAAGGCGCGCGTCGCGCTCTTTAAAACCGTGGGCGCCGTAATGGAGGCACTGCCCGAACGCGTCGACGTCGCTCTCGCGCGTTCGATTGCCGAGTCGCTCGGACGGCGTAACAAAGTCAGGCGAGAGAATCTCTCCAACAACCTCGAGCACGTTCTCGCGGCGCCGGGAACGCACGTTGAAGGAGAACTTCTCGACGAGTTCGTCCGTCGCGGTTTTCGTAGTTACGGCCAGTACTGGGCCGAGGGCGCGAAACTTCCCGCTCTGTCAAAGTCCACGATCTACGACCGCTTCACGATTTGCGAGGGTCTCGAGCATCTCAGAGAAGCCAAAGAGCGCGGCGGCGGCGCGATCGTGGCGCTGCCGCACATGGGTTCGTGGGAGTGGGGCGGCTCGTTTCTTAACTCGCTGGGTCTCGGCATGACCGCCGTCGCCGAAGTGCTCGATCCGCCCGAACTCTTCGAGTGGTTCAAGGAGAAGCGAGAGTCCATCGGCATTCGTATCGAGCCACTCAACGATCACGCCGGGTCGACGCTCTTGTCGGCATTGCGTCGAGGCGCGGTCGTGGGGCTGCTCTGTGATCGCGATCTTCAAGGAAACGGCGTCCCGGTCGAGTTCTTTGGCGAACGCGTGACGATGCCCGCCGGGCCGGCGACCCTCGCGCTACGCACCGGCGCGACACTCGTAGCCTGCGCGTGTTACGCCGGACCGGGCCGCGACCACTTCGCCGTCGTGACGCCACCGATTCCCACGGAACGTTCGAAACGACTGCGCGACGACGTGACGAGAGTCACCCAGGCCCTCACCCGAGAGCTCGAGGGGCTCATTCGCCGCGCGCCCGAACAGTGGCACGTCCTCGAGCCTCGATTCGCGTCGTCATGAGTATCAAACGCGTCGCGATTGTTTCGCCCTACGCGCTAAGTGTCTTTGGGGGCGTCCAGGAACAAGTCCTCGCGATGAGCCGCGTGCTGAGCGCACGAGATAAAGAAGTCCTGGTCGTGGCGCCCGACGCGGGCGACGAATCGGTTTACGACACGCCGGCGAGGGTGCTGCGTCTCGGGCCGCGCTGGTCGTTTCCCGCGAACGGATCGAAAGCGCCCCTCACGATCTCGCCGTTGGCCTCGTGGCGAGCGAAAGAGGCCATCGAGGCCTTCAACCCCGACGTCGTGCACTTTCACGAGCCCTTCGCGCCACTGCTGGGTTGGTCCACGCTGCGCACCCATCGCCGCGCGGCGGTCGGCACGTTTCATCGGAGCGGTCAAGGCCCCGCGCTGCGGTTCACCAAACCTCTCCTCGAGCGCTTGGCCACGCGCCTCGACGTCGCGGTGTCGGTAAGTAAGGCCGCGGCGCGAACGATTGAGAACGCCTGCGGCTTGAAGAGCGACGTACTCTTCAATGGATTTGAAATGGAGCGATTCGTCGCGACGCCGCGTCTACGTTCCTCGGAGACCGTGCTCTTCTTCGTTGGTCGTCTCGAACAACGTAAGAGCGTCGCGACCGTCATTGAAGCGGCGCACCACCACAACGCTCGAAGTGAGAGGCCGTGGCTGCTCGTGATCGCGGGCGACGGACCGGAGCGGGCTCGACTCCAAGCGCTGGCGGCGCGCTCCCAGCGGATTGTTTTCATTGGGACCATCAGCGACGAAGAGAAGCGAGGGTGGCTTCGTCGCGCGAGCGCCCTCATCGCGCCATCGACCCGCGGCGAGAGTTTTGGACTCGTGCTGCTCGAGGGCATGGCCAGCGAGACCTTGGTCGTCGCGAGTGACATCGAGGGATACCGCGAAGCGGGCGCCCAGTACGCGACCATGTTTACTCCCGGGAACGTCTCGTCGCTCGAACGGGCGACCATTCGCGCGCTCGAGGGGGAGAACGAGGCGAGCATTGCCTCGGCGCGCCAATACGCCGAACGTTGGTCGATGACGTCGCTGATGGACGCGTACGAAGAACGCTACGAAATGGCGAGGAAACTTTTTCGAGCCACCAAGTAGCCTTAGGGCGTGGCAACCAAGCAACGACCGCGCTCTCGCCGCTCTAACGTCTCGAGGGACCGCGGGCCTCGCTACGTAGCGCCCGTTCTCGATCCGACGTGGCAGAACCCCTACGTACCCTCGACGAGCGAACGCCACCACAACGAGCGTGTCCTACGTCGCTTCGCCTTTCGACGCCGTCTCCCTCAGACCATCGTCGCGCTCGTCGTCGCGCTCGCGCTCGTCGCGGGCGTCGCCGTCGTGCCGTGGTTGCCGGCCGCGGGCGTTCTGGTCGCTCTCGTCTACGCCTGGGACCTTCGTCGAGCCGTGGACACCTACGCCAAGCGCGGTCAGAGTCTCGGCGCGTTACTGCTCGCTCAGTTTTCACCGGGGGGCGACTCCATCGAGCGTCTACGTCTCGTTACCGTCCTCGACCGGTTGGCGGCGACCTTCGGGGTGGACCACGTGAGCGCGTTCATCATTGAAGACTCCGGCTACAACGCCGCGCTCGTGCCCGACGGTGCCAAGTTCTCGCTCTACGTGACCAGTGCACTGATGCAGGACTTCGAACTGATCGAACTCGAAGGTGTCGTCGCGCACTGTCTCGCTCGCCAACGCCTCGGACTCTTGGAGCGTGAAAGTCTGGCGTGCGTCACGACGCTCAGTGACGACGCTCGCAGAGTTCTCGCGGGAAGTGGCAAGGCCTACCGGGCCGACGAGGTCGCGGCCGCGAGTATTCGTTACCCGCTGGGTCTCGCCGGCGCCCTACGAAAGTGCGCGCGTCAACAGCTGGCCCCGGACTCGTTTTTTTCCTCCACCACCTACGACCAGTGGCGTTGGGTCTTTTTCAACCAGTGGAGCGACCAGCGCGAGAGCGACATCGGTGACCTCGACGACGTCGAACTGAGAGCGCGCGCCCTCGAAGAGTGGTAGAGCCCGGCCATTAGGCTGGAGCTATGAGTTCTTCTAAAAACCCTTCGGTCACCGGATCCGCGCTCGTCAAGCGCGGACTGGCCGACATGTTGCGCGGTGGCGTGATCATGGACGTCGTGAACCCCGAACAGGCGAAAATCGCCGAAGACGCGGGCGCCGTCGCGGTCATGGCCTTAGAGCGCGTGCCGGCCGACATTCGCCGAGACGGCGGCGTCGCTCGGATGAGCGATCCGTTGATGATTCAAGAGATCCAGGCGACGGTGACGATTCCGGTGATGGCTAAGGCGCGCATTGGCCACTTCGCCGAAGCGCAGATTCTTCAAGCCCTCGACGTGGACTACATCGACGAGTCCGAGGTTTTGACGCCGGCCGACGAAGAGAACCACATCGACAAGTGGCCCTTCACCGTACCCTTCGTCTGTGGCGCGACGAACCTGGGCGAAGCCCTGCGTCGAATCAGTGAAGGCGCGTGCTTGATCCGCTCCAAGGGTGAAGCGGGCACCGGCAACGTCGTCGAAGCCGTTCGACACCTGCGCACGATTAACGCGCAGATGCGTCGACTGCACAGCGCCGACCAGAACGAGCTCTACGCGCTCGCGAAGGATCTTCAAGCGCCGCTCGCGCTCGTCCAAGAGGTTGCCCAAGTCGGAAAGCTACCCGTACCGCTCTTTTGCGCTGGTGGAATCTCGACGCCGGCCGACGCGTCGCTCGTGCTACAACTCGGCGCCGAAGCCGTCTTCGTCGGCTCGGGCATCTTTAAGAGTGAGGACCCCGAGCGTATGGCCCGAGCCATCGTCGAAGCGACCACGCACTTTGAGGACCCGAGCGTCGTCGCGAAAGTGTCGACCGGTCTCGGTTCGGCCATGAAGGGTTGGGAGACGGCCTCGCTCGAGCAGCGTCTCGCCGAGCGCGGTTGGTAGTGAAACGCGTTGGGGTCCTCGCACTGCAAGGTGACGTGGGCGAGCACGTCTCGATGCTCGAGTCCCTCGGATGCGAAGTCGTCAAAGTTCGTACGGTTGAACACCTCAACAGTGTCGAAGGACTGGTGCTGCCCGGTGGTGAGTCCACGACCATTGCGTACCTCCTGACGACTTCTGGCCTGAAGGACGTCCTCGGCGCCAAAGTCAGCCAAGGACTGCCGGTCTTTGGCACGTGCGCGGGACTCATTCTCTTGAGTTCCGAGGTGCTCGACGGGCGAAGTGACCAGTGGAGTTACGGCGCGTTGTCGCTCTCGGTGCGACGAAACGGCTACGGGCGCCAGATCGCGAGTTTTGAGTCGCCGCTCGAAGTAAAGGACGTCGGGACCGTACCGGGGGTCTTTATTCGTGCGCCGAGGATCGAAACGTACAGCGACGACGTTGAAGTGCTGGCCACGCTCGATCACGGTGACGGCATCGGCGAACACCCCGTGTTCGTCCGCCAGCGCCAGGTCTGGGGCGCCTCGTTTCATCCCGAGTTGACCGGCGACGCGCGCCTGCATCAGCTCTTTCTCAACTCGCTCTAATTTTCGCTACGATAGCCAAGCCTTTCCAGGCAGGAGGAACTATGTCCGGCCACTCCAAGTGGGCAACGACCAAACATCGCAAGGGCGCCAAGGACTCCGCGCGCGCCAAGGTTTTCGCCAAGCTCATTCGTCAAGTCGAGGTCGCGGCCCGTGAAGGGGGCGGCGACGCTAACACCAACGCCGCGCTGCGCACGATGTTTCAAAAGGCCCGGGAAGCCTCAGTGCCCATTGACACGATCGAACGGGCCATCAAACGCGGCACGGGCGAGCTCGAGGGTGTTCGTTACGAGGCCATCAGTTACGAGGGCTACGGGCCGAGTGGGGTCGCGGTCATCGTCGAGACCTTGAGCGACAATCGCAACCGCACCAGCGCCGAGATCAAGCACCTCTTTGGCAGGAACGGGGGAGCAATCGCCGAGCCCGGCGCGGTGTCGTGGCAGTTCGATCGAAAGGGCGTCCTGGAAGTTGAGGGACCCGTCGACGAAGATCAACTCCTGGAGTGGATCATGGAGGCCGGCGCGGAGAACTACGAAGCTAACGGCAAGAACTACACGGTTACTACCGAGCCCCACGACGTGGCCTTCGTGCGCGACGCGTTGGAAAAGCACGGCCTCAAGGTCCAAAGTGCCGACCTCACGCTCGTCGCGCAGAACACCATTCCCGTCACGGAAGAGTCGGAAGCGAAGAAGATTCTGCGCCTGATGGAAGCCATTGACGACCACGACGACGTGCAGAACGTCTACGCCAACTTCGACATCCCCGACGAACTCCTGGCGAGCTACGACGGTTGATTCCTAGTTTTGGACCCCTGACGGGGTAACATCGAACGTATGTTCGTACTCGGGATCGATCCAGGACTGACCCGTTGCGGGTTCGGTCTCGTGGAAGGGTCTTTCGAAGGCCTTGAATCGTTTCGAGCGGTACGAGCCGGCACCATTGAAACCGATCCGAAGATGCCCGTCGAGCGGCGACTGCGCCAGCTCCACGTCGAACTCGACGAACTCTTAAAGGAGACGACGCCCGACGCCGTGGTGGTCGAGCGGGTCTTCTACCAACGAAACGCCAAGACCGCGATACCCGTGGCTCAGGCCAGTGGTGTGGCGATCGCGCTCGCCGGAAGTGACGACGTCGCCGTTCGTCAGTTCACCGCCCAAGAGGTGAAGTTGGCCGTGACCGGCTACGGGGCGGCGAGCAAGTCCCAAGTGCAGGGAATGGTCGCGAGGCTCTGTGGTCTGAGTGAGATCCCTCGCCCGGCCGACGCCGCGGACGCGTTGGCCCTCGGCATTGCGTACTTCATGATCGTTCGCACCGAACGCCGTTATCCCCTGGGCAGTCGCGCGTGATTGGTTGGCTCAGCGGTCGCGTCACGCATCAACTGAGAAACGGCGCGCTCCTCGTCGACGTGCAGGGCGTCGGTTACGAGGTCCACGTCGCCTCCAGTGAATTGCCGCCCTTTGATGAACTCATTGAACTCTTTATCTTCACCGTGGTGCGAGAGGACGCCATACAACTCTTTGGCTTTCACACGATCGAAGATCGAGAGTTCTTCGAACTCCTCTTGGTGACGCCCGGCGTGGGGCCTTCGACGGCGCTCGGGGCCCTTAGAACCATGAGCGTCGCCGAGTTGGCCTTCGCGATCGAAAGCGACGACGCCAAAAAAGTCGCGACGATCTCGGGCATTGGACCAAAGACGGCGAGTCGTATCGTGCTCGAACTTAAGGGAAAGGTTTTGACCGATAACTCCTTCGAGCCGTCGGCGCCCACCGAGCACGTCGACGCCGCGATCGTCGACGCGCTGCGCGCGCTGGGCTACACCAGCCACGAAGTTCGTGAAGCGCTGCGTGACGTGGTGCTGCCTTCGAACGAGTCAGAAGCTCTTCGAACGGCGTTGCAACTCTTGAGGCACGCGTGAGTAAGCGAGAGATCAACCTCGAGCAACTGGTCGATCACGTGGTGACGTCCGAGGCCAGCGAACTCGAGCGCCGCGCGGAGGTCTCCCTGCGTCCTTCGACGTTGGAGGAGTTCGTTGGTCAACGCGATCTGGTCGGTCACCTCCAGGTCGTCCTCGGTTCGGCCCGGGCTCGACATCAATGCGCCGATCATCTGCTCTTTTCTGGTCCACCGGGACTCGGCAAGACGTCCCTCGCGAGCATCGTCGCCAGTGAAATGGGAACGGGTTTTCGCGTGACGTCGGGACCGGTGCTGTCGCGCCCCGGGGACCTTGCGGCGCTTCTCACCGACCTCCAAGACGGCGACGTGCTCTTCATCGACGAACTCCACCGACTGTCGCGCGCCGTCGAAGAGGTGCTCTATCCCGCGATGGAGGATCTGCGCCTCGACGTCATGATCGGCCGGGGACCGTCGGCGAGGTCGATTCGACTCGATCTGCCGAACTTTACGTTGATCGGAGCGACCACCAGAACGGGACTCGTCGCGGCGCCCCTGCGGGACCGATTCGGCTTCATTGGCCAACTCGATCTCTACGAGGTCGATGAACTCACCTTGATCGCGCAGCGATCGGCCGGGTTGTTGAACGTCGCACTCGATCCGCAGGCCGCGGCCATCATCGCCTCGCGCAGTCGCGGGACGCCGCGCATCGCGAATCGACTTCTTCGTAGAGTGCGAGACTTCGCCTCGGTGAAGGGACACGAGAAGGTCGACGCCAACGTCGCCACGGACGCGCTCCTACTCTTTGGTGTCGATGAGTTCGGGCTCGACAAGATCGACCGCAGGATTTTGACGCTGCTCTGCGAGCAGTTCGCTGCGCAGCCAGTCGGGCTCACCACGCTGGCCCACGCCTGTGGTGAAGAGCCCTTCACCATCGAAGACGCGTACGAGCCGTATCTCCTTCGCGCGGGGCTGATGGTGCGAACGCCGCGCGGACGAGTGGCGACGGAGCGAGCGTACGAACACCTAGGTATTCAGCCACGTCACGGCGGACTGTTCTAAAGGCTTATCGCCTAGCGAGTAGAGTTTCCCTGTCCGTTAACGAAGGAAATCCTTATGTTGGTTGCTTCAGGCTCTAGTTCATCGTCGATTCTCATTATTTACGTCATCGTCTTTGGCGCGCTGTACTTTTTCTATCTCCGTCCTCGCTCGAGGAAGCAAAAGGCCCAGCGTCAGGAGGGCCGCAAAGTCGAAGTCGGCCAGCGCGCCCAGACCATCGGCGGCTTCGTGGGAACCGTCGTCAAGAGCGAGAGTGACCTCGTCACGCTGCGTACCGACGCCGGGGTGGAGCTGGACTTCGTGCCCTCGGCCATCGCGCGCCGCTACAACCCGGTCGTGCCCGAGTCCACCGACGATCACCCGACGGAAGGTGACGCGAAGTAATGCCCCCACAGGTTGGTTCACGACGATCGTTGATCGTCAGCCTCGTTCTCACCGTCGCCATCGCGTTTGGATCACTCGCGGCGACGCTGTCGCTGGGGTGGGGGCCGAAGTTGGGTCTCGACCTCGCGGGTGGACTCTCGGTGGTCTACAAACCATCCACCCAAGCGTCGGTGGCCGACATGCAAGAGGTCGTGACGATTCTGACGAACCGCGTCGACGGACTCGGCGTCTCGGGCGCCACGGTCAACCTTCAAGGCAAGGACGTGGTCGTGAGCGTGCCGGGCGTGAAGGACGCGCGCCAAGTTTTGGCCGCCGTGGGCCAGACCGCGCAACTACTGTTTCGCCCCGTGCTCTGTGAAGCGGGCGTTGGTACCAAGCTCGTCAAACATCCGCTGCCCGCGTGCGCACCTCAGTACCAAGACACTCAGGCGAACTTGAACGTGAACACGACGACCGGCAACTCCGTCAACATCGCGCCCGATCCCGCGTTTACGAGCATCGCCTCGACGAAACCGGCCAAGGATCTCGCGAAGGACACGGTGCTCTTGCCACTTCTCGGTCAGCCCGGTGTTCGCTACGTCTTAGGAAAGTCGGAGCTGACGGGTCACTCGATCAAAAAAGCGATCGCGCAACAGGACCAGGCCGGCGCCTGGGTCGTGAACTACACGCTCACCTCAACCGGAAGTCCCCTCTGGGACAAGGTCGCCGCCGAAAACTTCCACCAACTCCTCGCCATCGAACTCGACGCTGTGGTCCAGTCGGCGCCCCTCATTCAACCCAACCAGGCGAGCTTTACCAGTTTCGCCGGTCAGGGTCAGATATCGGGCTCGTTCACCGAAGCGTCGGCGAAGACGCTGGCGCTCGCGATGAACTTCGGCGCACTGCCCGTGCGCCTTCAGGCGCTGACCACGAGGACCGTTTCGCCGTCGCTCGGCCACTCGGCCCTCGTCGCGGGACTCGGCGCGGGTCTCGCGGGTCTCGCGTTGGTCTTGCTCTACACCATTCTCTACTACCGCGCGCTCGGCCTGGTCATCGTGTTCGGCCTCGCCGTGACGGCCTCGCTGTTGTGGGCCATCATCTCGGCGCTCGGCCATACGGCCTTCGCGCCCAGTTTCGACCTGGCTGGTGTTACCGGATTAATTGTGTCCATTGGTATCACGGTGGACAGTTACATCGTGTACTTCGAACGATTGAAAGACGAGGCCCGAGCAGGGCGCTCGGTTCGCTCCTCCGTCGATCGTGGTTTTCGCTCGGCCTGGCGCACGGTGTTGGCCGCCGACACGGTGAGTCTGCTCGCCGCGGTGCTGCTCTACATCATCGCCGTCGGCGACGTGAAGGGCTTCGCCTTCTTCTTGGGACTCTCCACGTTGATGGACGTCTTCATCACCTGGTACTTCACTCGTCCGCTCGTGATCTTGCTCGGGCGACGTGGGTCTTCGAGCACGTCCAAACTTTCGATGGCCGCTGGTCTGCACGCGGGAGTTCCGAGTGAGTAACGACACCGTCTCCTTCGCTCCGGTCGACCCGAAGAACTACGGTCGAGCCGGTCGCCTCTACCACGGACTCACGACGGTCGACTTCGTTGGTCGACGCAAGACCTGGTTTAGCGTCTCTCTCGTCATCATCGTGCTCGGACTTAGTTCCCTCGCCATTCGTGGCTTCAATCTCGGCATCGACTTCAAAGGCGGCAGCTCGTGGGAAGTGCTCGCACCGAACACGTCCATTCTCAACATGACCCACGCCGTCGAAAAGGCCGGGCTCACCAATCCGAGTGTCGAGAAGTTGGGTTCCGATACCTACCAAGTCACCGCCGACATCAACTCGCTCTCTCAGAGCCAACAGGCGGCCGTGACCACCCAGGTCGTTGACGCCATGGCGAAAACCGCCCACGCGAATCCCATCCAGGTCTCCACCAGCAACGTGGGTCCCACCTGGGGCGGTCAGATCACGAACAAGGCCCTCGAGGCGCTCATCGTGTTCTTCATTGCCGTCGTCGCGTACATCAGTATTCGCTTCGAACCGAAGATGGCGATCGCGGCCTTTATCGCAATGGTGCACGACCTGCTCGTCACGGTGGGCGTGTACTCGATCTTCGGCTTCCAGATAACCCCGAACACCGTCATCGCTATTTTGACGATTCTCGGCTATTCCCTTTACGACACGGTCGTGGTCTTCGACCGCGTGCGGGACAACACCCAAGGTGTCCTAAAGGGCGGCGACCTCACCTACAGCGAGATGGTCAATCTCTCGATGAACCAGACCCTCGCGCGTTCGATCAACACGTCACTGGTCGCCATCTTGCCGGTGCTCTCGGTGCTCTTGATCGGTGCGGACCTGCTCGGCGCGACGACGTTGCAGAACTACGGTCTGGCCCTCTTCGTGGGTCTCATGAGTGGGGCGTACTCGTCGATATTTATTGCAAGCCCGCTGCTCGCGTGGATGAAAGAGCGCGAACCTCGCTACCGTGATTTGGCCGCGCGCGTCAACGTGAGGACGGATCGTCGTACGTTGACCGCGTCGAGCGCGGCACTGCAGGGGGCACAGACGGGTGCGTCGAACGCCCGTCCCCAGCGCTCGGGCGGCGTCAGTGGGACCATCCAAGCGCGCGCGCGAAAGCCGAAGCGGCGCTAAGGCGCCGATCAGAACAGTGCCCCGCGCTTAGAGTTGCCCTTCTGCCGTGAAGCGGCTGCATAAGTTTTCCTCAAATACAATTTGTGTCGCCCAACGAGGTGCGGGTTCCAGTCGGTGACCCGACGTGTCAGGTCTGCAACCTTGCACTGGAGACTATCTACATAACGAAAGTGAACGTACCGGATCCGGTCGCTGCTCTACGCCGGGAAGCCCAACTGGAGCTTGCTCGCAACCATCACGCCCCGGTGAAATTCGAAGTGCCAAGAAAGCTGTCCACAAGCGTCGCCACTGATTAAGTCTGGAGATCGCCCGGTCCGGCCGGAACGTCCACGGCGTGCTCGCGGAGAGCTTCGAGAGGCACGATGTCGAGGGCGCGCTCGTGCGTCGAGGCTAGGACCACGTAGGCCGCCGCCCCGTCGCGATGGGAACGGAGCCAGTTGGCGGCGGTAACACACCACCGGTCGCCGGGCACCAATCCCGGAAACCCGTAGTGAGGCATCGGCGTGGTCAGGTCGTTGCCGATTCCCTTCTGGTGCTCGAGAAACTCGGCGGTCACTACGGCGCAGATGGTGTGGCTCCCGACGTCCTCAAGTCCTGTCGTGCAACATCCGTTACGGTAGAAGCCCGTGATGGGGTCGGCGCCACACGGCTCCAATGACCCACCTATGACGTTTCGGTCGACCATGGACCCAGTATCGCCGATGAGCCAGACCCAACTGGCACCACCGATCGTCAGCTGGGTAGCGGCGCGCGGTGTCCCCATCCGGTGGGCTCACGTCCGCTGCACGGAGTCCACGACTACGCGGACCAGTTCAGGTCCTTTGTCCGCTTGGAGGAATCGGCGAAGTCAGATATACGGGGTCTGAAATTGTTGGTTTCGGAGAGCCGACGTCAGCAATCCGACTGGCGTCTCAAGCCGTGGGCAGAGGCATAACCGACGTTCAGGGATGCTCGGAGTCGGCCATCGCCGTTCGATAGTGAAGG
>OCZT010001086.1_pt1 | contig 27960 bp, 28 predicted proteins | sample 1539031 | NCBI WGS metagenome assembly OCZT01 (sample SAMEA3539308, study PRJEB22396) | soil metagenome | biome: tundra; feature: field; material: soil | place: USA | collected 2010-05 | depth 0.15 m | reverse complement strand
GCGTCCTCATTTGGCGTTATGTACACATTGCAACTAATACATACGCAGGGTCAAGGCGTTCCGTGTCACCGTTTGGTCGCGATCCGGTGTCGTGAACAATAGATCCGTTGGTTTCGCTCTCGGTCGTTGGCGAACAATAGACTCGATGGCAACGGTGTGCCGTTACAGACGCTCGTACAATAGATCCGTTGGCGATCGTGGTTTTCCGAAGCGGCCGCGATAGCCCCGACCGCAGAATGCTAGGAACATCGGCAGTACCGGTCCGTCGTCGGTGCGACGTCTCACGGCGTCGCCGGAACAGGTCCAGGTTCAACTCCGATATCTCCCGCCGCACAGCGCGCACCCATCAGACCGCTGGCACGCGCTCCGACCCGAGGCGTGGTTCGGTCGGCTAAAGCGCTAGCGTCCATCGACGCGCATGCCATCGCGACGCGCCGATCCGGAGAGATGCGCGGCCCCTTTGCTCATCACGGGGATGTTAGCCTCCCATGCTTCTAAGATCTCCGCGTCACTGCAGTCCGCGATCGCCCGTCGGCTGACCCTCGCGAGCTCCACCGCGACCGCAAGCAGTGCGTCTCGAACTTCTTCCGTCGCCGGAAAATGGATACCGCGTTTGACCAACGCTTTGTTCTGATCGCACCACCATTCTTCGAGCGTGCCCCGACTGAGTACCTGCGTGGCAACTGACACGTCGAGGTGATGGCGACGGCCACTACGATCGCCGCGCTTCGGCCCAGCCGTGGGAACGGTCCGTTCGGTGTCGTCAAACGAGGCGCTACCCATCAAGCGCTCAAGCGCCGCCGTCGCCCCGCGTCGCGGAATAATTTTGCCGGCCTCCCAATTCGCGACGGTCACCCGGACGACGCCCAGCTTGTTCGCCAGCGCCTCCTGTGTCCAACTGCGCTGCGCGCGCAACGCACGGATTCTGTCCGGGAGACTAGGACTTTCCATTGATCGCGGCCGGTGTGTTGGGATTTGTCAAGTTGTATATTTCTGTAATGTTTGACAGAATTACTTGACAAACGAGAGTGTATCGTTTAGTTTGACACATGCCGAGTCCCCTGGCGCCACAAGGCGTCGATCTCTGTCGGTGCTCGATTTTGATGCTACGTGTTATGGTCCAGCCAAGCTGTACAGTGTAATTGTAGCGTCTTCTGTATGACAAAGCAATAGTCACTTTCACCTTGCGACATCCATGCGCCGAAAGCGTCGGGCGGGGCCGCCGGAAAAGTATGTCGCACAGGGACGAGGCCAGGGCGTTGGTCCCAACTATATCCCGTGGTTGACCGTCCGCGATGTGCCGTCGACCGGTTTGTCGACCCGCTCGAAGGACCGCCGATCGGGGCGAGTCCGCCACACACTGTCCACTGGCGAAACGCGACTGCTCCGGCTCGCGGACTGGGGTGACCGCGTGCTCGACGCGCGGGAGCAGTTTCCGCTTCTCCCGCTGCGCGAGACGGTCGCGATCGCCGCGACACTCGGCGTTCGCCCGCCGGCCGTGCGCCGCGAACCGATCGTGATGACGACGGATGTCCTGTTCACCCTCAAGATTGAGAACGGCCGCGCGGAGAAACTCGCGGTTGCGTTCAAACTCAGCTCGGATCTGCGCAAACCGCGAGTGCTCGAGAAACTCGCGATCGAATCGGTGTATTGGAGCCGGCGGAACGTGCGCTGGATCGTTCTCAGCGAAACAGAGCTGCCGAACGAGTTGTGCATCAACCTGCGGCGCCTCGATGCGTGGCACGATCCGCGATCGTTCCGACCGGACGATCCCCACCGCGCCGTACGGCTGGCGGAGCTGCATCAATACTTGCTCGCCCATTCCCACGTGCCGCTTGCGCAGAGTTGTAGGGACTTCGACACCGTGATGCGATGGCCGAGAGGCGAGAGCCTCGCCGCGGTGCATTTCGCACTCGCGCACCATCTCTGGCGTGTGGACCTGCGCGCACCGATCGACACACTCGCGGTTCCCTGCTTCCTCACGCCGGAGTAGCGCCATGCCGTTCGAATTCATCGCTGGTCAGGTGCTCCATATCGTGGAGTTGGACGGCGCCGCAGCAGACTGGAGAGTGATTGTCGTCGACGAAGTGCACGCGCGCGTCGGAATGATTCCCGTCCGAGTCCGCCGCGCAATGCCGTGCTGGCGCTCGATGGCGTTGCTCGAGTCGCGAGACGAGATCGGGTGTCTCGCAGCGACGCCGGAGGGCAACCTCATGCCCAGAGCAGTGCACGCCGATCGCCGAACGACGGAGAGTGACGTCGTCTTTTACGCGCGGTGTGAGCGTATCGCGTCGCTGATGACGCCGCAGAATCTCCCACTCCTGTTCGAAGCGGCGTCATACACCACGCTCGTCGCGGCGGCGGCCGCGAAAGCTGGCGTCAGCACCGAGACCATCCGGAAGGATGTGTATCGTCACCTCGCGGGAGGCTTGGTGCTGGCAGCACAGTATCCAACCTTCGATCGCCGCGGGGGCGCCGGTGATCCTCGCGAGAGCGTCGATCGCAAACTCGGTCGTCCATCAGCCCAGCGCGTCTTGGGCATGGTTTCCGAATCGGAAGATGGCCAGAACGCATCGACAGAAGTTCGTGCGAAACTCGAGCGCGGCGCGAAGAAATTCTTCTACGCGTCACGGCGCGATCGAGAGAAGCCGCCATCGCTTCGACGTGCGTATCGCGCCACGCTTCGGCGTTACTTCTCTGAAGAGAGCGTGTCCATCGACGAGCATAGCCGAGTCACGGTTCGACTGATCCAATCGGCACCCACGCTTCGGCAGTTTGTCTACCACGGCGTGGAGAAGCAGCGGACGGCGGCAACCATCGCGCAACGCGAGGGTCGCGACGCGATGAACTTGAAGTTCCGCGCCGCGCTCGGAAAGCCCAGTCTCACGCTCCGATGGCCGGCGGCCGTGTTTCAAGTCGACGCCACGTTGGTGGACTTGCATCTCGTCGCGATGTGGAGCCCCCTGGTCTGGATTGGCCGCCCATGGATCTACTGCGTGCGCGACTGGTATTCGGGCGCGATCGTCGGCTTTGCAGTGTCGTTGCAAGCGCCGTCGTTCGAAACGGCGTCGGTCGCACTGCGCAATACGCTGCGAGACAAGGTCGCGCTCTGCCTCGAGTACGACGTCACGATTGAACCAGAAGATTGGCCCATGGCGGTGATGCCTGACGAATGGCTGGTCGATCGCGGCGAGTTGCTGGGTACGCAAGTTGATCAGTTCGTGCTGAACACGGGAAGCGCCGTGTCCGCGCTGCCGCCCATGCGGCCCGATTGGAAGGGATTGGTGGAATCGACGTTCCGTTGCTTGAACGCGGACGGCATCGCATACGCGCCCGGCGCGATTGTGGCCGACTACCAAGGCCGTCGACGCATGGCCGGCGAGCCCGTGCACACGCTGCGATCCTTCACACGGGCGCTCATCACGCTCATCCTGACGTACAATCGCAAGTTGCTGCCGGTCGAGAGCCGCGACCCTGGCATCGACGCATGCGGTGAAGGTCCGCTGTCGCGGACCGAAGTGTGGGAATGGGGTGTCGCCAATCGCGCAGGGAGACGGCGGAGTTTCACCGACGATGAAATCGCCTGGCGCGTGCTGCCATCCGGTACGGCCGTCGTCTCCACGTCCGGTCTCCGCATCAACGGCCTCACATATCAGCTCGCAACGGACGAGACCGCTCGACCTGCGGGTAGCGACATGTGGCATCTGCGGGGGATCAGCCGTAGCCAACGCGGCGTCACGGTCGCGTTCAACCCCGCGAATGTCGCGCTGGCGTGGGTCATTGCACGGGATGGGAGCGCCGCGTATCGACTGCGGCTGACCGACGGATGCGAGCGATATGCCGGCTACAGCCTGCAGGAAGTCCAATACCGCTTGATGGAACTCCGCGCGCTAACCAACCTGCGTCAACCGGAGCAACTCCAGAGCGAGATGCAGCGAGACGCGACGCTCGAGGCGCTCGAACAACACGCCACGCGCGCGCTCGCGGCAGTCGTCGCAGCGGGACTTGAGGCACCGCGAGTGACCGTGCGCGAAGCGCGGGCGCACGAGCAGGCACTCGAGGCGTTCGCCGGTTCAGTAGCAGTGGCTGAACCGACGGTGCACGAACTTGCCGAGGAACGTCCCAAGTCGCTCGCCGAACTCTTCGTCGAGGACCCGTCGTGACGCGTGGAGCCCCCCTCCTTGGCATCGAGACGCATCAGGTGTACGACGTGGATACACCGGGAGTGACGGCGGCGAAATATCTGACCCAGGATATTCCCAGCTATCGCGGAAACCCCTGGCTCGAGGCCCTTCCACCGATTTTGTCGAAAAATCAGTGGTTCGCCGCATTGCGTCGGAAGCCCACGTGGGACGCCGATGTGCGGCACTTGGACGGGCATCTCCGTTTGCACGCCCTCAACGCCATCGATGAGTGGTTCGAGCCGAGCGGCCAAACCGTCAGTCTGGCGCAGGCGTTTGATCGCGTGCTCCGCGCTGGCCTCGCGCGCCGCTCACCGCTCCATCCCGAACACTATTGGCTGCTCCGGCGCATGTCGCGGGCACCCGTGGGATCGAGCCTCAACATCGCACTTGCGGCGCGTCGACCGGCACGCGTGTGCGGCCTCGTGCTCCTCGGCGCGTCTGGCATGGGCAAATCTACCGCGCTCATTGATCGCGTCCTCGCGACATTTCCGCGGGTCATCCAGCACACCGCGTATCAGGGCCGCGATATCCCACATCGCCAGCTGGTTCACCTCACAGTCGAGGCACGATCGTCGCACTCGCTGAAGACGCTATGTCTCGACTGCATTACGTCGGTGGATGCCCTCCTTGGCACGAACTACGCAAGAATGCTTGGCATCAGAACGGCAACCGGCCCTGGGTTGATGGGCCACATGCGGACGATCGCGGCATTGCACGGCCTCGGCGCGTTGATCATTGACGAGTTCCAACAGTTGGCGCGCGCCAAGCAGGCCGCGAGCGAGGAATGCATCAGCCAACTGCTCAGCTTGTCGAACGTGGTGGGTGTTCCGGTGATCATGGTGGGAACGCCGAAGGCAACGGACATTGTGTCTGCGGAAGCGCGACTCGCCAATCGAACGACGCTTGGCGGAACGCATGAGTGGGATCCGTTCGCCTTCGACGAGGATTGGAGAAAGTGGACCGGCCTCCTATTTGAATACCAGGTGCTAAAGAAGCCAACCGCGCACACGGTTGATTTGAGTCGAGCGCTGCACGGCGCATCGAAAGGAATCGTCGGTGTGGCGACGGCAATTTTTCAATTGGCGCAGATCATCGCAATCACGTCACGCGACGAGAGACTTACGACGGACCTCTTGGCGAAGCGCGCGCTTGCTGAGGTTGGTCAGATGCGGCATATCCTCGCGGACCTCGGACTGAACCGCATCGAGCAATCGCTTCTAGATGAGCATCGCGTGCGGCGCCTCCGAGATGTCTCCACGCTGCGAGCGCCCGACCAGCCAAAATCGAATCCTCCAAGGACCGAGAATCATTAGATGCTAGTCCTTCCTGGCATACTCCCATCGCCCTACCCAGATGAACTCGCGTACAGCGTGCAATCGCGGTATGCGTCAATCCTCGGAGCGGCAGCGTACATCATCAACTGCCATCTGTTTGCGCGCCGAAAGCAGGAGTGCGGCCCGCTACGGCCGATGTACCCCACCGTCAGTGTCTTCGAACGCGGTGACGCGACTGAACGCCACGAGCATGTGGCCGAGTGGCTTCATGCGCAAACGAACTGGCCGTACGTCGCACGCTTCTTGAAGCCGACCTCGCTTCGTAAGTCTTGGCGCGGATACGTTTCCCCGAGCTCCACGTCGGGAAACGACCCCGTGTCATTTGGCCCATTGACCTCACAGTTTCTTCGATATTGCCCGTGCTGCGCACGAGTGGACACGGAGCGATACGGGGAACCATACTGGCACCGCGTGCACAATCTTCCCGCAGTCCACGCGTGTCCGACACACGAAGAACCACTCTGGGCGTTTCCGGATTCAGGTTCTCGATCCAGCCGAGCCTATCAACCGCTGTCAGACGTCCGGGGCGTGCAGAAACTGGTCATCGGCGTGGACGGCAAGTTCCATATGCGTCTCGCCACGACGAGTGCACGCTGGCTCGCGCAACCGATTTTCGGATTCGAGGGCCGGCGAGCGGCGTGCGTTTATCGCGCGCTGCTCGACGATAGCAAGCGTGCTGGTGAGACTGGAGCAGCAACGGCGATGCGCCTTGCACGTCACGTGGCGCAGCATCGGGCGGTTCGACGGCTTGTCGCCGACGGCGCCCTCGGGTCATCGGCGATTGGCGTCGCTGCATTCGCCACGACGATACGACACTCGGCCGTGCGAGACACCAGCACTCTGTGTCACGCGCTGATTTCCGGAGCGCTGGACCTCACAGACTTATGGAACGAAGCTGTGCGCGACCCGCGGACCGCTCCGCACTCTCTATTGGATGAGCAGGTTGATGTCTGCGGTATGCCCTACTGTCGCTCGTTCTCGGCGGATTGGCGGGAGCAACTTGCGCACCAAGCGCGTGAGTGGGCCATGCCTCGCGTGTCTACTCTGTGCTCACGCTGCGGATTTAGTGCGGTGGTGACAGTCGAATCCAAGACCGTCATCAAGAACAAAGGGAAAGCATACTGGCTTGTTGGAGCAGATCTCTTTAGTGACCCAAACCTCACCGCCGTAGATCTACGGCGGTTCATGGGCGGCAGCACATCCTATCGGCACAACTGGGCGATGCGACGCGGTCTGCTCCCCAAGTGGCGACGACTTGGGCCGGGACGCTACAGCGTCAAAGCCCGTCAACGGGCGCGAAGGCAACTGCAGCTGAGCTTGCCAGCGACGCCATCCCTTGCATCAGCCAGACCATGACGTCATTCGAACTACAATGCGCATCATCATCCTGAGCGACACCCATGGCCTTCATGGCTTCATCAGCTCCGTGCCCGACGGCGATGTGCTCATTCACGCCGGCGATCGAGTTTATGTACAGCGTGCAAACACTGGAGCACTGGTGATTCTTGACGGCTCGGATTGCGATAATGAGTTTCGGCGCGGATTCATATACGACGCCCGAATGAACACGGAACGCGCGGCGGCGCGCGCCCGCTAGGTTCGGCACAACGACACTGAATCACATGGATCGCCTATTTCCGACGAAGGAAGCATATCTCGCTGACCTCGCACGGCGGCGCGTCGAGTTGGCGCCCATCCTCGAGGGCGTCGACTGGACCGGCACGACGCGGCCACCTCGGGATCCAGCCGAGCGCGCGTTCTTCGAGCGATTGGGGATTCCCCCGCACTTCATCGAGACCACCGAACCCGCGCCGCCGCGCCTCACGCCACCGGACGAACCGTGATGAGCGACGTGCCGCGTCACGGTCGCAGCACGCTCGCTCACTCGAGCGTGGCGACATCTGGTCGAGCTGCGCAACTCTCTCGATGGATTCCTGACATGGATCGAGAATGGTGAGGGTCGAACACGCGGCAATCGCCGACCGTGACGCCATCTACCGCGTCATGAGGAAGACGTGGGAGGCCACGTACCGCCGCTATTTTCCCACCGAGCGACTCATTGAAGCGCGCCGCGCGTGGCTCGACGCCCTTCCGCTGGAATCGGAATTGGCCGATCCGAACGTGCTGTTCCTGCTGGCATGGGAGGAGGCCACGCTGCTGGGCTTCGTCACAGCGCGCGCTCTGCCTTCCGAGGATTTGTATGTGCTCCGATTGTACGTGCTTCCCGCGTATCATCGGCGAGGCATTGGGACTCTGCTGATGAATACCGCAATCGCGTCGTATCCGGATGCCTCGACTGTTCGCCTCGATGTCGATGCAGGCAACCAAAAGGGGTTGGCCTTTTGGACGAAGAATGCGTTTCGGGAGACTGGCCGAAAGACGGCGCGTGTCGCCGATGTCGTGATCACGCTGATCGAAATGGAGAAGCCCCTTGGGTAAAGCGCGCACCGTGGCAGCTCGCCTCGATCATCTCCCGCCGAAATCGCGTCGCGTGTTCGGCGCGCTGCGCGGCGCCGTGCATGTTATTCCGGTGTTCTTTGACCCGTTGCCGATGGCGGAGCTGGACGCGTGGACGCAACAGGCCAAGAAGGCCCCCGCGCCCAGCATGCGTAGAATGCTCGAGATGAGCTTGAAGGTATTCTGGGTAGTTGCCGACGACTGGCGTCTCACTCCTGCGGAGCAATGCGCGTTGCTCTCCGTGTCGCCACGCACGCTCGCTCGGTGGAAGACACAGACGCCGGCGAGGCGCAGTGGTCTGCTCGATCGTCTGATCATGATCCTGCTGACCTACGTGCGACTGGTGGATCGGTTTGCCGATCTAGCGGCACGCCATGACGAGATGCTCTCGTGGGCTGTGCGGTTCGCTGGCTCCGCCTGCAACCCTGAGGCGCCGGATCAATCGATCCTAGGCGCGTTTTCGGAGCGTTCCGTGCTCGCGATGCTGACGCATTACCGTCGCGTGATGGCGCATCTCGCGACCACTCAGCTTGCGACCGATGCGATGCGTAAGAATATCACGTGACCACCCCACGCGATCACGCGCGCGTCACGGGCGTGGGCTGGGTCCTGGCATGCGTCTCGTGATCCTGAGCGACACCCACGGCCTTCACGGATTCATCGGGAGCGTGCCCGACGGCGAGGTGCTCATTCACGCCGGCGATATGGCCGGGCGGGGCACACTGGAGGACATCGAGGGGTTTCTCGGCTGGTTTGGGGCGCTCCCCCATCCGCACAAGCTGCTGGTGGCCGGCAATCACGACTGGCTATTCGAGCGACGACCCACCGTGGTCGAAGGCCTCATACCGAGCGGCATCACGTACCTCCGGGACGCGGGCGTGTCGATTCAAGGGATTAACTTCTGGGGATCGCCGTGGCCGATTGGGCGTTCAACCTCCTCCGGGGCACGGAGATCGCCGCCAAGTGGGCGCTGATTCCCAACGACGTACACGTGCTCATCACGCATGGGCCACCCCATGGCATCCTCGACCAAGTGGTGATGCCGCCGGGAAAGCATCGAGGATGCGAGGCGTTGCGGGAGCGGCTCGATTCGCTGCCGGCGCTCCGGCTCCACGCGTTCGGGCACATTCATGAGGCCTACGGCACGGTGAGCGAGGGCGCGTGTCGCTTCGTCAATGCGTCGATCTGCAACGTTCAGTACGCGCCCGTGAATGCGCCGGTGGTCGTCGATCTCTAACGCACGTGTCCACGGCGCATGGCGTCGGCTACGCGGGGGCGTCGCGACGCCTCACCACCAAGAGACGGAAGGCTCAATGACGAAGGGTGAAGACCATCAAGCGGATGCCGTCACCCCGACGTCCCACCGCCTCATTCGCATGCGCTCTCACGATGGCCGGCGGTCGGCGGCGCCGAAGGGAGCGAGAGCGCCCGACGTACGCGTGTGCTCGGCACCGGAAGCCGCGCGCCTGCGCCCATCGCGCCGCGCCGTGGTTATCGCCATTCGTGATCCCGGCGCGCCGGTCGTGCAACTGCGGAGTGGGTGGCGAGCGGTGCTGTGTCTGGAGGTGCCGGACGTGGGTCCGAGCGGAGAACTCGCGCCCGTGGTCGACCTGAGTGACGTGGGAGAAGCGGTCGCTGAATTCGTGACAGCGAATCGGAACAGTGCGGGGACGGTCTTGCATTGCCACCTCGGCGTCAGTCGAAGCAGATCGGTCGCGGCGGCGATCGGTGAGGCGTTCGCCTGGCCGTATCAATGGACCGTCCTGCATGAGTCCTGCACGAGCCACTCTATCGCGCGGTGCGTGACGCCAGCCGCCGTTCGCTATCGGCTGATGGCACGCCGCACTGAAATCCGGATGCACACCGCAGTGCCGTCGTCTCCAGATCCAGATTTCGGTATATGAAATGCCAGTTCGCTCGACTTCGTCACTGCTCGTGCGAAGGCGGATGATGACTCCTTCGGTTGCGTCGCCGCCCGATCTGTGGCGGCTCCTACAGCAGGCGAACGCGGTACCGGCCGAACATGCGGCGAATGACGGTGATCTCGCCAAAGCGGTCGAGGCCGGCCTCCCCAGGGCCGTGCTCCATCGACTGATTGCTATGCACGTGCTGGAGCCAGCGGACGTTCCGTTCATTTTTCTGAAGCGGACCGTTCAACGTGGGAAGGCGGTTCGGTCGCGACTGACAACGGATCAGTCGGACTACTTGGCTCGGATCGTTCAGCTCACGCTGGGGGCCGCCGACGCCCTCGGCGATATGGAACGCGGGAAGCAGTGGCTGCGCACGCCGAGTCTGGCGATGCGCGGGTTGCGGCCGCTGGATTGGGTGCGCACAAGCATTGGCGCGCGTGTCGTCGAGCAGATCCTCGGGCGAATCAACCACGGCATCGGCTTCTAATGTCCTTCTGTGGCCACGGTGCACGGAGGTGCACGGGCTTGGGGCTCCGGAGGACCGCACGGGAAACGTGGTGATGGCTATCGTGATGTTCGATGGATGAAGGATGCTTCCGTCCCGTTTGAGAGAGGGCATCGTGATTGTCGCTGATGAGTCTGCCGTGCTCGATCGTCTCGCGTCGCAGTGGTCCCGCGTGGGTGCGCTCTGGACGACGCCACCAGCGCCGGATCCGGTCGACCTTGAAGTGTTGATTGTGCAGACGGCACACATGGCCCCCGCGAGCGAGCGATTGTTCATCGTCACGGCGTCGTGGTTGGCGGTGCATCACCAGTTTGTGGACGCCCTACGTCTCGAAGGGCTCGCGGGCGATGTGACCGTGGCGTCGCGGGCCGACCAGGACGCGGCGAGCGCGGTACTTGGCGCATTGCTCGACGTGGCGATCGCTGGCTCCAGTGAGAAGGCGACCACGCTCATCGGCGCGCGTGATGTGTGTCTGCCGGCGCGTGTGGTTGGAATGCGCCCGCAGCCGCTCTTTGTGGTCGCGCAGCGACTGCCCATGCTGGTCGATCGCATGCGACGCAACGCGCTCCCGATCTATCTAAAGTGGGGCGTCTGGCACGACGACGCTGGCCTCAAACGTACCGCGGTGCGTCCGCGGTCGTGGATTCTCAAGCACGCTCCTGAGCTCGGCAATCCAGAATACTGTGGCTAATTAGTAGCCGACCGGTGACACCTGGGGCTCGATGCTCTCCACGGTCAGAACAATGTATCTCGAGCGGCCGCGGTGGGGAAGCTGGCCGGCGTCAGACGTGAGGGCGGACACGCGTCTCCGCCGATCAAGCGTCAAAATATCAGCACCAGCATCGCGAGAACTCTCCTCGGCGCTGGTCCAACGCGTTCGAGCGCCGTGATGACCGGCTGCCTGTTTCGGCGCACGCCCGTTCGCTTGCCGGTGATCACTGCGTATCGGTTTTTTCTAACCTCGAACACTCCATACAAATCCAAGCGCGTCGAGTCGCGCGCGTCGCGCCGACGAGAGTGTCCCCAGTACGGCATAGCGCCGCTGGTGATAAACCCATTGTGCGAGGCGGTATGTCCCGTCGAGCGACATCTCTCCATGCCTTACCCGCGTGTGTGCGTGCTTCGCGTGATACGCCGCGAGGTGTGCGTAGGCCTCGTCCCAGGCGGCATCGTGCGGGTCCCATGCGAAGCCGAGCGTGTCGAGCCGGGCCCGGTGCTCCAGTGAAAGTGTCGCCGCCTTGGCGGTGTATCGCTGATGAGCCACCCAACGGAACAGTCTATAGGTGCCGTCGACGGACATTGCGAGTTGAGGCACTCGCGTATGCCCGTGCTTCGCGTGGTAGGCGGCGAGATGTGCATAGCCCTCCTCCCAATCGGCATCGAACGGATCCCACATAAAGCCTAGCGCGTCGAGCTGCTCTCGGCGCTTCACAGCGAGCGTCCCTGCATTCGAGGACAATCGTTGCTTACTCACCCATCGCCCTAGCGGATACGAACCGTCCTTGGACTTTTTTCCAAGATACGGAACCCGAGTGTGGCCGTGCTTTGTGAGATATGCGACGAGGTGCGCGTAGCCAATCTCCCAGTCGGCCTCATGCGGATCCCAGACGAATCCAAGCGCGTCGAGGCGCACTCGGCGCTCGTCCGCCAGCGTTCCGGCCTTCGCGTACGTTCGCATCATTCCCGCCCAGTCTCCGAGAGCGAAGGAGCCATCGAGCGATCGGTCGGCCTTCGGAATCCTTGTATGCCCGTACTTGGAGTAATAGGCTGCGAGGTAAGCGTAGCCTTCATCCCATCAGGCATCACGCGTATCCCCAAACTGGAAGCCAAGTGCATTGAGTCGCGCCCGGCGCTCAGAGGAGAGTTTCTCCGCCCGATCGGGCCTCCGTTGCGTATTCACCCACGCTCCGAGTAGGTACGTGCCGTCGAGCGACCGATCTACCTTGGGGCCCAGCGAGTGTCCGTACTTGGTGTGATAGGCCGCAAGGTGCGCGTAACCGTCCTCCCACGCAGCACCATGAAGACTCCACTCGAAGTCCAACGCGTCGAGACGCGCATGACGTTCACGCAAAAGAACGCCAGCGTTTTCAGCGATCCGCTGCGAACCTGCCCACGCTCCGAGTTCGAAAGTGCCGTCGATCGACTTTTCGCCTCGAGAGACCCGAGCGTGACCGTGCATCGCGCGAAATGCGGCGACATGCGCGTAGCCGATCTCCCAGTTCGACGTGGTTCGCTCAAGGAGGCGGAGCGTGAGTGCTTGTGCGAACGTCGTTCCGACTCGCGACGGCAGCCGCAGCACGATCTTCGACGGTAGTGATTGGGATTGCCCCTTCGCGAGAGCAGCATCGCGGCGAAGCGCGTCTAGTTCGTCGCCCAGCACCTCGTGGTGCGAGCGCAGGGCGTCAATCACGCGCCAGATGTGTGCGTATGCCGACCCTTCAAGCACACTGCTCGCGTCAGATGCCGCGTCCGGAACTACGATTGGAAGCACGATCGTGCTGACGCCGAGCTTATCGTCTGACTTGCGCAGGGCGCGCCCGACGGCCTGGACAATATCGATCTCGCTGGACTTCGGGTCGACGAAGACGATGCCATCAATCGCCGGAACGTCTACGCCTTCGGCAAGGCACCGCGCGTTGCTTACCAGTCCACAGTCGTCGTGACCTCCTCCCTGAAGTCTCCGCAGCACTTGTCTCCGTTGGTGCACGGAGTGTTTGCCGCTCAACATCGCCGTCCATACAGGCGAGGAGGGACGTTGCTCCGACGGAAGCCATGCGGCCACGCGAGCGAAACGGCCGGCGAAAATCTGGGCGTTCTTTACGCGACTGTGGAACGAAATCGTGCGCCGCATCCCGAACTCTCGCATTGCGCGGGCAACGCCGACGTGGGTCGCTAGCTCGGATGCCTCCGTCACATCCTCCCCGTCATGAGTGAGATACGCGCGCCGAGCGATCATTTCTGCAACCTCGCCCGGTGTTACGCCGAAGATCACCACACGATAGTCGGAAAGAAGATCACCCTCGATTGCCTCACGGAATGACAGCTGATCGAAGCGCGGCCCATACAATGCGACGTCGTCCATCGAGACTACATCCAGCGAGTCGCCATTTTCGTCGGGTGCTCGCCGCGGCTTGTAGATGCGTGGAGTGGCGGTATAGAAGACCCGCTTGTCGGCCGGGATCTGTGCGTCGCCCAGCGGGCGGAAGAAATCTCCGGCGTGAAGACCAGCCGTACGGTGCGCTTCATCCGCGATGAGAAGGTCAAACCGGAACGCACTCCCTCGGAGCGCCTCTGCAACGACGGCGGATGACTGGTACGTGGCGAACACGACGATTGCTCCGGTGCGGCTTTCCAGGACGCCTCGCAGTTGTTCGGGGTCCGTCGTTGGTGGAACGACGAGCGCGAGAGACGACCCACCGTCTCGCTCGTTATCCTGCCGGCCGATTGTCTCATCAGAACACACGACGACAGCCGTGAACGGAAGGCGCTTCTGTTCCTGCCAACGGCGCAGTGTTTGGTCCACGAGTCCGAGCGATGGGCAGAACACGATCGTGCGTTCAGCTGCTATCGCTTCCTTCGTCCACAAGGCGGTGAGCGTCTTCCCTGTTCCGCACGCGTGGATGACCTGACCGCGAGTGTTGCTCCGAAAACCCTGCACGGTCGCCTCAATCGCCTGGTCTTGGTGCGGCCTGGGTATTAATCGCGGCACTCCCACGGCTGTCGTTGTCAGATCGACCAGCGACGCGTCGTCCGGTAGGTCGAGATCTCCGAGCCGCTCACGGCTCAGGATGATCGACGGCTTCCCGCTGGCCTCAAGCTGCTGCTGGGCGCGCCGCCCGACCGTTTGCGCTGTCGTGATGAGGACGAGGCATCCGACCTCACGGCGTGCTGCCGCCGCGCCGACGAAGGTGCTGATGTCCTTCCAGGTCACGTCGTGGTCTGCGTCGTACGCTTTCGCCTGAATCGCCCAGACTCGCCCAGTTCGCTCTTCGGCGATTAGGTCGATGCCGTGATCGGGTCCGCATCGATGTCGCTGGTGATATTGATCCCACGGCCACACGCCAACAAATACGTCGCGATAGATCGGTGACTCGCGAAGGATCCACGGAACGACGCGTTGCTCGAAGACGCGTCCGCGTTCGTCGGGCGGGAGTCGATCAAGCTCTTCTAAGAGGTTTAGCATTGCCGTCCCAATGTGCCGATGCACCGAGGAGGAAGGCTAGGTCTCTGACCACATAGAAGGTGGTTTCCTGTACCCGAACTTTCGCCGTGCATCCTTGCGCGTAAAGCGCCAGTTGATGCGCGTCTTCCGTCGGTTGGCGCGGCGATTCCAGGCACGCACGTGGGATTGCAGGGGCGCGAGCGCAGGAATGCGCTGCGTCCCGAGACACTGGCGGGCGACCAAGCTGAGTTCGATCTCGGCCTGATTGAGCCAGCTCCCATGCGTCGGCGTGTAGTGCACCGTCAGGCGCCGCCAGAGCCGCCGGGCGGGACGTTGACCAAAGTGTTTCCGCAGCGAGGACTCGCGGTGCGTGTTCAGATTGTCGAGGATCAGATGAATCGTGCGGGCCTTCGGATACGCGGCCACCAAGTCGCGCATGGCCACCGCGAACTGGAGGCCGGACCGATCCGGCGTGGCGTACGTGAAGTGGCGCCCAGCCTTCGGTTCCACGATGCCAAAGATGTTGGCGGTCCCACAGCGTTCGTACTCGGTGTCCCGTTTGGCCAGGTGCCCCGGCCGGGCGGGGCGTAGGGGGCGTTTGTCCGCGTGGAGCGAGACGGGCTTCTCGTCAAAACAGACCACCGGTTCCTTGGGGTCGTACGGCCGTTCATAGACGGCCAGCACGTCCTCCATGTTGGCGAGGTACGCCGGGGTCAGTTCGGCGATGCACCACATTTGTTTCCCGCCACGGCTTGAGGTCGTGGCTTTGCAACAGGATCCGGATCGTCTCGCGGCCCACGTGGGGCACCACCTTCCGCTTCACCGCTTCCTCGGCAATCAGGCGCACCGTCCACCGGGCCGCCCCGGCGGGGGGCGGCGTGCAGACCATCGCGATGATGCGCTGCTTGTCCGAGGCCGCGAGTATCTCCGCCGCGCCAGGGCGCGGTTGCTCGTAGAGGGCGCGGGCCAGCCGGCCGGTGCGGTACCGCTGGGCGATGTTGCGAATCGCTTGTTCGCTCAACCCCACGCTCGCCGCCACCCGCGCGACCGGGTGGTCGCGGGCCAACTGCAAGAGGACCAAGCTACGCAGCACCACCCGCACCGGCTGGATGCCGCCGCGTAGCAGGCGTTCCAGCTCGGCCTTGTCTCGGGAGCGCAATCGAAACGGCACCGCAGATGCTCTCATAACTCTTCGACGCCCAACGGCCGGGCGTCGTCACCACCGGCCACTACTCATCACGCGGTCAGAGACCTAGCTCACCAAGTTCAGCACCTTTCGCTCGAGTTGAACGCGGCTAGAGCACGGATTGAACTTCTTTCGACTCGACTACAGCCAGCGGCATCTGCGGCTACACCGATTTCACGTGTGCGGCGGCCGTCGCCGCGATAGCCGTCGATGGCGTGGTCTCAAAGGCGCCACGACAATCGGCCGACGAAGCCAGATTCTGCTGTGTATTGAGGTCTTGAACACATTGTCGATCGGTCGCTTGAGCTGCGCGACCTGTCGCAGCCGATTGAACTCGTCGGAACTCGGCGCCTGCGCTCGCTCGTGCCAATTGTTTATCGACTGTCTATCGACGCCGTTAGGAACCGCGTCATGCACCATGAACGTGTCGTGCGTTGGGAACACGAAAGCACGGCGCTGGACCCGTGACGGATCCGGAGCGACATCCTGACCCTGCTGGATTGGATGGAGCCGTCCGTTTCCCGAGCGATGCGTGAGCATCTGTCGGATGAAGCGTTCCTACCGGAGTTCCAGCGTCATCTTCGTTGGATGGCCTCAGGAAGGCTTCGCATTGCGTTGACTCGATGAGATGATTCCGCTGAAATATTCCTCCTCGTCGCGACTGAGCGGCCCGCGCGCAAGCGCCGCGTCCAACTCCTCTATCTCGCCGGGCGTGCTCGGAGAGCAAAGAATCCCGTCAACCGCCCGCGAGGAAAGAGCGAACCGGTAGAAATCGGTGGGGTCAGGATACGTGCGTGACTTACCATTCGGTGTCTCGATTCTCCGCGGTGCCGAGCGCCACCCCGATGCGCTCGTAAATGTGTAAAGGAGTGTCCGACTCTGTGACCTCTCGAGGAAAGGAAACAGGTCTTCGCGAGCACCGCTGTGAGCAGGGTTATATCGCGCAAATGCAATGTCAACAGACTCCGCAACTATTGCATCGCGCGCTGCTACACGGTCATGAAAACTTGCGCCTATAGCGCGAATACCAACGTGCCGACGGGCCAGATGCGATTCGTATGTTTTCAATCGACGTTCGCTAAACTCGTATCCGTACGCCCCACCCGCCACGGTAATATCTAGATACTCAAGCCCGGGGATCGCCTCGACAACTTCGATAAATGGCATCCAACAGAAATCCGGTTGACCAAGATAAGAGGTCGCCGCCACCACGATCTGAGAGCGCCTTTCTGGGTGACCCTCCAACAAGGCCTCGATGCCGCGGCGCGTATGCTCGTAGTATGGCCAGTGCATATCAGCACTGACAAAAAAGAAATTCACGCCGTGTTCATAGGCACATAGTATGGCTTCCGGCGTAGAAACCATTCCAATGCAGTACGGGCTCACGGCGAGCGATTCAAATCGACCGAGACATCGCCGGTCCTTCATTTGCGGAAGCGTGCTCGACTGTATTTGCATTCTACGCTCGGTGCCGAGGCGGAAGTTCTGCTAATATACCAAGACGTTCGAGCGCTCGTGATGGTGCCAGCGTGCATGGCAACGTTTGCAAGCGCAACATTGCCAGCAAGATTTCAATCGTACGCTATCAACGCAACGATTGCATATGATTTCTAGAAGTCCTCGTCAGAGATTGACGTCCTCCCCGAATTCAGAGACGCGCCGTAGGTTGTGAGTCGCACGGGAGTCAGTGGGTGTATGGTCAAGCCGATCCAGATCTCCACTTGGTTAAGCCACGAGCTGCAGGCCGGCGTGAAGTGCACGAGGTGGCGTAAATTCGTTGAGCACATTTAGGCCACCTTGTGTGTTCGGCGCTTCTAGCGCATCGTGGCAAAGTGTCTAAGCTCTTCGGGCACGATTCCCTAGAACAGCGGCGCACTATGCTACGACTCGCGCGAAGGAGATTCGGTGGATCACGCTGCGCGCCGAGAGCATCTACGCGAGGCGGAGCAGTAGGCGCTGTTCGCTCGGATCATGGCACGGCTGGCGTCTGATCGATGTGAAATCGTGTGCGGACACGGTGACCGCGATCTGTGGATTGAGGGCGCTCGCACGGCGCCCGTCGAGTGTTGAAACGACTCGCTGAGTAGCGCCTTGCAGTCGCTAACTGCCAACTTGAAGGCCCATGACCGATTCACCCTTCCCCCATCGTGATCCTCGGCACTCGTCACGCCAGCGATTTCGGCAGTTCGTCGAGGACTACAGGCATCGACGGCTCGATGAGCTGAACGAGGGTCGGAAAAGGCTCACGAACGCGGAAGCCGGAAACCGGAAGAAGAGTGGCCGCACGCGGCGGCAGTACGTCGGCGAGTACCTGCGCTGGCTGTTGCCGCACCGCACGGCGGTCGTCGGGTTCGTCCTGCTCGCGCTCGCAGTGGCCGGATTGCAGATGATTGAGCCGCTGTTCCTGCGCCGCATCGTCGACAAGGTGCTACTCAACAAGGATCTCGACAACGCCGCGCGGATCCGGCTGCTCAACATCACTGGTGCGATCTTCGTGGCCGTGATCGTCGCATCGAATCTCGTCGGCGCGTGGAAGGACTACCGCCAGCGCCTGCTCAACACACGCGTGATGCTCGCGCTGCGTCGCGCGTTGTTCGAGCGGATGCTCAACCTGCCCCTCGCGCAGCTCTCGAAGATGAAGACGGGCGGCATCCTCTCGCGCCTGAGCGGCGACATCGACACGACGACGGGCCTGCTGCAGACCGCCATCGTCTCGCCGTTCCTCTCGGTCGTACGGCTCCTCGTCGCGATCGTTATCCTGATGAACCTGAACTGGCGCCTCGCGCTCACGGCGCTCGCGATCGTGCCGGGGATCATGTTCATCAGTTTCATCCAGGCAAAACGCATCAGGCCCATCTACCGGTCGCTCCGCAAGGACGCGGAGATCATCGACGGCCGCGTGGGCGAGACGTTCTCGGGGATCCGCGTGGTGCGTGCGTTCGGGCGCGAGGTGCGGGAGCTACTCGAGTACATGAGCGGCCGCCACACCATGCTGCGCAAGGAGCTCTTCGCGCAGCGGCGCGAGATGGTGATCTGGACGTCGTGGGGACTGCTGATGGGGAGCGTCAACATCGTCATCGTCTGGTACGGCGGCTGGCTCTACATCAGGGGCGGCGCGTCCATCGGCGACATCATGGCGTTCCAGTGGTACACGTTCCTCCTGCTGAACCCGGTGTGGAACATCGTGAACTCGCTCTCGGAGCTGCAGCGTTCGCTGGCGGCGATGGAGCGGGTGTTCGAGGTCCTCGACATGCCGGCCGACAAGCCCGACAAGCCGGACGCCGCAGATGCGCCGCGCGTGGTGAAGGAGATCCGGTTCGAGGACGTGGAGTTCGAGTACCGGCCCGGCATGCCGGTGGTGCGCGAGTTCAGCGTGACCGTGCCGAGCGGCTCGGTGGTCGCGCTCGTGGGCCGAAGCGGGGCCGGGAAGACGACGGTCACGGATCTCGTCGCGCGTTTCCACGATCCGACCCGCGGGCGCATCCTGCTCAACGGCACCGACATCCGCGACTTCCGGCTCACCACGTATCGCGACCTGTTCGCGATCGTGCAGCAGGACGTGTTCCTGTTCGACGGTTCCGTGCGCGACAACATCGTCTACGGCCGACACGACGCCACCGACGAGGACGTCTTCGACGCGACGCGCCGCGCGAACGCGCACGAGTTCATCGTGAAGCTGCCCGACGGCTACGAGACGTTCGTCGGCGAGAGGGGCGTAAAGCTTTCTGGTGGGCAACAACAGAGACTTGCAATTGCCAGGGCGATCCTTAAGGCGCCGCAGATCCTCGTGCTCGACGAGGCGACGAGCAATCTCGACACGGAGAGCGAGCAGCTGATCCAGGCGTCGATGGCGGGGCTCCTCGCGGGGCGGACGACATTCGTGATCGCGCACCGGCTCTCGACGGTACGGCGGGCGGACCTGATCCTGCTGATGGAAGACGGCCGAGTGATCGAGCACGGCAGCCACGAGGAGCTGATGGAACGCTGCGGCGCGTACCACGACATGGTGCAGCGGCAGCTTCTATCAGTTGGTGAAGGTGAGGCAACACGTATGTCGTTCGCGACGTGAAGCCGCTTGTCGTTGCGCTGACAGCTCGCCGGGCGGGACCGAACGATGCCGCCGCTTACCGTGCGTTGCGCATTGCGGCCGCGGAGTCAAGTCCGGTAGCGTTCGCGGATGACATTGAGCGCCTACGCGAAAGCACGGTCGCAGACTGGGATCGTGCACTTGTGAACGACGACATCGAGGACAACCCGGCGTGGTTTGTCCTCGACGATAGTCGCCAGTTGGTCGGAACGGCTATGGTCGTACGGCAACACGGCTTGAAGTACTCCAACGCAGCCAGGATCCATGAGATGTATATCATGCCGAGTTGGCGCGGAAACGGTGGCGCGGATCTGCTACTGCATAGCATCTTCGCATGGGTCCGTGCGCGTGAAGTGCTGACCCTTACGCTCGTCGTTGCCGCCGACAATGCGGCGGCAGTGCGCGCATATCTTCGCGCCGGGTTCCTCATCAGCGGCATTGATCGAGACGCGATTCGATGGGACGATCGATACATCGATCAGTTACGGATGTATCGCCGAGTTCAGGGTGCGACGACCTCGGGGGCTCCAAGCGGAAAAGGAGAGAGTTAGGACGACGTTCCGGCGTCGTGCCGGACTTTTAGATTCTTGCCAAGATTGTGTATGTCAGATTGTCTCATCCCAAGTTGTTTTCGGATGCTGAGATAGCGCCGACTTGTCATCAGTGAAAAGACAACATAAAGAGGGGTAGCAATGACCATCTGTGTGGCAACGCTTTGTTCAGACGACAGTGGCAACCAGGGACAAGCGCTCGTTCTCGCATCTGATCGTATGCAGACGTTCGGATACGGCGAAATCCGAGTGGAAAAAGAAGATGCCAGCGTGAAGGTCTTCGAACTCGGCAACGGAGTTGTCGCCGGGGTGGCAGGCGATGCGCGGAAGGGCAGCTTCATCGTAGAAGCCGGCAGGCGACACGCGACGTCGTCCGCTGGGGCTTCAGTTGCGGCGATCGCCGACACAATGGCTGCTGAGGTCCATCGACTTCGCCGCTTGGAGCTCGAGGAGTCGGTCTTCGGCGTGCGGGGTCTGTCGATGACGGCCTTCTACGGGGGCCAGCAACGCGAGTTGAACGATCAAATCGCCGCCATGTTGGATTCGCAAGCTGCAAACTGGCAGTTTGGGGTGAACCTCTTGGTTGCCGCTGTCGACTCGGATGGAGGCCATCTCTTAACCATAGGCCATCCAGGCCCTAGCGCAATGAACTGTACACCGAACAACCACATCGCCGTCGGAGATGGTTGGCCACTTGCGTTGTTCACTCTCCGGGAGCTCGGTCAAGCACCAAACAGCTCGATCGCGCGTTCGTTGCTCAACGTCTACCTTGCGAAGCGACGTGCGGAGGCGGCTCCAGGAGTTGGGACGGTCACGGATCTCTATGTTATTCGCGCAGGCCACACCACTCTTGTTGACACGATCGTGCTCAGGCAGATATCTGATTTGTGCGCGGCGCATCTGAGCCACGCCGCCTCTGATCTCGATGACCGAGCGCGCGGCCTCCATTTGCGTCACTAACCGGTCTGCGTTGGGGCTTAGAGCGAACCAAGGTCACGATTGCACTTGCTTCGAAGGAATCACACATGACGCAATTCGACGTTGGAGCGTATTGGAATGCACTCTCTGACAAGGACCAAGAGGCCGTGTATCAATTGGCGTACTGGTCCGGTGCGGCGAAGCCTGGAGATGTCATCATTGGTCACGGCGATCTCCCGCCGCAGGCGCAAGAGGAACTCATATACTGGAACTCAGCAATCCCTATGTTCATCGAAGCTGCGGGAAATACGTGGAAGAACCGCAATCCCATCGCCCTCGCCGCATGTCTTGAGATTGCAAGCGCGATGGGCGAGTACTATCGCCGTCAGTGTGCGATTCCAGAGGACGATCGCAGCGTGCAATGATGTCCGGGGTCTTTAACTGACTGTTCGCCGAGTCGTCGTTGAACGGCGGCGCAGGTACAGGAGAAACGGCCGCGTAGGATATATGTACGCGGATGTGGCAAGAAACATGGGGCGCATACAACTCCCCAGAGCTAGCATCACACATCAAACTCGTTTAGCCTCGAGACGTCTCGCAATGGGTGTCGAGAGACCGGATAGGTAGCCAGTTGGGCAAACGTAGTGTCGCACGAACCTTCGTGTTCCACCGTTGAATTTCGGCAGCATTTCGGTCCTCACCACTCGGGCACTCGGAAACAAGCTTCTCCTCGAGTTCTCCTAACCACCCAAAGCTGTAAAGGCGCGGCTGCATGCAACTGCGCATTGCCAAACTCTCGACTTCGTCCATCAATTCGACCGTGACCTTTGGGTCGTGCGTCCGAATGACTAGATCCACGAGCAACGTTGGGACGGGCGGCTGCCAAGAACCTTCAAGGAAGCGATGGCCTGAGCAGCTTCGCGGATTGAGGTCCGTCGCAATGAATTCCCCGCCTGCAAACACTCCGTTAATGCAAAACGCGCCAGCGTATCCTGTGGCGCTCGCGAGTCTCGCTGCTGCTTGGGTGACAACTGCTCGCGCTTCCGCCGTATCCGGCACAATCGGTGCCTGGATGCCAATTGAGCGAATCCTCAGATCGCTCAGATCCCAATAGCTCAATGCTTCGAAGGGACCCCAACACACGGTGCGTGCCGAGGACACAAAACCATAGTAAGTCGCCGGGCAACCCGGGACAAATCTGGTAATGCGTACTCCCCAGCATGACTCCACGATTCTGGCGATTGTGCGATGAACGAGCTCGGTGCCAACTAACCCCGGCGGAATGAGGAATGTGTGACTTGAGCCTGCCTCTAAGTAGCCCCTGGGAATACCTGTTAGGACGAACGCTCCGTCGCGAGAATATTCCGCAACGACTTCGCGGAGTCGATCGAGCGTGACGCGCCGGAGGAAGCGCTGATGTAGGCTGGGGTGATCCGACAGGAACGTCGGCTGATTATCCTTGCGCTCAGCGAAATAGGCCTGCAGGGATCGTGTACCTAAGAGGCGTCGGTTGCAGAATGAGACGCCTCTAACCGCCGATCCTGCATACACAATCGCATCACCTGTTGGATCAACCGCGTCCATTTGCTTTTGCAGGAACCTGCCGGGGCGGGCGAGCTTTCTCTCAAGTTCGGCAAAGTACTCGCCGACTGCACCTCGGTCTCTAACAACGATCGGCAAGTAGTGAACATCCACGGCACCTGCAGCGGTGATGATCTCTGCGAGGAGCGGATTCTCCACCATCGGTCCTGCTAGCACAACGCGCCTTCCCGCCATGAGATGGGCCAGCTCGCGGACAAGAAGACCCCGAATACGTGATGCTCCGTTGATGATCACAGGCGCGTTGCCTCGGCCGGCTCGACGCGCGTTGCGGCGAGTGATGCCAACAGTGTAGTCGCGAGGACGGTTGCTATCAGCGCGAGTGCCGCCGCCAGAACCAGCGGATCTGTCCGGCTTACGCCAACGAGGATCCCACTGACAGGGTTCGATGCGTCTTCCTCGAAGAACATCCATCCTACCATCGAATGCGCTGCGAAGAAGAATACGAGGCCACCGACTGCGCCCGCAGAAGCGACACGTACGGAGTCGGCCGTCAGCATTGCAAGAATCCGCCACCGGTCAGCCCCCAGCGCCATTCGTATGCCAATTTCTCTGCGTCGTCGCCGCACTGCATCCGCTGCAACAGCCGCACAGCCTGCGACGGCCAAGAATGCTCCGTATATCGAGAATCCCGATAGAAGTGACGCATCGGCGCGCAATTGCCTGAACGGCCACACATCTAGCATCTGTTGTCGCAGAGCCTCGAATTCTTTGGCGCTACGCGGACGATGATCCGCCAAAGTGCCCGGCAGGTCTACGCCTCTCAATCCCGCAGCGTTCGCACTTCGTATACCAAAGACAAAGTGTGTCGGATTGGTTTGCGCCAACGGTCGCCACATCAACGGCCATTTGCGCTTGCCGTTAAACACCGCGAGATACGCGCTTACATTGGCAATCGGCTGCGAGTTTGATACGATTCCGACGACCGTCATCCAGCGGGAGCTGGCCTCACGTGGTCCGAGGCGGAATCGTCTCCCGACGGGATTGACTCCGGGCCACATCTGCGCCGCGGCAAGTTCGTTAAGGACGACTACCGGCGAAGAGGTGGCGTTATCACTCACGCGAAGCTCGCGACCCGCCAACAGCTTGAATCCCATGAATGAAAAGAAGCTCGAATCGACATCATACGATTCAACAGGGTATGCAGTGGTATGTCGGTCCTCATCGAGTATTGCTGTTTCGGCTCCACGCTGAAAAAGTTTTGTGCGAAACGAGCTCCAAACGGCCGTTTTGCCGACGCCGTTCAGAAGCATTAGTCTTCGCTCAACCTCCTCGGCTCTAGCGATGGATTCACCCGCACCTTCCGGATTCGACGGTGACATTTGCACGTCTGTCACGAAGAGGCTGTCGGCGCGATAGCCTACGTCTGCGTGAACTCCAAGCGAGTAAGATTTTGCCAACAACACGGCCGCTGCGACCAGAAGCATAGACACTGAGACTTGAATCAAGTTCAATGCTTTCCGAATTCGCACGGATCGTCGATCATGCGTCGACGTATATCCATTGCCGCCACCAATCGCGATGCGTTCTCGCCAGTTTGCGAACCGGAGCGATGCCAGAACGACCAGTACGGCCGTAAGCAAAGTTAGGGCGATTGCAACCCCAATAAGCATCGGTCGAATGTCAAACCAAAGCGGAGCACCCAGTTGTATTACTAACAACCGTTCCAGCCAGCTCGAGGCAGCTAATCCTAGTGCGACCGCAAGTGCTCCTCCAATCGCGAGCAGTGTGACCACCTCGACTAGCAGACTGCGAATAAGATCGGTGCGCCGCGCACCAAGCGCGATACGCAGATTCTGGTCCTGACGTCTGTCAAACAATCTGGCCAGAAAGAGGCTGGTAATGGTTGTACAGGACAGCAGATATAGGAGCGTCACCGCCGCTGCAACGAGTCTGAGCGATGTGCCTGTGGTTGCGCGGGCGCCGGCTTCGAAGCGACGGACGCCGACAGTTCGTTCGTCATCGCGCAGCTCACGAGCTTCCATCGGTGGATGGATCGCGACGAGTTCCTGCCGCGCGGAGTTAGCCGCAACGCCCGGAGCGAGGCGACCAATTGCGATGAGGATCGGGTCGGATCGCGCGTTAGCGAACTTTGTGGTGTTGTATCGTATCCAGAACTGGGTTCCGCGAGGGTAGTCGAAACCAGGCGGCATGACGCCACCGATCACGTACACGGCGCCTCCGAGATCGATCGTCCTGCCCACGACGCCGCGGTTGCCGCCAAAGTCGCGCATCCACTCAACGTACGAAATGACGACCTGGTCTGCGCCATTGGTACTATCAGCGGCAGAGCCGACAATTGGGCGCGCTCCCAAGGCTGCAAAAAAGCCACCAGTCACATGTGTTACCCAAACCGGCCGTAGCTGATCCGCTACTTTGAGATCGGCGCGATCACTGAGAGCGGCGCCGAGAGTCACTAGGCTCCGGAGTCTGCCGTGCGCCCACAAATCATATCGCTCGTATGACACGGCGCCGTCTGCCGTCTCAGACACCGTAACAAGTTCGGCAAGATCTCTATATGGAAGAGGTGCTAAATTTATCGCGAGCGTAAAACTTAGAGCGAGCGCAGCGCCGCCTATCCCGACGGAGCACAGAGCGACGACGGACGAGGAAAGGTGCGGACTCCTGTGGAACAAACGAACCGCGTTTCGGACGTCGCGAAGGAAAGGATCTGAATCGAAAATCATTGTGCTCCTCAATTTCGGTAACCGCCTTGCGGTAGTTGCATGGCGCGTGAGGCAGGCCAGATGTGTACTGTTGCAGGCCGGAACTCCGCTGCTCGCTTCGGGGTCTTGGGTACCCCGATGTTCGAGTTATTGCATGCGTCGCGCGTGCGTCACGTCCCAGCGGCGATCACAAACCACCTCTTCTCAGAACTGATCGCGCTCCGAAGCGACGAGTCGGTCTTCGCAGGCGGAGTTCAATCCTATCGCACAGCGATGTAACTGCACTCAGCGCGAATCGCTCCGCGGCGAGAACGAGGCGTTCTGAGTTGTCCAGAAGAGCACCTGCGCAGCCGCCTGTGGTCCAATTCGCATCACTCGTCGGCAGTGAAATACGAGCTGCCGACCCGTGGCCCACGCGTGAACCGTGGCGAGAGGACTTGGCGGCAAGTGCAGGTGCACCACGCGTGGCGCCCCGCTAGCCCGCAAGTCGATACGGTGCCACCGAAGCAGTTTGGCCACATATCGCCGAGTTCGATTGTACATAGATAATCCGCGAACTCCGAGGTGTGCCGGCGGGGCAGCGTCCCAATCGCAGATCGCGATTCCTTCGGTTGAGAGCGAACATAAGTCCAACAAGTATTCACCAACGCGCAGTCGCGATTGCATTCGAACATACAGCAATGGCGCAACTGCATCCATCCGCGTGTACGGAAGCGGTGCGCTCGGGACATCGGAAGGTTCGTCGGAGATTTCGACAAGCATGCACTGCGGTTCGCCCGCCTGATAGTCGCCACCTACGTCGTCGCTTTCGACCGTACGCGATGGAATGGCGACAAGTACGAAATATCGTGCCTTCGCGGGTGGAATGTCGAGTGCGACCTTGAAGACATCGCCATACGCGATGGGTGCTTGCGTCGCGTTGATGGCGTCGACATTTGGATACCACGTCCGGTGCTCGAGGTCGAGAATCGCGAGCGGGGGCGACTCAAATGGGATGTCGATCTCCTTCACCGACCGTTGCGAATGCGCAATCTCCGCACGACGGATAGTTGCGCGCTCGACACAAGTCTGAACGGCGAGAGCGTATCTTCGACAGACGAAGTCAAGCTCTGGGAAGCCGGCCGTCGCAACAGATTCAGGCACATTCCCAAGAATGGGGCCGAACGCGACCACGTCGAGGTCGCGCATGGCTTGTCCGTGCGCCTCTTCGAGTAATGCCACCGCGACCTGACGCAGTCGGATTGCCGCGAGGCCTCGAAGCACTACCTTCATCGCCAGTATTGCTTTACTGGGGTCGAAAAGTGTTTGCCTATCAATCAAAGCGATCCGATCACGGTCGACGATGCTCAGCATTGCGCGCAGAGAGACAAGCCTTCCGCGATCGATGATGTTGTCGACAAGAACGCCTACATGGCAACGCGCAAAGAGGGGATCGCGGACGCATTGACGCGCGAGTTGAAGGCCTGAGTCCAGGCGCCCAGGATGAGCGAGCTCGCGATGTGTGAACAGCAGGATGGCCGGGTCAGAAGTACCGTCAACTGAACGTCGAGAGGCCATCGATTCGGACTTTGCAAAAGCGCTTGACCACTCGCGGGGAGATATGGCTCTCACGCCAGCACGCGTTTCCGTCGCACAAAGTTCGGCAAGACAGGGCGGGATGCGCTCGATCCAACTCGCGTGTGATCCAAGTTCTGCATAAATGACTTCCGTAATTCCACGACCGCGTTCAGTCGATCGAAAATCAACCGCTGACTGCAGCCACTCCCAACGAGCTTCCTCGCTCGTTGGCCACGGACTAAGTCGTTCTGGCAAGAGACGAAACGCATCCGGCGGTTGCTCTCGCGATACCAGCTGTTTGCGCAAAAGCCCGATGTCGGGCACCATCGGATCGACAATCAGGACATCGCCACATCCCATGCGTTCAAGCAAAGCACCGATCTCGCGTCCAGCGGATCTAGTGGCGGCGACCAGGTCATGGCGTCGGCCTATGGCGGTGTCAGTCAAGCGAGATTGAAACCTCCTCTCGTCACTCGTCGCAAACTTCTCCGAAAGATGAAATCGAAAGCTAGTGGAAAATACCGCGCATCCTCGCACGACGCCAACGAAAAGAATCGCTCGAGTTTATTCGTCACGGCGCGCTGCAGTTTTTGGAGCGTCGTCGATCTACGACTCTGACGAGTTTCCTCAGTGAATGTCTGTACCTCGTTTCACTCAAGACCGCAAGTGGCGCAAAAGCGCTCACCGACGTTGGCGCAAAAGTGTCCGCTGAGTTGCGCGGTCTTGAAATAGCCCGTACCGTTGAATTTGGAAGGGCCCCCTTGATCCGCGCCAGTCGCCTGTTGGAGTGTCGAACGTGTCGCGCAGGAACTTTACTCAACGACTTATCGGAGGTTTGCGATGA
>OCZT010001084.1_pt1 | contig 27967 bp, 26 predicted proteins | sample 1539031 | NCBI WGS metagenome assembly OCZT01 (sample SAMEA3539308, study PRJEB22396) | soil metagenome | biome: tundra; feature: field; material: soil | place: USA | collected 2010-05 | depth 0.15 m | reverse complement strand
TCAGTCACGCGATCTATGATCCCACGAGGTCGAGGAGGCGTTGCGGCGCCCACTGCTGCCTGTCGCGGCTCGGCGACCGCTGGACCGGGCTTCTTCGCCCGGCAACAGAAAATCCGGACCGCTAAGGTCCGGCTCGAACGTGTCTCGCAGAACTGGTCGGGGCGAGAGGAGTGGCGGCCACACTTTCCAACTGAGATACGAGATCGCGGCACCGGGGCTTCTTGGGGGCGCCGGAGCGGCGTAGTCCCGTGGGCTCCCATGGTTCGTGGCAGTGCGAATGAAGTACGCCGCGGGGTGTGTCGCTCAGCGGAAGAAGTGGCCTCACCTTACCTGAAAGGATCCAGGACCGACGCTGGCGGAGGCGTGGCTGGCGTGAGGGCCTGGTTCGCGGCTTCCGTCACGACTGTCGTCACGGCGTAGTACGCCTTGGCAACGTACGGGCGGCCGTCGGCCTGCAGCCCTGCCAGGCCCGCGGACCTTGCTTGGTCGCTGCCATAGACAAAGATGCGGTACGGGACGTCGCCTATCCTGCAGTCGAATTGCCAGGTGTTAGCAGATACTTCGTTGGGGGCCTCGTCACCACCGAATTCCCCGCAGCCTGCGTTTGAGGCTATGGAGTAGGCCACGTCTTCGGCTTTCGTTCCGTCGCTGGCAAGCGTGTCAGAGGACGGACCGGTCGCGAAACAGGCGGCCTCCGGCCGGTAGTTCCCCGACTCGGGTCAATCGCGCGCGAATTCGTTCGGCGGTACCATCGAACTCATGACCGTCGCCGACAAGGCCACCGCACAGCCAGTACTCTCCCCGGCCGCCCATCGATTCCTGGACGGGCTTCGATTCGCGATCGTGGCCACACTCAATCCCGACGGTAGCCCGCTCCAAGCCGTCGTCTGGTACGGGCTGGAAGGCGATGTAGTCGTCTTCACCAGCCGCGTCGGGCGGCGCTGGCCGACCAACCTGGTCCGCGATCCTCGTGTCTCAGTCACGGTCGCCGACGGATATGACTACGTTGAGATGCGCGGCGAAGTAGAGATCGACGAAGATCCAGCCCAGAGCCAGCGGGTCAACGCGGACCTGACGCACCGCTATCAGCGAGACCCCAGTGTCGCCGCCGCCTGGATCGCAAGTTCCGAGAAGGAGCGCCGGATGACCATGAGACTCCGCCCATCCAGCGTATTTGAGCGTTTGGCAGGCCGCTAGCGGAGAGGAGCAAGACATGGCAACAGCCAAGATCGGCTACGCGGCGATGCTCGATGCAGTAGAGGAAATTGTAGCCAGCCACTCCGAGGGACCTTCCGAGAGCACCCTCGGATAGTTGTCGACTGGCTACGTGGCCGGCCTGGACACGCTGCGCTCAAGATGCTGCCGACAAAGGGAGGGCGCCCGGCCGTGGCCGCAGGTCCGCCGAGGCGCCCGATTTAATAGAGGGGAGCGAGCGAGGATACCGCTCATGGCTTCGCCTACGCCGTACCGGCTACGTTCAGCGGATGTGTTGGTTATGGTCGGGGCGAGAGGAGTGGCACCTGTCCATAGCCAGGAGGGTTCCCACGCCCGGTGGCGCATTTGGGGCGAGCCTTGGTGTTGACAGTGGCCATCCTGGTTACGGAATGTGTTGGGCCGACCGCTTCGGAGACCTGGCGCCCTATTTCGATACGCCGGACAGGACGGGCGCGTGGAGCCGGGCATCACAATTGCCTCGCCGCGCCCACCGACCCGGCCGCCCACCCCAGGTCCACCGGCGATTGGCCGGGCTGTCAGTTTCCATGATTACGCTTACCGTCTTGATTTGAATAGAGCGCACCCTAGGGGACTCTAGATGAACCACCTATGCGGAAAGGGGCCGCAGCGGGTTGAGGACTTCGTTTCGGACGAAACCCTATCGCGAACGAGATCCGCAATCGCAGTCGGCTGCGTGATCGGGGCGTGATGGCGCGCGTCCGGCAGGCGGACTCGCACGGCACCGGGTATGGCCGAGGCCGCCGCGTCGGCGATGGTGGCATAGAAGCGCTCGCTGGCATCGCCGGTCACGAGCGTCACGGGACAGGCGACTCTCGCCAGGTCCACGCGCGCTCCTGCCATAGAACCCACGTCTGCCAGTACGCCATCGCCCTCGGCAAGTAGTGCGGTACGCCCGGCGGCTGATGCCGTGGCCAGGGCGTCTTCGCCGCCGATCGCGCGCAGGAAGGCTTCCGCGGCTGCGGGGGCGCCGCCGGCGGCATGAGCGGCGCGAACCAACGCTCCAACCGAGGCCATTTCGCCCAGGTCCTCGGCGCCGAGCAAGTCGAGCAGCGGCGGCTCGTAGGCGATCACACGCTCGACACGCTTCGGGTGGGTCTCAGCGAGTGCCAGCGAGACAACGGCGCCGTAGCTGTGTCCGACGATGGTGGCTCGGTCGATCCCGAGGGCGTCTAGCAGGGCGACTGCATCGGCGACCTGCTCGGCCAGAGCCACCGGCCTGGGGGTTGCAAGTCGACTTGCCCCGCTGCCGCGCCTGTCCGGCAGAACGACCGTCGCCCATTCGGAGATTGCCCGGGCCAGGCCCTTGAGTTGCCAGCCGGATGACAGGGTCGAATGGAGCAGGAGAACGACCGGCGACTCGACCGCGGGGCCTTCGATCAAGCGGTAGGCAAGCCGAAAGCCGTCCGGTCGGTCGAGGTATCGAAGGGGCGGCATCGACTGGGCGGCACGGGCCGGAGCGGGAGTCTGCGCCGGAGCGGCCGCGGCCTCGACAACGCCCCGCAGTGCCAGCCGATCCAGCTTGCCGGTGCCGACCCTCGGCAATTCAGCGACGCGCAGAATTGCCGCCGGCACCTTGAAGCGGGCCAGCCGGTCGGCGCAGAAGGCTCGCAGTTCGTCGTCGGTCGGCGTCTCGCCGTCACGCAACACAATCGCCGCCACGGGCACCGCGCCCCACCGTTCGTCCGGGCGGCCGACCACGCCGGCATCGGCGACCGCTGGATGTCCAAGCAGGACGGCCTCGACTTCGGCCGGGTAGACGTTTTCGCCGCCCGAAACGATCAGGTCCAGGCGACGGTCCGAGACCGTGAGGTAGCCCGCCGAGTCGACGCTGCCCAGGTCACCGGTGCGGAACCAGTCATTGGGCGAGATCGCGGCAGCGGCAGCGACGCCGGCGCCGACGTAGCCAGAGAAGAGACTCGGACCGCGCACCTCGATCTCGCCGACGCCGTCGGGCTCGGGATTGGAGATCCGAATCTCAGCGCCCGGGAGTGGCCGACCCGCGGACACGGGCCGATCATGCGCCTCGGAATAGGCGAGCGCAGTCACCCCGGACGCGGTCTCCGTCATGCCGTACGTCGGGAATACCGGCCAGCCGGCGGCGAGTGCTCGCAGAACGAGGCCCGGAGGGATCGGCCCGCCCCCAAGCAGCACCGCTCGCAACGCGTCGGGGGGCGGGGCGTTGTCCGTGGCGTCAAGAAGGCGCGCGAGCTGCACCGCCACGAGGGAGACATGGCTGACGGGCTTCGCCGCGATCTGCGCTGCCAGGTCCGAGCCGCTGGGGATGACAACCGGCACACCGGACAAGGCCGCTCGCCAGACGATTCCGATGCCGCCGACGTGGGCGATGGAGAGCGAGGCGAGCCAACCGGTCGCGGGCGGCAGGAACTGGTTCCACGCCTCGGCGCTGGCCACCAGGGCGCGCCACGTCAGGATCGCTCCCTTGGCGCGGCCGGTTGTCCCGGACGTGGCCACGATGACTGCCGGGGCAGGCACGGGCAGCGGGCCCGGGGCCGCGGATGGCGCCTGCGTGCTCATCAGAACCGAGAGCGGCAGAACCGCGCGCCCGAGCCCTTGGGCCACGTCAAGCGACTCGTCCGCGGCCACGACGGGCGAGACATCCATGTCGGTGAGGAGGGCGGTCAGCTCGGCCGGCGCCAATCTGTCGTTGAGTGGAACCACGACCACGCCGGCCCGGCCGGCGCCGTGAAGGAAAGCGATCGAGGCGGCACTGGCCTTCGCCAGCAGCGCCACGCGCGCGCCGGCCTTCAGTCCCGCGGCCACCAGGCCGGCAGACACCATATCTGCCCGCGCATCAAGCTCGGCCCAGGTCCAGGTTGTCGAACCGTCGATAACCGCCGGAGCAGTCCCTGCCAGACCCGCCAGGGCTCGCGCCGACCATGGGAGGCCGATCACAAAGGCTCTCCGATCCTCTCGATCGCGTACCGCTCCAACGCTCCTTCATCGAGCGCCAGGACCAGCGGCGGCGCAATCCGGCCGCCCGCGACCGCCATCGGCGTCGCCAGAAGATCGTGCTCCAGTAGCCCGGCCGTGGCCAGGCCGTGGGCCCGTTCTTCCCCAACTCGCGGCAGAGAGGCCGCCAGCCGCACGGCCGCGGCGATCCCTACACCCGTCTCGAAGAAGGTGCTCACGACAACCGCGACCCCCGCATCCGCCGCACGGGCGGCGATGGCACGAGCGACGGCAGGGCCGCCTACCCGCGCCGGCTTGATGACAAGCACCGCCGCGGCGCCCAGCTCCAAGATTCGCCGTGCCGAGGCCTCGTCCTCCACGGACTCGTCCAGGGCGATCGGTATGGCGCCTACTCTTTGCAGCGCCGCGTGCCCATCCAGATCCGCGGCCGGCAACGGCTGCTCCACGTATTCGACGTTCAGCGTCCGCAGCGCACTCAGTCGGACGAGCGCCATCTCGAAGCTCCAGCTGCCGTTCGCGTCAAGTCGCAGCCGAATTTCTGGGCCGACAGCGTCGCGAATTGCAGTCACGCGATCGACCAGAGCATCTGCCGGCTCATCACCGACGATCTTCACCTTGAGGGTCGTGAAGCCCGCAGCAACGGCCTCTACAGCGGCCACGGCGGTTTCGGCGGGGCCGCTGTAGTCCAGCGTCGCGTTGACGGCGATGGAGACGGAGTCGGCAGCGTAATGGCCGGCGAGCCCCTCGACCGCCTCTTCGACACCCGCGCGCACGGCCCTCTTCATCCGGCCGTGACTGCCGCGTACCGCCCAATCGGGCGCCCGATCCTCGGTCAGCAGGTCGACCACTTCACGAACTCCACGCCCCAGGGCCAACTCATCGGCAGCGGAAGCCCAGGGCTCCAGTGCGATCTCGCCGACACCCTCCCGGCCGTCCAGATCGCGCAGGCGCACGATCCACGATGACCGCGCGGCGAATACGCCATGGGCCGTCGTGAACGGCCGCTTGAACGGCACGCGGACGTGGATTGCCTCCACGCCGTCCAGCTGCGGGACCTCGGCCACCGTTAGTGCCCCACCGCAAGCCCGGCCGCGAAGAGGAGAGAGAAGATCAGCGTTAAGCGGGCGGTTATGCGCAACACCGGGTTAAGCGCGCGTGGGTCGCCGGCGGAATAGACGATCCGCGTGAGCGGTATCGCCAGCGGGAGCGCAATCAGCGTCAGCAATAAGGCCGGCCCAACCGGCAAGGCCGCACCGACCAATTTCGCCACGAGCAGGCCAATCGGAACCGCCCACGCCGCCACCAGACACGCCACATACTCGGCCCTAGCGAACCCCTTGCCGAACGTGACCGCGAGCGTCCGTTTACCCGCCGCGCGGTCCGTGTCCGTGTCGCGCAGGTTGTTGACCACGAGGATCGCCGTCGTGAGCGTGCCCACGGGAATTGCCGCCAGAAAGTAGAGCGGCTCCAAACGCCCGGACTGCAACTCCGCGGTCCCGACCACCGCCACGAGCCCAAAGAAGATGAAGACGAAGACCTCACCCAGACCCCGATAGCCGTAGGGGAGTGGGCCGCCCGTGTAGGCCAGAGCTGCGACGATCGCCGCCGCGCCCAGGACCAGGAGCGCCGGGCCGCCGACGAACGCCAGGTACCCGCCCACGACTGCCGCGGTCACAAGCACAACGACAATTGCCGCCTGCAGCTGACGAACGGTAACCAGGCCTGCAGCCGCCACGCGCGTCGGCCCAAGCCGATCCGGAGTGTCGGCGCCCTTCTTGAAGTCGGACATGTCGTTCGCGAGATTGGCAGCGATCTGGAGCAGTAACGCCACGGCCATGCAACCGAGCGCGGTGTCCACGCGGAACGCGACGCCGGTCGCGCGGGCGGCTCCCAGACCCACGATTACGCCACTCACCGAGGCAGGGAGCGTCGCGGGACGGATGGCCAGCGTCCAGGTTTTGAGGCCGACGCGGGAATTGGCGCCGGCCCTAACGCCGACACCGCCGACGCCCGAGCCGGCCTTGGCCTTGACGCCGACCTTGGCCTTGACGCCAGAGCCGGAACGGCCGGCCGGCCTGGTCCCTTTCTTGCCGCTCACGGCCGGCGCGGGAACTTGGAGAAGTCAGGCTTGCGCTTCTCGAGGAACGCCTTGGAGCCTTCGCGGGCTTCTTCGGTCGTGTAGTAGAGGCCGGTCGCGTTGCCTGCCAACTCCTGGAGGCCGGCAAGCCCATCTGTGGCCGCAAGGAACGAAGCCTTGAGGAAGCGGATCGCCGTCGGGCTCATCGTGAGGATTTCCTCGGCCCATTGGGCGCCTTCGGCCTGCAGGTCCGCCAGAGGTACAACCTTGTTCACGAGCCCCATGTCGAGCGCTTCCTGGGCGCTGTACTGGCGGCATAGAAACCAGATCTCGCGCGCCTTTTTGTCGCCGACCAGGCGGGTGAGCAGGCCCACGCCGAAGCCCGCGTCAAAGCTGCCGACCCGCGGCCCCACCTGACCGAAGATCGCATTATCGCTGGCGATCGTCAGATCGCAGACCACGTGCAGGACATGCCCACCGCCGATGGCGTAGCCGTTCACAAGGGCGATCACCGGAATCGGCAGCGAGCGGATCTGGCGCTGCAGGTCCAGCACGTTCAGCCGCGGAATGCCGTCACCGCCGACGTAACCGCCGTGGCCGCGCGCGTTCTGGTCGCCGCCGGCACAGAAGGCCTTGTCGCCCGCGCCGGTCAACAGCACGCAGCCGATCTCCGCGTCATCGCGGATCCGGTAGAACGCTTCGATAAGCTGCTCGATTGTCTCCGGCCGGAATGCGTTGCGAACCTCCGGCCGATTGATCGTCAGCCGCGCGATCCCGGTCCCGGAATGCTCGTAGATGATGTCGCTGTATTCGCGGACTCGCGTCCAGGTGGTCTCGGCCATCAGTGGATCTCCTGCGGGTTCGTGGCGGTGGCAATCGCGGTGAGGAAGGGTAGAACGGCGGCCCGGAAGCGCGCCGGTGATTCGAGATGGGGGGTATGGCCTACGCCTGGGATCTCCACCAGGCCCGCGCCGGGAATGTGGGCGGCGACGAACGCGGCCCGGGGCCTGGCGGGATCCAGGGCGCCGCAGACAACGAGCGTGGGCACGCGGACCTCGACGAGTCTGCTGTGAAACGGCGACATGACGCCCTGGCCGGCGCCGCGCAGGCTGGCCGCCAGGCCGGCCGGGTCGTTGCGGAGCCGCTGGTCGTGGAGCCGGCCGCGGGTCGCGTCCGGTAGGGCAGCGTGGCTCGCGAAGAGCGGCAGCTCCTCCCAGCGGTCGACGAAGGCGGGAATTCCGTCCCGCTCGATGTCCGCGGCCAGGGTTTCGTCGGCGGCCCGGCGAGCCTCGCGCTCGGCCGGGTCGGCGATTCCTGCGGACGGACTCTCGAGGACGAGCCGGCTCCCGATCGTAGGCTCGGCTAGAGCCAGCGCCAGCGCCACCCGAGCCCCGAACGAGTAACCGAGGACGGCCACCGGCCCGTCGGCGACCTCGCGACAGATCTGCGCCAGATCGACGGCCTGGCACTCGACGGCATGGCGGGCCGGATCAGTAGGGGAGTCGGAGTGGCCGTGGCCCAGAAGATCCACCTGGATCGTGGTCATCGTGGCGCGCAGGGCGGGAAGAAACGGACCCCAGGCGGCGCCACTGCCGGTGAACCCGTGGAGCAGAAGGAGCCCCGGCCCTGATCCACCGACTCGGACTTCGTACCGGACGCCGTCAACCAGAATTCGGGTCATGTGAGCCCGTCCAGTGCGCGAGCCACGGCCGCCGCAGCCTCACGATGAAGCGCGACGTTCCGCGCCCGATCCGTCCGGACCTCCAGCACCTGGACGCCGGGCGCGCCGATCGATGCCTCAAGGGCCGCGCGCAAACCCGCAGGCTCAACCACCGAATGTCCGGCGCCGAGGCCGGCGACGATCGGCCCGAAATCCGTCCCATGCGGCGTCCCGAACAACTCCTCGTACGCGTCCGGCAAACCCACGCCCGGATCATTGGCCGAACGTTGCGGCAGGAACGAGAAGATCCCGCCGCCGTCGTTGTTGGTCAGCACAATCGTGGCGTTGAGGGGGTGAAGGCGCGCCGCGACGAGCGCGTTCAGGTCGTGCAGGAAGGAGAGATCGCCCACGACCAGCACAACCGGGCCGCCGTCCGTTGCCGCCGCCGCGCCGAGAGCCGTCGAGACCACACCGTCGATGCCGTTGGCGCCGCGGTTGGCGAAGCACCGGATTGCCTTCGGCCCGGCCGCCAGATACGTGTCCATGTCCCGAACCGGCATCGAGTTGCCGGCCCACAGGATCGCGCCGTCCAGCAGCAGATCGGCTAGGAGAACGAAGGGTCTTGGTTCGAACGGTTCGGAGGACAACTCCTGGCGCGCAAGCCAATCCGCCAGCGCCTCGGATGCCTTTCGGTCGGCGGTAAGCCAGTCGGCCGTCCAGGTGGAGTCGGGCGAGAGCACCGCGGGCGGAGTGCCGGTCAAGGCTTCGGCGAGCCCACAAGCGAACTCAACCTCATCCGCGTGAATGAAGGTCGTGCGGATCAGCGCCGCTTCCCGCCAGCCGGCCGCGCCGTCTACGACCAGTTGGGTCGGGGCAGTGTCGCGCAGCATCTCCAGGATCGACTTGGACGTCGGCATCGCCCCGAAGCGGATCACCAGCTGCGGCTTATGAGCCGCAATCCAGCGGCCCGGCCGAACCAGCAAGTCCCCGCGCGCCACAACATGCTCGCGATCGTGCGGACCTTCGCGAACCTGGGAGAGTGGATCGGCCAGGATTGGGTAGCCGCTCGCCGCAGCCAGACGCGCAAGGGCAGGAGCCAGGGCCGGATCGTCCTGCGGCCCGGCCACGATCAAACCGCGCTCCGTAGCCCGGATCAACCCGGCGAGAGCCGCTAGTTCCTCGTCGCCGAGCCTGCGCTTGCCGACCATCGCCGTCGTGAATGCGGGCTGTTCGCCGGGAAGCGGGCCCAGCGGCAGGGTCGGGATCAGCGGTTCACGCAGGGCCAGGTTGAGGTGGACCGGGCCGCGCGGGGTCGTCAGGGCAGTGGCGACGGCCCGGCCGGCGAGTGAGCGAGCGTGGGCAAGCAGTTCCGGAGCGGCATCCAGCACCGGAACCTCGGAGTACCACTTAACGTGAGTTCCGTAGAGCTGGATCTGGTCGATGGTTTGGGCGGCGCCGCGGTCGCGAAGTTCCGGCGGGCGGTCGGCGGTCAGTACGATGAGCGGGACGCGGCCTTGAAGCGCTTCGGTGACCGCCGGCGCCAGGTTGAGCGCGGCAGTTCCCGACGTGCAGAGAACGGCAACCGCCCGGCCGCTCGCCCGTGCCAGGCCGATGGCGAAGAACCCGGCGGCGCGTTCGTCGGGCAGAACCAGACAGCGCAGGCCGGTATGCGCCCGCAGCGCCAGCGCGAGAGGCGTGGATCGCGATCCGGGGCAGATCACGGCGTCGCGCACGCCCGCGCGCACGAGTTCATCGACGAACACCCGCAACGGATGGAACTCCTCGCTCATCCTTGAACCTCGCCCAGTGCGGCCGCCACGACTTGCATCTTGTTACGTGACTCCTCCCATTCGCGGGCCGCGTCCGAGTCGGCCACGATGCCGCACCCGGCAAAGAGCGCGGCGCTCTTACCCGAGACTACCGCGCAGCGCAAGGCCACGACGAACTCCCCGTCGCCGTCCGCGCCGACCCAACCGAGCGGCCCGGCATACCAGCCGCGATCGAAACCCTCGTGTTCCGCGATCAGTTCCAGGGCCAGATCGCGCGGCTCGCCACCGACGGCAGGCGTGGGGTGGAGCAGGGCGGCCAGGCTCAAAATCCCCGAGCGGTCGCGGAGCCGGCCGGACACGCTTGTAACCAAGTGCTGGACCGTGCCGAAGCGCGCCACGACCGGGCCCTGCGCCACGGCGATCTCCGCGGACACGGGCTCCAGCAGCGTCCGGAGCGTATCCACGACGATCTCATGCTCCTCACGGTCCTTGTCGCTGGCGAGGAGTTCCGCGGCCAGAGTGGCCTCCACAGCGGGATCGTCATCATGGCGGATCGTGCCCGCGATGGCCACGGTCTGGAAGGCCTTGTTCTGCGTCGCGACCAGCCGCTCCGGAGTGGCGCCGAAGAAGACGCTGCCGCCACGGGTGAAGGCATACGTGGTGGAGTTGGGCGACCTTTCCGCCAGCCACCGGACGGCTCCGACCACATCGATCTCCAGAGGCGCCTCGAGGTCAACGCGCCGTGCCAGCACAACCTTATCCAGCCGCCCACGGCCGACGGCGCCCGCGAAACGGGCCACCAGTCGGTCCCATGTGACGCGGTCAGGATGCTCGGCAACGACGGATAGGGGAGCGGGGGCTTGGTCTTGCGTCTCCGGGCCGGGGCCGAGCGCAACCCCTCGGACCAACTCCGACCATTGCCGTTCGAGGCGCGCCTGCCCGTCGGCGGCTCCGTCATCAATGTACGAAGCAGTCAGCGTTAGAGACTCGCCGCGCCGGACCAGCAACAACTCAGGCAGGACCATCGACGCGGCCCCGAAAGGGGACCACGGCTCGCCGTCCGGAACTTCTCCGGTGAAACCAAACCCGCCGATCAGGCGCGGTTCCGCTGCGTCGCTCAGCAGGGCACCGGCCAGCCGGGCCTCCCATGCCTCGGCCACGGCCCGGAACCGATCCGGCCCCTCGGCCTGCACCGACCACGCGTTTCCGATACCGACCATCGCGAAATCATCGATCGGCTGTAGCCAGAGGATCGGCTCCAGGCCGGCACGGAAAGCAGCAGCAAACCGATCGATCGGGTCCGGCGCCGACGTCAGCACGACGGACCCACTGACCAGCCTACCGGGCGCAGCCACGGTCACAGATCGCGCCCCTCTGCCGCCATCCGCCTCCGAACCCTGGTGTCCGCGCCGCGCCATGCCGGATCACCGGCCACGATCCGCTCCTCCGCCACGCCGACGCTCCGCAGCAGCACGGCGCGCAGCACCGGATACGAGTCTTCGAGCCGGCCCGGTTTCTCGTCCAGAAGCCAGCGCGAAACGATCTCATTCAGCGCCCCAAACCACGCTCTGGCGGTCGTTTCGGCGTCCAGCGCCGGGATTACGCCGGCGGCCTGGGCTTCTTCCAGGTAGCCGCGGATCAGGCCGGCAAATCGGGCGTGCATCAGCGCCGTCTCGGTCTGGAAGGCCCGGCCCGCGCCGACCGCGTCGATCAGCAGAAGTCGTGCCGTCGTTCGATGCCCGGCAAAAGTCAGTAGCACCGTCCGAATGCCGGCCTCTGCCCGCGCGATCGGCTCCGTCTCTGCCGCCACCGCCCTGTCGACCTTCGCCGCCAGTCGGTCGGCCGTTGTCCGCATCAACTCGCGGAAGATCGTTTCCTTCGTCGGGAAGTGGAAGTAGACGCCGCCCTTCGACGTGCTCGCCGCCGTTGCGATCTCGTCCATCGACGTGTCCCGGAAGCCGCGATGCGCGAACGTGCTGAACGCCGCGTCCAGGATCTGATCGCGTCGGGCGCGGCTCTTCTCGCTGGGCTCAACTGAGAGGCGCTTTGGGCTCAAACCCGTTCTCCCATCCATGCAAAACCGACCAGCCGGTCGGTTTTATCCTAGCACGCGGCCGGACGGCCTCGGAACGATGCGGGGGCCCCGTCGCGCGCAGCGAGCGGGCGCCGGGGCCACACCGGTTGCTCAGGAAACGCGAACCCGCGGCACGATCCGGCGGTGCGATCCGGCGTATGTACGCGTTGTGCGTACAGCTTTCGGTGGTTACAGCGCCGGCTCGCTCGCCGGCTCCAAAACCAGCCCAATTCCGGGTCGATCGCGCCGAATGCAAGTCGGTTTGGATCCGCCACGGCTCGTTCTGGGGCTCGAATGGGCTCGCGGTGAAGATCGCCGGGGCACAGTCGGCAAGAATCCGGCCGATCGAGCCATCCCTGTACGCCCCTCGCGTACATGCGCGAGGGGCATATCCTGGCCCGCGGAAGCATGAAGCGTCCGGGAAAGACGTTTGCATGGCGACCCACCGTGGGCTCCTGCATGCCGCCAGCGACGAACTAGATCGGCCATCTTGGCTCAATTCGCCATCCTGATGGCCCAGGGTTTGCCGGTTGTGCTACTTAGCGCTGCCAGTGGCGTCATTGAGCAACCAGGGCTCGCTCCGGGCTAATCCCGAACCCGTCGCGCGTAGCGAGCACGCACCACCTTCATCTCAAGCCACCCACTGGACGACCGACTATTCCCGTGGAGGCGTCGGCTTCCGCGGTCGGTCTTCACGGGCTACGACCACGGCCTATTGCGGCGTCACCCTGTGGCTCTTTTCGGATCGGGCGCGAGGATCGGCCGTGTGCCCATTCGTCAAGCCGCAGAACAGGCACGCGGGCTCTGCGCCGGCCGGTGCGGGGCCCGCTAATCGTTTCGGCCGGAAAGCTCAGTCCGAAGTCAATCCGGTGCAGCCATACCACCAGCCACCGCCGAAGTCGTGCGGGTTCCAGGCAGGGTCAAACGACCAGTCGAGCCGCCGCGCACCCGCGAACTTGACGAAGGCGCAGTCTTCGCCCGACCCGGGGTTGGTGTCGAAGAACGTGGCATCGCCGACAACCCTGACGCCGTAGACGTCGATCAACCCTATCCAACCGGAGCCGACATGATTGCCGGCCTGAGCGCTCGCCGCGGCATGGTCCAGGGAACCTCGGCTCAACTCGAATCGTGCCTCTCTCGGTACGCCCGAGAGCATGAGTGCGATCGCAACGAAGAAGATCGCCGGCGGCGACGCCCAGCGCGCCCACGCCCGCCTCGAGATTTTTAGCCTCGTCTCCTGCGACACGAGGCTAAAGGCAACGACCCACACCAAGCCGATGGTCATGCCGGCAAGGACCGACAGTGTGGGAAGCCAGAACCCGGCAAAGCTCGATTCGCTCGATGCGAGGACGCCCAGACCCATCACCACCGCGGTCAACCCGATGAAGATCGGTCCGGGGGCAAAACCCGGCTTGAGCTGCGGCCCTCGGCTTGCGGGCGGTGGTGGCCATCCGCCACCCAATCCAAAGCCCGATGGGGGCCGTGACGGCGGCGGCGAAGCCGATGCGCCTTCCTGGCCCGTATTCGGCGCGGGCATCTCGCCCTTCTCGAACGGCTGCGGCGTTTCGGACATAACCCCTCCTTATGTTGGCAATTCATCCCACCGGGGTCTACTCCTTGTGCGCGGCCTCCATAGCCTTCTTGTGGGCCTCAATCACCTTCTCGGCGATGTGCTGCGGCACGTCTTCGTAGCGGTCAAGAACAGCCGTGAAGGTTCCGCGGCCGCCGGTCAGCGAGCGCAGTTCCGTGGCGTAGCTGAACAACTCGGCTTGGGGAACGCTGGCGGTGATGACCTGGTAGCCGTCCTTGACGTCCATGCCCAGAACGCGTCCGCGGCGGCCGTTGAGGTCGCGGTTGACGTCGCCCATGTAGATCTCGGGGATCCGGATCTCGGCCGTCATAATCGGCTCCATCAAGGCCGGCTTGCACTCGTGGACGCCCTGGTGGAGCGCCATCGAAGCGGCGATCTTGAACGAAAGCTCATTCGAGTCGACCGCGTGGAATGAGCCGTCGTAGAGAGTGGCCTTGAAGTCACTGAGCGGATAGCCCGCCAGGACGCCTTCGGCTGCCGCTTCGCGGATGCCCTTCTCCACGCCGGGGAAGAAGTTCTTGGGAACCGTCCCGCCCACGACGTGCTCGGCGAACTCGACGCCACCGCCGTGATTAGGCTCGATCTCGATCCAGACATCGCCGAACATGCCGTGGCCGCCGGTCTGCTTCTTGTAGCGGCCGTGGACCTTCGTCGTGCCGCGGATCGTTTCCTTGTACGCCACCTTGGGCGTCTTGGTCATGATCGCCGCACCGAACTTGCGCTTGAGACGCTCGCCCAAAACGGCAACATGAGCGTCACCCATGGAAAGCAGGATCTGCTCGCCGGTCGCCGACCGCTCGACCTTGGCCGACGGCTCTTCCTCGAGCATGCGCTGGAGGGCCGAGCCCATCTTGTCCAGGTCCGCCTTTGTCTGAGGTTCGATGGCGACCTGCAGAGTCGGGAGCGGGAAATTCAGCGCCGGCAGCGAGTAGCTCTGCTCCTTGGAACTGCAGAGCGTGTCGCCGGTACCGGTGATTGTCAGCTTTGCAACCGCGCCGATTTCACCGGCGTGGAGCTGACCCACGGTCTCCTGGTCCTTGCCGTGCAGGAGGAGAAGCTGGCCCATCCGTTCGGCTTCGTTGCGGGTGCCATTCCAGGCCTGAGCCTGGCCCTGCAGGGTTCCGGTCAAGACGCGCACGTAGGTCAGCCGGCCGACAAACGGATCGGCGGTCGTCTTGAAGACGCGCGCCACGACCGGGCCGTCCATCTTGATCGGAAGCTGGACTTCCTTACCCTTGGAGTCCGTGACGGTGATCGTCTCTTCTTCCACGGGCGACGGGAGGTAGTGGACGATGGCGTTCATGAGCGCTCGAACGCCGATGTCCTTTGAGACGCTGCCGATGAGAACCGGCGCCACCAGGCCGGACCGGACCGCCTTGTGCAGGACGGATTCGAACTCTGTGTCGGTGATGTCCTGGCCGTCGAGGTATTTGGCGATGACGTCGTCGTCGGCCTCGGCAGCAGCTTCCAGTAGCTGGTCGCGGCGGGAGGTGACCTCGTCTGCCATGTCGGCCGGAATGGGGATCTCGACTTCCTTGCCGCCCGTCAGCTGATATGCCTTCTTGTGGAGTAGATCCACGAAGCCGGTGAAGGTGTCTGCGGCCCCAATCGCGAGGTGCAGAGGCGCGACCTTCTTGCCGAAGGCCGTGCGCAGAGCGTCGAGGGCCTGCGTGGGGTTGGCGTTCTCGCGCTCGCACTTGTTGAGGAAGAAGAGGGCCGGATGGTTGCTGGCCCGCGCCAGCGCAACCGCGGCCTCCAGACCGGCTTCAACGTGGCCGGCTGCATCCATAAGTAGAACGGCCGCATCTGTCGCCGCGAAGCCCTCGACGACCTCGGCCGCGAAGTCCGCGTATCCGGGGGTGTCGACGAGCTGGATTCTCGTCCCTTCGTATTCGAAGTTGCCTACGGCAAGGGTCAGCGACTGCTTGCGCTTCTGCTCCTCGGGCTCGTAGTCCAGGCTGGCGGTGCCGTCATCAACGCGACCGAGTCGCGTGATCGCGCCAGCATCAAACAGGAGGCGCTCTGCCAGCGTCGTCTTACCGGCCCCGGCATGGGCGGCGAGGACGACGCTGCGAAGGTGGAGGAGGTCGGCGCTCTTGGTAGTCATCGGCTATTCGATCCTCTGGTGGCGAGCAGAACGTATCGAACAAACGGCGCGACGAGGAGCCAAGCGCCGCCCGGCCATGATAGTCCTGCGGGCTCCCGGTGAAGAGGGGTAGATGCGCAACTGGGGACCGGCCCCGCGCCGATCGTCCGGGCCGAAACGAGAGGGCCAGACCGAAATGCCCGGCTAGCGGCGTTCTCCGGGCGCTATACTCCGCCGGATGTCAGGACATTCGAAGTGGTCACAAATAAAGCGCCAAAAGGGCGTCAATGACGTTAAGCGCGGAGCCGTCTTCACCAAGATGGGCCGCGAGATCGCAGTCGCGGCTCGCGCCGGTGGCGGTGATCCGGACGGCAACTTCCGGTTGCGCCTCGCGATCGAGCGGGCTCGCGCCGAGAACATGCCGCTCGAGACGATCAAACGTGCCATCGAGAAGGCGACCGGCGGCGACGACGGCGCGCAGTACGAGGAGATCACGTACGAGGGCTACGGCCCCGGCGGCGTGGCGATCATCGTCGAGACGGCCACGAACAACAAGAACCGCACTGCAGCGGACGTTCGCTCCACGCTCGTGAAACACGGTGGGTCGCTGGCCGTTTCGGGCAGCGTCGCCTGGCAGTTCGAACAGCGCGGAGTCATCCTCCTCGCCCCGGGCGGCGATCCGGACGAGCTCTCGCTGATCGCCATCGACTCGGGCGCAGATGACGTGGACACATCTGCCGATCAGGTCGAGGTCTACACCAAGCCCACAGAACTGGAAGCCGTCCGCCGCAATCTCGAGGCCGCCGGCGTCAAGATCGAGTCGGCCGAGCTGACGATGATCCCCAAGAACACTGTCGAACTGGATGAGTCGAAGGCGCGTCAGGCGCTGAAGCTCGTCGACATTCTCGAGGAGCTAGATGACGTGCAACGCGTCACCGCCAACTTCGAGATACCGGAATCCGTTATGGCGGAACTCGGCGGATGAAATCTGCGCGAGGCGCAGCCGAGTTCCACGCCAGCGAGATCAGCGCAGCGTATCTCGACGAAGTCAACGTCGGTACAGCCGAGGTTGACTCATGATCATCCTCGGGATTGATCCCGGGACCGCGATGCTCGGATATGGCGTCGTGGAGAGAACTGGCACTCGCATTCGCGCCATCGACTACGGCGTGATCAAGACTGCATCCACTCTCGCGCTGCCCGAACGGCTGGAAGCCATCTATCTCGCGGTCACGGACCTGATCGAACTCCACGCGCCGGTCCTGATGGGCGTCGAGCGGTTGTTCTTCACCAAGAACGTGCAGACGGCGTTTGCCGTGGGCCAGGCTCGCGGCGTCGTGCTGCTGGCGGCGCAACTCCACAAGCTGGAGATCCGCGAGGCCACGCCGAACGAAGTAAAGGTTGCAACCGCCGGTCACGGCTCCGCCGCTAAGGAGCAGGTCCAGCGCATGGTTCAGGCGATCCTAGGCATGGCCGAGATCCCAGAACCGGACGATGCCGCCGATGCACTCGCCATTGCCATTTGCGTGGGCAACCGCGAACGTTCCGTCGGCCGTGTCCCCACCGGCGCTCTAGACCGTTCCGCGCTCACTCCCGCCGAGACCGGCGTTACTCCCTACGAGAAGGCCGTTCGCGAGGCACTGCGCCGCGAACGGCTGGGTCCGGAGCCCGATGCACAGCCGAAGCGGGCACCGAAGTCCAAGACGGTTTCCTAAGCCCGACTCCACCAGGTTGACTCGGCCAGGAGGGCACGTACTTGATCGCCTCACTCGATGGCGTCGTCAGCGCTGTCTTCGCCGACTCGTTGATCCTGGAAGTCGGGGGAGTGGGGTATCGCGTCTTCGCCGCGCCGACCGTGCTGTCGGCCGCGCCGGTTGGGAAGCGCCTCAAAGTGTTCACCCATCACGTGATCCGCGAGGATCTCCAGGCCTTGTACGGCTTCCGGAACCCGCAGGAACTGGGCTTCTTTGGGCTGCTGCTGACCGTGACCGGCGTGGGGCCAAAGGTTGCGCTGGGGATCATTGGCTCGCGGCCGGTAGGCGATCTACAGCTGGCGATCCTTTCCGATGACCTAGCCCTGCTGACCGCGGTTCCCGGCGTGGGCAAGAAGCTAGCCGCACGCGTTGTGCTGGAGCTCAAGGAGAAGGTCGCCGCGGCGGGCGTTTCCGTGGGTGGCATGGCGGGCATGGGTCCGGCCGCGGGCGAGTCTGAGGTAGTTGCCGCCCTGCTGGCACTCGGCTATTCCGCGGGCGAGGCTCGGCAGGCGTCGCGCGATGCGCTGTCGGACCCGGCAGTTGGCGCGGGCCTGGAAGATCGAGTCAAGGCGGCGCTCCGGACACTTCTGCGAGGCTAGCGGATGTGGCGTGAGCTGATCGAGGCGGGCGACGGCATCGGCGTACGACTGGCCGATCCGGCAACCGAAGCCGCCATCGCAGAGGCCGGGCGCGCGCTCGGGGCGGGCTTGCCGGATTCTCTCGCCGACCTGTTGGTCGAGACCGACGGACTCTCCGACCTATACGGCTTCCCGATTGTCTGGCCGGTCGCGCGGCTTGCCGAGCGAAACCGCGAGATGCGCGAGACGGCCGACTTCCCTGAACTGTATATGCCGTTCGACTGCCTGCTCTTCTTCGGCGAAATCGGCAACGGCGATCTGGTCGGCTTCCGTGTGCTACGCGGCGCCGCGCCGGATGACGTCTACGTTTGGGACCACGAGTTGGACAGCCGGATCTGGATCGCGCCGAGTCTCGAGGCGTATCTGAGGAAGCAGTTGCGGGGCAGGTAGGCAGCCGTGATCGAAGCGACCCGCGAAACGCACCTAGAACACCCGTTCGATATGATATGATCCCCGCATGAGCGACGGCCCGATGACCGACATATCGCGAATACTCGATACCGCAGTTGAGGACGAGGTCGAGGTCGCGGTCGACCGCAGCTTGCGGCCGCACAGCCTGGATGAGTACATAGGCCAGCGGGAGCTGAAGGCCAACCTATCGATCCTGCTCGGCGCCGCCCGCCAGAGAGGGGACGCGGCAGACCACGTCCTGCTCCACGGCCCGCCCGGCCTCGGCAAGACGACCCTCGCCACGATCGTGGCCAAGGAACTGGGCGCCAACATTCGCTACGCCAGCGGCCCCGCCATTGAGCGGGCAGGGGATCTCGCTGCGATCCTCACGTCGCTAGACGAGCGCGACGTTCTATTCATAGATGAGATCCACCGCCTCAACCGCGCGGTGGAGGAGATCCTCTATCCCGCGATGGAGGATTACGCGCTGGACGTGATGATCGGCAAGGGGCCGTCGGCGCGGAGCCTGCGGCTCAGCCTCAAGCCGTTCACGATCGTCGGCGCCACCACGCGTGCGGGACGAATTTCCAGCCCGCTGCGTGACCGCTTCGGGGCCACGTATAGGCTGGACTTCTACGATGTTCCGGACCTGCAGGCAATCGTGGAGCGCTCGGCGCGATTGCTCGGCGTGCGGCTGAACCCGGACGGTGCCGCGGCCATCGCCCGGCGCGGCCGTGGAACTCCGAGAGTCGTGAACCGCCTCCTGCGCCGCGTGCGGGACTGGGCTCAGATGAACGGCGACGGCCATATCGACGCGGTCACCGCTGACAAGGCGCTGGCCGCACTTGAGATCGACGATGAAGGCCTCGATGGCACGGACCGAAAGCTGCTGGCCGCCATCGTTCAGAAGTTCGGCAGCGGGCCGGTCGGGGTTCAGGCACTGGCAGCCGTTCTGGCTGAGGAGCCGGAAACCGTGGAGGACGTCTACGAGCCGTTCCTCCTGAGACTCGGTTTCCTGGACCGCACGCCTCAGGGGCGAATTGCCACGGACGGCGCGCGAGCCCACCTGGCCCGGCTCGGCTACGAAGTGCCGCCGCCCCGGCTGGCCGGCCCGGAACAGCCGGCCCTGTGGGACGGCGCCATGCGCGGTTCGGGCGAGGCGCGCCCGGGCACGGACACCACTGCCGAATGACCACCGCTCCAGACGAGCGCGAGTCCCGCGTCTCGCCGGCCAAATTCGAAGTCCTCGTCCCGCCGCCCGCGGATGGCTCGACGCGTGCCCGGCTCGGCCGGCTGACGCTGCCGCACGGCGTGGTAGAGACGCCGCAATTCATGCCGGTCGGGACCAACGCCACGGTCAAGGCCCTGGACCCTGGTGATCTCCGCGAGGTCGGGGCCAGCATCATCCTCTCCAACACTTATCACCTGTACCTGCGGCCCGGCCACAAACGCATTGAGGCGCTGGGCGGTCTGCACAAGTTCATGGCATGGGACGGCCCCATCCTCACGGACTCGGGCGGTTTCCAAGTGGTGTCTCTGGGCGATTTGCGCAAGATCGATGAGTCTGGCGTCACCTTCCAGAGTCACCTGGACGGCTCGTCTCACCATTTCACCCCGGAACTCTCGATCGAGATTCAGGAGTCGCTCGGGGCGGACATCGCGGTTCACTTCGATCAGCCGGTGCCACCGGCTTCAACCGGCGTTTTGGCCCTGGCGGAAGCCACGGGTCGCTCCGATCGATGGGCAGCCCGTTCGCTCGCAGCGCACAGCCGCCCGGATCAGGCGCTCTTCGGCATCATCCAGGGCGGTCTGGATCCGCTCCTTCGAGCCGAGTCGACTCGCGTAATCGCCGGGCTGCCGTTCGACGGCATCTGCATCGGCGGTCTGGCCGGCGATGAGACCCCGACTCAGCGCGAAGACACGCTGGACATAGTGATCGGCCTGCTCGAGTCAGATCCGCGGCCGCGTTACCTGATGGGCCTGGGCTCGTCGCTGGATCTACTGGCAGCTGTTCATCGCGGCGTGGACATGTTCGATTGCGTTCTGCCGGCTCGCGTGGCCCGCAACGGTCAGTTGTGGGTCCCCGGCGGTCGCCTGAATATGCGCAACGCCCAGTTCATGGACGACCCGCGCCCGGTTCAGGAAGGATGCCGCTGCCTGCTTTGCCGGAGCTTCTCGCGGGCCTACCTGGCGCACCTTTTCCGGGCCGAGGAACTGCTCGCGTACCGCCTCGCGACTTGTCACAACCTGACCTTCACCCTAGACTTCATGGCCGAAATCCGCTCCGCATTGCGCACAGGTACGTTCGTCGCGAGACTGCCCGAACTTCGGGCAAACGCCTCACCGTTAAGGTCTCGTGCATCGGCAGTGCAGTCGGAGTGAAGAGCCCACTTGTAGTGTGTAGGCCTCGGAGGCACATCAGATGGCAAGTCGAAATCCTCCTAAGAAGGAAGCCAAGAAGAAGCCGAAGGAAGCTGGACCCAAGGGACTCAACAAGATCCAGCCCCTCATGGAGCCGCCGACTAACGTCGAGGTTTGGAAGCCAAAGCGAAAGCCGCGGGCCGAAGAGACAGAGAGCTAGAGCGCGAGCGGAAGCCATCCGGCGACCGCTCCGCACATCCCGAAGTGCAATGGAGCGAGGAGCAAGGTGGCAGTAACTGAGCGCGGTGCCGAGATTCGCGGCACCACCCCAGAGAAGAACAACGAGCGCAGCAAGGCCGTAGACGCGGCCATCATGTCGATCGAGAAGCAGTTCGGCCGCGGGTCGATCATGCGTCTCGGCTCGTCTGATCGGCAGGCCGTGGACGTGATCTCCACGGGCTCCATCGCGCTGGACCTTGCCCTCGGCGTCGGCGGTATTCCGCGCGGCCGAATGACCGAGATATTCGGTCCCGAGTCGTCGGGCAAGACGACGCTCTGCCAGCACATCCTTGCGGAAGCTCAGAAGCGCGGCGGTGTCGTTGCATTCATCGACGTCGAGCACGCGCTGGATCCCGGCTATGCCCGCGCCTGCGGCGTCAACGTTGACGAGCTGCTCGTCAGCCAGCCGGACACCGGCGAGGACGCCCTCCAGATCACCGAAACCCTGATCCGCTCCGGCGGCGTGGATTGCGTCGTCGTGGACTCCGTCGCGGCGCTGGTGCCGAAAGCGGAGATCGAGGGCGAGATCGGCGACTCGTTCGTCGGCATCCAGGCCCGGCTCATGAGCCAGGCCCTACGAAAGCTCGCCGGCGCCGTCAACCGCTCGAATACCGCGCTTGTCTTCACCAACCAGCTGCGCGAGAAGATCGGCGTCATGTTTGGCAACCCGGAAGTCACGCCCGGTGGTCGCGCCCTCAAGTTCTACGCCAGCGTCCGGCTGGACATCCGCCGCGTCGAGACCATCAAGGTCGGCACCGAGTCCACGGGCAACCGGGTAAAGGTGAAGGTCGTCAAGAACAAGGTCGCGCCGCCGTTTCGCGTCGCCGAGTTCGACATCATGTTCGGCGAAGGCATCTCCCGTGAAGGCGGGCTGCTGGATGTCGGCGTTGCGATGGACGTTGTCACCAAGACGGGCGCCTGGTTCACGTTCGGCGAGACTCGCCTCGGTCAGGGCCGCGAGGCCGCCAAGGAGTTCCTCAAGAACAACAAGGACGCGGCCGGCGAGGTCGACAAGCTGATCCGCGGCAAGATGGCCGACGTGTCGCTCCCCGTCGAAGGGATCGAAGAGGCCGAGTAGGCCAACATGGCCCGCCATCACACCGGGGCAGAAGCCCGAGAAGCCAGACAAGCGCGTCTCGAGCGGCACGCCGCGGAAACAGACCCAGCCGTTGTAATGAACGCGGCCGCACGCTTCTTGGAGCTGCGGTCGCGTTCCGTTCGTGAAGTCACCAGGAACCTCACCATGTCCGGGTTCCCGACGGAGCTGATTGAAGGTGCGGTGGCGCGGCTCCTGGAGCTGGGGCTGCTTGATGACACTGTCTACGCGAGAGCGTGGGTGGAGTCGCGGGACCGCTCCCGGCCGCGCGGCGAAAGCGCCCTCCGCCGCGAGCTATCGCTCAAAGGTATAGAGCGAGAGACGATCGCCGTCGTTCTGACCGAGAGGGGCGAGGCAGCCCAAGCCGCAGCCGAAGAGGGCGACGACGACGGCAGCGCCCGATCCTTCGCCGGTTTCCGCGGCGCCGACTCAGCCGCCGCAGAGCGCCTCCTCACCAGGAGCCGCGCCGCCCTCCTGCGCATCGAAGAACCGCGCGCCCGCCGCAGCCGCGCCTACGCCCTGCTCGCCCGCAACGGCTTTGACCCGGAGGTCTGCCGCGAGGTTAGTGCGCGAGCGGCGGGCCTCGATGACGACGGAGACGACTGACCGCCACGCGACCCCGGCCCACACCCGGCAACACCCACCGGTTCCTGTCGCCCCCGCGTGGCCCGATTCGTCGCGGCGCCGTAGACTACGCAGCGAGACGAACAACGCGTCGCCGGCCATAAATGCTCGGCGGCGTCGCCAGCTCGAATCATTGACAACGCGGCTGCACCTGGTCGGTTCAGGGAGAACAGGATCGGGCTTGGGGCCGCTCTGAAAACATATACGCACCTCCGATCGCACTATTCGATCGGGTGGGAGGAAACTGAATATGGAAATCGCCCTTGTGGCCATCGTTGCGGTGGCCGCGGTTGTTGCGGGCGCGGTCGTAGGCTTCGTAGCCCGCGGCCTTGTTGCCGGTCAGGCAATCCAGAGCGCGCAGGAGAAGTCCGCGCGGATCATTGCCGAGGCACGCACCCAGCAGAAGGAACTGATTCTCACCGCCAAAGACGAGAAGCTGCGCCTGCAGCGCGAGGCGGAAGACGAAGCCCGAGCCAAGCGCGGCGAGCTGAGCGGCCTTGAGAGCCGGCTCCTTGCCCGCGACGAGCAGCTGGACATGCGCGCCGACATGCTCGAGCAGCGTGATCGCAAGCTCCTGGACCGCGAGCGCGAATTCGAGACCGCCCGTCAGGAACTCGCCCGAGCCCATCAGGAGCACGTGGCCGCGCTGGAGCGCGTGAGCGGCATGTCTGCCGCAGAGGCCAAGGCCCAGCTGCTGGAAGCCGTGCGTGAGGAAGCGGACCGGGACGCCGTCAAGCTCGCTAAGTCCATCGAGCATGCCGCCCGCGACGAAGCTGAAGAGCGAGCCCGCGAGATCGTGATCACCTCGATGCAGCGCGTTGCCGCGGACCACACAGCCGAGCACACGGTCTCCACCGTTCACCTGCCCAACGACGAAATGAAGGGCCGCATCATCGGCCGCGAGGGCCGGAACATCCGTGCCCTGGAGCAGGCCACGGGCGTTGACCTGATCATCGACGACACTCCGGAAACGGTCGTCATCAGCGCCTTCGACCCGGTTCGCCGCGAGATCGCGCGCATCGCCCTAACCAAGCTCATGGCCGACGGCCGCATCCACCCCGGACGCATCGAAGAAGTCGTGGCCAAGGCTCGCGCCGAGGTCGACCTCGTCATGCGCCAAGCCGGCGAACAGGCCGTCTACGATGCCGGCGTTCCGGCACTGCCGTCCGAAATCGTGAAGCTCCTCGGCCGCCTCAAGTACCGCACCAGCTACGGCCAGAACGTCCTCGTCCACTCGGTCGAGACGAGCCGGCTCGCGGCGATCATCGCCGCGGAACTTGGCGCGGACGTCCAGGCCGCCAAGGTCGGCGGCTTGCTGCACGACATGGGCAAAGCCATCGACCACGAGGTCGAAGGACCTCACGCCCAGATCGGCGCCCAGGTCGCTGCCCGAAACAATCTGTCACCCAAGGTCGTGAACGCGATCGCCGCGCATCACCAGGAAGTGGAATACGAATCCATGGAAGCCCCGATCGTCCAGGTCGCAGACGCCATCAGCGCGTCCCGGCCGGGCGCCCGCGGTGAGTCGATGGAGACGTACGTCCGCCGGCTCGAGGATCTGCAGGCCATCGCGGAGAGCTTCGAAGGCGTCGAGAAGAGCTTCGCCGTCCAAGCCGGCCGTGAGGTTCGCGTCCTGGTTCGCCCGGAGCAGATCGACGACGTCAGCGCGACCAAGCTCGCCCGCGACGTGGTCAAGAAGATTGAAGCCAGCCTGACCTACCCGGGCCAGATCAAAGTGACGGTCATCCGCGAGACGCGGGCCGTCGAATACGCCAAGTAGGCGGCGTGGCCAGTAATGGGCCCACGCCCGGGCGCGCCAGGCCGAGCGGCAACGTCTGCCGGATCCTCATGATCGGGGATCTCATCGGCAAACCTGGACGCGTCGCCGTGGAAGCGATTCTCCCGGACCTGCGCAACGAACTGGACATTGACTTCGTAACCGCCAACGGCGAGAACGTGGCCGGCGGCATGGGGCTCACCGCCTCAACCGCCGAGGCCATGTTCAAGTCCGGCGTGGATGTGATCACGTCCGGCAATCACATCTGGGACAAGCGCGAGATGTACGCGGAGCTGGAGCGGGAAGAACGCATCCTGCGGCCGCTCAACTACGGCACGGACGGCGTCCCCGGACGCGGCTGGGGCGTCTTCCAAGCCATGGACGGCACGGAAGTTGCGGTCCTGAACTTCCAGGGCCGAACGTACATGACGCCCATCGAGAACCCGTTCACAGAGTTCGACAAGCTCATTGAGCAGGCTTCCGAGCCGCTTCCGCCGGTTCGCGTCCTGGACTTCCACTGCGAACTCACCAGCGAGAAGAACGCCTTCGGTATCTACCTCGACGGCCGGGTCAGCGCGGTCGTCGGGACGCACACCCACGTGCCCACCGCCGACGAGCGGATCATGCCCAAGGGCACGGCCTACCAGTCCGATCTGGGCATGGTCGGGCCGATCCACAGTGTCATCGGGTTCAATCCGGACACGGTCATTCCGCGATTCCTGAACGGACTGCCGACTCGCTTTGAGGTTGGCTCCGGGCCGGTTGTATTCAACGCCTGCATGATCGACGTCGACGCGGCCACAGGACGCGCCGTAGCTGTTGAACGCGTTCAGCGGATCGTCGAGGTCTGACGTGGCGGGGGAACCGGTGTTCCGCCGCGGCTCTCGCGTCATGGCCGGACCGCGGGTGATCCCGCCATATCCGTCGCGCGTTGATCTCCATGCCCACAGTTGCCGCTCGGACGGCATCCTTGAGCCCGCTGAGCTCGTGGCGGTTGCGGCTGAGGCCGGGATCCGCGTCCTAGCTTTGTCGGACCACGACACCCTGGCCGGGGTCCGCCAACTGCGAGCGCCTAGCGCCGCGGCGCTGCCTCTGGATCTCGTCGCCGCAGTAGAGATCAACAGCATCGCCACCGGCATCGACGGGCTCTGGGAAGGCGAGCTCCACATCCTGGGCCTGGGAGTGGATCCGGATTGCGACGCCTTCGAGGCCGCTCTGCTTCACCAGCGCGAGTCGCGGGCCAATCGCTTCAAGATGATCCTGGCCCGGCTTGCCGAGCTTGGACTGCCCGTTGACGCACAGGCCGAAGCGCTCCGGCCGGAGCCCGGCTCGTCTCTGGGCCGCCCGCAGATTGCGCGACTACTTGTTGAGGCCGGCCATGCGCCGTCGGTGGACGCCGCCATGCAGAAACTGCTGGCACGCGGGATGCCGGCGTACGTGGCTCGGCAGGGCCTGGGGCCGCGCGAGGCAATCGAGGCTGTTCGCACCGCGGGCGGGCTGCCGGTTCTGGCTCATTTCGCCGACGGTCCCGAGCGTCGCGCGCTTGTTGGCGAGCTGGTCGAGGCAGGCCTGGGCGGTCTGGAAGTCCACTACCGCCACTTCGACGCCGCAACCGTGGCCGACATGGCGGCCCTCGCAGCGAGCCTGCGCCTAGTACCTACGGGCGGCAGCGACTACCACGGCGACGGCGAAACATACGCCCAGGCCCATGCCACGCTCTTTGTGCCGGACGAGGATGCGACGGCGCTCTTCGCGGCCTTGGCGCACGATGGCGTCGCCCCAGCGGCCCAATGACGACCGACCGAGCCATGGCCGACCTCGCCGCCGCCCTGACCGCCGCACCGGCTCCGGGCACCTACGCCGCGCCGTCGCCGGTCATCGATCCCAACCTCACCCACTTCCGCCCCGAGTCGCACAGCCTGCCCAGCTTCTTCATGTGGACTCTCGGCTGCCAGATGAATGTCAGCGACTCCGAGGAGATGGCCGGCCAGCTTCTCGCCGCCGGCTGCAACCGCGCCGCGTCGATGGCCGAGGCGGATCTCGTCGTCATCAATACCTGCGCCGTTCGAGAGCACGCCGAGGCCAAGGTCATCGGCCGCCAGGGCCGCCTCGCGGAACTGAAGCGCGCCCGGCCCGGAATGCGAGTCGTCCTCACCGGCTGCGGCGTTCGCGAGTCCGAACGAGCCGGCCTGGCCAAACGCTTCAAGGCCGTGGACATGTTCCTTCGACCGGACGAGGAACCCGAACTTGCCCTCCGACTCGGCCTGCTGTCGGCGCAGGCGCCTGTAGGGCTCAAGACCGCGGCCACCGCTGCAACCACAACCCTGAGTGGCCGGGCCGTCAGCGCCGCGGATCGCCTCGCCGCCTCGCGCGCCACAGCCCTGGCCGAAAACCGCGTCGCTCGCTCCTCGACGATCTCAGCCTGGCTGCCAATCGTCTATGGCTGCGACAAGACCTGCACCTATTGCATCGTCCCGTTCAGCCGCGGGCCGGAACGCAGCCGCCCCTTCGACGACATCATCGCCGAGGCCCGTGAGATCGCGGCCGCAGGCTTCCAGGAGCTGACGCTCCTCGGCCAGAACGTCAACAGCTACGGCCACGACCTGCCGGCGGAGGACCGCTTCGGCCACATCGACACGGAACGCTCGGCCGGCCGAAAGCTGGACCTGCAGGGGCGCCCGGACCTGGCGGAACTCCTGAGCGCCATCGATGGCATTCGCGGCGCCGACGGTCTGCCTGTCATCGCACGCTTGCGCTTCATCACTTCGCATCCGTGGGACCTGTCGGACCGCTTGATCGACGCCATGGCGAACTGCCCATCTGTTACTCAGAACCTGCACCTGCCGATCCAATCGGGCGACGACGCGATGCTCCAGCGCATGGGCCGCCAGTACACCGTGAGCCACTACAAGGAACGGCTGGCCCGAATCCGCGAGGCCGTCCCGGGCATCTCGATCTCCACGGACATCATCGTGGGCTTCTGCGGCGAGACCGAAGCCCAGTTCCAGGCCACGCTCACGGTCATGGAAGAAATACGTTTCGACACGGTCTTTGCCGCCTCATATTCACCCCGGCCGGGCACGCCGGCGCTTCGCATGGCCGACGACGTGCCGCCGGACGTCAAGCGGCGGCGCCTCAACGAGTTGCTGGCCGTCCAGGAGAAGATCGGCCTGGAACTCAATGTTGCGTGGCGCGGCCGTGAGGCGGAGGTACTCGTGGAGCGAGTCACGCCCAAGCGGCGAGGGGCCGAAGTGACGGCCGATTCCGCGGCCGATTCCGCGGCCGATTCCGCGGCCGATTCCGACCCGGCCGGCGACGGCGCCGCCGAGTCCGAAGACGCCGGCATCCCGAACCTCGCCGGAACGGCGGGGGAGGGGAGCGTTGCCCTGGCCGGTCGCAGCCGCGAGAACAAGCTCGTTCACCTGGCCGGCGATCCATCGCTGGTGGGCAGCACGGTCAGAGTCCACATCGACTACGCAGGTCCGTTTGCACTCCGCGGCAGAATCGTCGCCGCCGGTACCGTCGCCGCCCCGAAACCCGGCACGGCCACGGCCGCCACCGCCGGCACGGCCACAGATCGGAGAGCACACGTCTGAACTCCAGTCACGCCAATATCTCGTATGC
>OCZT010001083.1_pt1 | contig 27969 bp, 31 predicted proteins | sample 1539031 | NCBI WGS metagenome assembly OCZT01 (sample SAMEA3539308, study PRJEB22396) | soil metagenome | biome: tundra; feature: field; material: soil | place: USA | collected 2010-05 | depth 0.15 m | reverse complement strand
GATGGCGATTACGTGCGGAGGGAAGATTCGATGTCTCGATGGGATCCAGGGCGTGATCTGTTTGCGCAGCATGGCGACGTGAGCGGTAACGGGACGCTAGGGAACCTGCTCCCGGGCCGGCGCTAGCTCTCTCGCCGCCGGCGGATCTCTTGCAGTCGCTCTCCGAGGGCGCCCTCCTTGCCGTGGGCGGAGGGCCGGTAGTACTGGCGCCCCCCCAGCTCTTGGGGCAGGTGCCCGTGGCTGACCAGAGCCGAGGGGTCGTCGTGGGCGTATTGGTACCCCTCGCCATACCCCTTCTGGCGATCGCGTTCAGTCACCGCGTTGCGGAGATGGAGGGGGACCGGCAAGTGGAGCTGCGAGCGCACATCCTCGGCGGCCGCGCCATAGGCCGCATAGACGCTGTTGCTCTTGGGGGCCAGCGCCAGGAAGATGGCCGCCTCCGCCAGCGGCAGGCGGCACTCCGGCATTCCCACCACCCGGACCGCAGCGTGGGCGGCGACCGCCAGCTCCAGCGCCCGGGGCTCGGCCAGTCCCACGTCCTCAGAGGCCAGGATCACCATGCGCCGGGCCGGGACCGTGGGGTCCTCGCCCGCCTCCAGGAGCCGGGCCAGCCAGTAGACGGAGGCGTCGGGGTCGCTTCCCCGCATCGACTTGATGAAGGCGCTCAGCAGCTGGTAATGAAAGTCCCCAGCCCGGTCGTGGCGCAGAACCGGGCTGCTGAGCGCGCGCACCGCTGCCGCCTCCTCGACCATCGCTCCGTCGGATGTCGCGATGGCGGCCTGTTCCAAGGCGTTCAGCATGGTCCGGGCGTCGCCGCCCGAACGAGCCACCAGGACCTGTCTGGCCCTGTCGTCCAGCCGGAGATGGCGGGCCCCCAGGCCCAGCTGCTCGTCGCTGAGCGCCCGGTCCAGCAGATCCGAAAGTGCTTCCCGGGTGAGCGGTGCCAGCTCGAAGACCTGGACCCTTGAGAGCAAGGCACCGGTCAGCTGGAAGCTGGGGTTCTCAGTGGTGGCCCCGATCAGGGTGAGCAGCCCGCTCTCAACGTAGGGCAGTAGGGCGTCCTGCTGGGTGCGGCTGAAGTGGTGAATCTCGTCGAGGAAGAGCACGGTGCGCTGGCCCACGCGCTGGCGGGTGCGGGCCTCCGCGACGGCGGCGCGGATCTCGCCCACGCCGGCGCTCACCGCTGAGAATGAGATCAAATGGGCGGACTGGGAGGCGGCCAGAAGCTGAGCGATGGTGGTCTTGCCACTCCCCGGTGGGCCCACCAGCACCACTGACGGCAGCGGGCCGCCGTCCAGGGCGGCCTTCAGCGCACCCTCGGATCCGACCAGCTCGTCCTGACCCAGGACCTCCTGCCACTGCTGCGGTCGCAGCCGGGCGGCCAGCGGGGCGGACTCAGTAGTGGTCGGGGAGGGCGAAGTGGCACGGGCCGCTTCTGCTGGAGCCTGCCCCGGTCCCGGCTCGAGCGGCAATTCACCGTCCATGGGGCCCATCTTGATGGTTCGGCCATCGGAGCTTTAGGCGGATTCCGTCGAGAGCTTCGGCAGCCAGGGGGGCCGGGACATCAGCCCGACCCCAACCGGTCGCGTCGCGCGCTCCGAAGCCCGCCGAGTTGCTCCCGGGGACCGGCTCAGCTCCCGCCGACGACGACCACCACGCCCAGCATCCCGAGCGTCTCATGAGGGATGCAGAAGTAGTGGTACACGCCGGCCTTGTTGAAGGTCAGGTGAGCTGACCGCCCGGAAGGCAATTTCAGGTTCCAGCCGTGACCGCCGGATGGGACGGTGGCATCGCTTCCGCTCGCCGCCAAACTCGGCTCGTCAGTGCTGGTGTGGTCGAAGTTCGTGGTCGTGTTGGTCCAGGTCACCGTGCCTCCCACCAGCAGGCACACGGTCGCGGGGACGAACCGGAAAGCGCTAGTGGCGTCCACGGTGACCTGACTCTGGGCCCGGCTGGCAGTGCAGCCGGCGACCACCTTGGAGGGCTTCGGACTGGTATGGGCAGTTGGCCCGGGACCGCAACCGGCTAGCCAGAAAATGCTCCCAACGGTCGCCGCTACGCCGGCGGCCCTGAGCGCTGCCGTCCGCGTGATCACGAGTTGATCAGGGTGCCGTTGGAGAGGGTGACCACGCCGCAGGCGGTGGGGGACCGCCCCTGACCAGCGCCGACGATCCAGAGCGAAAAGGCGGAGAAGCGTAGGTTGGAAACCCCCAGCACTTCCTCGTTGAAGCGCGCGACGCCCTGGCTGTCGGCGCGCACCTTGCCCACCACCCGGGTGCCCGCCGGCCGCGGGCCGGTGCAGGTGGCCTGGGGGACCAGCAAGGCGCTCACCTCAGCCTTGGGCTGAAGGTTCTTGACGCCGAGTTCGACGACCAGCAGTCCACCTGACCGATACCAGATCAGGTGACCGCCTCCCGTGGCTGTGTGGCCGCCCGCTGGCTTGACGGAGACCAGAACGGCATGGGAACTGGGCAGCGTCGGTTGACTGCCCGCCGTGAGGAGAGCGATAAGGGTCCAAATCCCGACTGCAACCACCACCACGCCGGTAAGCACACTAGCGGTCGGATGGGGCAGCTCGCGAGCGCTTTGGAGCCACGGCTGGGGGCGAAAGAAGCCCCCGGACAGGCGACGGTCCGGCCTGCCGCGGAGCCACCACCAGCGCCGCCCCGACTCCACGCCGCCAGCGAGCGGGTGGTCACCAGCCGACCCCTTCATCCTTCGGCTGCGCACCGCACCTACAGTACCAAGGTCGTCTGGAACGAGGGGTCAGAGTGTGCATCAAACTGCAGGGTTGCCACCATCGGCGCGGTCGCGTCCCATCGCGCTCCATAGATTGCTATATCAGCGGGGCCGAGATGGTGCCCACGGCGGTGGGCTAGCCGACGTCCAATATTACGCACGCATGTACCGAAAGTTGGGACATGGCCACCGTGGACTACCCACAACCGGTCGAAGCGCTCATACCTGGCGTCCCGGGCCGGGTTCTGGGCGTCCTGGCGCGGACTGAGTCCCAGCTGACGATGCGGACGGTGGCTCGCCTGGCCAGAGTCGGCATCAATCGCGCCGCCGTGGTCCCCAACGCTTTGGTGTCGCTCGGAGTCGTCGAACGTCGAGCCGCGGGTTCGGCCCTTCTGGTTCAGCTGGGACGCGCAGACGAGGCGTCCCAGGCTGTCCTCGCTCTGTTCGGCCTGCGGGACTTGTTCATGGCCCGGATGCGACACGAAGCGACCGCGATCTCCCCTTCGCCCATCAGCCTCATCGTGTTCGGCTCATTCGTCGACGGAACGGCTCGAGCGAGCAGCGACCTGGACATCCTCGCGATTCGCCCCATCCCCGTGCCGGGAGGGGAACCAACCTCGGTGGACAGTCTTGGAAAATTGACAGAGCGCGCCGGTCGGATCACCGGCACCCCGGTGAGCCTCCTAGCGGTCGGCGTCGGCGAGGTTCCCCGGTTGGTCGAGCGCGGCGGGTCTGGGTGGCCGGAGATCGACCGACTTGGTATCCGGCTGCTGACTCTGGGCTTGGCGGACCTGGCCCTAGTTGCGTGACCGACGCCGGCCGGCGGTTGGGATCAGCTCGAGATGATCAGCCGCCGCATCGATTCGTACTTGTCCCGATTCAGGCAGAGCTGTTCGCCGAGGGTTCAAAACCACCGAGGAGCCCGTCGGGAAGGGCGGATTTGAACCGCCGACCTCACGGTCCCGAACCGTGCACTCTAACCGGACTGAGCTACTTCCCGAGGGCGCCCAGTATACCCAGGGCCGAAGTGAGGACCGGCGGTCCGCGACCGTAGACTGGTCTCCCGATGGCCGTCTATCTGATCCGCCACGGCGAGACCCGCTGGAGCCTCGACCACCGGCACACAAGCACCACCGACGTCCCGCTCACGGCGATCGGCGAAGAGCAGGCGAGGGGGCTGAGGCTGAGGCTGGTCGGCATGGAGTTTTCCCGGGTCCTCTCCAGCCCGATGCAGCGCGCTCTCCGGACGGCTGAACTGTCGGGGGTGCAACCTCCGGCCGAGCTCACTCCGTTGCTCGGCGAGTTCGACTACGGGGAGTACGAGGGGATCACCGTCGTGGAGATCCGCCGCAACCGTCCCGACTGGGACCTCTGGCGGGACGGCTGTCCGGGCGGGGAGACCCCCCAGCAGGTATTGGAGCGCAGCCGCCGCCTCCTCGAGGAACTCGACCCAGACCCGGATCGCAACTACGCCATCTTCACCCACGGACATCTGCTCCGGGCGCTGACGGTCGCCTACCTTGGAGCCTCCCTCGACCTCTGCCGTCACCTGCTGGTGCAGGTCGCCTCGATCTCGATCCTCAGCCACGAGCAGGAACTCCCGGCCATCGAGTCCTGGGACGTCACCTAAGCGGCTCAGGCCACCCGTAGGCGGGACAGCAGCCGTTCGGTGCGGGCGGAGCCGCGCAGCAGTTCGCCGCTGACTCGGGCCTGGGCAAACTCGTAAACCGGCGAGACCCGCAGCACCCGTGGCAGGGCCGGCCTGGCGGCGCGCAGGCTGAGGGTGAGAGCTCGATAGGCTGTCTCATGGGCGGGGCTCCAGCGGATACCGAACTGGGAGCGCACCCGCCGGGGCAGCATCCCCGCGGTGATTAGTGAAGTCACCTTGGCGAGGGCGGGACCGCGCACGCCGGAGGCCAGGATCACGCTCGCCACTTGGCGCGAACCCGGGCCGGGCCGGGCGACCCCGCTGCGCAGTTGGCGGTTGATCCAGCCCCGCATCTGAGACTCAGACGTCCAAGTGGAGCCGGATGGCAGCCCCATCAGCTTGGCCACGGCGTCCCACTCTCCGATGAACCTATCCCCCTGTCCAGGCCTGAGGCTACCCACCACCGTCCGATGAGCAGTCAGCAGGGTATCGATGAGCGCCGCGTGAACCCACAAGAGGAGCTCATGATCCTGGGCCCGATAGGAGCTGCCGGGGGCCCAGGCCGAGGTGCCGTGGTCCGGGGGGAGCTCGCCGAACACCCTTCGATGGACCTGGTTAACCTGCCTCGTCGCCGACTGTGCTTCCTCGCTGGTCCCGAACACGACCGTGGTGACCCAGCCTGCCGTGCGCTGGAAGCGACCGATCGGATCGTTGGCGAAGTCGCTGTGGTCTAGAGCCCCCTGAGCGACCAGCGGATGGGCAGACTGCATCAGCAGCGCGCGGGCTGCGCCCAGGATCAGGAGCGGTTCCTTCATCACCTCCCAGGTGGCACTTCCGGGACCGAACAGGCCCGCCTCCGGCTGCCACTCTTTAAGTGGGAATCGACCGGGCGGTGGCAGCCCGGCCGCCAGCAGCCGCAGCAGGGCAGTCCTCGAAGCTGGGGCGGGGTTCACGTCCCTAGAGTACCCAGCCTCACGGCACCTTGCGGGCGTGGCCGTTCGGCGGTTGACTGCGTTCTGAGCCAGCGGCTAAGGTCCGGCGATGAGTCCGCCCTCCCAAGCCGCTGACCTGATGGCTCCCTTTGCCACATGGCTGGGCCGGTGGGAAGGGGAGGGGCGCGGTCTCTGGGAGGCGGAGCCACCGTTTCGCTACCGCGAGACTTTGGCCATCGAGGCGGTCCCGAACCGGGCCCTGCTGCGGCTCACGCAGCGCGCCACCGTCTTGGCGTCCGGCGACGTCAGTCACTCCGAGGTGGGATTCCTGCGCCTGTTGCCGGACCAGCTGGTAGAGCTGATGGTGGTGGTCCCGGCCGGATATGTCGAGATCCACACCGGACGGCTGCAGGACGGGGCGCTGGTCCTGACTCCGCAAACCATCAGCTGGGTCACCGACGGCCCGTCCGCTGCGCCTAGTGCAGCGGACGCTGGAGCTCAATCACGACCTCCTTCGGAACGCGGTCGGCATTGCTGTGGGCAACGAAGAGGTGTCCAAGCACGTGGAGTCGTGGCTTCAGAGAGCAGCGCCGACGAGCTGACCCGGGTCAGAAGACCGGAATCAAGTCCTCTTCTGAAAAGTTGGTGACTTCTTCACCGCTGATGCCCACCTCGGGCATGGCCGGGAAGGCGATCCCGTGCTTCTCGACGATGGCTTTCATCTTGAGCATCGCCTGACGCCAGTTCTCGGTCTTCTGCTCTAGCGTGGCGACGCCCAGCCCGGCTCCCCTGGCGATGTCCTCCATCTTGTGGTGCACATCCGCGAAGTCCGGAGGGATGATCCAGAACTGGTCGGGTGGCTCGAACAGGATCATCGAGAGGAAGACGAATCCCGCCCGCAACTGGCGGGTGACCAGCTGCTTTTCCTCCGCGTTGATGGTTTTGAAGTGGTTCTCCAGCATGCGCATGCAGATGGCCTGGTGGCGCGCCTCGTCCTTGCCGATGTTGCGAAATGCCTGCTGAAAAACCGGGTGGGCGGAGTGCTTGAACATGTGGTGGAAGAGGGTCGAGGAGGCCACCTCGCCCATCAGGAAAGAGGAAAAGAGAATCGCCAGCGGGTACTTGTAGAGCGCCTTGCTGTAGCCGTTCCAGTAGCGCGCGCCGTTGTAGTAGAGCCACTTGAGATTGCGCACTGCCAGGTATTCCAACTCAGTCTTGGGCTGGAACCCGATGGGGCCGCCCTCCCGCAGGGTCTGGATCATTCGACCGCAGACCTCTTCATGGTTCTGCTCGTCGCGGACAACCGAGAAGAGACACCGCCGGACCGGATCTTCTTCGTGCAGCTCGTAGCTGCGCACCATAGCCTTGGCGAAGACGGCCGGGCCGGAGGCGTCGAAGTTGGCGAGGACCCCGAACCAGTACATCATCCCGAGGCGCTCTTCCTCATTCCACTCCCCGGGGTCGAGTTCGTTCCAGGGGAGGTGGGAGGGGTTCCAGGCATCCCGCTTGGCCTTCTCGTAGATGTCGGTGAGCTGAGGGGTCTCCTCGTGCCACTCGATCGGGAAGATGTTGCCCGCCTCGATCTCGGGCGGCATCCCCAGAAAGTCGAGAACGATGTCCTCGTGGTTGTTGTTCACCGAGCTCATGGGCTTCTCCGGTGGGGGCTGAACAGAGACCATCCTACGGCTCCTCGTCGGCTTTGTCCGTTGTTTAGGAACGGGTCGCCCACCACCTGTCCCAACGGCAACGAGATCCCCGGGGGCCGGGATGCGGGGGAGGGAACTCGTCAGTCTCTTCGAGCTGGAGCCCGGCGTTCCAGCTGTGATCTCCCGAATCTCGGAGGTGGCGGAGAACGAGGCGCCCCAACTGCGGCGGCTGCTGGAGGTGGAGAGGCTGAAGCCCGGAGTTCAGGTCGAGGTGCGCCGGGAGGCCGGGGCCGAGGTGCTCACGGTGGTGGTGGCGGGACCCCAGACTGCCCGGGGCCTGCGAGCCGCGCGGTCGGTGTGGGTGGAGCGGGCTCGTCCTCCGCTGCTCCCGGGATCCGCTGAATCTCTTTGAGGAACTTCTCGTAGTCGTCCGGCTTTAGCCACTCCGGGCCTCGGAGCGCCCCGTTCCTCATCCAGACGGCGGTCGTCGCGACGGTCCCGATCAGCAGCACCCAGGCAGCCACGTCGGGGAGGCTAAAGGAGTGAGTGAGGATCGGGATCACGAGCAATAGGATCGCGACCAGCGCATAGACGGCCCAGGTCGCCTGCTCGGTGCGGGTCAGGCGGGGAGGCGGGGGGATCTCGGGGACCGGGTCCACCGTACCGTCCCAGTCGGGGCTCTCAGGCACCGCGGCATCGTAGCGCCGGGCTGGCCAAGTACGGCGCTGGGCGATTTATATCACGAGAATTTCGTTCAGATTTGACAGAATGGCAAGACTATCTTATAAATCTCGTATGAAAGATGACCAACAACTCCAGGAAATCCTCCGCAAGGTTGCCTCCGGCGAGCTCTCTCCCGAGGAGGGCACCGCCCAGATCGAGACACTCCACCGGGGCCAGGTGTCCCTGGCCGAGGCTCCGATCCGGAAGGTGCGGGTGGTGGGCGCGCTCCACCCCCTGCGCATCACCGGCGATGCCGAGGTCCGCGATGCCGTGGTCAGTGGCCTGCACGAAGCCCACCGCGAGGGCGACACCCTGGTGATCCGGACGACCGCGCCTGGCGGCGATGACTCGGGGTTCAGCTTCCGCTGGCCTGGCCGAGCCGGGATCCCCGGCTTTGGCCATCCCGAGCGGTCCTTGCGGCCGATCCAGGTCCGGATGAATCCGGCCCTGGCGCTGGAGGTGGAGATGTCGGCGGGGCTGCTGTCGGTGCGCGGGGTCAAGGGACCGATCAAGGCTGACATCCAGGCCGGCAGCGCCAAGCTGGAAGGCTTCGCCAGCCCCTTCGACCTGAAGGTCACCTGGGGCACCGTCTCCGCGACTGGCGTGCTCAGCGACGGTCAGTCCAAGGTGCGCTGCGAGGCGGGGACCGTGAAGATCGGGCTGGAGGCGGGTTCCAGCGTCAGGGTGCAGGCCCGCAGCACCCTGGGTCGAATCTCCCTTCCGGGTGAAGCCGCTGGGATTGCCGAGGGCTGGACCATGGGCGGCGAACAACGGGAGGCGACCGTCGGTGCCGGGCAGGGCCAGCTGGACGTCGAGACGACAACCGGTGCGGTCTGGGTGGAGGAGGTTGGCGAGTGACGGCCAACCATGCCCCCCGCAGCTGCCCCGTCTGCGGTGAGCTGCTGCACCTGACCAGGCTCTCCTGCCAGGGGTGCGGCACCGAGCTCTCGGGGGACTTCGAGAGCTGCGAGTTCTGTGCCCTCTCGGCCGCCGACCGCCAGCTCCTCAAGCTCTTCTTGGGATCCCGCGGCAACCTCAAGGCGATGGAGCGTCAGCTGGGGGTCAGCTATCCGACGGTGCGCGCTCGGGTGGACTCGGTGCTGGTGCGGCTGGGAGTCGAGTCCCGCGAGCCGCAGCCGGAGTCCCAGCTCTCGGTGCTGCAGGCGCTGGCTCGAGGTGAGGTCGACCTGGAGCAGGCGCAGGCCCGGCTGGGGGCCCCCTGAACTAGGTCGTCCCGGCCGCTGCGGTCAGCGGAAGCCGTAAAGCCCCTCGTGGAAGTCGCCGCTGCTGGCCCACCGTTCGATCACCCGGTCCACAACGCTGTCGTCCACCACGGCCGCCCCCATGGTCCGGGCGTTGCCCTCGACCGCCTCCAGCACCTGACCGCGAACGAACTCCGGCACCCGCTCGAAGCGCTCGCGGGCGGAGTCGGTCCAGGTGAGGCCGTCGTGGTGACGGTCCTCGATGGCGTGGGAGACCTCGCCCCACATCTGGTACTTCACGTCCATGATCGCTGGGGTGATGGTGGTGCCTAGCTCCTTCTTCAGGGCGGTGAACTCGACCCGCCACCTAGTCAGCTCGCGGCAGAACGCCGGCACCTCCGACAGCCGGGCCTCCGCCTCCTTGGTCCAGGTGAAGGACGGCCTGCCGGTTCGGTCGCTGAGCGGGTGACCGTAGCCGAGCTTCTTGCCCAGGGCGTCCACGAACTTGGAGTTGATCTCCTCGAGCCCCCGGCGTTCCGCCCGCTGCTCGACCGCTTTCTGGGCCATCTCCTCGGCCTTGTCGGTGGTCAGGTGGCTGGTCGCCGCCGCGGCGCGCGCCTTGCGCATGGCCTCGACGTGCGCCTCCTGGTCCCACTTCACGTCCGGCGGAAGGGCCGACGCCGGCACCGGGCAGCCCGGGGCGGCGTCATCGGCTTGCCGGTCGCTGGCTGTGTCGGGTCTCGGGAAGGGGCAGCCGGGCTGCTCGTCTGCGCTCACGGGGCTAAGTCTCCAGCCTGGCGGGTGGTTTCTTCAAGGTCGGAGTCCGGCAGGGCCGAGGCACAGCCGGTGGGTACCGCCGCCACCAGCTTCTCCATGGCCAGCCGGAGGGTCTCGATCTGGTCGTCTTGGAGCGGCTTGGCAAAGTGGGAGCTGACCGATCCTAGGTGGTGCGGGGCCGCCTCCTGCAGCCGGGCCAGCCCCAGGTCGGTGATGACCGCAAAGTAGCCGCGGGCGTCGCTGGGGCAGGCCGTCCGGCGCACCAGACCACTGCGCTCCAGACGCTCCACCAGCCGGGTCAGCCCACTCCGGCTGAGCAGCACCCGGTCGGCCAGCTGGGCCATCCGCAGGCTGCCATCCTCAGCCTCCTGAAGCTGGACCAGGACGTCGTATTCGGCGAGCGGCAGGTGGTGGGATGCGATCAGCTCGCGCTCCAGGGCCCTGGTGATCACCGTGTGGGCTGTGAGGAACGCCCGCCAGGCCGCCAAGTGAGCCGGCGAGAGGGCGGGGGGCGGCGTCTTATCGGGGGATAATTGCACGATCAAGCACCTTTGTTATAAGATTGCGTAAGCAATTATCGCGCATTTGAATCCCGAGCGACCAGGAGGAACATAGATGAGCTGGAAGGTAGACAACGCCCACACGTCACTTGAGTTCTCGGCCCGGCACATGATGGTCAGCACCGTCAAGGGCCACTTCAACGAGTTCAGTGGCGAGGTGGAGATAGATCCTGACGACCTCACCCGCAGCTGGGCCAAGGCCGAGATTCAGGTCGGCAGCGTCGATACTCGCGAGGACCGGCGGGACGCTCACCTCCGCTCCGCCGACTTCTTCGACGTCGAGAAGTTCCCGCTCATCACCTACAAGAGCGGCAAGATCGAGAGCCGTGGCAGCAACCAGTTCCGGGTCGAGGGTGAGCTCACCATCAAGGGCGTGACCCGGCCCATCGAGCTGGACGTAGAGTTCCTCGGGATGGAGACCAGCCCCTACGGGTTTAAAGTCGCCGGGTTCGAGGCGAGCGGGAACCTGAGTCGCCAGGACTTCGGACTCACCTGGAATGTCGCCCTCGAGACTGGCGGCTTCATGGTTGACGACGAGATCAAGCTGCGGATCGACGCCGAGGCCGACGAGGTGGTCGAGGCAGCGTCGGAGCCCGTCGCTGTGGGCACCTCCGCCTGACTCCTCTCAGAGTTCTTGGCCGGCGGGCTGGGCGGCCTCCTCGCCCCCAGCTCGTCGGCTCCGCCGGCGCGGTTTGGCGGCGACCTCCTCTGTCCCCTCCTCCGGCGCCTCATCGGCGCTGACCGGGCCGAAGGTGGCGCCGGGGGCGAGCCGGTCCGAGCACAGCGTGCCAAACAGGTGGTCGGACTCGTGCTGGACAATCCGGCTCAGCCAATCCTCGAAGTCGCGCTGCACCCCCTTGCCCTGGACGTTGCGGTAGCGGACGGTGGTCCGCTCGGAGCGGCGTACCAGCCCGCTGTGGTCGGGCATGGAGAGGCAGCCCTCGGGGGAATCGACCTCACCCTCGGCGGAGATGACCTCGGGGTTGCAGATGGCGAATCGCCGGCCCTCGTAGACGATCACCGCCATCTGGATGTTGACCCCCACCTGGGGCGCCGCCAGACCGACCCCATTCCACTCCCTGCAGCGCTCGTACATCTCGTCCACCAGGTGGCGCAGCGCGGAGTCGAAGGTCCGCACCGGAGCGCTCCGGTGGTGCAGGACCGCGGCCGGGTCGAGGACCAGCCGCAGCGGGGCCTTTTTGGAGGTCACCGTCACATCTTCGCAGGCAGCTGGGCCACGTCGCCAAGCAGCCGGATCGCCGCCTCCCGGTCGGTTCCGGCCAGCCCCTCGATCTCGGCCAGCGAGGTCAGCCGCGAGTAATCGAGACCGGGGCCAAAGACCAGGTGGCAGGCATCCAAGCTCCGCAGCTCCTCCGGGTCGGGAGGGCTCACCGCCACCACCCCCCGGACCAGCCCCCAGCCACCGGTCAGGCGCAGCCCCAGGCCGGCCAGTTTGCGTCCCTCCATCGCGAGGTCGCTGAAGCCCGGACACCAGGCGCCATCCACCCGCCCCTGGTCCAGCCGGACCCCGACCGAGCTGAGCCTTTCCTCCAGGAAGGCCCGCAGCGACCAGGTGAGGCGATCGAGCGGGTTGGGGCACGGGTCGGGAAGCTTGGCCACTGCCAGAAAGCCGAGCCAGTGTTCGCCGCCAGGTCCCACGGTCCCGCCGATGGGGCTGGTCCGCACGGCGCCGATCCCCTCGATCTGGCGGATCTTGGCGACCAGCTCGGGCTTGCGGACAAGGCTGCTGCCCAAGGTGACCCCCCGCGAACTGCGCAAGAGCTGCAGGGTGATCTCGCCGGGTTCAGCCGTGAGCCCGCCTCGGGGGTCGGCGATAAGCCGCAGGTCCTCCTCGTCAGTGGCCCCCACCACGCTCACCGGCCAAGGGGGAGTTGTCCGGGCGGCCTGGCTCACTGGGGCCGGGAGTCGCCTGGTTCAAGCTTGCCGGGTTGGCTGGGCTGCGCCCGGACACCAGTGGTGAGCAGGCGGTGCAGGGACCGCAGTGACCGCTTGGCCTGGACGTCGAGGATCCCCTGCACCCCGAGCCGCGCCGCCAGCACTCCCAGCGGGCCGCCGGGAAGCTGGTACGCCAGGTGGTAGCGCACTTCGGTGGAGTTCGGGCCCAGCGCCGAGCACTCGATCTGAAGGGTGGCGGTCGCCCCCAGAGCTCGACCGGTGCTGCTGAGCACGTCAGGCCGCTCGCACCTTCCCACCGCCCACTCGCTGTCTGCGATCCGCCCGCCCGCGACCAGCCGGATCTTGATGCGGTCGCCGGGCAGCAACGGGTGGCGCAAGTCGCCTGCCACCTCGCGCACGCCGAAGACCCAGCGGGGGGCGTTTCGAACGTCGGCGGCGAAGTCCCAGGCCTCCTCTTGGGAGACCGGAACCGTGATCCGATCTCCGGACTCAGGCATGGGCGAGGTGGCACATGGGTGCGTCGAGGATATCCCGTAGGGTTGAACTCGTGCCTGAAGCTCACTCGGAAGCCCTCCAGCTGTTCAATGGCGTGGACCGGTTCCTGCAGTGGGACCTGGTCACCGTGACCCCTTGGGGAGCCCCCTCGATCTCGCCGGTCGGGGCCCGGCTGATCCCCGAAGAGGCCACCATCTGGACCTCGACCACTGTCGGATACGGGGCCAAGGTGCGCAACATCCAAGCCCATCCGCGAGTGGCATTGCTGCGGGCCCATCCGGAGGAGCCGGCGCTGCTGGTGCGGGGTGAGGCCAGCGTCATAGGAGGTGATGGGACCCTCAACCTGGCCCAGCTCTTCCGATTGATGGGGGGAGCCGGGGGAGCGCGCCGGTTCTTCGCCACCTCCGCCACCGATCCCTTCTGGAGTCGGCTCTACCGCTCCTACTGGCACCGGTTCCTGATCGCGGTGAGGATTGTGGAGATCTCCCAGCTGGGGCCCTCTGGCTGGGAAACGACAAAAGTGGCCAGCTGGTCCGGCCCGAAGATCGCTACCTCTAGGCCCGACCGCCTTCAGCGAGCCGCCCCGCGCGGCGGGCTGTTGGATATGCGGGCCCGCGCCATGGTTGAGGCGGGCACTCCGGTGGCGTTCGCCACGGTGAGACGGGAGGGTGCGTGCCCCATGGTCTGGCCGGTCAAGGCCACCCCCATGATCGGAGGGGCGATCCAGGTCGACGCCGGATTCCCCCTGCCGTCCGGCCGCCTGCCCCACAGCTCGCTGGCGGTCCGGGTGATCGACGACACCTTCGAGGTCGCCCGGATGGCGGGCTGGATCGGGACCCTGGAACCGGGACAGGGCGCCCGCCTGCTCCTGCCCCGAGCCAGCTACGGGTTCACCAAGCCACCTGGGGTCGTGGGCGATCTGGCGGCTGGAGTCGCGGCCTTGGTCCGCGTGTTTGCCCTGACGCACCGGCCCCAGGTGAGCGCTCCCGACCTGGCCCGGGCGGTTGAGCTGGGGGGCGCGGAAACTGCCCCGACGCTGGTGCTGCCACGCCCAGCCTGGAGCCTGCTGGAGCAGCTCTTCGCCCGCCGCAATGCCGCCGCCCCCTGGTATGCCGGGATGGCCGCCGTGGTCTCCGATCGGCGACTGCAGAGATCTCTGACCGTCCTCGCCGAGCGGGCTCAGTTAGAGCGGAACTGGGTCCATGGCCTGCTCACCCGGGGTTCCCGGCGAGTTGGTGTGGCCCGGCTGGCTGCGGGCGCCATCGCCTTGCGACCGAATCCGGCAGCGCCCGAAGCGACCGCCGCCCGCGAGGAGGCCCAGGTCAGTCGGCTCCTGAACCGTCTGGTGCCGCAACTGCCGGTGGGGGTGGGTGGTCCGCCGGAGAGGGCCGATGGCCCGTCCCAATCCGAGCCTGACCCTGGGGGCCGGGTGAGCAAGGCGTGGGGAGTGGCCGACGCGACGCTGGCGGCCGCCACCTCGCTCGCCGCTGCCGTCGACCGGTGGAAGGAGCGGGGTCCCGGGTGAGCTCCGGCAAGCGGTTGGCGACCCCCGTGCCGGCGCCGACCCTGGTGCTCGGCGCAGCAGGCCAGGCAGGGCTCTCCTATCTCAGTTTCCGGCATCCCAGGTATTTTTGGGCGCTGATGACCCTAGGTCTCAGCGCCTGTGGGGTGCCCGGGCTGCGCAGGCTGCGCGCTCATCCCCAAAGGGCCTCTGTCCGCTGGCTACTGCTGGGCACGATCGCGGGGGTGGCGGGCTACGGGGTCACCGCCGCCGGGGCCGCTCTCGCCGCCCGGCTGACCCTGGGCCGCCGCTCCCTGGACCGGCTTGAGGAGTGCTCCCGGGGCGTCCCGCGTCCGGTGGCTGCCTTGCTGGTGCTGCCGGCGGCGCTCGGGGAGGAGGTTTTCTGGCGGGAATCGGTCCTCGGTCGGCAGCTTCGGCCGGGGGCGAGTCCCCCGCTCCGCGCTCTCGTCAGCTCGACGCTCGCCTATGCCGCGGTACAGGTGGGTTCACTTCAGCCGCTGCCGCCGCTGGGGGCACTGCTGCTGGGATCAGGAGCCGGGTGGATCCGGATCCGGAGTGGCTCAATCTGGCCTGCGGTGGTTGCCCATCTCGCCTACACGGAGCTCTGCCTGGTGGCTCCGGGGCTGCCGGGAGATCGGACGACGGCCCCGAACTAGTCAAACCAAACGACACAAACGTCACGCGCTCGTCGCTTGTACGAAGCCCCGGCGCTGGCAAGATCGCCTGGTGGCGGCGATACTCCGCGAGTCGACAAGTCCAGCGAGTTCGATGGGCGCTAAGCCCGCGCCTTTGAACCGAAGGTCGCGCACCCGGCGGACCCAGGCTCCGGAAGTCCTGGAGCTGGCGATCCGCGATCTGCTGCGGCCCGGGGCGCTGCGGATCACCGCCGAGCCGGTGACCCGACTCCGCGATGGGAGCGTTCTCGCTTACGAGGTCCGCTGGCGCGTCCCGCGGGTCGACGTCATCCCCTCTCTTCCGGAGATCTGGGAGGCGGCCACGGCCGTGGATCTGGTCAACACCCTGGACGACACTTTGCTCCGGGCTGAGCTCGAGGTCGCCCGCCAACTCAGCCCGGGCGCGGTGCTCATCGAGATGCACCCCTGGCGGCGGCGACGGCGGGGCCTGGTCGGCGGCCTACTGCGCGAGGTCCGGGCGGCGGGGCTGAACCCCTCTCAGATCGTCTGGCAGATGGTCGACCAGGGAGACAAGAAAGACAGCCTCGACGCGGGCCCGATCTACGGTCTCTCCACCCAGCTGCACGACCGGGGCTTCCGGGTCGGGCTGGCCCAATTGGGCGCGGTTCGCACCAGGCTGTCGGCGATCGGCAAGGTTGAGCCGGACATCATCCAGCTGGACCCGGTGCTGATCGACGGCATCGAGGCCGATCGCGGCCAGCGGGCCGTGGTCTCAGCTTTGGTGTGTTTCGCCGAGCAGATGGACGCCCGTCTTGTCGCCAGCGGGATTTCCGAGGCGTCCCAGCAGGCTGTCCTGATCGATCTGGGGGTGGAGTTTGGGCAAGGGCCGCTGCTCGGCGAGCCCCTGGAGGTGGCCGGCGAGGGGGCCGAGGAGTTCGAGCTCCCCGATCCGCGCCAGCTGCTGTCGCTGGACGACAGGCCCAACCTCACGGTGGTGCTAGACGCCCCCGAGAGGGGAGCCGCCTCGGCCCCAGAGGCTCGCGTCGGAGCTATCGACTCCTACCACCGCAGGATTGCGGAGATCCTGAGCCAGGCTGCTCGAGCCTTCCAGAGCGAGAACGACCCGAACTCCATCCTGGAACTGGCCGCCGACTACCTGGAGCGGGTGGTTCCTTCTGATGGGATCTCGGTCTACGCTGCCGACTGGGACTCCGGGAGGTTCCGGCCGATCCTGGCCCGCTCGCTCAAGGATCCCACCTACGCCTCAGCGGTGATGAACCACTCCTTCGCCCTTGGGACCGGCCTCACCGGCTGGGCCTTCGACATGGGCGCCCCTCAGCGGATCAATGACGCCGACGCCCACCCCGCCGCCGGCCATGTCCCGGGCACCACCAACGAGGATGAATCGATGCTCCTCATTCCCCTCGTGTCCGGTGATTACCGGCTGGGGATGCTCAACATGGTTCGCTTCCGCAAGGACGCGTTCCTGGCCTACGACCTCACCCTAGCTGGCCTGGTCGCCCACATGGCGGCCGCCGCCTGGCGCAATGTCCAGCTCTACGCCGAGCAGGTCCAGTACGCCATCACCGACTCTTTGACCAACCTGCTCAACACCCGCTGGTTGCGGGACGCCGCTGGCCGCGAGCTGGCGATGGCGGAGCGCAGCGGCACCCCCCTGGCGATCCTGATGATCGACCTGGACAATTTCAAGCACGTCAACGACAGCTGTGGCCACGCCGCCGGGGACGCCATCCTGCGCAACGTGGGCCGGACCTTGCAAAGGTCGGTCCGGACCGAGGACGCCGCCGTCCGCTACGGTGGTGAGGAGTTCGTTCTCATCCTGCGCGGATGCGACGTGAACGCAGCCCGCCGCGTCGCCCGCGAGATCCGCAGGGGGCTGGCCGCGATCGCGCTGCCGCCACAGACCATGGTGCCCCAGGTCACCGCGTCGATCGGGATCGCGCTCTTCCCCAAGCACGGGCGCACCATCGGCCAACTCTTGGGGGTCGCCGATGACGCCATGTACAGCGCCAAACGCCGCGGCCGTGACCGGGTCGCGGTGGGTCATTGACGGCACCTGAGAGCCGTTCGCGGGGTGTCCCCACGCCTTTGCCTCCAGTGCCTGGCTGGCCCACGGCTCGCGGCGGATCGCGCTGGGGGAGCTCACGTCACCTCGGACGATGGGGATGCCGCCTCCCGATCATCTCGGTGAGAGTTGGCGGCTGATCTAGGGAAGCCGGGCGTGGTCATCGCTCTTGGGCGGGAGCTGGACCTGGCAGCGGTGCCGACCCCGGAGGAGCGCGAGGCCTAGACCCCGTGCCCGTTTTGGCCGGAGGGCCCGGCGATACCCCGCTGGACCGCCTTCAGCACCGTCAGCAGGGCTTCCAGCTCGTGGGCCTCGAACTGCCCCAGCAGATGGCGCACCTTCTGGCGCCGAAAGCCGCACGCCTCCTCGGCCGCCGCCCGGCCCCGGCTGGACAGGGTGGCGTGAACCACGCGGCGGTCCTCACGGTCCCGGCGGCGGATCGCCAGGCCGTGCTCTTCCAGGCGATCGAGGGCTGAGCTCACCGACGGTGGGCTGATCTCCAGCACTTCCGCCAGCCGCCCCACGGTGGCGGGGCCCTGCTCCCGGAGCACCATCAGCAGGTGCATCTGGCCCGTCGAGAGGTCGCGGCGGGCCCAGCGCCCGCCCGGGCCCTGGCGCCAGTGATGGGCCACCAACTCCTCCAGGGTGCTCGAGGCTTCCTCGAGGAGGCGCTCCCGGCCCGCGACTGAGCTATCTGCGGTGGTCGTCATCTGGGGCCCTGGTCAGGGAGCGGGAACCAGCTCCTCCCGAGCCGGCTCGGGCGAGCTGTCGGTGGCTGAAGGTTCGGGCGGTTGATCGTGGTGGGTCGTGCGCAGCGTCAGCTCCTTGAGGAAGATGGTTGCCACCACCGCCGCCACCGCCACCACCAAACCGATCCAGAACGAGCTGGCGATACCCTGGGCCAGAGCCTGGTGGAGGGACTTCACGATGGCCCCGATGAAGGGGTGAGCCTGAGGCGGGAGCACGTGGGCCAGCTTGGCCGCGACGTTGCCGACACCGGTCAGGCTGCTGTTGGAGCCGTTCGCGATGTGCTTGGTCAGCGCGGCCGGGACCCCCGCCTTGGCCAGGTCCTTGGGTAGGTTGCTGGCGATTGACGAGGAGAGCGTGGTGCCGGCGATCGCCAGCCCGATGGTGCCCCCCACCTGGCGGATGAAGGTCAGGGTGCTGGTGGCGACCCCCAGCTTGGCGACCGGGACGGCGTTCTGGACCACCAGGGTGTAGCCCGACATGGACGGCCCGATCCCGATCCCGAGTATGAACAACCAGATCCAGAGTGGGTAGTCACCGGTGGTGTCGGTGAGCTGGGTCATGAGCAAGATGCCGACCGTCATGGTCACCATCGACCCCACCAGCAGCAACTTGTACTTGCCGGTACGGGCGATCACCAGGCCGGCGGCGATGCTGGTGCCCATCAGGCCCACCAGCAGCGGCCAGAGCATGTAGCCGGAGGCGGTGGCGCTGATGCCCCTTACCGCCTGGTAGTAGCGGGGCATGAAGATGACCGCGATGAAGAAGGCGAAGGACATGAAGAATATCGCCGCCTGGGAGGCGGAGTAGGTCCGGTCCCGGAACAGGTCCAGGGGCAGGATGGGCTCCTTGGCCCGGCTCTCGATGAAGAGGAAGACCAACCCCAGGATGGCGCCCAGCAGGATCAGACCGCCCACCCGCCAGTCGAGCCACGAGTAGGCGGTTCCGGCACTGCTGGCGATGCCCTTCTCCGTGAGCCCGATCAGGATCGGCACCACCGCCAGGGTGAAGACCAACGCGCCCAGGTAGTCGATCGAAGGGGTGGCCCCCTCCCGCTTGTGGTTGGGGAGGTTGATGATGATCACCGCGAGGGCGATCGCGCCGATCGGCAGGTTGACGTAGAAGACCCAGTGCCAGTTGATGTTGTCGGTGATCCAGCCGCCGATGAAGGGACCGACCAGGAAGGCGACCCCGAACACGGCGCCGAAGAAGCCCTGGTACTTGCCCCGCTCCCGGGGGGTGAAGAGGTCTCCGATCACGGCCAGGGCGATCGGGAAGAGGGCACCGGCTCCCAGCCCCTGCAGGCCCCGGAAGAAGATCAGCTGGGCCATGTTCTGGGAGAGCCCGGAGAGCGCCGAGCCGACCAGGAAGAGGCCGATGCCGACGATCAGGATCCGCTTGCGCCCGAACAGGTCGGACAGCTTGCCGTAGATGGGCACGGTGATGGTGCTGGTGAGCAGGTAGGAGGTGACGACCCAGACGTAGAGGCTGTTGCCGCCCAGGTCGGTCACGATGGTGGGCAGCGCGGTACCGACCACGGTCTGGTCCAGGGCGCTGAGGAAGAGGCCCAGCATGACCGCCCCCACGATGGCGAGCTTGGAGCGGTGCGAGAGTTGCATCACCGACTGGTTCATGGCCAAGACAGACCTCGAGATCGTTGCTGCTCAACCGGCCGCGGCCGGGATGGCAAAGGTTAGCCTCCGCCGAATAGTTGTGTCAAGTCTAAGCTTTGCCGACGCTCGCCGCCGCGGCAAACCCGAGGTGCGCAGAGAACGCTTCCCCCACTGTGGTTTTGATCCAATCCCCGGCGGCTTCCGGGTCTGACTCCACCCGGAAGCGCAGGCGGACGCCCCGCAGCGCTACCAAGCAGACGCCCTCGGGTGCGTCCACCAGCAGCCGGTCCAGGATCCGCCCCACCAGGCGGGTGGCGGCGTCGCCCAGGATGCGGTCATCTCCGGCTTGCGAGAGCGGCTCTCCCCAGGGGAGAGCGGGGAGCGGACCGGCCAGCTCCGTGAGCCAGTGCGCGGACGCCGGCAGGGCCCGAAGGATCGGCAGCAGGGAAGGCGGCAGTGGACCGCTGTCGAGCACCGATCCCGGCAGGGCGTCATGGCCGTCACGCCGGGGGCGCTTGCCGTCGAGCGCCCGCTGGGCCGCCAGTAGGCCCGTGCCGTCCAGCTCGGCGAGCTGGGCCAGACCCTGCCAGCCCCCCGCCAAAGCTGCGATCGCCCGCTCGTCCTGGGCCCAGGCCGCGACCAGGGCCAGCGCCGGCGGGGGCAGCCTCACATCGAGGACCGGCTGGGTGCTGCGGGCCTTGGTCTCCAGCCGGTCGGCCGGCCGCGGCTCCAGCCCGGCGTAGATGCCGGCCGGGTGAGGGAGGTTGATCTCGTAGCCAGCCAGGGACAGCCGGCCCATCAGCCGGAGATCGGCAGCATAGGGGAGCTCCCACCGGCGCGCAGGCAGGGCCTTGGCCCATCGGTTGAGCGCCCTGCTCAGTTGATCCAACTTCCAGACTCCATCCTCGTCCAGCTCCGAATCGGGACCTCCGCGGTCCTCGACTGGCTCACTGAGCCCGACCATGGTCGTGAGCCGGTGCCGCTCGACGAAGTCCGCTGCCTGGAGGGCCTGGCGCAGCGCCCGATGGGGGGGTACGTCCCCGATCAGCAGCGGCGGATGGCCGGCAGCATGGGCGTGGCGCAGGAACTCGGCCAGCGAGAGGTCCCAGGCCCCGCCGGGAATGGCGATGTGGAGGTCGCCCGGACCGGTGCGGAGCAGAACCGCAGCCCGGGGCCCCACGCTCCAGCGGGGCGCCACCGAGGGGCGTGGGCGCCGCCTCCCGCTGCCGGGGGACTGCCCCCCCACGGTGAGGTCGTAGGCGGCCCGGCGCTCCGGGGTCGCCACCAGGGACCAGGCCTCCTGCAGCTGGGTGAACAGCAGCGTGGCCCGGGACTGGTCGAGACGGCTGGGCGTGGGGCGGTGAGCCTGGACGTCCGGGTGGAGCTCCCGGGCCCGGGCCCGGTAACTGTGCCGAAGCTCGCTCCAGCTGGCGGTGCGCTCGGCCCCGAGCACCGTGTAGACATCGAGCACTCGCCGCCTGGGTGACTTCACTTGCGGCGCGAGTCTACCGACCGCCGGGCGTCTGGCCGGCCGGGGATGGCGACAGTGAAGCCTTCTTCAGAGGTCGAAGGGATCTCTGAAGAAGGCCGGCAGGTGGGTGGAGAACCAGCCGTAGACGAGCGGCACGTTGTTGCTCACCACCAGCACTCCCATGGCCACCACCAGAGCCCCTCCGATGAGGGAGATCAACCGCTGGTGCCGGTTGAGGAGTCGGAGGACCGGGGTCGCCCGGTCGATCAGCAAGGCCACCAGCACGAAGGGAGCTCCCAAGCCCAAGCAGTAGGCGACGATCAGCAGCAGCCCCTTTCCGGTCGTCCCCTGGTCGATACCCGAGGTCAGGACCGCGCCCAGGACCGGCCCGATGCAGGGGGTCCAGCCGGCGGCGAAGCCCACGCCCAGGAGCAGACCGGCGATGAAGCCTCCCCTGGTGAAGCCGGCGGGCAGCCACCTCGCCTCCCGCGAGAGCCAGGGCAAGCGCAGCACGCCCATGAAGCTCAACCCCAAGAGGATCACGACTGTGCCCATGATCGGAAGCGCTAGCTGTTTCCAGGGCTCCAGCAGTCGGTAGAGGGCGTAGAAGAAGGCCACCAGGAAGAGGCTCAGCCCCAGCACAAAACCAAAGGACCCCAGCATGACCCGGGCCCGGCCGTTGCCCATGGGAGCGGAGGCAGAGGAACCCCCGGTCGCTGACTGGGCCAAAAATCCCATGTACGAGGGCACCAGGGGCAGCACGCAGGGGGAGAGAAAGGAGGTAGCGCCGGCGGCCAAGGCGAGGGGTATCGAGACGGTCGCCAAGTTCAAGTGGGATCCCTCGCAGGACGATTTGCTGGCGAGTGTAACCGGGGCATCACTTGGCGATCGGGAACGGGCGGCGTCCCGCCGGCGTCTATCACTGGTGAGCCCAACTAGCCGTCGGCCCCGTCATGGCACCGATTCCCGCCACCGCGTCAGAACCGCGCTGGGGTCCCTGGCGCTCGTGGTGGCGGCGCTGGTCTCGGGGTGTGCTGGTGCTGCGGTCAGCGCCGGACTGCCGGATTCCGCCACTTCCGCCAACTATCGGTCGCTCTACGTTGGCCTGGACCACGTCGGGGTCACCCAGCCACCGCTGCTCGTAGCGACCAGCATCTCCGCTGTGGAAGCCCACTTCCCGCCCCCCTCGCCGGCGCGGTTGCACCGTGAGCTCCTCGGGGTGGGCCCGGAGCTCTACGTCGGGGTTACCCTGGCGCGGCTCAGCTGCCGGGACAATTACCTGGCCAAGGTGACGTACGGACCGGGGGCGCTGCTGACCCTGTCGGTCGTCCAGCATCAGCTCCCGCCAGGGACGGCCTGCTTCGAACTCATTGGCCCGGTCATGTACCAGGTGGTGGCCCTGCCGCTCGACCAGTTCTCCCCCCATCTCGGGCTGGCGATCGTGGTCCACCGTCCTCCGGGCCGCCCCGGCAATCAGGAGTACTTCAACCGGCATTAGGGCCGGCGATCTCCCGGGCGACTCAGTCCGGGGGCGGCGCCATCCGGGCCAGCTCCACTTGGGCCAGCTCGGGGTCGAGCTTGCGGAAGAGGGGGGCCGGTTCTCCCAGCTGTTGACCCGGGGCGAGATGCGTGGTCATCCAGCTGACGCCCGGGGTCGCGTAGTCCCCGGTCAGCACCGGGTGGGGGTCGCCGTCCGCTGCCACCGTCACCTTCACCGGCATGGGCGCGATCACGCCCTCGTGGCCCAGCATCAGGTGGAGTTTCTGGCAGCTGAAGGGGAGGAACGGCAGCAGCAGCAACTTGAGGTTGTCGATGCAGCGGAGGGCGACGTAGAGAACCGTCGCCGACCGATCCCGGTCGGTGGTCACGAGCCGCCAGGGCTCGTTCTCGGTCAGGTATTGATTGACTCCGGCGGCCAGCGCCATCACTTCCGCCAGCGCCGCCTTGAACCGGGCTGCCTCCAGCAACTGGGCGACTGAGTCGAACCCCGCTTCGACGGCGGAGACCAGCTCCTGGTCCCGCTCGCTGAGCGCACCCGGTTGGGGAACCTCGCCAAAGTGCTTCTTGGCGATGGTCAGGGTGCGGTGGACCAGGTTCCCCCAGGTGGCCACCAGCTCGTCGTTGTTGCGGCGGATGAACTCCGCCCAGGTGAAGTCGGTGTCCTGGGTCTCCGGGCCGGCCGCAGTCAGGTAGTAGCGCAAGGAGTCGGGGTCGTAGCGCTCCAGGAAGTCACGGACCTCGATCACGATGCCGCGGCTGCTGGAGAACTTCTGGCCCTCCATGGTGAGGAACTCGCTGCTGACCACGTTCTCGGGCAGCACCAAGGGAAGGTTGGGAGGACCCCCGCCAAGCTCTCCGCCGCTGCCGTAGCCCATCAACATGCTGGGCCAGATCACGCTGTGGAAGATGATGTTGTCCTTGCCCATGAAGTAAAAATGGCTGGCCTCGGGGTTCTGCCACCAAGCCCGCCAGGATTCCGGCTCGCCCCGGTCCCGGCCCCACTCCACGCTGGCGGAGAGGTACCCAATCACCGCGTCGAACCACACGTAGATCAATTTGTCGTCGCGCACCGCGAATTCCGGCAGGGGAATGTGGATTCCCCAGTCGATGTCCCGGGTGACCGCCCTCGGCCGGAGCTCGGCCACCATGTTTAAAGAGAATCTCCTCACGTTGCTGCGCCACTCGGTCTTGGACTCGAGCCACTCGGTGAGGGCCCCAGCAAACGCCGGTAGGTCGAGGAGGAAGTGCTCGGACTCCCGGAAGATCGGAGGCTGGCCGTCGATCCGCGAGCGCGGCTCAATCAGGTCGACAGGATCGAGGATCTGGCCACAGTTATCGCATTGATCTCCGCGGGCCCCGGTGGAGCCACAGTGGGGACAAGTGCCCTCGATGTAGCGGTCGGGCAAAGCGCGCCCGGTAGCGGCTGAGAAGGCTCCCTGCTGGGTCTGCCGCAGGAGGTAGCCCTTCTCATAGAGGGTCCGGAAGACGTCCTGCACCACCCGCGCGTGGTTGAGCGTGGTGGTCCTGGTGAAGAGGTCGTAACTCAGGCCCAGCTTCTGCAGATCGTCCGCAATCACCGCGTTGTATCGATCCGCGATCTCGCGGGGGCTGATCCCCTCCCGATCGGCCGCGACCAAGATCGGGGTGCCGTGCTCGTCAGTGCCGCTGACCATCAGGACCCGGGCGCCCCGGAGGCGCTGATAGCGGGCGAAGATGTCGGACGGAACCCCGAACCCGGCGACGTGACCGATGTGCCGGGGGCCACTGGCGTACGGCCAAGCGACTGCCACCAGGACGTGCTCCGCTCCCGGGCGAGATGAACTTAAGATTGGAACGATGGTAGACGGTCAACTCAGGGGCAGGTGGAACAATGGCCCCGGTGCACAGCAGCTCCCGGGTCCTGATGGTGATCGCCGACAGCTCTCGCAGCGGCGGTCCGGAGCACGTCCTGACCCTGGCCCAGGAGCTGACCGCGGCGGACTGGGTCCCGCTGGTGGCCTGTCCGCCAGGCGAATTGGTGGACCGGTGCCGGGACCTCAGCCTGGCGGTCTCGCCGATGCTGATGAACGGGCGGGGCTGGGCGTCGGCTCCGAGCCAGCTGCGGCAGCTGGCTCGTCGCTGGCACGCCTCGGTGGTGCACAGTCACGGGCTGCGGGCCGGCGCCCTGCTGCGCCGGGCCCGCCCGGCCGCTCCCCAGGTCCACACCCATCACCTCGACGGGTGGTTTACCGCCAGCCCATTGCGGGTGGTGATCCATCGGCGCGAGCTGCGCGCCCTCGACCGCGCCGCCCAGCTGCAGATCGCGGTTTCCAACTCGGTGGCCGAGTTTCTGACCGATCAGGTGGGCGTTGACTCCCGGCGCTTGCGAGTTGTTCCCAACGGCATCCAGCCCCTGCCTCCCCTGGTGCGGACCGCTGCCGCTGGGCGAAGGGTCGGGGTCCTGGCCAGGCTGACCCAGTCCAAGGGAGTGGACATCGCCATCCTGGCCCTGGCCACCCCCGCCGGCAAAAGCATGACCCTCAACGTCGGCGGGACCGGGCCGGAGCTGGCTGCCCTAGTCGACCTTGCCTTCACGACCGGGGTCGCCGACCGGGTGAACTTCGTGGGAGAAGTCATCGACCGGGAGCAGTTCTTCGCCGGCTGCGATCTGGCCTGGGTCCCGTCTCGGGCCGAGCCCTTCGGCCTCACCGCCTGCGAGGCGATGAGCTCCGGGTTGCCGGTGGTGGCCAGCCGGGTCGGTGGCCTACCGGAGATCCTTGACCCTCCGTTAGCGGGCCTAGTGGTCGGAGCCGCCAATCCCGCGGCCCTGGCCAGCGTCAGCGCTGGCTTGCTCGACGATCAGGGACGCTACGCGGCGCTCAGCGCGGCCGGGCCTGACCGGATCCGGCGACGGTTCTCGGCGGCCCGCATGGGGGCGCTCACCAGAGGTGTCTACCGCGAGGTGACCACCCCTTATTAGCCGACGGCCGACGCTGCCCCCGGGGGCGAGGCGCTGGCCAGCGCCACTCAGGGATTGGTGGAGGGCGCGACTACAAGGAGTACCGGCGCTCGCCCCACCCTCGGAACAGTAAGCCCACCAGCCAAAGAATCACCGCGATCACCGCGATGATCCACAGCAGACGGATCATCGCGGCCAACCCGAAGAGTGCGACTGCTACTAGTAACAGCAAGGCAGAATCGCCAATGCCTAGGCGACACCGTCCTGACGGCGGTCCGAGTGGGGCGGCCGGCGGGCAGCCATGATGCCAATCAAGGCAACCACGATCCAGGCTGCGATGAAGTAGACGACTATGCCAGCCACGTCAGGCCAGTACGTGTAGTGTCCCGACGTTGCCGTTGTCGCCAAGACGCCCTGGAAAGGCGCGGCCAGAGCGCCGGCCACGGATGAGATGAAACCGACGAATCCGACGTTGGCCGAGGCCAGCAACTTGAAGATGAAGTCCAGCGCCAAGATCACGTCAACGATGCCCACCGCCAGCCACACCGTGCTCTTGGCGCGAAATCCCATGGGCGCGACTGTGCTCGAGGTGCGGGTAACCGTCCGCTCCCCGGTGCCGTCCGGTCCGGTCCGCGTCACCGCCTCCTCGCGTTCGCTCCTTTCCGGCTCGATCATCGTCAAGACCCTCCGCAATTGCTCCCGAGAGCATGGTGCCAGGATGGCGACTGGCGCTGCTCGACCACGACCGGTATAACGCCGGATCGCAGCCATCGTATCGGCGCGCCCGGTCGCGCACCCCGCGGTGGGAGGAGCGGCAGCGCTCACCCACCGCGGGGCCGTCGTGATCGAGCGGCACCCAGCCAGCCCCACGAATAGGTAAGTTCCGGTCAAGAACTGCATGAAACCGGGCATCCAGATGCTCGGACCCCGGTCGCCAAGTCGGCGTTCTCACCTCGAGGGGGGAAGCTGAATAGCTCCTGCGGACGGTAGGTCAGATAGCCGGTGCCAAGACCGAGGAAGCCAAGCGCCAGTGCCGGGAACGCGGACGTCGGAAAACTGACGATGTTGAGCAGCATCATGACGCTATCTGCCCTCTGTTGAGGGCGGACTCGTCAGGGCCACTGGTTCGTCCAAGGCGTTGTTGAGTCAGCCCCGTCAGGACACCAGGACTCCATCTTTCTGCACCGCCTTCGGGAAAAGCCCTAGACCTGCGCTCCGTCGGTCTCAATCGTCGCCGAGCGTAGCCCGCAGGACTTCAAACTCTTCCAGCAGCGATGGCTGGGGGCAGACGGCCATCGGCTGTCGTCAGCGCCGACTGCCCGCCGACAACGCGGGGCTTCCGGGCGGGCCGGCGGGACCGCCCGCCGACTGGGGGCAGCGTCTAGTCAGCGGGCGGACGAGAGTCCGAGGCGGCTGCCTCCGGGCTGTGATCGGAGCGGGCCAGCGCGCTGAGGACCTCTAAGAAGGCGCTCACCTGGGCGGGGTCCAGCCGCTCGAACATCTTCGCGACTGAGCGGCGGCGCCAGTCTCGGACCGCCTCCACGGTGTGCAGGCCTTGAGCGGTCGGTGCCAGCCAGACGGTGCGGCGATCGCTCGGGTCGTAATGGCGCTGCGCCAGACCTTGGCGGATCATGCGGGTGGCCAGAGCGGTGGCCGCCGCGCCGCTGATCCCGACCGCCTCCGCAAACTCGTGCATGGGGCTCCCCTCGGGGGGAAGGCAGCCCAGTGCTTCCAGTTGGTGGGGGGTGACCGCGCCAAGCCGGGAGCTGACCTCGTCCGGGAGTGGCACCTGGAGGGTGCGCTGGAGACGGGGTTGAAGTTCGAGAACCCGCTCGACCATCTCCGCGATCCGGACTCTCGATATGTCGCCAGGTCCGTCGCCTGAGAGAAACTTCACGTAGCGAAATTATCGCACCTTAGGAGTTGGGGTCCAATGGGCGGCCCGATGGCCGGGGGGGCTACCCGGACCTGTCCGACCGGCCGGGGGACCGATCGCTAGCTGGGGGCACTACCGATGGCGTCCGACGATCTGTGAAACGTACACGGCTGGGGCGCGTTATAGCCCATGTGCTCAACAGTTCTGATCGGCTCCGCCTGACCGACGGCGTTAATCAGTGCCGAGAGGCTGTGACCATCCTGACCGCCGCGGTCGGCTCGCTCAGCCAAGTCGAGGACGGTCAGCTTCAGCAGCTGGCGCTGGCCACCCGGGACGCGGTGGGCCGCCTCGAGGAAAGGCTCCAGCTCCTCGCTGACGCCTACCGAATTGCAGATCAGCACCGCGCCGCCGACCTGCTGGCCGCCGAGCCCCCGGCAGTCGAGATGGCGGAGCCCGTGGTCGCGGGGGCGGGCACCAACCTCTCCCAGGTCGGGGTCGAACCCCCTTCGGAAGCAACCTACTTCTTGGAAGGTTCGTAGTAGGGATTGGTGCCGGAGGCGTGGTCGGTGGTGTCCACCACCTCGACGATCTCGGGAAACCGCTCGATGATGGTGCTGCGCACCCCCTGCGAGAGGGTGACCTCAGCCAGCCCGCATCCCTGGCAGCCGCCGCCCATCTGCACGTAGGCCACCCCATCGGCGATGTCGAGCAGGCCGATGTAGCCGCCGTGGCCGGCTACCGCCGGGTTGATCTCGGTGTCGAGCAATTGCTGCACCGCCTGGGCCAGCGGGTCCTCGTCAGGGTTGTAGCCCGTCTCCAGGCTGAGCGCACCTGAGATCGGGTCGGCGTCCACCTGAGCCCCCACCACGTGACGCGAGATCACCCGGGGAGCGACGAAGAGGACATCGGGCGCTCCCTCGACCAGTAGCTCGTCCGGCTTCA
>OCZT010001082.1_pt1 | contig 27974 bp, 24 predicted proteins | sample 1539031 | NCBI WGS metagenome assembly OCZT01 (sample SAMEA3539308, study PRJEB22396) | soil metagenome | biome: tundra; feature: field; material: soil | place: USA | collected 2010-05 | depth 0.15 m | reverse complement strand
ACTTCGTGGTGCAGGGCGGCGATCCCTACTCGCGCGACCTGCCGGCCGGCGACCGGCGCATCGGCACGGGTGGCCCGGGGTGGATGATCAAGTGCGAGACCGCGGGCAACCCGCGCAAGCACGCGGTCGGCGCGCTCAGCATGGCACACGCCGGCAGGGATACCGGCGGTAGCCAGTTCTTCATGGTGCTCAGCGAGCAGAACGCGAAGCACCTCAACGGCGTCCACACCGTGTTCGGCCAGATCACCGACGGACTCGATGTAATGAAGAAGATCAAGCAGAACGACTCCATGACAACGGTCCGCGTCTCCTAGCCTTCGCACCGATTTTCGAGGATTTTCATGTCTCAGCATCAGTCTCACGAATCCGACCGGTTCGCCGCATTCCGTGGTCTCGTCCTGGGAGCCATCGTGCTCGGCATCCTTCTCGTCACGATCGTCCGGCTGACGAACGCGCATTACGCCACGGCAGCCGGCTCGAAGACTGCGACGAGCTCGCCTGTTGCGAACTCCGTCGCCGTTGACACATAATTGACTGATCGGTAAGTTATTCTCAAGGCGAGCGGTTGCTCGCCTTTTGAATGCCCTTTCTTTGACTGACCGGTCAGTCATATACATATGTCATCGACACATACTACCGCACATGATCCGCGCTGGCGCCGGCTTCCCGAGGAACGCCCGGACCAGATTCTCGATGCCGCGCTCAGCGTGTTCGCCGAACATGGAATCGACGCGGCAAAGCTCGAGGAAATCGCCGCGCGCGCCGGCGTCTCCAAGGGCACCATCTACCTCTACTTCTGCAGCAAGGAAGAGCTCTTCCGCGAGGTGGTCCGCAAGAAGGTCGGCCCAGCCATCGCGAACGCCGACCGGGCGACAGGCACGGAAGGATCGGCCGAAAGCCAGCTGAGAAGTTATCTCGCCCACCAATGGGAGTGCTTCGGCCGCGAGGACTCCGAAGGTTGGATCCGGCTCGTGGTGCTCGAACTCCACAAGTATCCGGATCTCGCGGAATTCCATTGGGACGAGGTGGTCACGCGCTCGAACCAAATTCTCGGCGACATCATTCGCCGCGGCATCGCGAGCGGCGAGTTCCGGCAGGCCGATCCCGAGACCACGGTCCGGATGATCAAGGCGCTCATCCTGATGCACGTGCTCTGGACCGGGCCGCGCGCTCCCGCGCCACCGGAACACCGTCCCGCGCCAGGGAACGTCCTCGAGAACCTCACCGATTTCGTCCTTCACGCGCTGCGCCCCGCGCCGCGCGCCGTACCGGCCTCCGGAGCCAGACCCGCATGACCTCGACTTGTCTGATGAAGAGTCTCAAGGCACTGGCCCGCGCTCGCACGATCGGTGCGGCGTGCGCGCTCGCGCTCGGCGCGCGATTCGTGCCGGCACAGCAGCCGCTGGTGTTGACGCTTGGCGGCGCGGCGCGGCTTGCGGCCGAGAAGAACGCCGCGCCAGAGGCCGCACGCCTGCGCGCCGACCAGGCGGAGGCGCGAGTGCGCCAATCCAGGTCGGCGCTCTTGCCGAACATCTCCGGCGACGCCGTCGAGGGCGAGCGCACGTTCAATAGCGCGAGCTTCGGCATCAACTTCGCGGACCCCGTGACCGGCCGGTACCTGTTCGATCCGAACGGCGTCGTGGTCGGTCCGGTGCGCACCTACGACATTCGCGGCACCATCCGCCAGAATCTCTATGACCCCTCCGCGTACGCCCGGCTCAAGGCCGCGCGCGCAAGCTCGTCCGCGTTCGGCGATGAGGCGGCGGCGCAGTCGCAGTCGGCCGCGGCAATGGCCGCCGCAGTGTACGTGCGCGTGCTCCGCTCCGACGCGCAGCTTGCCGCGCGCCTCGCCGATTCCACGCTCGCGGAGGAACTGCTCGTGATCGCACGCGACCAGCTCAGCGCCGGCGTAGGCATAGCCCTCGACGTGACCCGGGCCCAGGCGCAGCTCGCGGCCACCCGCGCGCAGATCATCACGGCGCGCAACGAGCGCAACCGGGCGCGTCTCGACCTCCATCGCGCACTCGGCCTGCCGCTGAGCGCGACGATCTCGCTCGCCGATTCGCTGCCGGGACTCCCGACGAACGGCGCGCTCCCCACCGAGCAGGAGGCCACCGATCGCGCGATGCGATCCCGTGCCGACCTTCGCTCCGCCGACGCGCAGATCGCGGCGGCGCAGCGGCAGATCGAGTCCATCAAGTCGGAGCGGCTGCCGGCGCTCACGGCGTTCATCGATCAGGGACCCACCAGCAAGAGCACGCAGCACCTCGTGAGCACGTACGACTGGGGGATCAGCCTCTCGGTCCCGATATTCGACGGCTTCCGCCGCGAGGGACGGATCGAGGAACAGCAGGCGGCGGTTCGGGAACTCGGCGTGCGCAAGCGCGACCTCACCGAACAGGCGGCCATTGACGTGAGCGGTGCCCTGCTCGACCTGATGTCGGCGCGAGAGGAGCTCGCCGCGACGGAGGAACACCTGAGGCTGGCCGAACAGGAACTCGCGCAGGCGCGCGACCGCTTCAGCTCCGGCGTGGCGGGCAACGCCGACGTCATCACCGCATCGCTCAGCCTCAACGCGGCGCGCACCCAAATCGTGGATTCGCGTGCCGCCTTCCAGTCGGCCCGCGTCGCTCTCGCACGAGCTCAGGGCACCGTCACCGAACTTCCGTAGCTGGGTTGGCACGAACCACGCGCCATCCGGCACAACACTCCTTCGCTCGAGAACAGAGACCCCATGGCCTCCACCATCACACCGTCCGGCGACACGGCCGCCACCCCGGCGAACGGAAAGCGCAGCCCGGTTCTTCCGATCCTCCTTGTCGTGGCGCTGCTCGGCATCGGCTGGGCGGTCAAGACGATACTCTACAATCGGAAGCACGTCTCGACCGACAACGCACAGATTGACGGCGCGATCGTCCCCGTGCTCGCAAAAGTCGGCGGTTTCGTGCGGACGCTGGACGTCGATGAGAACGACCACGTGAAGCTCGGCCAGCCGATCGTCCAGATCGACTCGTCGGAGTACGTCGTGCGCCTCGCACAGGCGGAGGCCGAGCTTGCGGCGGCCGCGTTCGTCGCCGGCGGCCGGGGCGTCAACGGCCAGGCCGAGGCGCAGATCCGCAGCGCGACGAGCCAGGGCGAGGTCGTCCAGGCGCAGATCGAGTCCGCCAGGGCCGCGCAGGCGAAGGCGACGGCGGACCTTGCCCGCTACAAGGAGCTTGCCGCCAAGCAGATCGTGTCGAAGCTGCAGCTCGACGCGGCGCAGGCGGCGTTCGACCAGGCGAACGCAAACCTCGCCGCGCTCCAGCGGCAGGCGAGCGGCGCGGCCGCGCAGCTCTCGAACGCCGAGATCGGCGGGAAGTTCGCGCTGGCACGATACGCCGGCGCGAAGGCGACGCGTGACAACGCGGCGCTACAGCTCTCGTACACGAAGGTCGTTTCGCCCGTCGCGGGAATCGTGAGCCGCAAGCAGATCGAGGTGGGGCAGCTCGTGCAGCCGGGCCAGCCGTTGCTCACGCTCGTGTCGGACTCGGCCGTGTGGGTCACCGCGAACTTCAAGGAAACGCAGCTCGCCGACATTCGCGTGGGTCAGGCCGTGGCCATCGACGTGGATACGTATCCCGGCTGCGAAGCGGAAGGAAAGGTCGAGAGCCTCAGCGCGGCGACCGGCGCCAAGTTCGCGCTCCTGCCGCCCGACAACTCGACGGGGAACTTCACGAAGGTCGTGCAGCGCGTGCCCGTGCGCATCCAGGTGACGAAAGGGTGCGGTCCCGACCGGCCGTTGCGGCCCGGAATGTCGGTGACCGCGCACGTCGCGACGAAGTAGGCACCGCATGGCGACGCCAGCGGCGGATCCATCCGCCGCCAAGTACCGCTACAAATATCTCATCGGCATCGCGGTCACCATGGCCTCGATGCTCGAGCTGATCGATACCTCGATCGTGAACGTCGCGATTCCCCACATGATGGGGAACCTCGGCGCGACGCTCGATGAGATCTCGTGGGTCTCGACGGGATACATCGTCGCGAACGTTATCGTGATTCCGATGTCCGGCTGGCTGTCGGCGTACTACGGCCGCCGCCGGTATCTCACCTTCTCGATCGCGATCTTCGTTGTTGCTTCATTCCTCTGCGGCGCGTCGCGCTCGCTGGAGGCGCTCGTGCTCTGGCGCGTCGTGCAGGGACTCGGCGGCGGCGCGCTGCTCTCCACGTCGCAGGCCACGCTCTGGGAAGCCTTCCCGCCGAAGGAGGTCGCGATCGGGCAGGCGATGTTCGGCGTCGGCCTCATGGTTGGTCCCACCATCGGCCCCACGCTCGGCGGCTTCATCGTCGACAACTGGGAGTGGCCCTGGATCTTCTATATCAACCTGCCGCTCGGCCTCATCGCGGGCCTGATGGTGTGGAGCTACGTGCGTGACGCCGCGCACCAGGAACGGGCGACGACCGTGGACTGGCTCGGCATCGGGCTGCTGACCACGGGTGTGGGATCGCTGCAGTGGATGCTCGAGCGGGGCGAGCGGTACGACTGGTTCGAGTCGCGATTCGTGATGGCCCTGGCGGTGGTTTCCGCCGTTTCGTTCGTCGGGCTGGTGTGGCGCGAGCTCACGGCGAAGGAGCCCGTGATCAACTTCCGTGTGCTGAAGAGCCGTCAGCTCGCGACGGGCGTCACGATGGCCATGCTGCTGGGGTTCGCCCTCTTTGGTTCGGTGTTCGTGCTGCCCGTGTTCCTGCAGGGACTGCACGGATTCACGGCCAACCAGACGGGGCTCGTGATCCTGCCGGGCGCCATCGCGTCGGCGCTGACGATGGCGGTGCTGGGGCGGTTCGCGCCGATGGTCGATGCGCGGCCTGTGATCGCCATCGGCGTGCTCGGCTTTCTCTGGTGCATGTGGAGTCTCTCGCGCCTCACGATCGACGCCGGGGCGGGCGACCTGTTCTGGCCGCTGATCGTGCGGGGCATCTCCCTTGGCATCATCTTCATTCCGCTGACGAGCGCCTCGCTGGCCGAGCTGAAGCCGTGGGAGATTCCCCAGGGCACCGGCATGTTCAACCTCACGCGGCAGCTGGGCGGTTCGCTGGGCATCGCGATCGTGGCCACCCTGCTCTCGCGCTTCACGTTTCAGGCAAAGAGCCAGCTCACGCAACACGTCGTGACCATCGGGACCGATGCGCAGGCACGGCTCGATTTCATTACGCGGGGCATGGTGGCGCGAGGGATCAATCCCACGGTCGCCCGCCAGGAAGCGCTGATGGTCATGGACCGGATGGTGACCGCGCAGGCGAGCGTCCTCGCGTTCTCGAGGATCTACCTGATCAGCGGCATCGCGCTGTGCTGCGCGATCCCCCTGATGCTGTTCTGGCACCACGGCAGGAGCCGGGCCGCCGTGCAAGCACATTAGTCCCTTACATTGTAATTTCCCGTACGTAGGGAACTCACCCGCCCGAACACATCTCCGGAGGACGCACAGCAATGCGCACACCCATCATCGCGGTCGCACTGGCCGCATGTATTCCTGCGGCCGTCTTTGCCCAGAAAGCCTCCGTTCCGGCCGACCCGGGGCCGTCGTCGGGCGTCTCGTCGTCGGGCGCGAAGTCTCCTTCGTCGCGTGACTTCGTGGAGCTGAACCCTGCCGCGCTGCTCGTTGACAAGCGAAAGAAGATCCCGCTCGCGGACTCGACCGTGAATCAGCTCAAGGCCTTGCAAAAGAAGATCAACGAACGCAACGCGCAGTTCTACGCGACATACGATTCGACCCGCAAGTGGACGATGCCGATCACCTCCTCGAGTTCGTCCGCGCAATCTGTCAATCTTCATGGCGGCGTTGGTGACCGGAATCTCACTGCGGCCGCGACCTCGCCCGCCGAGCAGGCCAAGATGCAGTCGTCCATGCGCGATCTTCGCGGCCTCATGGCCGAGGTCCGCGAGCGCCGCAAGGCCGACGTGACGGACGCGCTGAACCTCGTGCCCGAGGCGCAGAAGAAGGCGGCCGCCGACCTGCTGACGCAGCAGGACGGCGATCTCGAAAAGCTGCTCGGCGGGAGACCGTAGGATTCCCCCGGGCACGCCGCTTCCCGATCGCGACGCCGCTCTCGCCTTGATGGAGGAGTGGACGCCGAGCGATTCGCTTCGCAAGCACATGCTGGCGGTCGAGGGTGCGATGCGCGCGTACGCGGCGCACTTCGGCGAAGACGCCGATCGCTGGGGCCTGGCGGGGCTGATGCACGACTTCGACTACGAACGCTTTCCCAACGCCGCGCACGCGGCCGACGCCGAGCATCCGGCAGAGGGCGTGCGCGCGTTGCGGGCGCTGGGCTACCCGGACGACGTGCTCCAGGCGATCCTCGGGCACGCAGACTATACGGATGTCGCCCGTGAGACCCGGATGGCGAAGACCCTGTACGCCGTGGACGAGCTGGCCGGGCTGTGCACGGCCTGCGCGCTGGTGCGCCCCTCGCGCAGCGTGAACGATCTCGAGCCGTCGTCTGTCAGGAAGAAGATGAAGGACAAGGCCTTCGCCCGCGGCGTGAACCGCGACGACGTCCTCCGCGGCGCCGTGGAGCTCGGGGTCGAACTCGACGCGCATATCGCGCTCGTGATCCGCTCCATGCGCGATCGCGCGGACCTGCTGGGGTTGGGCGGCAGCACCACCTCGTGACGCAGGTCCCAAACCGGCCACCAACGTTCCGGTTCGGCGCCCCGTATTTGGAGTGTGAATCGTGAGGCGATCTCATGACCGGTCTTGCGCAAGCGGAACGGTCAACGGGCCTGCTGCCGACGAGGGCCCGCATCGTGGCTGAACGTCCGGCCGACGAGCGGGCACTCGTGCTGGCCGCTCAGCGCGGGGAGCGCGAGGCGTTTTCCCAGCTGGTGCGCGCGCATCAACGGCGTGCGTACGCGGTGGCTCGGGCGATCGTCGTGAATCACGAGGATGCGGAAGACGCGGTGCAGGAAGCGTTCCTGCACGCGTACCGCGCGTTGAATCGGTTCCTGCCGGACCAGGCGTTCGGCGCGTGGCTGCACCGGATCGTCGCCAACGCGGCGCTCGACATCACGCGGCGGCGCAAGGTGCGGGATGCGGATGAGTTGCCGGAGACGGTGGCGTCGCCGTTCCGCGATCCTGCGGAGTCGAGCGAACTCCGGAGCCGGCTCGAGCAGGCGCTGGCGTCGTTGCCCGCGCGGCAGCGGGCGGTGATCGTGTTGCACGACGTGGAAGGGTACAAGCATTCGGAGATCGGCGTGACGCTCGGAATTCCCGAGGGGACCGCGCGGTCGGACCTGCACTACGCCAGATCGCACTTGCGCGAAGTGCTCGGCTCGGTACGGAGGGAACTATGACGGAAGAATACCGCGGACCTGAATTGGTTCGAGATGACGAACTGACGCGCGAACTGCGCCTGATATATGCTGCGCCGACCGACGCATCGTGGTGGGATGACCTCGAGCGGCGGATCAACGCGCGCATCGAGGCGGCCGACGAGTGGTGGACGGTGCCGGAGCGCTGGCTGCGCGTGGGCCTCATTGCGGCGGGGTTCGCCGTGATCGTCGCCGGCGCGCTGATCATGCGCTCGCAGACGCAGGTCACGCGCATGGCATACGAGACGGTCGTGGATCCGGCCACCATCGACATCCTCGAGGTCGCGCAGCGCGCGAAGCTCACGGAGCAGCAGGCGACCCTGCGCATCCTCACCGGCCGCTGATCGCGCACCCGCAATGACCCGCACGAAGAGTATCGCGCTCGCGTTCTATCTGGGCGCTGCCCTCGCCGGCGCCGCCATCGGCGTGTCCGTGGACCGCCTCGCGGTTCGCGCGCAGCCGCGATGGTACGACCGTCGCGAGATGCGAACGCGGCTCTTCGACGAACTGCATCTCACCCCGGCGCAGCGCGACTCGGCGAACCTCATATTCGACGACCGCAGTCGCCGGGACTCGATCCTCATGGCGCCGGTCCGTCCCGCGACGGACTCGGTGAACGCTCAGGCTCGGCAGCGCCTTTTGCAGCTCCTCACGCCCGAGCAGAAATCCATTTACGACCAAATGCAGCGCGACAACGCGCCGCGCACGGAGAAGAAATGAAGTCCTGGTTCATTCGCGGTGCCTTCGCACTCGCCATCGCGCCCGCGCTCGTATCGGCGCAGTCGGGCACCGACAACGCGCGACCCATTACGATCGACGACGCCGTCCGTCTCGCCGTGCAGAATTCGCCGCTCACCGTCGCCTCGCGTAACGGCGAGCGCAGCGGCGAGGCCGCGGTTACGTTCGCCAAGTCGGCGTTCCTGCCGAGCTTGTCGCTGAGCTACGGTGCCAACAATCAGGGCGGGACGCAATTCATCCAGGGCGTGCCGGTTCCGATCTCGGGGCTGCCGTGGACGTACAGTCGCGGCATAAGCTCGAACCTGACGATCTTCGACGGCGGCGCGCACTGGTACAACTACAAGGCCGCCGGCGCGAACCTCGACGCGGCGGTCGCGTCGGATGTGTCGCAGCGGTACAGCGTGGCGCTCAGCGTGAAGACGCAGTACTTCGCGATTCTTGCAGCCCGTGAGCAGGAAGCCGCGGCACGCCGTCAGCTCGAAGAAGCGCAGCAGGCACTGCAGGTTTCGACCGCAAAGATGCTCGCCGGCGCGGCAACGCGCGCCGACTCGCTGACCACAGCCCTGTCGGTCGGCACCGCGCAGCTCGCGATCCTCAATGCGCAGAACGCGCTGCTCAACGCGAACGCCGCGCTCACGCGGCTCGTGGCGTCGCCCGTCATGGTGACGGCGGTCGCGGCGGACACGTCCGACATCGGTCGTGTCGACGTCGATGCGGGCGCACTGATGAAGATGGCCCTGGAGGGACCTGCGGTGAGAGCGGCAACCGCGCAGTACGCGGCCTCGCAGGCGGCGCACAAGTCGGCGACGACCGGCTACTTCCCGCAGATCAGCGCCAGCGCCAACTACGGCCAGAACCCCAAGACCACACAGGGATTCGAAGGCGGAGGCGGTCCGACGTCGACCAGCACACGATTCGGCATTTCCGCCTCGTACAACATCTTCAACAACTATTCGCGCGAACAGTCGCTTATCCTCGCGCGCATCAGCGAAGACAACGCCGAGGCGAACCTGCGTGACGCGAAGTTCCTCGCGCAGCAGAACCTCACGACCTACCTCGTGAATTACAACACGGCGCAGCAGACCATCGCGCTGCAGCTCCTGCAGATCCAGTCGGCCACGGAGAACCTCCGCGTGCAGACGCAGCGCTACAACATCGGCACCGCGCTGCAGGTCGACGTCACCACGGCCCAGGCCGCGCTCGACCTCGCCCGATTCAACCTGATCCAGGCGCGCCTCAATGCGCGCATCGCGAAAGCCAATATCGAGGCCCTCATCGGCCGCGACCTCAAGTAGCGCGCCCGCATCTCGCATTCCTTTTCTGCATTCCGCATCTAAGCCGAGTCTCCATCCGGAGTTTGCTGTGAACCGCAATATCCTGTACCTCGCACTCATCGCCGCCGTCGGCTGCACGTCGTCCACCGCGAAGACGGTGCCGATCCAGACCGCGACCATCCAGCGCCGCGACATCATCGTGACCGCCGAGGCCACGGGCGTCATCGAACCGATCAACGTCGTCGAGGTGAAGTCGAAGACGGCGTCGGGCCAGGTCATGGCGATGCCGATCGACATCGGCTACTTCGTGAAGCCGGGCGACCTCATCGTGCAGATCGACACGACCATCCTGCATCAGCAGTTCGTGCAGGCGACGGCGGACTACACGTCCGCCAAGTCGAACCTCATGGTCGCGCAGGCTCAGCTGAAGCGTCAGCAGGAATTGTACGCGCAGCACATCATCACGCTGGACGTGCTCGAGACCGCGCAGAACGCGGCCGCCAGTTCGACCGCGAGCGAAGTGCGCAACCACGCCAACGTCGACCTCGCCGGACAGGCGCTGGTTGACGCAAGAGTGACGGCGACCACGACCGGCACGATCCTCACGAAGCCGGTGTCGATCGGCCAGGTCATCCAGGCCGGCGGAACGTCGGTGAGCGGCGGCACCGTGATCGCGACGATGGCCGACCTTACCAAGGTGCGGGCGCGCGCGCTCGTGGCCGAGACGGACATCGGCATGGTGAAGCCCGGACAGACCGTGAACGTGACGATTGACGCGTTCCCCGACCATCCGTTCGCCGGAACGGTGGACCACGTCGAGCCGCAGGCGACGGTCCAGCAGAACGTCACGATGTTCGCGACGCTCATCGCGCTCGACAACAGCGAAGGGCTCCTCCACCCCGGCATGAACGGCGAGGTCTCGATCGTCGCGGATACCCGCCTCGACGCCATCGCGGTTCCGAACGACGCGATCCGTTCGCCGCGTGAAGCGGCCCAGGCCGCGGCGCTCCTCGGGCTGAATGTTGACACCGTCCGGGCCCAGATGAAGGCTGGCGGCGGCGGCGGTGGCGGTGGCCAGGGCGGACGCGGTGGTCCGGGGGGCGGTCGCCAGGTGCAGATCAGCAACGGAGAGTTGGCGCTTCCACTTCAGGGTGGCGGCCAAGGTGGCGGCCAAGGTGGCGGCCAGGGTGGCGGCCAGGGTGGCGGCCAGGGTGGCGGGATGCGCGGCGGTCAGCGCGGCCCGCAGGTCCAGGTCACCGATGCGGACTGCAAGAAGGTCGATGACGCCATGAAGAAGAAGCCTGCCGTCGCCAAGAAGATCGACGACATGCGGGCGAAACTTCGCGATCCGGCTACGGACCGGCAGAAGATGCAGGACGACATGAAGGCGGCGTACGCGCAGCTCGGCGTTGACATGATGGTGTCCGGTGCCTGCCGGCGCAGGGCCGGCGGCGACAACGCGGCTGGCGGCGCAGGCGGCGCAGGCGGTGCTGCGGGCGGCAGAGGCGGACGCGGTGGCATGGGTGGCGGTGCCGGAGCAGCGGGTGCAGGCGGCGGCGCGGGCGGTTCGGGCGGCGGCTTCGGCCAGCAGGGCAACAGCCGCACACGCCCGCGCACAGGCCTTGTGTTCGTCCAGAAGGGAACCACGTGGGAAGCTAGGACCATCCGTCTCGGTGTCGCCAACTACGACTACACCGAAGTCGTCGGCGACGGGCTGAAGGAAGGAGACAAGGTCGCCATGCTCAGTGCCGCGGCCCTACAGGCCACGCGCCAGGCGCAGAATGACCGCATGAAAGCCGGGGCGAGCCCGCTGGGCGGCAGTGCGCCGGGTGGTGGTGGCCGCGGACCGGGAAGGGGGAACTAGCCCCATGCTGATCGCGGAAACCCTCCGCGTCGCGCTCGGCGCACTCCGCGCGAACAAACTGCGGTCGCTGCTGACGATGCTCGGCATCGTCATCGGCGTCGCCGCGGTGATCGCCGTAGTCGCACTCGGACGAGGCGCACAGAAGCAGGTGAACGACCGCATCTCGGCGCTCGGCACCACGCTCCTGACCGTCAACGCCGGCCAGGCGCGCACCGGCGGCATTCAGGTCGGCGCCAACACGGCCAAGCTCACGATGGACGACGCGGACGCGCTCAAGAACCGCGGCGAGCATATCCTCGCGGTCCAGCCGGAAATGTCGGGCAACCTGCAGGTCGCGTACCTCAACAAGAACACGAATACGTCGATCGTCGGCGTGACGTCGAATTACCCGGAAGTGCGCAAGTACGACATGGAAGTCGGGCGGTTCTTCACGAACACCGAGGACCTCACCCGTCAGCGCGTGGCGGTGGTCGGCCACACGGTGCTCGACAACCTGAATGTCGAGGCGCCCGAAGCGATCATCGGCGAGAACATCCGCATTCGCAGCATTCAGTTCACGGTGGTCGGCGTGTTTGCGTCGAAGGGACAGACGAGCTCGTTCGCCAACCCCGACGACCAGATTTTCATCCCCATCAACACCGCGCGCTTCCGCGTGCTGGGCAACAATCGCATCCGCTCCATCAGCATCCTGGCGGCGACTGAAGACGAGATTCCGGATGCCATGGCGAGTATCGAGAAGATCCTGCGTCGCGAGCACCACCTTCGCGTGGGACAGGTGGACGACTTCCAGATCCGCAACGCGTCGGACTTCCTCGCCACGCTCGGCGAGACGACGCAGGTGTTCAGCCTGCTGCTCGCCGGCATCGCGGCGGTGTCACTGCTGGTCGGTGGCATCGGCATCATGAACATCATGCTGGTGTCCGTCACCGAGCGCACGCGCGAGATCGGCATTCGCAAGGCGCTGGGCGCGACGAAGCTGAACATCCTCTTCCAGTTCCTGATCGAGGCCGTCGTGCTCTGCCTGCTCGGCGGCACCATCGGCATCATCGTTGGATCCGGCGGCGCGGTTGCGTTCCACAGGTTTGCGGGTTGGAACACCGAGGTCGGCCTTTCGTCGGTAATCGTCGCCTTCGCCTTCTCGGCGTTCGTCGGCGTGGTGTTCGGCGTCTACCCGGCACGCCGGGCGGCCGGACTCGATCCGATCACGGCGCTCAGGTACGAGTAGCCCGGCAGACGACTCCGCCGCAGCGGCGCGCCTCCAGGCGCATCGCTGCGGCGGAGTCGTTTAGGGCCTTGCGCTCTCGCCTGTTGCAAAGTACGATATATCTAGCGTAATATCATCGCTATATCGTACACGGAGGATTCGTCATGTTCTATCGTCACTGTGGGCCTCGCGATCGCGAGGGAGCCGGCCGGGGCTGGGATTGGCGCGCCGACCCAAATTTCGGCGCTTTCTTCTTCGGGGGCGGCCATAGGCGCGGCGGCCATTGGCGCGGCGGGCGCATGTTCGAGCAGGGGGGGCTGAAATTCGTGATCCTGCGCTTGCTCGACGAGAAGCCGCGACACGGATACGACATCATCAAGGAGCTCGAGGAGCGCTCCGGCGGTCGCTACACGCCCAGCCCCGGCACCGTCTATCCGACGCTTACATTGCTCGAGGAGATGGGTTTCGCGAGCGCCACGGTCGAAGAGGGTGGCAAGAAGGTCTATTCCATCACCGACGCCGGACGCCAGCACTTGGCCGAGAACAAAGGTGCCGTTGATGAGGTCATCGACCGGCTCGCCCAGGTGGGCGCCTCGATCTTCGGCGAGCAGATGCGCCCCGCGCACGAGGCGATGGCGGCGCTCGGGCGGACCTACATGCACATCACCATGCACCGGACGGCCGATCCGGCGTACGTGACGAATGTGGTCGAGATCCTCAAGCGTGCCGCGGGCGAACTCGAGGCGCTGGTGAGCGTCAAATGATGACACCGGTGACCCTGCGCGCGCGCAGGGTCATCGGCATCTCGATCCGCAGGCGATCCATTTCCCGCCGCATCTGATCCATCGCCTGCGGAAGCTCGAGGTTGAGCTCATCGCGAATGCGCGGCAGCTCGCGATCGAGCTCGGCACGGACGCGCGGACCGATGTCGCGCAGTGATTCGCGCAACGCGTCGAGATTCAATTCCGCGGCTCCATCGCCGCCGAACACGCGGATCCTGGCGCGCGGGGCGGCGGGCGGCATCGGTGCCATTGGCGCCATCGGTTCCATGGGTTCCATCGGGCGCATTGGGCGCACCGGAGACATCGGCACCCGCGGCATGGTGAAGAACGACTCGCCGTCGCTCGTCGAGTAGCTGAATCCGTTGTTGCGCTCGAGATCCTTCGCGCGCTCCAGCGTGACCTTTACCGACCGCGCGCGGCCTCCCTCGACGATCGAGAGGTCGACCGTCTGTCCCGGCTTGAGCTTCCCCACCTCGCGCTGAAGCCGGGCAACCCGCGCACTCGCCACCGACCAGTCGCCAGTGTCTTCTTTTGGCACGCGGAGATCCACGCCATTGATGCTCGCGATGCGGTTGCCCTCGGTGATCCCCGCCTTGTCGGCCGGTCCATTTTCGCTCACGCCCGAGACGAACACGCCGAGCGTGTCGCGCTTGCTTCCGCTCGACCCGAGCGAAATGCCGAGCGCCGCGCGATCCTCCGCGTCCTGGCGAGTCACCCGCTCGGAGGAGAGGTCGTTTGCAGCCACCGTCTTCACCTTCACGCTCTTGTAGCGGCCGCTGGCCCACACCTCGAGTGTCGCCTCGTCGCCGGCTTTCAACTTCCGCATTTCGCGCACGAGCCGGTTGGTCATCGTGCCGGACATGTCGGATTCGCCGGCGTCTTCGCGAGCGAGCTTCAGGTTGACGCCATTGATCGAAGCGAGGCGGTTCCCTTCCTCGAGCCCGGCCTTTTCCGCGGGGCTTCCGGGCGTCACCGACTCGATGAGAAGGCCCAAGGTGTCGCGCTTGCCGGTCGAGCCGGTGGAGATGCCGAGCATCGCACGGTCACCGTCGTCGGACCGCGTCGAGGTCGAGATGCGGGCACGCGGCGCGAGCGTTCCGGATTGCCGGGCTTCGGCGATCGGGGCTGCGGCGGCGAGCAGGAATATCGAGAGAATGAGACGGCGCATGTGAGCCTCGGTGTGGGTGCTGGTTCGTACCGCGTTCTGGCTATCGGGCAGGTCTTGCTGGCTCGGTGTTCGGTTCTCAGTCTTCGGTTCTCGGTCTTCCATCTTCGGTCTTCGGTCGTCGTGGGTTTGAGACACGGCCCGCGCTCCAGATGGTTTCCTCCGTAGGCGGCGGAGCCGATTCCTGCCATATTGCCGGACATGACAACGAAAGGCGCCAAGCCCGACCTGCACACGTTCCAGCACCATTGGCAGGATGAAGCCGATGCGGCGTACCTCTACCGCGTTCTGGCGTCGGTGGAACCGGATGCCGTGAAGCGCGACGTCTACGAGCGCCTCGCGGCTGTGGAGGACCGTCACACCGTGATCTGGGAGGAGGTGATCACGAAGAATGGCGGCCGCGTGGGCCAGTTCAGGCCCGCGGGGCGCACACGGCTGCTTGCGTGGCTCGGGCGGCGCTTCGGCCCGGGATTTCTCCTGCCGATGCTCATCGCCGAAGAAGGGCGCGAAGTGAAGAGTTATCTCGCACTTCACCGCGAGACTCCGAAGGGCGCGGCCGGAGGCGACGAAGCGCTGCTCCTGGCTCGGGAATCGAAGGAGCACGCCAATACGATCTCGGGGCTCGCCGGTCGCGAGGGGGAGCCCTGGCACGCAACGGCATCCGGCGGCCTGCTGCGCAACGTCATCTACGGGTTCAACGACGGGCTCACGGCGAACTTCGGGCTCGTCGCCGGCGTCATCGGCGCCACGGCGCTCGCGCAGGAGCGCGCGATCATCGTGGCCGGCGTGGCGGGACTCATTGCCGACTCGCTGTCGATGGGAGCGAGTGGGTACTTGGCGGCAAAGAGCGAGCAGGAGGTGTACGCGCACGAGATCGCCATGGAGAAGGACGAGATCGCGCTCATGCCGGAGGTCGAGCGCGACGAACTCGCGTTGATCTACGAGGCGAAGGGGATGCATCGCGACGCGGCGCACACGCTGGCAACCGAGGTGATGGCGGATCCGGCGCGCATGCTCAAGGAGCAGGTGCAGGAGGAGCTGAAGATCGGCGGGCACGACGAGTCGCCGTTTCGCGAAGGGTGGATCACGGGCACGGCGACGGCGATCGGCGCGCTCATCCCGGTGTTTCCGTTCTTCGCGTGGCATGGCGCGACGGCGATCTGGCTGTCGTTCAGCCTCGCCATGACGAGTCACTTTCTCGTCGGCGCTGCCCGAAGCGTGTTCACCGGCCGGGGGGTGTTCCGCTCCGGGCTCGACATGTTCGTCGTCGGCGTGGGAGTGGCGGCGGTGGGATTCTTCGTCGGCGAGTGGGTCGCGCGGCTGATCGGGTAGAGCCTGGACAGAGGGGCGATCGATGCGGGATGCAGGGTTGGAATGCGGAATGCGGGAAAGAGCGATGCGGAATTCGGGTACGGCGTTCAGTCAGTCCCCGCATCCATCGTCGCCCTTTCCCGCTTCCCGAATCCCTACCCCGTATCCGGCATCGGGTCGAAATCCCGCATCCCGCATCCCTCTCACATCTCGCGGCTATTTCTTCTCCAGGTCGCGAATCCAGATGTTCCGGAACCGCACCGGATGCTCGTGATCCTGCAGCCCGAGCGGCAACCGGTCCGGGCCCGCCTCGTACGGCGGCCGGCGCATGTGCGCGGTCGGGCCGACCGGCTCGACGTCGTCCTGAACCAGAACACCATTGTGGAAAACGGTGAAGCGAGCAGGCTTCAAGAGCTTGCCGGCGGCGCCGAACCGCGGACGGTGAAACACGATGTCGTAACTCTGCCATTCGCCGGGCTTCCGGCTCGCGTTCACGAGTGGCGGGTACTGGCCGTAGATGGCCGCGGCCTGTCCGTCGGCGTAGGTGACGTTGTCGTACGAGTCGAGCACTTGCACCTCGAACTGTCCCATGAGAAAGACGCCGCTGTTGCCGCGGTCCTGGTCCTTCCCGCGCGGAGGATTGGGAGACATCCATTCCACGTGCACCTGCGCGTCGCCGAACTTCTCGCGGGTCTGGATGCCGCCGGTTCCGGGCGCGACTTCCATGGCTCCACCCGGGATCAGCTTCCATTTCGCGGGCCCGCCCTTGCCGTCTTCCCACTGGGCGAGGCTCGTGCCATCGAAGAGCACGATCGCATCCGCAGGCGGCGGCACCGGGAGCGCCGGGGCGCCCGGCGCGACGATGGGCGCCACCGGCCGCTCACGGGAATGTTGCGGCCAGTCGCCCATGCTCTGCTGAGCGAACGCGGCGGACGAGAGGACCATGCTCGCGATCACCACGACGCCAATGTCGATGCCCGTCTTCATCTCCCGCTCCTATCTCTCGTTGGAAAACCCTGGTGAAAGGAAGGCGCGCACGTCGGCCGCCGAGCGCAACGGATCCTCCTCCTGCGGGACATGGCCGAGTCCACGGTACATGATCACGCGGCTCCCCTGAATATCTCGGCCGAACCGCGCCGCGTTCTCCGGTGGAATCAAGCGGTCGAGATCGCCCCAGAGCACGAGCGTCGGCACGCGCAAGTCACGAAGCAACAGGGTGTCCGCGCCGGGGCGCGATTGCGCGAAGCGCATCGGCAGCGACGCGCGATTTCCGGCGCGCCGCGTGAGCTCGTAATAGCGGTCCACGAGGGAATCCGTCACGCGGTCCGGATCACCGTACACATTCCGCACGCTCGACCGAACGATGGCCCTCGGAAGAATGCGCGCCATCACCCACGACATCGACGGCATGCGTGCCAGGCGGAACCCGATGGGCACCGACGTCGAAGCCATCGGATAGCCCGCCGCATCCACCAGCACGAGCCGGCTCACGCGATCCGGAGCGGCAGCGGCCACGTGCCACGCAATTTCCCCACCGAGCGAGTTGCCGGCGATGCTGAATCGCCGCACGGCAAGGGCGTCGAGGAGGTGGAGCGTGAAGCGGACGTACGCCTCGATCGTGTAGTCGTTGTCCGGCGACGGCCCGGTCAACCCGAAACCCGGCAGGTCCATGCGAACGACGCGGTGGTCGGCGCGAAGCGCGCGCTCCCATCCATCCCACGTCTGCAGGCTAGATGCCGTACCGGGCAGCAGGACGATCGGGAGGGAATCGTCGCGCGGCCCTTCATCGCGATAATGCACCAGCATGCCGTCCAGCGCGATGAACTGCGACGGCGGCTGCGCCCAGCGCGCGGCGAGCACCTCGACCGGCTCGTCGGGGGCCCACACCGCCGCGACCGCGAGCAGCAGCAGGGCGACCGGCGTCAACGCGACGAACCAGCGGGTGCGACGCTTCACTACAGCACCACGTTGAGCAGCCGCTTCGGTACGAAGATGACCTTCTTCGGCGTGCCGGTGATGAACTTCGCGATGCCGGCGTCCGCCATGGCGGCCGCGAGCACCTCGGCCTCGCTGGTGCCCGGCGGCACCACGACGGTTCCGCGCGTCTTGCCCCCGACCTGAACGGCGATCGTCACCATCGCTTCCGTGGCGAGCGCGGGGTCGAACACCGGCCACGTCGAGTCGAAGACGCTCGTCTCGTGGCCGAGCATTTCCCAGAGTTCTTCCGCGACATGCGGCGCGAAAGGCGCGACGAGCTGCACGACCGGCTCGATCTCGGCGCGATGCGCCGCACGCTCACCGCGCCGCACCGCGTTGAGATATTCCATCATCGCCGCGATCGACGTGTGGTACGAGAGCTTCGGGATGTCCTCGCCGACTTTGCGGATGGTCTGGTGCAGCTTGCGCATTACGTCGTGGTCGGGCGCGCCTTCCGTGTGCGCGTCGCGCACGGAGATCCAGAGCCGGTCGAGGAAGCGTTTCACGCCGCTGATGCCGGCATCGCGAAAGTCGCCGCCCTCCTCGAACGGCCCCAGGAACATGAGGTACGTGCGGAAGGTGTCCGCGCCCCACGTGTCGATGTACTCGTCGGGGTTCACGACGTTGCCCTTGGACTTGGACATCTTCGCGCCGTCGCGGATGATCAGTCCGTGCGCGCGGAACTTGGTGAAGGGCTCGTCGAAATCCACGAGCGCCGCGTCGTGTAGCACCATCGTGAGGAATCGCGAGTACAGCAGGTGCAGCACGGCGTGCTCGTTGCCGCCGATGTACGAATCGACCGGGAGCCACTTGGCGGTGGTCGCGGCGTCGAAGGCGACGTCGTCCCGGTCCGCGCTCGGATAGCGGAGGAAGTACCATCCGCTGTCGAGGAACGTGTCGCTCACGTCGGTCTCCCGGCGGGCCCGCGCGCCGCACCGCGGGCACGGCACGCGATACCACTCCTCGTGGCGCGCGAGCGGCGACACACCGGAATCGTCGGGCTTGAAGTCGGCAATGTCGGGGAGCAGCACCGGCAGATCCTTCTCCGGCACGGGCACCGTGCCGCACGCGTCGCAGTAGATCACCGGGATCGGCGGCCCCCAGTACCGCTGGCGCGAGATGCACCAGTCGTGCAGCCGGTAGTTCACCACGCCCTTCGCCGCGTGCTTCGACTCGAGCCAGTCGGTGAGCTGGCGCTTCGCCTCGCCTACGGGGAGCGCGTCGAACTGTCCGCTGTTGCAGAGGCGGCCTGCGCCGTCATCGACGTACGCCTCGCCGAGCGGCGTGCGTGGGGTGTCACCAAGTCCCACGACGACCCGCTGAATCGGCAGAGAGAACTTCGTGGCGAAGTCGAAGTCGCGCTCGTCGTGCCCGGGCACTGCCATGATCGCGCCCGTGCCGTACTCCATGAGCACGTAGTCCGCGGTCCACACCGGCATCATCTCTCCGGTCGCGGGATTCACCGTGTACGATCCCGTGAAGACGCCGGTCTTCTCCTTGTTCGTCTTCCGCGCGATGAGGTCCTGCCGCGACGTGCGCGCGCGGTACTCCGACACCGCCGCGCGCTGCTCGAACGAGGTGATCGCGTCGAGGAGCGGATGTTCGGGGGCCACCACGACGTAGGTGGCGCCGAAGATCGTGTCGGGCCGGGTGGTGAAGACGCGGATTTCCTGCGAACCGCCGCCGACTTCGGCCGTCACGTGCACGGCCGCGCTCCCCGCGTCCTCGAGCGGGTTCAGCACCTTGAAACGTATCTCCGCACCCTCGCTCCGCCCGATCCACGAGCGCTGCGCGGTCTTGGTGGTGTTCGACCAGTCCAGCGTCTCGAGGTTCGTCAGCAGGCGCTCGGCGTAGTCCGTGATGCGGAAGAACCACTGTTCGAGCAGCCGCTGCTCGACGAGCGCCCCGCACCGCTCGCAGCGCCCGTTCTCGACCTGCTCGTTCGCGAGCACGGTCTTGTCGTTCGGGCACCAGTTCACCGCGGCCTTCTTCTTGAACGCGAGCCCGCGCTCGAGGAGCTTCAGGAACACCCACTGCGTCCACTTGTAGTACGACGGGTGTGTGGTGTCGACCGTGCGCGACCAGTCCACCATGAGGCCGGCGCGCTCGAGCTGGCGCGTGAAGTTGGCGATGTTCGCCGGGATCAGCTCCATCGGGTGCACGCCGAGCTTCAGCGCGTGGTTCTCCGAGTGAATCCCGAACGCGTCAAACCCTATCGGCTGGAAGACGTCCAATCCTTGTAGCCGCTGGAACCGCGCGTAGATATCATTCCCAGTGAACGCGAAGAGATTGCCCACGTGCAGCCCCTCCGCGGAGGGGTATGGGAACATCATCAGCGCGTAGAATGGTCGGCGGGCGCCGGCGATGTCGGTGCGATTGGCGGCGCGTGCCGCCCAGCGCGCGCGCCATTTGCGCTCGACGGCGCCGGGGTCGTATCCGGCCGGCTCTGCAGATCCCTCCGGCGGACCCGGGGTGATTTCCGGAACGGAATCAGTCATTCAATCGGTGGCGGGGATGGGCGAGACTATCCGAGGCAATCTAGCCGCGACGACGGGACGAACAAGCGGACAGCACATCGCCGAGATGGGCGAGCTGCGCGAGCACCTGATCGACCGCGTCACGATGTGGCTCTGCGTGATTGCGACGGTCGGCTTCATCGCATTGCTGGCGACGGGACGGGCTTCGCTCGCACGGATGATATCCGGCGGGGACGCGTGGCTCCTGCTTGGACTCGCGATGGTCGTGGCGCTGCTCTCGGCGTCGCTCGTCACGCTGTTCCTCATCTCGCCGGCGATCGGGCGCCAGCTCCGCGACCTCGCGGATGTCGCCGAGCACGTGGCCGCGGGCGACCTCACGAAGACACCGGACGTCGCGCGACTCGGCGGCGAGATCGGCCGCCTGGGACGCGCGCTGGTCGCGACGACGTTCGAGTTGCGGGACCTCTCCGCGCTGCTCACGTCGACGTCGGCCGAAACGTCCGTGCTCTCCGCGGAGATCACGCACGGCACGGAGCACATGTCGCAGGCGGCGTCGGGCATCGCGGTCACCGCGTCGCAGCTGAGCGAACAGGCGCAGGGGATGGCCGGAACGATCCAGCACCTCACGGCCGAAGCCGCGCGGTTGAGCGAGCACGCGCGCACGGTGACCGCCGGCGCACAGGAGGGCATCGCGCGCAACGCCTCGCTGCGCGCCCTCGCGTCGGAAAACCACGAGCGCCTCGACGAGAGTGCGCGACGCCTCGGCCAGCTTGCGAACGACGTGCGCGAGAGCGCCGGCGCCACTGAGTCGCTGGCGAGCGCCGCCAACGAGGTGCGGCGCTTCGTGACGCTGGTGCAGAAGATCGCGCGCCAGTCCAAGCTGCTGGCGCTCAACGCGGCGATGGAGGCGGCGCGCGCGGGCGAGCAGGGCGAAGGATTCGCCGTCGTCGCGAATGAAGTGCGCCGGCTCGCGGCGACGGCGGCCGAGGCCGCCGAGCACACCGATGCCCTGATGAAGCAGGTGCTCGGCAACATGGAGGCGGCGCGAGAGTCGAGCGCCCGCGCGCTCGCGGCGGTGGAGAGCGTGCACGCGGCGACGGAGCTCGGCCGGTCGAGCTTCACGCAGGTGGAGACCGGCGTGGCGGAAGCCGAGTCGTGGACGACGACGATCGCGGAATCGGCGGGCGCCGGAAGCGCGCTCGCGGGCGAGATCAACGACCGGCTCGATTCGCTCGCCGGCGGCACGCGGGCGTTCGCGAACGCAATGCAGGACGTCGCCGCCGCCAGCGAGGAGCAGAGCGCCAGCACCGAGCAGATCGCCGCGGCCGCGACGCATCTGTCGCTCGCGGCGGAGCGCGTGGCGAAGGCCGCGCGCGCGTTCAGGACTTGACGATGGACGAGTCCGGCGCCTTCGACGCCAACCTGCGCGACGCCTTCGAGTCCGCCTACGTTCTCGAGCGCGAACTGACCGGCGGCGGGATGAGCCGCGTGTTCCTCGCCCGGGAGCGCGCGCTCAACCGGCAGGTCGTGATCAAGGTCCTGCCGCCCGAGCTCGCGGCCGGCGTCAACCGGGAGCGGTTCCGCCGCGAGGTTCAGCTTGCGGCGCAGCTGCAGCACCCGCACATCGTGCCGCTGTACGCGGCGGGCGAGCACGGCGATCTCCTGTACTACACGATGCCGTTCATCGAGGGCGAATCGCTCAAGCACGCCATCCATGAACACGGCACGGAGAAGAAACTGTTCACCGTGCGCGAAATCGTGAGGATCCTGCACGACGTGGCGGACGCGCTCGCGTATGCGCATGCCCGCGGCGTGATCCACCGCGACATCAAGCCGGGCAACGTGCTGCGCAGCGGGTCGCACGCGGTGGTCACCGACTTCGGCGTGGCGAAGGCGATATCCGCGTCCATGCCGTCCGCCGGGATGACGACGAGCGGCATGGCGATCGGCACGCCGGCATACATGGCGCCCGAGCAGCTCGCGGGCGACCCGGCCGCGGACCATCGCGTGGACATCTATGCGCTGGGACTACTCGCGTATGAATTGCTCACGGGCGAGGGTCCATTCAACGAGACGTCGCCGCAGGCGACGCTCGCCGCACAGATGACGCGTGACCCGCAGCCGGTCGGCCGGAAGCGTCCCGACGTCCCTCCTGCGCTCGCGGCACTCGTGATGAAGTGCCTCGCGAAGATGCCGGAGCAGCGGCCCCAGCACGCATCGGAACTCGTCGCGGCGTTCGACGCGATGTCACACGGAGCCGGCGGCTTGGCTCCGGCCTCGCCGGTCCGCCGGTGGGGGGCAGCGATTGCGGTGGTCGCCGCCATCGTGGTGGCGATCGTGCTCTGGCGGCAAGGCCGGCCGGACGCTTCCGCAGCGGCGGACGTCGCCACGAAGCGTGCGCCGCGAACTTCCGTGGCACCTCCAACCGCGAACGTCGCACTGACGCAGGCAGACTCGCTCGCGATCGCGCGTGCCGTCGAACGGCGGATGGCGGACCGCTCGGCCATAACGCCAACGACCGTGAAGATCGACTCCGCGACGCTCGCGCGTATTCGCGCCGACGTGGAAAAGGCGGTCCTCGATTCGCTCCAGCGGCCGGCCGCGGGCGGACCGTCACCGGCTGCGCGTGGGGAACGGGGCGCGTCGCAGTTCGAGGGCCGTGCCGGGCCCGACTTCTCGCGGATGACACGCGCACACATCGACTCGATTTTCGTCCGGAACATGGGAGCACCCCGCCGCGTCGTCGTGGCGGATCCGCGGCCGAACAGGGCGCACCCGGAGTTGCAGGCCGCAGGCGCGCAGCTGATGGACGCCCTGCGGCGGCGGCTGAGCGCCGTGCCGCGATTCGCGCTCGCGAACCACGACTCCACCCAGACCGCCCTCCAGCGGACGCGCAATCCGGACGCCGTGATGCGCACCCTCAATTCCGACCTCGCGGCCGCGATTTCTGGCCAGCCGGCCGGAGCGGATTCAGTCCGCTGGATCGTCTCGCTCTTCGACGCGAATTCCCAGGTGCGTATGCAGTCCGACACGCTCGGGCCGCTGCCGCTGAACTCCACGCCGGCGGTGGCGGACTCACTCGCACGCCTGATGATGCGCAGCCTCTATCAGATCGAGCGCTCGCCGCGCCGCACGAGCGTCACCCCGCCGGCGACCGCGCCGCCGACGCCGCCCGAGGCGCCGGCTCAGCCGGCTCCGCAGGCCGCGACCGTCAAGAAACCGTAGCTAACCCTGCGCGCCCTCCGGCGCCGCGATCGAGCGAAGGCGGCTCATCGAGGAGGAATCCCCCATCGCGATGAGGTGACTCCCCAACTGCACACGCGTGGTCGCGGGCGGATTGAACAGGTACTCGCCTTCGTGCGTCCTCACCGCGAGCAGCAGCAGTCCCGTGCCGTACTCGTGCAGTTTGAGGGTCGTGATCTCCTGCCCCGCGAGTGAACTCCCGCTGGTGACGGGAACATCTTCGAGCCGCAGGTTCCGGTTCGTGTCGCGCAGCATCTGATCGAAGAAGCTCACGACGCCCGGCCGGAGCAGTTCGTTCGCGAGCCGCATACCGCCGATCTGGGCGGGCGACACCACGCCGTCGGCCCCGGCCTGGCGCAGCCGCGAAGCCGCCTTGTCGTTCGTGGCCCGCGCGATGACCCGCACCTTCGGGTTCAGCTGGCGGGCGAGCACCGTGGTCACGAGCGCATTCTTGTCGTCGTCCGTGCAGACGACGATGCCCGCGGCACGCTGCACGCCAGCCCGCGTGAGCGTCTCATCGTCCGAACAGTCGCCGTGCAGCACGGCGACGTCGGGAAAGGCGCCCTCGAGGGCGGCGATGTGCTGCTGGTTGTGCTCGATGGCGACGCACGGCCGGTCCGTGCCCGTAAGCTCGCGGATCACCGAAGTGCCGGTCTGGCCTGCGCCGCAGACGATATAGTGGTTCTGCATGGCGTCGATCTTCTTCTGCATGCGGCGTCTCCTGAATCCCTGCGTCAGGTCGCCCTCGATGATGAAGGCGGTGATCATGGACAGCGTGTACACGGCCGCGGTCGCCCCGAAGAGCAGAAACAGCGTGGTGAAGATTGTGGCGGGCACCGACTCGGTCGGCACCACTTCCCGAAGTCCGGTCGTCGTGATCACGACCGTCGTCATATAGATGGCGTCGAGCCAGCCGTGCTCCGGCGAACCGATGATGCGGTACCCGACGACTCCAACGAGAAAGACGCCGACCAGCATCAGCGCAGCGAACGCGACGCGACGCTGCAGTCCCTTGAGCTCGTTCTCGTCGCGCTGGCTCACACGCGCTCAGCTCATCCCGAGCGGATTCTCCGACGATTTGAAGAGGTACGCGCACTCCTCGAGGCGCGGCCCCCTCTCGTCGCATGCGGCGAACTTCGTTCCCTCGTACGCGGCGGCGCCGGCGTAGCGACCGTCCTTGGCCAGCGCGTAGAAGGTGAGTCCAAAGAGCGGCCGGCCGTTCGGCGCGAGGAGCCGCTTCTCCGAATGGGCGATCACGCGCTCCATCGTCTTCATGAGCGCGGCCTGCGGATCGAGTCCCTGCCGCATGAACTCCACGGCGAGGAACGCGCCGCACACCATGATGTTCGACTCGCCGCGTCCGGTGGAGCCCGCCGCGCCGACGGCGTTGTCCGTGTACTGACCGGCGCCGATGATTGGCGAGTCGCCGATGCGGCCCGGAATCTTCCACGAGATTCCGCTCGTCGTCGTCACCGAGCTCACGTCGCCGGCGGCGTTCACCGCGTTCATGTTGATCGTGCCGTGGGTCCAGTTGACGTCGCCGTCGTAGTCCATCCCGGGCCGCTCGGCGTTGTTGCCCCGGTCCGCATTCCACTTGAGCCAGTCGGCCTTCGCCTTGGGGTCAGTCCACGGTTCGTACCTGCGCGTCGCCTTCCATTTCTCCCAATCGGCCTTCGATTTCTCGGTGAGAAGATTCTGCTCCTTGAATCCCATCGCGAGCGCGAAGCGCTTGGCGTCCTGGCCTACGAGCATCACGTGGTCGGTGTAATCCATCACGGCCTTCGCGACGTTCGACGGCGTCGCGATTCCCTCGAGGCATGCAACGGACCCGGCGCGCTTGGTCGGCCCGTGCATGCAGCTCGCGTCGAGCTGGACGACGCCCTCGGCGTTCGGCAGCCCGCCGAGCCCGACCGACTGGTCGTTGGGATCGAGTTCGACGCAGTTCACTCCGGCGATGATCGCGTCGAGCGTGTCCGTGCCGGCGAAGATCTTGTCGTAGGCGAGCTTGATCCCCATCGGGTGGTCGGTGTACCCGTTCGCCGCGCTGATGACGCAGGGCTTCCCCTTGAAGTTCGCCGGCGCGGCGCGACGTGAGCGATCGCGCTCCGCGAGCCATTCCTCGGCGCTGATCTGGCGCGGAAGGAAGCCGAGCGCGGCGAGCGTCGCGGACTTTTCGAGGAACGAGCGGCGGGAATCCATGCGATCACTCCGGTTGCAGAGGAGAGGATTCCAAATTGTATGTCGCGACGTTGGGTTGGGATAGCCACGGTGCGCAGCGGTCGTGATGACCGTCGCGAGGTTGGTATAGCTGAGGGGCGCGCCGGGTCCGACGCGCCCCTGAGGGCCCGGCCAACGAGTCAGGCGGAGCCAGCTACCATTTGATGGGCGGTTGCTCGAAGACCTCCGCGAGGTTGTTCAACTCGCCCTTGATCCCCTGCCATTCCCGCGAGACACGATCGCGCATTCGATGGCGGGCGAGAGTCCTGTTGATCTGCCTCCCGGCCTCGAGTGCGGCCCCGACGTTGGCCCGGGTCCGGTCGTAGTCGTGATCGCGATTCCACGCGTCACGGATTCGGTTCAGCGCGCGCTCCAGCCTGGCCGCGCTGCGGTCCAGCTCGTCTTCGCCGTGCGACTCGCGGCCCCAAGCCCGCTGGACGGCAGTGAGAAAGGTGTTCGTGCGCTCTTCGCAATCGGCGATCACCCGACCGATGCGTTCGCGGCGGTCGCCGCGGTCACGGCCGCGCTGCGGCTGGGCTTGCGCTGCTGCCGGCCAGAGCACGGCCAGCGCCATCAATACCGGAAGAAACTTCCTCATAAATCACCCTCCCTCGTCGAAGGCCATCAAAGTGGTACGTGCTGCGAATACACATGTGCGGCCCAATGCGTCAGCGCGCCGGAACCAAGTTCCGACGAACGCATCGAGCGCGTCGGCGATGCTCGCGGGCCCGGCCACCGTTGGCGACGGTGGCCGGCCTTCGGCTTCCCCTATAGCGGCGGCAACTTCACCTGCAGTTCTACCTTTTCCGCCTCGCTGTTCTGGATGCTGAGCAGCGCCCTAGCGTCGGGCGCGGCCTGTGCCGTGCCCGCCATCACCACACGTGGACTCGCGGCTGGGCCCGCCGGCAGCCCTCTTCCCTGCGTGGCGGCAAGCTGGTCCATTCCGGAAGCGATCTGCTCCCGAAACGCGTTGTGCATGTCCTGGAGCGCGGAAACGTCCATCATCGCGGCGAAATCAACGGGGCAATCGCCGTCCTTGCTGTTCGTGACCGAGATCGGGACCTGCCCGTCAGGCGTCACGTCCCGGCTCGTGCGCTCGATGATGTCGCCTGGGGTCAGCGAACAGGTCTGATCGTTGGCGAAGAGGTCGATTCCGCTCGACACCACGAAGATCTTGGTCCTGGGATCGAGCGCATCAGGCGGCGCTTCGAAACCGGTGGGCTGGAAGCCATCGCCTCCCGGTTGCACCGCCGCGGCGCGTTCGGCCGCCAGCTGTTGGCGAACCTCGAGCGCGATCTGCTGCTTCACTTCCGGGCTGAGGGCGACCGAGCCGTCCGGCGAGAGTCCTTCCGGCGGCACGCCACCGTTCGCCGCCACCCTCGCTTCGTAGTCGGCCTGCAGATTCGCGGCAATCACGAAGTCGGTGAGCCAGAGCGCCGGGCTGACGTAGACGGGCTCCGGCGAGAAGTATCCGCCGTAATATCCATACCATGGCGAGGACATCCATCCCCAACCGAACGCGACCGGCCTGACCCAGGAACTCCCCGCCCATGCATAGAACGTCGGCTGGTAGTAGTAGCGCGGAACGTAGCGATAGTAATGGATCGGGCCGAACGTCTGCTCCCGATAGACTCGCACGTCCGTGCGGCCGCCGTAGACGTAGGTCCGTGCGACGTACCCGCGTTGGAAGGGGCGCTCGACGAAGCCGCGATTGCCGTTCGTCACGATGCGCGTGCGATCCGGGCGCACGAAGTCCACCCGGCGCTCACCACGGAATCCCCGTTCGACGACGATCCTGCTGCCATCGGGTCGCGAATTCTCGATCCGTCCCGGATGTCCGTCGGCCCTGAAGTTCGATGCTTTCAGGCCACCTCTCTCGAAGGTCGTGACGCGTCCGCCACGGTCCGTGCCGATCCGCAACCCGCCCTCGCGCTCGAAGATCCTCCCGCCATCGCGGCCTGCCGAACTCCTCTCACCGCCTTGTGCGCGGTACACCGGCCTGTCGTTCGTGAAGACGCGAGTGTTTCTGCCGCCGAGGTCTCCCCTGCCACCGCCGGGATTGTCGTTCCTCGAGTTCCGGCTGCCCATGTTGCCGACGGGATTGTCATTTCGCGAGTTCCGGCTGCCCATGTTGCCGACGGGATTGTCATTTCGCGAGTTCCGGCCGCCCATGTTGCCGCTCGGGTTCGTCATCCCTGTTGGATTCGTATTGCCCGAGTTGCGCCCGCCCATATTGCCGCTCGGGTTCGTGGTCCCCGAGTTGCGCCCGCCCATATTGCCGCTCGGGTTCGTCATCCCTGTTGGATTCGTATTGCCCGAGTTCCGGCTGCCCATGTTGCCGACGGGATTGTCATTTCGCGAGTTCCGGCCG
>OCZT010001081.1_pt1 | contig 27974 bp, 13 predicted proteins | sample 1539031 | NCBI WGS metagenome assembly OCZT01 (sample SAMEA3539308, study PRJEB22396) | soil metagenome | biome: tundra; feature: field; material: soil | place: USA | collected 2010-05 | depth 0.15 m | reverse complement strand
TGGCCATCATGTTGACAGGACCAATGGACGCGGCTGCCGCCAATCCCATCAAGAAAGCGGCCGAAAGCACGTGGATATAGGAGATGATCACCATATCGCGTCAGTATTCAAGCATGATATTCCACAGCGGCGGGTTCAGAAAATCTTGTAGCTGATGCCCACGCTTCCGCCGTAGGGCGAGAGCGAGACGTTCGGGTACCCAGGTATATTCGGCCACCCGAGCCACTGCTGATACTCGAAGTCGATGGCCCGGAGGGTGATCCTCTTGGTCAGCTTGACGTCCACGCCGCCGCCGTAGGCGATGTCGGCATAACGGCCGTGCGCGAAGTTGTCCTCGAAGTTCATTCTGCCGTAGCCGACGAGGATTTTGGCGTAGGGAGTGGCGCGCTTGAAGCGCAATTTTTCGAGGGGAAGGCGGGGTCCGATCAGGTAGTTGTCCTCACGGATGTTGAGGTAGGGATTCATGCGCAGCCAGCGCGCCTCGGCTTCGATCTGAACCCAGCGCGTGAGCTTCACATCCACATAGGCGCCATCGCCATAGAGGCGGTAGGGGCCGGTTTGAGCGACTCCTCCACCCTTGTAGTCAGGCTGAAAAACGGAGCCCAGGAGGCCGACGTTGATGGTAAACCGCTGCGCGTAGGCGGAGGGAACCACTTGCGCCCGCGCGGATAAGGAACCGGCGGCAAAGAGGATGAAGAACAAAGCAACGATCGATCGTTTCATGTGCATAGCGCAGGTCCAGTCAGTGAGAATCCGAGATCTGGCAAAAAGGCCTGGGGCGTTGGCGATTCTGCGCAGGGCTTACTGCACGATGATAGTCACCGTGGTGGAGTGCGACAGCGTACCGGAGGTCGCGGTTACGGTTAAAGGAAAGGATTGCGGAGTTAAAGTGAGCTGACATCTGTTCATTCCCACGGCGAGTGCGGCGCCGGCCAAAGCAAGCAATGCTACTTTGCGGAAGCGATGAGCAGCCTTGCGCAGCCTGCCGGCGAGGGGCAGCAGGATCAGTCCCAAGGCGACAGGGAGCGAGCCTCCACCGAAGGGTCCGCGAGGCGGTTGCATTGCCGATTTTCCCGGTAAAAACACCTGAAGTATCACATTGGTAGTTGAAGAACTTGCTGCCACCACAGGCGGGGTGAAGAGCGGCGTCATTCCTGGCGGAAGTCCGGTCAGGCTCATGTTCACCGCTGCCGGCAGGGTTGCGCCGCCTACCGGAGTAATGACCAACGAATAATCTGCCTGCCCTCCGAGGGAGACAGTAACTGTGCCGACTGCTCCTGGCGACAGAGCGAAGGTAAAGTCCTGGATTATTTCTGACAATGACAATATGGAACTGGCCGCCGTATAGTTGCTGTCGCCGGAGTAGGCGGCGGTGATGGAGTGAGTGCCGATTGCCGGGGCCGCCATGGAGAAGGTGGCGACACCCGCCGTGACGGTACCGGAGCCGAGCAAAGTTGTGCCATCGTAGAAAGCAACGGTGCCGGTGGGCGCGGCGGGCGCGCCGGCAGGAACAGTAAAGGTGGCGGTGTAGGTGACGGGGTTGGAGGTAAAGACAGGGTTGGCGGAGGAGGCCAGCGTCACGAGGGGAGTGGCGGGAATGACGGTCAGAGTAACGGATGCCTTGGAGGTGGTGTAGTCGGTGGTGTCGGTTGGGGAGAAGGTAGCCGTGAGCGTGTTCTGCCCGATGGGAAGCACTGTTCCCGCGGAGGGAGAGTAGCTGAAGCTGCCCGGCAGCGGCGAAGTGGCGTTGAGTTGGGCTGCACCCAACGGGGTTCCATAGAGGATGGGGGCGGGCGTGGCCCAGACGATGGCCGGCGGCTGTTGGAAGATGACAGTATCGGTCGCGGTGACATTGTTGGAAAAATTCGGGCTGGAGGCGGTGGCGGTGAAGGTTCCCTGGGCGCTGCTTCCAGAGGTGTAGGCGGGGACACTGACGGTAAGGGTGACCGAATCGCTGGCGCCGGCGGCGAGGCTGGTTGTACGTGTGCAGGTCAAGTTGCCCAACGTGCAAATCCAGCCGCCGGTTGCATCCGTCAGAGAGGTGGCGGTAAGGCCGGACGGCAGCGTGAGGGTGAGAATAACGGAACTGTAGATCTCGACAGTCGAACTGGTGTCGGTCACGTTTATCGTGACTTGATCGGCGCTGTCGCCTTGCTTGACGATCAAGGGGCTGGGGTTAAAGGCGATGGAGAGGGTGGGCACGACGACCGGCGTCACAAAGGTGGACAGGTCGTACGTACCAAATTCGAGCATCTCCATCTGCGCGGTTATGGATGTCGAAGTGGGGCACTCGGCGGGAAAATGAGCGCCGCCGCTGGAAGCACTGAAGACGTGATACTCGTTATACAACACGCGCCCGCATTGGTTGGCCGCAGGCGCGCCGACTGGAGTGTTGAAGGTAAACTGCATGACCGGATTGCCGGCGGCGGCATCAGTGAGGGTCAGCCAGGTCTGCGTGGGCGGAATGACTCCATTGAAGTCGTGACGCAGCGTATTGAGCTTAACCTGTCCGTATGTAGTCGAAGCGCCGACATCCTGCAGCCATTGTGCCAAAGTTGCCCCGTCGGTGAAGCTGGTGTTGACCGTTGCGATTCCGGGGTCGGGGGTGGGATAGGCTTGGTTGATATTCCAATTCGCAACCGCCGGAAATTGCGAATCGTAGGGCGGGTTGGGGTCCAGCCGGTCATAACTGAAATGGGTTGCGAAGACACGGCCACCGGCGTTGGCGTAGTTGAGCAAGTTGGTCAGCTCGGTGGTAGATTGAGCGTGCGCGCCTCCCTGGCAGGGAAACATCACCATGTCGTAGCTGTCGAGGAGCGAGGAATCGATAGGCGTGCCCATGAGCGTGGTTTCCGATGGGGTGGAGGCATTGATCTCCGCTCCGGGCGAAAAGTCGCCTTTGTAAAGATGAATTCGCCCCCCGGTGGTGCCGTTGTCGTCGGTAAACTCCGAAGGGTCAATGCCCATAGCGAGGAACACGCACTCCAGCGCGTCGACCGAACCAGTAGCGATGGCGATTTTGGGGATGTCTCCCTGCAAATGGGTTGACGGCATGTGGAGAGCAAGCCCGTTAAGGGGACCGGCGGCGACGGTCTCGCTGAACTGGCGACGCCACTTGCCTGCCTGGATAACCAGGGTATACGTTGCGTTTTCGGGCACGTTTCCCAGGGTGAAGGTGCCGTCCGCCGCAGTCGTGGTGTAGCTGATCACGCCGAGGGGGTTGATGTCGTGAGGCACTGCACGCCGGCGGGCAGCTGATCTACCGTCCCGGTGGTGACATAGACGAGCACACTGGGCAGGGGAAGAGAGCTGGCAGTGGTTCTGGCGTCATAGACCGTTCCGCTGATGGTGGTGGTTTGGGCGGACGCAGACGTACTCAGCACCGGCAAGACGAAGAGCAGCGCCGCGATAGCAGCTTTGAACAGTTTGGCATTGAAGCAGGAAGAGGCAACAACAGAGCGAATAGGACAAACTGAACAAACAGAACAAGCAGAACAAGCCGATGCAGCCATGGGCAGGCTATTCCTTTCCACACACGCTGGTTTCCCTCATCGAGGTCCATGCGCACAGGTACAATTCGACGACAAAGAGGCCAATAAGCGTACTTCCGGTGCCAGTTGAAACCACGGAACCATCATACACATCTCAGCAGATTCTAATCATGGAATGTTCTGACCGCGTTGCCGATTGAACGCGGCTTCCAGGCAGTATTATGTGCGGGAGAGGGAGGTTCGAATCGCCGATGAGTGCTGATTCTAAAGAATTTATTAACAATGCCAGTTGCTCGGACTATTCGCAAAGCAGAAAACTTGATTCACCCACACGTATTGCAGACAAGATCATCCTCTTTGTCACGGACGATTACAACACGCTCATTTCACAGGCCCATACGGGCTTGATACAGGTAGGGCATTCCGCATACGTTTTGAATAGATCTGAAGATGAACCATAGCGTGCGGCCGGAATTATTCCACGCCATAGGACCTGCATCAGCACGGTTGACCAGCGCTTCATCGAAGAGTATCAATGCAATGTGATGCATAAAACCATCGCAGTCACTCTTTGCGAAATCTTCGCTGGCGCGCTGCTTGCAAGCATCGCCGCGGCTCAGAGTTCCGCTCCACCTGTGCCCCCGATTCCCATACCCCATGCGCGGCTCGATCCAAATAATCCCGCGCAGATTGGCCGCACCAAGCTGGCCCGCTCTCTGGACAGCATCGCAGCCGAGTTTACCGCTTCTCGCGCTGCCAGCGTTGCCTCGATCCGAAGCCGCGCCGAGGCCGAAGAGCGGCAAATCATGGTCCGCAAACAAATTCTGTCGCTGATTGGCAGTCTTCCCGAACGCACTCCGCTCAACGCGAGAGTTCTTGGTTCCACGCAGGCCGACGGATTTCAAATCAGGAAGGTCCTCTTCGACAGCCAGCCAAATTTTCCCGTGACCGCGCTGCTCTACCTTCCCGATGGCCCAGCCGCGGGCGCTACGCATCCGGCGATCCTGATGAGTCCCGGCCATAGTCCTGCCGGCAAGGCAGGAGACTACAGCTCCGCCGCCGTCTTTGCCCGCAATGGATTCATTGTTCTTTCCTATGATCCCATCGGCCAGGGTGAGCGCCTTCAGTATCCCGATCCGGCCAACCCCGGCGCCTCTCTTGCGACCGGCCCTACCGGCGAACACGGCGAAGCCAGCCTGCAACCGATGCTCATTGGCGATACCTTTGCCCGCTACGAACTTTGGGATGCAATGCGCGGCATCGACTATCTTGCCCAGCTCCCCGAAGTCAATGCGGAGCATATCGGCGCCTTGGGCTGCTCCGGCGGAGGCACCATCACCGCGATGGTTGGCGCGCTGGACACGCGAGTCGCCGCCATCGGTGTTGCTTGCTACATCACATCGTTTGATGCGCTGCTGCCCGCGCTTGGTCCCCAGGACGGCGAGCAGTCCACGCCACACTTTATCTCTTCGGGCCTCGATTTTCCCGACTGGATCGAGCTGGCCGCGCCCCGTCCATACGCGGTCATCTCCACCTACGCGGATATGTTTCCCTTTGCCGGCGCACGCGTGAGCGTTACCGAAGCTCGCCGCTTCTACTCTTTCTTTGATCCTGCCAGCGCCGGAACTGCCTCCGGCCGCGCCAAGCCTTCCACGCCGCCCATGCCTTCCAGCCCGGCGCTGAATTGCGACACGACAAACCACATTCCTCCCACTGCCGCGCTCCAGTTCATCACCGGACCCGGCGGCCACGGCGCTCTGGCTCCCATCCTAAGCGACATTCTCAGCTTCTTTATGCGCAACCTGGAGCCCGGCGCGACTGATCCTCACCCGATTCTTCCCCCTCCGGATGCCGGGGGTGTGCGAGATGCGAACAGCGCGCTTGCGGGAGTTCCCAAGGACGCATTTCAGGTCACTCCCACGGGCCAGGTTCTTACCAGCTATCCAAACTCAGAGACGGTTTTCACACTCAACAAAAAGCGTGCGGCCAAGTTCATCCCCGCCAGCCGCCCCGGAATGACTGTTGGAAGACTTGCCGCGTCCATCCGCAAGGTTACCGGAGCGGAGGCAGTGCCCCGCATGTCCAAATCCAGCGCGGAATTGCTGGCCACGAAGACAGGCGCGCTGGTGCTTTCTTCCAGTGCGGGAATTGATCTGCAGGGAGAACTGAGCGTGCCACCCGGCGAGGGCCGCCACCCAGCCGTGCTGCTGCTCGTGCCCGACTCGATTCGCGGAGACAGTCCCATCGCGCGTGCAAATCTAGCGCAGTTCAACTCGCTTGCCGCTGCCGGCAATGTTGTTCTGGCGATCACTCCCCGGCCGTCGCCTTCCGGAAGCGATGACATGAAGTCCCCGATTCTCGGTCCTTTCTACCTGCTCAGCCTGCGTGCCGATCTGGTTGGCCGCACACTGATTGGCATGCGTGTCGACGACGTGATTCGCGCGACGGATTATCTGGCGGTTCGCGCCGACGTTGACCCCAGCAGGATCACCGCAATTGCCAGCGGCCACATGGGGCTGGTGCTTCTTCATGCCGCGGTGCTCGATTCCCGCCTGAAGCACATTACTATCGACCATGTCCTCACCAGCTATCGCAGCCTGCTCAACGCAGCCTTGCCGACGGGGGCGCCTGAAGACGTTGTGCCCAGAGTTCTTCTGCGCTATGACATTCCCGACCTGGTGCAAACTCTCGGAACTCGCCTGACAAAGACCACTCCGCTCCAGGGCACGGATGACCTCAGCCAAACGTCAACCCCGCTCAATGTTCTCTCCAGACCGGCGCAGTAGGGACTTTTGCGTTATTCTGATCGGTACGCATTGACCTAACCCGGCCACATACGGAGCCTGAAATGGGCGAATTTGTTCTTAACGTCAATGGCGCTCACCAGCGCGTGAACGCTCCTCCTGAAGAGACACTGCTCTCTGTCTTGCGCAATCGACTCAACTTGACCGGGACCAAGTATGGCTGTGGCGAAGGTCAGTGCGGAGCCTGCACCGTTTTGCTCGATGGCCGAGCTGTCCGTTCCTGCATGGTTTCGGCGGCGTCAGCGATCAACAAGCAAATCACCACCATCGAAGGCCTCGAGACAAACGGCAAACTCACTCCCGTGCAGCAGGCTTTTCTGGACGAGGGCGCCTTCCAGTGCGGCTACTGCACCTCTGGCATGATTCTCGGCGCTACTTCTCTGTTGCATCAGAAGAGCAACCCCACCGAAGAGCAGATTACCGCGGCGATGGAAGGGAACATTTGCAGGTGCGGCTCCCATCCGCGCATTCTCGATGCGATCAAGCGCGCCGCGCGGCCGCAGCCCAAGGGAGCAGCCCGATGAACCATCGCAATGAGCCCGAGCTCGAATCTTTCCAGGACGAATATTGGGGACCGTCCGGTAACCTGCCCCTTGACCGTCGCGATTTTCTGAAGGTATTAGGCGGAGGACTGCTCGTCTGCTTGACGTACGACCTCGCGTGGACGCAGGAGTCGGGCCGGGCCTTCGGCGGCCATGAGCTTCCCAAAGATATTGCTGCGTGGCTGCATATCGGCGCCGATGGCCAGGTAAAGGTTTTTACCGGCAAGACGGAGGTTGGACAGAACATCCGTACTTCTCTGGCCCAACTTGTCGCCGAGGAGCTGCGCGTACCCTTCGACTCCATTGTGATGGTCATGGGCGACACCGGCCTCACTCCATGGGACATGGGCACCTTTGGCAGCCGCACAACCCCGACTATGGGGCCGCAGTTGCGCACCATGGCAGCGGCCGCACGCCAGATGCTGCTGGAGATAGCAGCCGAGCGCTGGCATCTCGATTCCAAAACCCTGACAGCTACCGACGGCAAGGTCGCCGACCCTCAGAGCTCACATTCGCTCTCCTATGGCGAACTCACACGAGGCGAAAATCTTGTCAAGATCATTTCCGCGCAGGAAACTCTCACGCCTGCCGCTGACTGGAAGATTGCCGGAACCCCCGTCGCCAAGGTTGACGGACGCGACTTTGTTACCGGCAAGCACGCCTACCCCTCCGACATCACTCGTCCCGGAATGATTTTTGGCGCGGTGCTTCGTTCGGATGGATTCAATGCGACGATGGAGTCAATTGACACCAGAGCGGCGGAAAAACTTCCCGGAGTCCAAGTGGTGCGCGATGGCGATTTCATTGGGGTCGTCGCCCTCGATGCATTTTCCGCGCAACAGGCGATTTCAGCAATCCGGGCAAAATGGAATGTGCCCGCGCAACCCTCCAACCGTGATCTCTTCGATGTTCTGAAGGCCAGCGCAGATTCCGGAGGGGAGGATGGCTCGAAGCACACGGCAGGTTCTGTGGAGCAGGCCATGACCGCGGCCAGCGTGAAATTGGAAGAGCGGTACACTGTCCAGTACATTGCGCACGCGCCGCTTGAGCCGCGCGCCGCAGTAGCCGAGTGGAGCGGCGACAAACTCACCGTATGGACCGGAACGCAGCGCCCCTTCGGCGTTCGCGACCAGCTGGCGCAGTTGTTTCACATTCCGCCCGCCCAGGTGCGCGTGATCCAGCCGGATATGGGCAGCGGCTATGGCGGCAAGCATACGGGTGAGGCAGCGCTTGAAGCTGCTCGCCTTGCAAAAGCTGCCGGCAAGCCCGTCAAGCTTGTGTGGACACGCCAGGAGGAATTTACCTGGGCCTATTTGCGTCCCGCCGGCCTGATTGAAATCAAAGCCGGCGCGCAGCAGGATGGGACGCTGACTGCCTGGGAGCACCACAACTACAATGCGGGCTCGGCGGCCATCGGCACCCCCTACAACGTTTCCAACCAGCTCATTCAATACCATCCGTCCAAATCGCCTCTGCGCCAGGGTTCCTATCGCTCGCTCGCCGCCGCCGCCAACGTCTTTGCTCGCGAATCGCACATGGATGGAATGGCCCACATTACGGGCATCGACCCACTCGAATTCCGCCTGAAGAATATTACCGACCCCAGGCTGCGCGCCGTCTTTGAGGCGGCTGCTGGAAAATTCGGTTGGGGCCGCTCGAAATCCACGCCTGAGCGCGGATTCGGCATTGCCGGCGCAGTTGACAAGGGAGGCTACGTGGCTGCCTGCGTCGAGGTGGAGATCGATCCCACCAGCAAGAAGGTGCGTATCGTCCGTGTGGTTCAGGCCTGGGAGTCAGGGGCGGTGGTCAATCCCGACGGATTGCGCAACCAGATTTCGGGCGCCATCGTGCAGGCCATTGGCGGCGCTCTCTTCGAGGAAATTCTCTTTGCCAACGGCCGCATTCTGAATCCTCACTTTGCGCAGTACCGAGTTCCGCGCTTCAGCGACGTGCCGCGAATTGAAGTTGTACTCATCAACCGCAGGGATCTGCCCTCGGCGGGCGCGGGTGAAACCGGGATCGTGGCTTTGGCGCCAGCGGTGGGCAACGCCATTTTTGCCGCCACGGGAATTCGCCTGCCGAATATGCCCATGTCGCTTAAAAATCCAGCGCCGGGAGAAGCAGAACCTTCTAACCGAAAGTGATGCGGTAGGCAGAACGATGCGGATCATTCCGGGAAGCCGGACTGGGCTCAGTAATCCATCCACGTCGCCGAGCGATTGCCCCGGACGGAGCCGGCGCGCAAGAAAGTTTCGCCGGAAAGCAAAAACTTCGGTATATTAAAGACTCCAGCACTATCCCAGACGCGTTCGGGCCTGCACCATTTTATTAGGCCTTTTCATGAAAGACAGGGCGATTTCCTTGAATGGGATCGCGTTGCATTTGTGTATTTTGGGCCGGCAATTGCATTTTGCACGGGAATTTTTCATCAAGAAGGTTGCCATGCATACTTCACATACTCGTTTTCATACGCCACATCCGCAGGGTCTCTATCATCCGCGGAACGAGCACGATGCCTGCGGTATGGGGCTGGTTGCCAGCATTCGCGGGATAAAAAGCCACGATATTATTCGCAAAGGCCTCGAAGTGCTTATCAACCTCACGCATCGCGGCGCGGCGGGCTGCGATCCGGAGACGGGCGACGGCGCGGGCATTCTGATTCAGATTCCGCACACTTTTTTTGTGCGCGAATGCGGCGAGTTGGGGATGCAGTTGCCGGAGCCGGGCGCCTATGGCGTGGCCATGTGTTTTCTGCCGGTGGACAAGCACAGCCGCCTGCAGGCCGAGGGCGTCATCGAGCGCATCGCGCAGGAAGAGGGGCTGAGAGTGATCGGCTGGCGCGATACGCCGGTGAACGGAATCGCTATCGGCCGCGAGGCGCGCGCGTCGCAACCATATATAGAGCAATTGTTTCTGGGGCGGCCCACTGGCATGGATGAAGACGCCTTCGAGCGCCTGCTCTACCGCATTCGCCGCCGGACAGAAAATGAGATAGCCGACTCGGAGATTGAAGGCAAGGAGTTTTTTTACGTACCCTCGCTTTCCTGCCGCACGATTGTCTACAAGGGCCTGATGCTGGCGCCACAGATTGAGAAGTTCTACATTGAACTGGCCAATTCACTGGTGACGAGCGCGCTTTGCGTGGTGCATCAGCGCTTCTCCACTAATACGTTTCCCAGCTGGAAGCTGGCGCACCCATACCGCTACGTGGCGCACAACGGAGAAATCAACACCATTCGCGGCAACATCAGCTGGATGAACGCGCGCCAGTCGGTTCTGGCGAGCCCCCTTTACGACGGCAAGATCGACGATCTCTATCCGGTCATCGTCCCTGGCGGCAGCGACTCCGGCTCGCTGGACAACGCGGTGGAGTTCCTCTATCAGTCAGGACGATCGCTTCCGCACGTGATGGCCATGCTGATTCCCGAAGCATGGGCGGGCAACCCCGACATGGACGAGGACAAGCGCGCCTTCTACGAGTACCACGCTTCGCTGATGGAACCATGGGACGGTCCTGCGGCCATCGCCTTCACTGACGGCCGCGTGGTTGGTGCGACTCTCGATCGGAATGGGTTGCGCCCCGGCCGCTACATCGTCACCAAGGACGATCTGGTGGTGCTGGCCTCCGAGGCCGGCGTGCTCGACGTGCCGGCCAAGGATATTCGCAAAAAGGGCCACCTGCAACCCGGCCGCATGTTTCTGGTCGATACGATTGAGAAGCGCATCGTCTCCGATGCCGAGATCAAGAAGCAGTTGGCCGGCCGGCAACCTTACGCCACCTGGCTCCAGGAGCAGCAAGTCAATCTTGATCAGTTGCCGGAGCCTTCGCGGATGATTGCCTCCAACCCCGAAACCTTGCTGCGCCGCCAGAGGGCCTACGGCTACAGCGAAGAAGATTTGAAAATCCTGCTGGCGCCGATGGCCGCGAGGGGCGAAGAACCTGTGGGCTCCATGGGCTCCGATGTGCCGCTGGCCTGCCTTTCCGATCGTCCGCAATCGCTGTTCAATTACTTCAAGCAACTCTTCGCGCAGGTCACCAATCCACCCATCGATCCCATTCGCGAAGAGATGGTGATGTCGCTGATCAGCTACATTGGCACGGAGCGCAACATCCTCGACGAGGCTCCTGAGAACTGCCACACGCTCAAGCTGCCGCATCCAATATTGACCAATCGCGATCTGGAAAAACTGCGCCGTGTCTCTACAGGCGACCTGCTGGCCACTACGCTGCCGGCGCTGTTTCGCGCCGCGGATGGCGAGCAAGGCCTGAAACGCTCGCTCGAAGAGCTGAGCGCGCGGGCCTCTCATGCCGTGGATTCCGGCTACACGCTGCTGATTCTCTCCGACCGCGGCGTCGATTCCACTTATGCGGCCATTCCCAGCCTGCTGGCCATGGCCGCTGTCCATAATCGCCTGGTGATGGAGAAGAAACGCACCCAGGTGGCGCTGATTATTGAGAGCGGCGAACCGCGCGAGGTGATGCACTTTGCCCTGTTGATTGGCTACGGCGCCAGCGCCATCAATCCTTACCTGGCTATTGAGACGCTGCACGACCTGAAGCGGCTTGGCCTGTTGCCACACAACGTAACCGCCAACCATGCGGAAAAGAACTTCATCAAGGCCATCAACAAGGGCCTGCTGAAGACCTTCTCGAAGATGGGCATCAGCACCCTGCAAAGCTATCGCGGCGCCCAGGTCTTCGAGGCCGTTGGACTCAATCGATCGCTGGTGGGCGCATACTTCCCCGGAACCGCCTCGCGCATTGAAGGCGTGGGGCTGGAGGTTCTGGCGCGCGAAGCGCTGCTCAAGCACGCTTTTGCCTTCCAGCCGCTGAGGGAGTCTGAAACAGAGTTGGTCGTCGGCGGCCACTATCAGTTCCGCGAGGGCGGCGAGTATCACCTGTTGAATCCGGAAACCATCAGCAAACTGCAACATGCGGTGCGCCAGAACAATCCTGCCACCTTCCAGGAATACACCGATCTGCTGGACGATCAGAATCGCCACATGTGCACGCTGCGCGGGTTGTTCCAGCTCAAATACTCGGAACAGCCGCTGCCGCTGGATGAAGTTGAGCCGGCCAAAGAGATTGTGAAGCGCTTCACCACCGGCGCCATGAGCTATGGGTCAATCAGCAAGGAAGCGCACGAGACGCTGGCTATTGCCATGAACCGCATGGGCGGGATGTCCAACACCGGCGAGGGCGGCGAGGACGAAGAGCGCTTCAAGCCCGATGCGAACGGCGACTCGCGGCGCAGCGCCGTCAAGCAGGTAGCCAGCGGCCGCTTTGGCGTGACCGCAAATTACCTGGTCAATGCCGACGAAATCCAGATCAAGATGGCGCAGGGAGCGAAGCCCGGCGAGGGCGGACAATTGCCCGGCCACAAAGTGGATGAAATCATCGCCAAGGTTCGACATTCCATTCCCGGCGTAAGCCTTATTTCACCGCCACCGCACCACGACATCTACTCCATCGAAGACCTGGCGCAACTCATCTACGACCTGAAGAATGTAAATCCCGCGGCGCGCATCGCCGTCAAGCTGGTCTCCGAGGTGGGCGTGGGCACGGTAGCCGCGGGCGTCAGCAAGGCGCACGCCGATGTGGTGCTCATCTCCGGCGACAACGGCGGCACCGGCGCTTCGCCGCTCAGCTCCATCAAGCACGCCGGACTGCCGTGGGAGCTGGGCCTGGCTGAAACCCAGCAGGTGTTGCTGCTGAACGATCTGCGCAGCCGCATCAAGGTGCAGACCGACGGCAAACTGCAAACCGGCCGCGACGTGGTGATTGCCGCGCTGCTGGGCGCCGAAGAGTTTGGCTTCGCCACCATGCCGCTGATCTCCATGGGCTGCATCATGATGAGGAAATGCCACCTGAACACCTGCTCGGTGGGCATCGCGACACAAGATCCTATTTTGCGTGCACGCTTCAAGGGCCAGCCCGAGCACGTAATCAACTTTTTCTTCTTTCTCGCCGAGCAGGTGCGCCAGCACATGGCCAAGCTCGGCTTCCGCACTTTTAATGAGATGGTGGGCCGAGTGGACAAGATCGACTCCTCCATCGCCAAAGACCACTGGAAGACCAAAGGCATCGACCTCTCCTCGATTCTCTACACGCCCACGGTGCCTTCGCGCGTGGCGCGGCGCAAGATGCAGGCGCAGGATCATGGGCTTGACAAGGCGCTCGATCACGTCCTGATTGAGAAGGCCGCACCGGCGCTGGAATCCAAAATTCCTGTGACAGGCAGCTTCGCCATCCGCAACGTGCATCGCACCGTAGGCGGAATGCTGGGCGGCGAAATTGCCCGCCGCTACGGTTCGGCCGGATTGCCGGACGAGACTATCCACTTCAAATTCAACGGCTCGGCGGGTCAAAGCTTTGGCGCATTTCTTCCCAACGGGGTTACCCTCGAACTCGAAGGCGAGTCGAATGATTATTTAGGCAAAGGCCTCTCTGGCGGGCACATCATCGCCTATCCGCCGAAAGGCTCGAGCTTTTTGCCCGAAGAGAGTATTCTGGTGGGCAACGTGGTGCTCTACGGCGCAACCAGCGGCGAGGCTTTTTTAAACGGGATTGCCGGCGAGCGCTTTGCCGTTCGCAATTCCGGCGCCACAGCGGTTGTCGAGGGCGTTGGCGACCACGGCTGCGAGTACATGACCAACGGCACGGTTATCGTGCTCGGACTCACAGGGCGCAACTTTGCAGCCGGCATGAGCGGCGGGCGCGCCTTTGTCTACGACGAACAGGGAGACTTCTCCACGCGCCGCTGCAACAACGCCAGCGTCGATCTGGAGCCGCTCAGTTTGGAGCAGGAGGTTGCGGAGGTGCGCGGCCTGCTGGAGCGCCACCGCGACCTGACCGGCAGCCCGCGCGCCGCATGGATTCTGGAGCGCTGGGCCGAGGCGCAGCCGCGCTTTATCAAGGTCTTTCCTCACGAGTACAAGCGCGTGCTCGGCATTGAACGCGCCGAGGCAGTTTATTCTCCTCCCGCAACTTCGTCGCCCCTGGTGGCGGCAGCCGAGGTGCACCATGGGTAAGGTGACAGGATTTCTGGAGATCGAGCGTGAACAACCCGTGCGCCGCGATGTCGAGGAGCGGCTCCAGGATTGGCTCGAGGTCTACCAATCTTTTCCGGAAGAGAAGCAGCGCGAACAGGGCGCCCGCTGCATGGATTGCGGCGTTCCTTTCTGCCACACTGGATGCCCGGTCAACAACCTGATTCCCGACTGGAACGATCTGGTTTACAACGGCCGCTGGGAGGCTGCCATCCGCCGCCTCCATGCCACCAACAACTTTCCCGAGTTCACCGGCCGTATTTGCCCCGCGCCCTGCGAGGCCGCCTGCGTGCTTGCCATCAGCGAGCCGGCTGTCTCCATCAAGCTCATCGAGCGCGGGGTGGTGGAGCGCGCGTGGGACGAGGGTTGGATTCATCCCGAACCGCCCGAGCAGAACACCGGCAAGCGCGTGGCCGTGGTGGGCAGTGGGCCTGCCGGCCTGGCCGCGGCACAGCAGTTGCGCCGTGCCGGCCACTCTGTCACCGTGTATGAAAAAAACGACCGCATCGGCGGCCTTCTCCGGTACGGCATCCCCAACTTCAAGCTGGAAAAGCACATCATCGGCCGCCGCATCGAGCAGATGCGCGCCGAGGGCGTCACCTTTGTCACCAACGCCCATGTGGGCGTCAACATGCCCGTCGAAGCACTTACCGGCCACTATGACGCCATCCTGCTCTGCGGCGGCTCTGAGCAGCCTCGCGACTTGAAGATCCCCGGACGCGAACTGAAGGGCATTCACTTTGCCATGGAGTTTCTGCCGCAGCAGAATCGCCGCTGCGAGGGCGACACCATCGATCCCTCCATTGCTATCAGCGCTGAGGGTAAGCGCGTGGTCATCATCGGCGGCGGCGACACCGGCGCCGACTGCCTGGGCACCAGCTTGCGTCAGCGCGCCTTGAGCGTTCACCAGTTTGAGATCATGCCAAAGCCGCTGGAGCAGCGCGCCGCTTCTACCCCGTGGCCGATGTGGCCCTCGCAACTGCGCACGGAAACCTCGCACGAAGAGGGTGGCATTCGCGACTGGAGCATCAGCAGCGTAGAATTTACCGGCGACGGCCAGGGACGTGTCCAACAGTTGCACGCGGTCCGCGTCGGTCCTCCACCAAAGTTCGAACCTATCCCTGGCTCTGAGTTCATCCTCGACGTCGACCTGGTACTGCTGGCAATGGGTTTTCTTGGCCCTGTGCGCTCGGGCATGATCGAGCAACTTGGCGTAGCTCTGGACGCCCGCGGCAACGTAGCCACTGGCGCCGACTACAGGAGCTCAATCGAGAATATCTTTGCCGCCGGCGACATGCGTCGCGGACAATCGCTGGTGGTTTGGGCTATCAGTGAAGGCCGCAAGGCCGCCGCGTCCGTCGATCGCTACCTGGCCACCATCGCTGAACCGGTTTCGCAGCACCATCGCGCCCAGGCATGAGCGTGTTCGCTATCCCTGAAACGCGGGGGCCTCAGAAACCTGCGGGGAAATGCATTGTAGTATTGAATCTAAGCGAGTTCTTTCCAATTCGTACTCAAATTAAGGCCGTGACGAACAGGGAATAATCACCCACTTATCATGGAACTACAATTCCCTGATACCGGTTTTCCAGATCACCTCCGCCCCAGTGGTCTACTTTTGCTCCGCCCTTGGCAAAGCGTCGAATACAGCCCTAAAAGTAGTATTTTCTTTCAGCTCGCCTGAGCGCCGTTTTTTTCAAGAACAGGTCGCGGCGGGAGCGAAGGAATTGAGTGGCCAAAATCAGTAGATGCCTCAGCAAGCGCAACATGAGACCGATACTCGATAGAGTTAAATCACACCGGGAGTACCTGGTGTCTTTTTGATTTGAAAAGCAGAAGTGCGTTTATTTCTTTGCCATCTTATCGAGCTCGGCGCCAGCCAGCAAAAAGCCGCCCACTCCATATACATAGCTTGCCGAAGGTTTGAACTTTCCCGGCTGGCCATCGATGGGCTGGATCGATCCCAGGCGCCCATCCGCATAGACGTGCTTGAGAATTCCGGCCCAGGAGCGCTTGACCACAGGCTCATACGTTGCTCGATCCAACACCCCGTGGTTGATGCCCCAGGCAAGCGAGTAGGTAAAGAAAGCTGAGCCTGAGATTTCGGGCAGATCGTAGGCTGCGGGATCGAGCAGCCCGCTGCGCCAGAGGCCGTCCTTGCCTTGAATGGAAGCAATCCGCGCCGCCATCTCCCGGTACTGAGCGATATACTTTGCGCGGCTGGGATAGTCTTCCGGCATCACCTCAAGAACTTTGGCAAATGCGCCCATCACCCAGCCATTTCCCCTGGCCCAGAAGAGCTTCTGGCCGTTTTCCTGTTTCTGCGTGAAGTAACGGCTATCGCGGAAGTACAAGTGTTCCGTTGGGTCATACAGGCTCGCGGAAGTCTGCCACCACTCGCGATCCATGGTGTCCAGGTAGCGCCGGTCGCCGGTTGCGGCAGAGGCTCTGGCCAGCACAGGGGGAGCCATGAACAACGCATCGCACCACCACCAGAGCAATTTGGTGGAATCGTCGGGACGAACCACCAACTGGTCCAGAACCGCCTTGGTATCGGCCATTCTGACCGGGTCGCGCGTCTCCAGATACAGGTCCAGGTAGGATTGCCCCAACGCCATATCGTCGGCATGAGGGAACCTTGCATTGAGGAGCTTCCAATCGAATCTTTGCGCCATTTGAACCACGGCATCGTGATAGCGTGGATCGCCGGTTGCTTTTGAAGCCGCCAACATGCCGTCATACAAAGCGGCATAGGTCCACTGCTGGTTGAATCTTTGCTCCGAACGCGCGAGCTGCCAGTCAGCCACCTTGCGCACGGCCTGGCGAATAGCTGTATGGGTCAGGGCAGGCGATAGATCAGTGGCCAGCGGGCCGGGATTGTCCGGCGAATCTCCCGATGCGGCGCGATCCACGGGCGATGCGGCCGCTGCCGGCGCGGCTTCTGTCGCCTTCGGTTGAGCGCTCTGCGCGCTTGCCGTCAACGCGGCCAATAGCGTAACCGCGGCAAATGTAACAGCAAAACGACCCACGTGGTCCTTCATGGTTGCGGCTGCCTGCTTTCCAAATCTTGTCATGGATGCCTCTGCAAAAAGTCGAATCGTCCGGAAATGCTTGCCGGTGTAGGATACTCTATTCTGGCGCCGAAAGAAGCAGTCGGCGACCTTCAGCAAAAATGTGTTCTAATTTCAAACTGAAGCGATTGTGGGAAAATATGCGGCAACTCAAGGGACTCGACAGAAGAAGGTTTCTTCAAACAGCGGCTGCGGCAGGCTGCGGCGCGGCTGCGTGCCTGGCTTGGGGTTTGCCTCGCTCCTCAAAGAACTCAGCCGCCTTCCGGCTGGTCGAAGAGACCGATCACGCACGGATTCTGGCCGCCGGGTCTCATTACCTCCCGCAGGAACCTTTGACGATTTCGGCCTTCCCCACAAAGCGCAGCGCTGGAGGGCTGCATGACTTCTACTCCCAGGCGGACTACTTCTGGCCAAATCCGAAAGATCCGAATGGCCCTTACATCAACCGCGACGGACAGAGCAACCCGGATAACTTCGACGATCATCGCAAGGTGATGGTCGCTCTTTCAATTCAGATGCCGGCCCTGACCGCTGCCTGGCTCCTCACGGGAAATCCTCGCTATGGCAAACGGGCCTGCGACCATCTTCGCGCCTGGTTTGTCACGCCGGCAACGCGAATGAATCCGAATCTTCAGTTTGCCCAGGCGGTTCAAGGCGTTTCGACGGGCCGCTCCTACGGCATCATCGACACTCTCCACCTTGTCGAGGTGGCCAGGGCTGCAAGCTTTCTTACGCCTCATCTGCTCAGTGCGCAGGATGGCGCCGGGGTGAAGGACTGGTTTGCAAGTTATCTCGACTGGCTATGCAACAGCGATCGCGGGAAGGCGGAGCGCGACACAAAAAACAACCACGCCATCTGCTGGGCTTTGCAGGCCGCGGAGTTTGCGCGCCTGGCCGGCAACGATGCAATCCGGCAGGAGGTGTATCGCCGCTACCGGGAGATTCTTCTGCCCGATCAGCTGGCGGTGGACGGATCGTTTCCCCGGGAGCTGGCGCGGACCAAGCCTTATAGCTATTCCATCTTCAACTTCGACGTGATGGCCGGTCTTTGCCAGTCGCTCAAAGGGCTCGCTCCCGATCCGGTTGCCTTCCAGCTTGCGGACGGACGCGGGCTCGGCAGGGCTGCTGAGTTCATCTATCCCTATCTGAAGGACAAGGGTTCGTGGAAATGGGCGAAAGATGTGGAGCACTTCAACGCGCTGCCAGTTCGCTCGCCCGGCCTGCTGTTTGCGGGCATCGCCCGCCTGGAGCAAAAGTATATTGATCTCTGGAAGACGCTGAATTCTGACCCTGTGGATAAGGAGATCATCCGCAACTATCCCATCCGGCAGCCGCTGCTCTGGGTGTGAGAGCGTAAATCGATCAGGCATGTAACCGGTTCTGTATGCAGTTGCGATATCGTCGGTCAGTCTTCAGAGGACTGCTTTGTCACCAGACATGCACCGCCAGAATCGAGGGCGCCCCGGTCTTTCCGTCGACGACGTTGACCTTCAGAACCACCTCCACATTCTGGTTGGAGAAGTCTCTGCCTATCTGGTCGCGAAGCAACTGCATGTAGCGGGTGTTGGTGACGAATTGAGCGGCGGCCTCGGTTCCGTTGCGGCCCAGCCCGGCCAGCGCCACGACCCAGCCGTCGGTGGTGGTATTGCGAAACCGCGCTATCACAGCATAATCGTCCGCACTGGAGTAGGGGAGAGTACTGTCTCGCGACCAATGCGCCTGGGGCTGCATTCGATCGACGATCATTTCATCCGCGCCCGGCACGATATGAAAGCGCAGCGGCTCAATCAAGCGCAGCGTCCACTGGTTGTTGTAACCGCCAAGCAGGATTACCGAATGTTCGCGAAGCTCTGTCAGGGGAGTCGTCGCGGAGGACTCCAACTGCGGCGTTACTCGGGAACGCTCCAGCAGCCCGCTGAGATGCGCGATGGCGGAGGCAATCTGCATGGAAACGAATGGGTAGTCAATGTTTTTATCGGCGGTAGCGACGCCTGAAAAATTGCTCTGCGAAAAGACTGAGCCTCCCGTGCAAATTAAAACCGTTCGCTGATCGCGCAGTACCGGGGCCCAAAATAAATCAACCGCTGTTTGCGGGTGAGCGGCGCGGTATTGCCACAGCACCCCCACAACGGCCAGGATCAGGGTGATTGCGGCCACGCCAAGCCAGGCCAGTCGCTTGCTGTTTGATCTGGATCCAGCCAACAGGCTGTGGCCGTCTCCATCAAAATGATGTTCAGCGCTAAAACTTGTATCGTCTCCATGCTCTCCGGGATGGTCATGCCCATGATGAAATTCAGGAATGTAAGAACCCGCAGGAAGCGAAATTCTGACCGCAGAGTTCCGGCCGGATTCGGAATAGTAGAGCAGAAGCCGCTTGCGCACTTCGCCGGCGGTGTAGCGTACCACAGTATCGCTATTTGTATCGTAGGTCGGTGGCCGGTCGAAGACCTCCACACCGATCGTACGTTCCTTCAAATGGTCGGATTTGCCCGCCAAGGTGTTTTCGACGATGTATTTCAGCATCGCCGGGTAGCGTTTGCTGTTGCTGAAATGGTGACTGGCCAGGATTTCATGCAACTCCCGCAGGACCGCCTCATGATCCAGCGTGGTCGGCGGATGCCGCTCGTCCCGTGTTGCAATTGTGCCACTCATCGGACTATCGCATCATACTCGGCTTATGGCACGCCTTGCAAGAACGTTTGACACAACCCAAAAAGACATGCCAACCTGCACATTCCATGCAAGATAGGTTTGGCGGAATGAGTTAAACGGTGAGTCACTTGCTAGGGATGCATGACGAGGCTGAAGATGGGGCCGTTTTGGACGGACACTGGCGACGTGCGCGAATTTGACAGCATCGCCGCACGGCAAACGCTCCCGCCAAAGCAAATTACCGTGTCAGCAAATTGCCTTCCTTGCGAAAAGAGGCCGCTTTGATTAACTTATCCCGACGGCAATTCATGCTGACTGCAACCTGGTCGGTTGCCGGCGCTCTTCTTCCCGGTCCAGTACGCGCGGTTGTTCTGGGGGACGCTTCTTCAGAGGCTGGGGCAACGGCCAATGCGCGTCGTCTGGATTCCGGGTGGCAGTTCCGCCAGGGCGCCCTGGGGAGCATTGCTGAGGTTTGGCGCTCTGAGGACAAAGGACTGTGGCAGGAGGCTAATCTGCCCCATTGCTTTAACGGACTCGATTCGTGCGATCCCGACCACTCCTACTTTCGTGGCCAGGGGTGGTATCGCACCCGTCTGTCGTTGCGCCATCCGTTTCCTGATGGGCGGATCATTCTGCATTTTCAGGGCGCCGGGCAGACAACTTCGCTCTGGGTCGGATCCTCGCTCATCGGGACGCACAAAGGCGGCTATGATGAGTTTTCCTTTGACATTACCGAGGCCGTCCAGCGGCTGATGCCGGCAGGTTCAAACGAGGAAGTTCCGATAGCGGTTTGCTGCGATAACTCCTCCGATCATGACCGGGTTCCCTCCGACCTCAGCGACTTCTGCCTCTACGGAGGCCTTTACCGGCACGTAAACCTGATTTATCTACCCGCCGTTGCACTGGATGCAGTCCACATTCTGCCCACGGTTGCATCGGATGGGTCGGCGCAGGTTACGGTTCAGGCCCGGCTCTACAATCCCTCCAGTCAGGCCGCTCCCTGCAATATTTCGATTGAGGTCATGGACGCGCTGGGCAGCTCGATTCATCGGTCGTCGCAGACCATCACCGCCTGGAAAGGTTATGCCAAGCTGGATGAATTCCGCGTGACCGCGCCGGATCTCTGGTCGCCGGAGAGCCCGCACCTCTATCGTTGCCGGGTCACGCTCCGCAGCCCCGCCTGCGAAACGCGCATCGACGAACGATTTGGCATACGGCACTTCGAGTTTGTAGAGCACGGCCCCTTCAAGCTCAACGGAAAGCGCGTGTTGCTGCGCGGCACGCACCGACATGCCGATCATGCCGGTGTGGCTGCCGCAATGAGCGACGAGCTGGTGCGCCAGGAGATGCGGATGATCCGCGAGATGGGCGCCAACTTCATCCGGCTGGCGCATTATCAGCAGGACCGGCTGGTGCTTGACTTATGCGACGAGCTCGGCCTGCTGGTATGGGAAGAGATTCCCTGGTGCCGCGCCGGAGTGGGGAACGAGGCGTTCCAGAGCAATGTCAGGGATATGCTCTCTCACATGATCGACCAGCATTACAATCACCCCTCTATCATTCTCTGGGGACTGGGCAATGAGGACGACTGGCCAAACGAGTATCCGGTCCTCGATCAGCAGGCGATACGCTCCTTCATGACCGAGATGCGCGACCTGGCGCATCAGCTCGACAGCTCCCGGCTGACCTCGTTTCGCCGCTGCGACTTTGCGTGCGATATTCCGGATGTCTACTCGCCCTCGATCTGGGCTGGATGGTACCGGGGCAGCTACCGCGAGTACGAGCAGAGCCTGGCCGCCTGGCGCTACCGCGTGAAGCGATTCATCCATGCTGAATGGGGAGCGGACAGCCATGCCGGCCGCCATTCGGAAGACCCTGATGCGGTGCTGCGCAAGGTGACCACCGGCACAGGGACCGACGAACGCGACCTGGATTTCCTCAACAGCGGCGGCAACGTTCGTGTATCCAAGGATGGCGACTGGTCGGAGACCTATGCCTGCGATCTCTTCGATTGGCACCTCAAAACCCAGGAGAAGATGGATTGGTTTAGCGGAGCGGCGCAGTGGATCTTCAAGGACTTTGCCTCTCCGCTGCGTGACGTCAACCCCATTCCGCGTGTGAATCAGAAGGGGGTCGTGGAACGCGATCTGACCAGAAAGGAATCCTATTACGTTTTTCAGTCCTACTGGACCGAGAAACCGATGGTTCACATTCTTGGGCATAGCTGGCCTGTCCGCTGGGGCAAGGCGGGCGAAAAGCGCAACGTGCATGTGTATTCCAACTGCGAGAACGCGGAACTTTTTCTGAATGGCGTTTCGATGGGCGTCATGCGCCGAGACAGCCAGGATTTTCCTGCAGCTGGACTGCGTTGGGGCGTGACATTTGCAAGCGGAAAAAACACGCTGCGCGCGGTTGCGATTAAGGGAGGAGTAACGACCAGCGATGAAATCTGCCTGACTTATCAAACTGATCCGTGGGGAAAGCCCGCAGAGCTTCGCCTTTATGAGAAAGCGCGAAAAGACAACATAGTAACTCTCGAAGCAAAACTGTTCGATGCCAGCGGAGTTCTTTGCCTCGATTCTTCCATTTTCATTCATTTTTCTCTGGCAGGCGCGGGTCGCCTCATCGACAACATGGGAACAGCGAGCGCTTCACGCGAGCTGCAATTGTCGAATGGCCGCGCGGAAATTTCACTGGTTCACAACGGAGGTTGCAGATTCGAGGCCAGGTGCGAAGGGCTGCCCGCTGCAACGCTCAATTTGTAACTACAGGCGCGCGTTTGGACTTAACGCGAGTATGCAAGCGTTTCCCGAACCTGGAAAGGATGGCCATGACGCCGCACACACGATTTAACACAGGCCACTCGGAACAACAGAGTGCCGCACCTAACAAAATCAAGGAGAGCCACATTATGAACGCAACACACTTCCTACGCAGTACGTTGTTTGCGCTGCTGATGGTTGCTTTAGCGGCTATTGGAGCGCAAGCCCAACTCAGCACTGCAAGCCTCTCTGGCAGCATCACAGATCCCACTGGCGCCGTTGTGCCCAATGCGAAGATCATGCTGATCCAGACCGAGACGAATTTCACCCGGGTCTCTACGTCCAAGGATGACGGAACTTTTCACGAAGAGTTCCTTCCTGTGGGATCCTACAAGGTTTCCGTTGTTGCCGCGGGCTTCAAGACGCTCCAGCGCAGCGGAATCGTCCTCTCCGTCATGCAGAGCGCCACGTTGAATCTGATGCTGGAAGTTGGCGGTCAAAGCGAAACAGTGAACGTAACCGCCGATGTGCCCCTGGTCAATCTGAGCAACGCCACACTCGGCGCGAGCATTTCCAATGTGCAGATCGACAATCTACCCCTGATCAATCGCGACGCATATGCATTGCTGCAACTTACGCCTGGCGTGCAATCGTACGCAAACACAAATAGCCTTGGTTTCAATGAAGTGCACGTCTACATCAACGGTTCCACGGACGACTTCACTGGCCAGGTTTCGTACTATCTGGACGGCGGCCTCAACATGACCGGCCTGCGCAACAGCGGAAATTCCACCCCCAACCCGGACGCCATCAGCCAGTATGATGTGCAAACCAACAACTTCAGCGCGCAGCTTGGACGTTATGCGGCCGCCGTCGTCAGCGTGGTGACCAAGTCCGGAACCAACCAATGGCATGGTGCGGCCTTTGAGTACTATCGCACCAAGAATTTCAACGCGATAACATTCAACACGTCCCCGACCGTAGGCAAGAGTCCCTACAACCAACACCGTTTCGGCGGCAACGTCGGCGGCCCGATTCGTCACGACAAGGACTTCTTTTTCGGCAGCTACGGCGGCTACCGGTATAGGACGGCGACGCAATACACGTCTTCTGTTCCCAGCGCCAATCAGATGGCGGGAAATTTCTCCGAGAATACGCCCACGGACACAACCGCCAATCCAGCTGTCGCTCACGCTTGCACGATCGCTCCCACCGCCGCGGAGAACGCGCTCATCCAGTTCTATGTTTGCAACAGGGCAACGGGCCTTCCCTACGCGAACAACACACTCCCCGGCACTGCCCTGGACCCAACCATTCAAAACGTCCTCAAGTATCTCGCCAATGGCACGATGACCGGCACTCCCACCAATACCGGCCACCTCCTCCGTAATCCTGGCGCGACTGGCGACACCATCTATACCCATCATGAGTATGACCCGGCTCCGCAAAACAACGACGAGTACCTGATCAAGACCGACCACCAGGTGTCCCCGAACCACCGCGTCACCCTGAGCTACTTCCGCTTCGGCTCAACCACCACCATCAATCAGGGCGGCCTCACCTCTGCTTGGACATACTCCAACTACGCGTCCACGCAGCAAAATGCGAATGTGAGCGACACATGGACCATCAGCCCGCGCACTGTTAACCAGGCATGGATTAGCTACACGCGGCAATTTGGCGGGCGCGTTCCGGTTCCGGACACCGATACATGGGCTACTTTCGGTTCCGACTTCGGCATCGCCGGCCCTCCGTCACGCGGGCAGATTACCGCAATGTCCGGCTGGTTCGGCCTGACCCAGGCAATCACCGGCCCTAAGGCCGGCGCCAACCAATATGGCGTTCGCGATGTGCTCAACACGACGCGCGGCAAGCATACCCTCTACCTGGGCGGTGAAGGCGGCCTGGAGAAGGATTTTCAGCAGACCTCGCTGAACAACTACGGCGTCTTCGGCTTCGCCACGAGCGCCAATGCCCGCACCAATTATATTTTGTCGGACTTCATCACGGGTTACCCCAGTGCATTTGAACAGGACACCGGTGAATATGCCGAGGCCAACTACTTCAACTACTCTGCCTTTGCCCAGGATGATTGGCATATTCTGCGTAACCTGACCCTCAATCTGGGTGTCCGCTACGATTGGCAGCAGGCGCCTACCGACACTCAGAATCGGGAGACCAACTTCATTCCCGGCGTGCAATCCCACGCATTCACCACCGTGAATATCTCCGGCAAGACCGGCAACCAACTGGCTCCAATCGGATTGCAGTTCCCTGGAGACCCTGGCGTGCCAAAAGGCGGAGCGTTCACTCCGAACAATCACGCCTCGCCCCGCGTAGGCTTCTCATATGATCCATTCGGCAACGGCAAGACGGTTATTCACGGCGCAGGCGGCATATTCTTCGGCGGCATCTCTGGAAATCTGTGGGAATTGCCCTCCAACTTCGCGCCTTATGCTGTTCGTCCCACCTTTAGCAAAGTCACATCGGTTACTCACCCCTACGCGAACGATCCAACGGAGTTTCCGGGCGGAATCAACCCTTTCCCGTCACTCACGTTCGTGCCCGGATCTGGAACCGCCAGCTTCCTTGCGCTGAACCAGATCTCCTCCATCGACTCGCACTTCAAGTGGCCCTTCACCTATCAGATCAACTTCGGCATCCAGCAGCAGATCACCTCTAAACTTGCCGTTAGTGCGAACTATGTCGGCTCTCTGAATCGCAGACAGCCGCACTACGAGGACCTCAATCCGGCACAGTTCAACATCACCGCTGCCGGCGTCTCGGGCGCAAGCTGTACTGACACGACTCAGGCTTGCGGTTATGCGAATACCAGCGGCACGGTCAACAATCGCCGCAAGCTGAACTCGATGTACGGCCTCTCGGCCGCATCGCCGGTTTATTCCAATGTCTACAACATTCAATCCAACCAGGGATCCAACTACAACGGCTTGCAAGTCACTGTGGAACAGCGCATGATTCATCGCGTCAGCGCGAAAGGAAGCTACACGTGGAGCCATACGCTCGCCAGCAGTAACCTCGATGGAACTTCGCTCAACAACATCTTTCTCGATTACAACTACCCAAATCTCGAGAAAAAGCAGCGCTCAGATCAGGACAGGCGTCACATGGTCTCCGCTTCGGTGGTGTGGAAGCCCGACTACTTCAGCGCCTATAATCGGATCGTCAGGACCGCGTTGAATGGCTGGTCGGTGAGTATGGCCATCTTCCTGAACAGCGGCCAGCCCTTCACCGTTACAGACGGCGTGGATAATTACAACAACGGCCAGGGGAACAATCGTCCCAGCATCGTCCCCGGCAAGACTCCAACCACCCTCAGGGGACACCGTTCTGCCGAGATGGCGCAGTGGTTCGATACGACAGCATATTGCATCGCCGGAACAACGACCGCGGGTGTAACATGCCCCGGAGCCGGCCCCCTCAACCTTCTCGGACTCGAACGTCCCATGTCGCTCTCCGTTCCGGGCTACCGGGATTACGACGCCTCGATGGTTCGCGCTATCCAACTCCATAACCGGCTCAAGTTCGAGTTCCGCGGTGATGCTTCCAACGTCTTCAACTTGTCTAACCTCGGCGGTCCAACGGCCGCGATGAACAGCACGAACTTCGGCAAAATCACCGGCAGCGGCGGCAGCAACCGCATTCTCCAGGTGAGCGGCCGGATACTCTTCTAATGTTTGTAACCGTACTCCAAGCGGGCGGCGCCAATGCGTCGCCCGTGTGGAGGCATCAAACGTCTTCAATCTAGTCAGTCTCGGAGCGCCGAATACGAATCTCTGTTCGGTCACGGCAGACACTATTACCGGCGCCAGCGCCATGCGAAAGATTCAGCTTGGCTTGCGCCTGACGTCTAAGTGTTGTAGCAGTAGTCTCCATAGCGCCTGCTCTTGCGAGCAGGCGTTCTTTTTGCCTATTTCGCAACATACGCTGGGTCGTCGGATGACGGGCAAACTGGAAGTTGGACGCCCCTAGAAACGTGAATTGGGTTTCCATGAGAAGGCCGGTCGGTGTCAAGAGTAGTTGTAGATTGCACAAGCTCAGTTCAACGCCACCAATTGGAACGGATCTCTTGCTCCTTGACGACTTCGGTCGGGATTCCGGGCGTAGGAGTCCAGAGCTTGAGGTCCTTGACAGCGATAACACTCTCGATTGGCTGTCGCCACTCGTGGCGTGCGAGGTCGAAGAGACCCCAGTGAATTGGCATGAGCAAGCCGTGATCGCCGAGAGCGCGGAAGCTGCGAATGGCGCCTTCAGGGCCCATATGGACATCGGCCCAGAGAGGATCTGAGGCGCCGATCTCAAGCATCGCGAGGTCGAAGGGACCATAAGTCTCGCCTATATCGCGGAAACCATACCATTCCCCAGAGTCGGCGCCGTAGAAGATGCGGTGCTTCGGGCCGACAAGAGCGAAAGATGCCCATAGCGTCTCGAAGCGATTGAACAGGCTGCGGCCAGAGAAGTGGCGGGCTGGTAACGCTGTGATCGTCAACGGCCCGACCTCGACGTGTTCAGTCCAGTTGAGTTCAGTGCAGTGGCTTGAATTTATGCCGAGGCTCGACAGGATGCTGCCCACGCCGAGAGTGGTGATCCAGCGCGTCTGCCGGAAGCTTTCCATATGTGCAAGGCGTTGAATCGTACCCGCGCCGAGATGATCGTAGTGATCGTGTGAAATGAGGACGATGTCAACAGGAGGCAGGTTTTCGAGTGAAAGAGTCGGCGGGAAGAAGCGCTTTGGACCAGCCCACTGTGTGGGCGCCGCGCGTTCATCCCAAACGGGATCGATGAGGACGCTTACACCGTCGATTTCGACCAGCGAGGAGGAATGACCGAACCATGTTACGCGCAGGCCAGAGTCCGGACTCTTCTTATAGACTCGATGGTCTGTGCGGAACGGCCCCAGTTGATGCTTCGGCGAGCGCGCGGCTCTCCCGAAAATGAAGTGCGGGGCCACCTTGAAGACAATGGAAAGTCCACCGACCTTCGTCGGCACCTGGTTCACGTAGCGACTACCCACCTGCTTGGCTACAGTCAGTGGCATATCCATTGGATGGTGGCATTTGGCTCTACGATTCCAGGATGTTGTTTCATAATCGAATACTTGTCGTATTCACGCTTTTGCTCGATGGCTAAACGACTACCGGCCGCACTGGACTGATCGGAACAGGTTCGGTCAAGACGGGCGCGGTCGGTAGGCGATTCATATGAAGTTCGTCCGGATCAATTTGAAGAGGATAGGCGGCCCACAAGCGTAAGGTCGATATCAACTTCCTTGGCAACCTTGAGGATAAAAATGCTCGGGTCTTTCAAACCCCACTTCACATAGGGAATCGTGAAGTGCGTTCTGGCTGTAAGAGTTGTTCCTTCGATGTGAATTTGCATAGGTACCGTAAGGTCATGCGGCGTGCCGTGCAGGGTAAAGACGCCGGTAACTTGAAGGGTGGAATCGCTCGTTGCTGCTATGGTTCCCTGATAGCTTTTGGGCACGAAAGAGATCTCTGCAAAGTGCGCCACATCCAGTACGTCCATGTTCATCTTCTTGTCCCGGCCCTGGTCACTGCTATTGCCGCTGCCGGCCGCGACC
>OCZT010001080.1_pt1 | contig 28003 bp, 23 predicted proteins | sample 1539031 | NCBI WGS metagenome assembly OCZT01 (sample SAMEA3539308, study PRJEB22396) | soil metagenome | biome: tundra; feature: field; material: soil | place: USA | collected 2010-05 | depth 0.15 m | reverse complement strand
GCTCGGCTGTGCGCTCGCCCACCAGCAGGTTGTACTTGCGCTTGAGGTAGTTGGTAATGGCCTCGTCCATCTGGTTGCCGGCCATGCGTACCGAGCGCGAGTAGACAATGCCGGAAAGCGAGATAACCGCGATGTCCGTAGTTCCGCCACCGATATCCACCACCATGTTGCCCGAGGGTTCTGTAATAGGCAGGCCTGCGCCGATCGCCGCCACCATGGCCTGTTCCACGAGATAAACCTCGCTGGCCTTGGCGCGATAGGCCGAATCTTCGACCGCGCGCTTTTCAACTTGAGTGATTTCAGAAGGCACGCCGATCACGATCCGCGGATGCACCAGCATCTTGCGGTTGTGCGCCTTCTGGATAAAGTAATTCAGCATCTTCTCAGTGACTTTGAAGTCCGCGATGACGCCGTCTTTCATGGGCTTGATGGCCACGATGTTGCCGGGCGTGCGGCCCAGCATCTCCTTGGCCTCTTTGCCTACGGCTTCCACCTCGCCGGTATTCTTGTTGATGGCCACAATCGAGGGCTCGTTCACCACAATGCCCTTGCCCGCCGCGAAGACCAGTGTGTTGGCGGTGCCGAGATCGATAGCCAGGTCGCTGGAAAACATGCTGAAGAGCGAGCGCAGGCCGTGCGACCGCGAGGAGCGCGTTGGATAGCCATTCATTGACATTGAAACTTGATTCTACCTCAAGGCTCATTGTACGGCCAGAGGGCCTTTGCCGCGTTGGAACCCCTGAAACGGCATAAGAATCAACAATAGAAAGTGGTGTGACCCAGATCGAACCGGTGCGGTAAACTCAGATGTTTGCCGGGGACCCCTGATCTCTGATCTCTGTCCACTGACCACTATCCACTGACCACTGAGGCTCGTATGACCCACCCCACGCACCACAATCTCATCGGCGGCCAATGGCTGCCCGCCGCCGAAGGCAAAACCATCCTCAACCTCAACCCCGCCGACCACTCCGACGTGGTAGGCGCCTTTCCCTCTTCGCATGCCTCCGACGTGAACCAGGCCGTAGCCGCCGCTAAAAAGGCCTTTGCCACCTGGCGGCTGGTTCCAGCGCCCAAGCGGGCCGAGATCCTGGTCCGCGCCGGCCTGCTGCTCCAGCAGCGTAAAGAACAGTACGCCAAGGACATGACCCGCGAGATGGGCAAGGTTCTGGCCGAAACCCGTGGCGACGTGCAGGAAGCCATCGACGAGGCCTTTTATGTAGCCGGCGAGGGCCGCCGGCTCTTCGGCCAGACCACCCCCAGCGAGCTGCAGAACAAGTTCTGCATGTCCGTCCGCATGCCCGTGGGCGTAGTGGGCCTCATCACTCCCTGGAACTTCCCCATGGCCATTCCCAGCTGGAAGCTCTTCCCAGCGCTTGTCTCCGGCAACACCTGCGTCATCAAGCCGGCCACGGACACGCCGCTCTCCACTTACAATTTGGTTCAGGCGCTCGTCGATGCCGGCTTGCCGCCCGGAGTGGTCAATATCGTCTCCGGCAGCGGCTCCAACGTAGGTGGGGCGCTCATCGAGCATCCCGACGTCCGCGCCATTAGCTTCACCGGCTCCAGCGCCGTCGGCTCCCAGGTGGCCCAAAAGGCCGCGGCCGGCTTCAAGCCGGTTTCTCTGGAAATGGGCGGCAAAAACGCGCAGATCGTGATGGACGATGCCAACCTTGAACTCGCCCTCGACGGCGCGCTTTGGGGCGCATTCGGGACCACCGGCCAGCGATGCACCGCCACCAGTCGCATCCTGCTGCAGAAGGGAATTGCCGCCAAGTTCACGGCTGAGTTTGTGTCCAGGGCGAAAAGGCTAAAAGTCGGCAACGGCCTCGACGAGTCGGTCGAAGTTGGGCCCCAGGTGAACATCAGCCAGATTGAGACTTCAGAGAAGTATGTGGCGATTGCTTTGGCCGAGGGCGCAAAGCTCCTCGCCGGCGGCCACCGGCTGACCGAGGGGCCGTTCGCCCACGGCACCTTCTTTGAACCCACCGTCCTTGGCGGCGTCAAGCCCGCCATGCGCATCGCCCGTGAAGAAGTCTTCGGCCCGGTCGTCAGCCTCATCGAGTTCGATACATTCGAGCAGGCAGTCGAGATCGCCAACTCCATCGACTACGGCCTCTCGACCTCGCTCTATACGAAGGACGTAAACCGCGCCTTCACCGCCATGCGCGACCTCGAGTCAGGCATAACGTACATCAACGCCCCCACCATCGGCGCCGAGGTGCACCTGCCCTTCGGCGGCGTAAAACACACCGGCAACGGCCACCGCGAAGGCAACGGAGCCATCGACTTCTTCACCACGTGGAAAGCGGTGTACGTCGATTACTCCGACAAGCTGCAACGGGCGCAGATCGATAACGCGGAGTGAATACTCTGGCTGAACGGGAAGGGTCGAGCTAGAATTGACTCAAGCATTCAGTACAGCGCGAGCCTTGTCCTGTACGCCTATCTGCGTTCGGGGCGGCGACCGCTGCTATGTCGCCGTTAGTTAATCATCCGGTGCCCCGTTGCCAATCAAGGGTGGCGCGGGAGCGGGTCTGGTTGAAACTGAATTGCCCTTTGAAGAATCGAGCCAACGAAATTCTATGAAGATCAATTGGCGAAGATTTGATTACGTAAGGTGGGCCATCGGTGGGATAGGGATTGCCACAGCCCTCTGGGTTTATCACGTTTCGCAGTTGAAGCCGGACCCTAGCTATTCCATTGACCCCAACAGGGCGGTACTAGTCAGCACTGAAACAGCGACTGTTCCCGACCTGACGATCCAATTCAAGGGGTCTACCATCTCGAAGAGCGACGTGACTGCGGCCACTGTGTACTTTTGGAATGGTGGAAGTGCGCCAATGCACCAAAGGGAGGTGTTGACGCCATTCAAGATCGTTTTGCCAACTGGTTCGGTCGTTTTGGATGCATCTATAGTCCGAACGACTCGAAATATATGCGGATTCCAAATTCATCGCACCAACGCGCCAAACGAATATGGCGTTGACTTTAATATCTTGGAGCCAGGGGATGGCGTCGCGTTTCAAGTAATCTACACCGGAGACAGGTCGTCCGAAATAGGCATTGATGGGCTTGTTGAGGGTCAAACTCGTATCCATCGCGTCGACACATTCGGAGCCCGTCGCGATCAAGCCAGTTCCGATCATCTTGCACATCTGTTTCTTGATTGGCATTTCGCGCTCGGCCTTCTGATCTATATTGCGGGCTTCGCCGGGGCCAGCTTCTTCGTTAACCCCCTCTCGCGCCACCTTCGACGTATCCGACCCAATTCGAGCCGAGAATTGGAGGAGGAGCAACCGGGACTTCCCACTAAAGAACGTGCGCGTCGCACTCTCTCCTACTTGGCCCTGCCAGTCTTAGGTTTGCTTCTTATGGTCGCGGGAATTTTCATTGTGTTTGGCACCATGTCGGGCAGGTTTTCCTCAGTGCCCAATGCAATTCTCGGCAGCAGGTAGCTGAAGTTGACATAGGGTGCCCCATCGTTGCGCTTTTTTCCAGCGCAAGAGTGGGAGACCACGAACCTCAACCAGCCTTTCCATCTCCCCCACAAAATAGACAGATGGCCCAGAGCCGCCGGTGGTTTTGCACCCCATTCCGCGCTACAATCTCCCCATGAAACGCAGCGCCGCTAAAATCCTCGAAGATGCCCGCCAATTGCCTCCCGGTGATTTGGACTGGCTCATCCAAAACCTTCTCAATGAAGGAGATGGAACGTCGGAAGAAGAGGCTTTTGCTGCCCAGCAGAAGGAGTTTGGCGAACCAGAGCCTGGATATGAGGAATGGTTCCGTGCCGGCGTGGAAGAAGCGCTTACGGATACTTCGCCCGACACTCCGCACGAGGTGGTCATTAAGGAAATGGCCGATTTATTCCGCAGAGCGCGAGAGGAAAAGAGACTGAAAGAAAGCGCATGAGAGTGACCTGGAGTCGCTAGGCAAAACGCGATCTTCGCGAATTGATCACATACATCATCGAAGACAGTATTCAGGGAGCGGAATTGGTGGCAGCGCGGATACTGAGATCCGCCGAACTGCTAACCAGGATGCCTCGCAGCGGCCGCGCCGGCCGCGTTCCAGGAACTCGCGAGCGGGTCGTCCGTAAGACACCCTACATTCTCGCCTACAAAATCGTTTCAGGACGGGTCCGCATTCTTCGCGTTTATCATTCTTCACGGCGGTGGCCTTCGACGTTTGATTGACCACGGCAATTCCTGCTTATTCCACTCATTCAAATGCAGCCCCGGCCCCGCTGTGCCATACTTTCCAGCGAGGGCTGCAATAAGCCGCCAATCTCGCTGTTGTAGTTTGATTTAAGTCGAAGGAGAGTTATCGAAATGAGTTATGTACCCGATGCGAAAAGATACGACGGAGCGCATTTCCGGCGCTGCGGCAAGTCTGGGATTGTGCTGCCGCCGGTCTCCGTTGGCCTGTGGCAGAACTTTGGCGGTACCGACGTCTTCGAGACCGGCCGGGCAGTGATTCGGCGCGCGTTTGACCGCGGCGTAACCCACTTCGACCTCGCCAACAACTACGGCCCGCCCTACGGTTCCGCCGAAGAAAACTTCGGCCAGATTCTCAGCAAGGATTTCAGCGGCCTCCGCAACGAGTTAATCATCTCCACCAAGGCCGGCTGGGACATGTGGCCCGGCCCCTACGGCATCGGTGCCTCGCGCAAATATCTGCTGGCCTCGCTCGACGAGAGCCTGAAACGCATGGGCCTCGAGTACGTTGACATCTTTTACGCGCACCGCCCGTGGACGGACACGCCTCTGGAAGAGACGATGGGCGCGCTGGCGACGGCCGTGCACCAGGGCAAGGCACTCTACGTCGGCATCTCGTCCTACAGCCCAGAACGCACCCGCGAGGCCGCGGCAATCCTCAAGTCACTCGGCGTCCCGTTGTTGATTCATCAGCCCAGCTACTCCATGCTGAACCGCTGGGTCGAGAAGGGGCTGCTTGCCGCGCTCGATGAACTCGGTGTCGGCTGCATCGCTTTCTCGCCGCTGGCACAGGGCATGCTGACCAACAAATACCTCAATGGAATTCCGGCGAACTCGCGCGTCATGGCGGAAGGTTCGCTGCCGAAAGATTTTCTCAGCGAGGACAACCTGAAGCGCATACGGGCGCTAAATGAAATCGCTGCCGGGCGCGGACAATCGCTGGCGCAGATGGCCATTGCCTGGGTATTGCGCGACCGCCGAGTTACCACCGCCCTGGTTGGCGCGCGCAACGTGGAGCAGCTTGACAACTCGCTCGATGCCGTCAAGAAGCTCGACTTCACCGAAGCCGAGCTCAAAGAGATCGACAAGCACGCGCAGGATTCGTCCATCGATCTGTGGAAGAATGCCCGCGAGAAGATGGCGTAGAGCCGGATTGTTGCAACCGAAAGACCATGAAGGCGCGGCTGCCGGTTCCGTGAGCCGCGCCTTTTTCGTGTCGATCGCTAGACCCTTGCGCCCTCCATCACATCCCGTAAAGCGAAGCTGGTTTCCAGGCGCACCACGCCCGGCAGGCGCGACAACTCGTTTTGGTGCAGGTGGCCGTAGTCATCGATATCCGCCACCCGCGCCACCAGCATGTAGTCGTATTGGCCAGCCATCAGGTGGCAGTTCACAATTCCCTTGCAGTGGCGAACGGCGGTTTCAAATGCACTCAATACGGTGGCCGACTGGCGCTCCAGGGTGACCCGGATATAGATCGTCATGCGCTTGCCCAGGTGGCGGTCGTCGATCTGGGCGCGATAGCCGCGGATGGCCCCGGAGGCCTCCAGCGCCTGGATTCGGCGCGAGGCCGCAGACGCCGAAAGACCCACCGCGTCGCCCACTTCATAGTTGGTGGCCCGGCCGTGGTGGGCCAGGTGGCGAAGGATAGCTTCGTCCATCTCGTCGAGGCCGGAGTCTATCGCGGGTTCTGCCGGTTTCTCGATCCATTCATCGCCGTATTTGTGCTCTACTTGGCTTTCTGGATCACGTTTTGTTCCCATATCGTAGTTTTATCACGAAATTTGCACACATTGCCAGCCCTTTGCGCCGTAGGATGCATGAGGTTGAAAAAAGCAAAGTTGGCCCGGCGCCGGATTCGCCTTCCTCCAAGGGTAAGATGCGGCGCTGGGCATTTTTTCTTCCGGCCGGTTGCGGCCGCCATCCAATCCCATACAGGAGACAGCGATGATTATCGGCGTTCCCAGGGAGATCAAGGACAACGAAGCGCGGGTGGGTATTACCCCGGCGGGAGTAAAGGCTCTTACCGAAGCTGGCCACACCCTATTGGTTGAGACGCAGGCGGGAGCCCAATCCGGCTTTCCGGATGCGGAGTACCAGAACGCCGGTGCCGAGATTGTTGGTGAAGCCGGCTACGTCTGGGGCAAGTCGGAGATGGTGGTCAAGGTCAAGGAGCCCATCGAGAAGGAGTATGTCTTCTTCCGCGATGAGCTGCTGCTGTTTACTTATCTGCACCTGGCGCCCCTGCCGGGATTGACTGACAAGCTGCTCGCTTCCAAGGTCATCGGCATTGCGTATGAAACGGTGCGCGACCGCCAGGGCACCCTGCCGCTGCTGACGCCGATGAGCGAAGTGGCCGGCAGAATGAGCGTCCAGGTGGGCGCTGCGTATCTTGAGAAGGAACATGGTGGCCGCGGGATTTTGTTGGGTGGCGTACCAGGCGTGCCTCCGGCCCATGTCACCATCATTGGCGGCGGTGTGGTGGGAACCAACGCGGCCAAGATCGCGCTGGGCTTCGGGGCCAAAGTGACAATCATCGACATGAACCTGAACCGGCTGCGCGAGCTCGACGACATCTTCAATGGACGGCTCTACACGCTGGCCTCCAACAGCTACAACATCGGTTGCGCCACCAAGGAAGCTGACCTGGTCATCGGAGGCGTGCTGATTCCTGGCGCGACTGCGCCAAAGCTCGTGACCCGCGCCATGGTGTCGCAGATGAAGAAGGGCGCGGTGATTGTGGATGTAGCCATCGACCAGGGCGGATGCGTGGAGACGGCGCGGCCAACCTCTCACTCCAATCCCAGCTACGTGGTGGATGGCGTGGTGCACTACTGCGTCACCAACATGCCGGGCGCGGTGCCGAACACCTCGACGCTGGCCTTGACCAACTCGACTTTCCCGTACCTGCTGCGCATTGCCAACCTGGGCGCGCGCGAGGCGCTGCGGCAGGACCCAGGCCTGGCGGAAGGGCTGAATACCTGGCGCGGCACGCTTACCTATCGTGGCGTGGCCGACAGCCAGCACCGGCCGTGGACGGCGGCATCCACCGTGATCGCGTAAGAAGCAGAGATCCAAGATCGATTCCCTTCGCCGGCAGTGACCGATGTTGTCTCCCATCCCTTCGCTGGAAAGAAGTCGAAACGATGGGGCAGGGTGCATCGGTGCCTCACCGCTGATCGCCTAAACCAAAAAGCAGAATCTCCTTCACAATCGCTTCGAAGCAAGACCTCACCGAGTCCCGGCGAGGCTTCTGAAATATTCCTGGACTTAGGATTTCGCCAGCTATGATTGCGGAATGGAAGCCATCAGAAAGGAGCAAGCCCGATGACGACAAGAATATTGATGTTCGCACGAGCCGCCCTGTTTGCGGCATGGAGCGGAGCGCTCGCTCAGTCCCCCGCACTCCAAGCGTCGGCGCCCGCCCCGCCTGCGGCTGAGAAGATCCCGGTAACGGACGTTTATCACGGAGTCAGTGTGGTTGATAATTACCGCTGGCTGGAGAATGGTGACGATCCCAAAGTCAAGGCCTGGGTGATGGCGCAGAACGCGTACTCACAAGCCTATCTGAGCAACTTGCCGCAGCGCGAAGCCATTGTCAGCTTTCTGAAGAAAGCCCGCCAGCAGGCCCATGTCCAGTATCGCGAGTTCGAATATGCTGGTGGCCTGCTTTTCGCCATGAAAGTCGATCCCGAGAAGTCGGGAGCCGCGCTCGTTGTTTTCCGCTCCCCGGAAGACAAAGCCAGCGAGCGCACCGTGGTTGATCTGAACACATTGGTTGCGGGCCAGGTCTTCCAGTCCAGTTGGTACAAGCCTTCGCCCGACGGGTCAATGGTGGGGATGGCTCTGGGCACCGGAGGTAGCGAGGATGCAGCGCTTTACGTCTTCAATGTCGCCACTGGCAAGCAGATTGGCGATCCGGTTCCGCGTGTGAACTTTGCTACTGCCGGCGGCGATATGGCCTGGACCGGCGACAATCGCGGATTCTATTACACGCGCTTTCCCCAGGGAAATGAGCGTCCCCCGGAGGATGCGAATTTCTACCAGCAAGTCTACTACCACGTGATCGGTACCAGCGCCGCCGAAGACCGGTATGTCCTGGGCAAGGAGTTTCCGCGCATTGGAGAAACGGCTCTTGAGACCGCCCACGACAGCAAGCACATCCTGGTCACTGTGGAGGACGGCGACGGCGGAAAGTATGAGCATTTTCTGCTTGCGCCCGGCGGCTCTGCCACCCAGATCACCCATTTCGAAGACAAGGTTGTCGATATCCAGTTCGGCGCCGACGATAGTTTATGGCTCCTGAGCCATGCCAAAAGCAACAATGGCGAGATTGATCACCTTGCAGCCGGCAATTTGAAACTGGCAGACTCGGTTCGTGTGGTAGCGCCCATGCGGGGCAGCATCGAAGGTATCGGCTCTGTCGGGGAGATGTGCCGCTTCTGGGCGGCCGGCCACGAATTGTACGTGACCGTGATCGACGGCGGCCCCGAAGAGATTTTGAAGTTTGATCTGCACGGCAAAAGTGAAGGCAAGGTGCCGGCGCCCGCGGTAGCATCCGTCACCAACCTGGTCCCGCTCAGTGGGGATTCGTTTCTCTACGGTGCGCAGACCTATACCCAGCCCTGGCAGCGGTTTCGTTACAATGGCACGGGTGAGTCTCTGGCACTGCCATTCAAGACGGAGAACGGCGTCCATCTGGACGATGCAGAGATGCGCCGCGAGTTTGCGACTTCCAAGGATGGAACAAGAATTCCGATGACCATTCTGCTACGCAAGGGGACCAAGCTCGACGGCTCCAATCCCACGCTGCTCTATGGTTACGGCGGCTACTCGATAAGCCTGACACCCTTTTTCGCGGGTGCCTTTGGCCGCCTGTGGCTCGATTCGGGTGGCATCTTCGTGGTAGCGAACCTTCGCGGCGGCGGGGAGTACGGCGAGAGCTGGCACAGGAGCGGCAACCTCGAGAACAAGCAGAACGTCTTTGACGATTTCGCGGCATGCGAGCAATATCTCATCGCCCAAAAATATACATCGCCAGAGCATCTCGCCACCCAAGGCGAGAGCAATGGCGGCCTGCTGATGGGCGCGGCGCTGACGCAACACCCGGAACTGGCCAGGGTGGTACTGTCTGGAGTGGGAATCTACGACATGTTGCGGGTAGAGCTTGACCCCAACGGAAGCTTTAATGTCACCGAGTTCGGGACCGTCAAAGATCCCACACTGTTCAAAGCCATGTACGCCTATTCGCCCTACCACCACACACAAGCAGGCGTGAAGTATCCTGCGGTGCTTCTTGTCACCGGCGACAACGACCATCGCGTGAATCCCGCCCACTCGCGCAAGATGACCGCGGCGCTGCAGGTTGCCTCCGCATCGGGGCTGCCCATCATGCTGCGCACCAACGCCAATGCCGGACACGGCATCAGCACCAACATAGACGAGGCCCTTGAAGAGCAAGCCGACATATTCAGCTTCCTGTTCGCGCAACTTGGAGTCCAGATGCCGCCCAGCCCTTAAAGGTGAAGGCTCTCTGGTGTAGATTGAGCATTCCGGAATGCATAGACTATTCTTTCCACGGAGGAAACTATGGAACGCCGCCAATTTCTAGCTGCTTCTCTTGCCGTCTCAGCCACAGCCGCCACCCAGGTCGCCTCGGCGCAAGCACCGTCTGCACGCCCGCGCGAGTTCTACCTGATGCGCCGCTATAACCTGCAACAGGGGCCGCAGACCAAACTCACAGAGAGCTTTTTGGCTGACGCACTCATCCCGGCCGTGGGTCGCATGGGTATGGGACCGGTAGGCGTGTTCCGGTTGGACTTTGGCAACGAGACGCCGGCGTTCTACGTGCTCATTCCCGGCCCTTCGGTTGAAGCCCTTGCGGAACTCAATTTCCGCCTCTCTGGTGATGCTGCCTTTATGAAAGCCGGCGATGCCTTCTGGAATGCGACGTCAGCGGCTCCCGCGTTTCAGCGGGCCGAAAATACGCTGCTTGCAGCCTTTGAGGGTTGGCCCAAAGTTACGCCGCCTGACACCAAGGCCAAACGGATTTTTCAGATGCGCACTTACGAGAGTGCCAGCCCCGGGGGCCACGCTCGCAAGGTGGAGATGTTCCACTCCGGCGAGTTCGAGATATTCCTCAAGGCCGGCTTCCACCCGGTGTTCTTCGGCGATACCCTGGTAGGTTCGCGCATGCCCAACCTGACCTACATGCTGAGTTTCACCGACAAGGCGGAGATGGACGCCAAGTGGGACATCTTCCGCGACGATCCGGCTTGGAAGAAGCTTTCCACCAGTCCGCGCTTCGCTTCCGACCAACTGGTGACCAACATTACCAACCTCATTTTGAGCCCGTTGTCCTGTTCACAGATTTGAGGGATTGGGGGAAGTCGGAATTTGTGGGCAGGCTCTGCCAGATAAGCATCAGGCTCTTCTGTTTGCGCGCCGCTGCACCTTTCCCGCTCATGACCCCTGACCCCTGACCCCTGTCAACTGGCGTTCTATAATCGGCCCATGCCGTTCCTCGGCGATTCCCGGCGCCGGTCCGTTGCCCTGCTTGGGGGCCTCGTGTTGTTGTTCCTTGTCTTGCTGGGCGGGCTTCAAGCTTTCAACACTTCCAACGTGAGCTTTCTCAATCCTGAGACGGCCGGCGAAACGCTGGCCTTTGCCGCACTGACAGTCCTGGTGTTTCTGCTGCTGCTGACCTTGATCTTGCTGCTCTTCAGAAACATCATGAAGCTCTATGCCGGGCAAAGCAGCACCGCGCTGGGTGCGCGCCTTCGCACGCGCATGGTGCTGGGCGCAGCTCTTATCGCGCTCACTCCCGCAGTTTTCATGTTTCTGTTCAGCCTGGTGTTGATGAACCGCTCTATCGACCGCTGGTTCTCGCCCAACACTTCGGAACTGCACGAAGACTCGACGCGCGTGGTTCTGGAACTGGCGCAATATGTCACCAGCAACGCCCGCGGAGAAGCGGAGTCGATTGCCGCCACCGGCGCCGCAGATCACGACATGCCGGCTCTCCAGGATGTGATGAGTTCGCACCGTATTACGCTGGATGGCGGCTTTGCGGTGGTCTTCGGCAAAGACCGACGGGTGCTGGCCAATTTTCAAGCTCCGCCTGAGTCCAGCCCGGCAAGCATGGTTCCATGGCTGGACGAAAACAATGCGGGAGCCACCATCGGCTTGCACGGACCGCTGAGCGCGAACCTGATTTCAGCGGCGCAGCGCAGCGACGCGCCGATTATCAAGGTGGCGGGCCAGGAGTATGCGCTGGGAATGGCGATCACCCAATCCGGCAAAGTGGTGGTAACGGGTCTGCCCATGCCTCAGGGGCTTAATCAGACCACCGCGCGCATCCGTTCCGGCGAGGACGAGTATTGGGGCCTCTTCCGCAAACGCCACCAGATCCGAACCACGTTTTTTCTGATGCTGATGCTGATCACGGTGTTTGTGATCTTCTCCAGCGTGTGGATGGCGCTGTTTCTCTCCAAGCAGATTACCCGGCCCGTGGAGGCCCTGGCCGATGCCATGGATGAAATCGCTGCCGGCAAGTACGATCACCGCGTTGCCCAGATCAGCACGGGGGAGATGGGCGACCTGGTGCGCGCTTTCAACCACATGGCTGCCGACCTCGACACCAGCCGGCAGTTGGCGGAAAGCTCGTCGGCGCAGCTGACTGAGGCCAACCTGGCCATTGAAGAACGCCGTCGCGAGTTGGAAACGATTGTCGAGACCATTCCCAGCGGTGTGGTCACCCTGGACGCAGCGGGCGCAGTCTTGCAGTCGAACCGCGCATTTTCCGCGCTGATCGGGCGGCGCGAAGAAAACGGCCTGTACGGCGAAAAGATTGAAGACCTTTTCCCGCCCGACTGCGCCGACGATCTGGCAGGCGTTATGCGCCGCGGCCTCCGGATGGGCGCGGCCTCTACCGAGGTTGAATTTCATTCGAGGGGCCGCATCATTCACCTGGCCATTACCAGCGCGCGGCTTGACCTTGCAGACGGCCAGCACGGCACCGTGCTGGTGGTCGAAGACATGACGGAGTTGCTCCGCGCGCAGCGGCAGTTGGCGTGGAAAGAGGTTGCACAGCGCGTGGCGCACGAGATCAAGAATCCGCTCACGCCCATCGCCCTCTCCGCCGAGCGCATCAAAAGACATCTCGACCGCGGCCAGCCAGACTCGCCTTCGGTGATTCGCAAATGCAGCGAAGTGATTCTTGGCTGTGTGGGCACCCTCCGCACCCTGGTTGACCAGTTCTCGGCGCTGGCGCAGTTTCCTGCGTCTCAACCCAGGGCCTGCGATATAAATCGAGTAGCCGAAGAGGCGCTGGCGCTGTTCGTAGGCCGGCTTGACGGCATTACCGTCCAATGGGATCTGGAACCGGAATTACCCCTGGTAATGGCCGATCCAGACGGCATCCGGCGCGCGCTGGCCAACCTCGTTGACAATGCGGCCGAGGCCATGCAGGGCAGCCTGTTGCGCGTTCTTGGGATTCACAGTTCGTTGAGTGAAGATGGTGCGGCGGTTGAGGTCGCGGTCAGCGACACCGGCCATGGGCTGACGGATGAGATTCGTGAACGGCTCTTTTTGCCCTTCTACTCCACAAAGCAGCGGGGCACCGGACTGGGCCTCTCCATCGCCGCCAAAATCGTGCAGGAGCATGGCGGCAGTTTGCGCGCCGAATCCAACAGCCCCAAAGGGGCGCGTTTCCTGATGCGGCTGCCGCTGATGGAACCCAATGAATCGGAAACAGCGCCTGGGGCCAACGCCGTCGTGTCAGACGATTCCGCCACGCCGTTGAAAGAAGCGACAAGATGAATCACGTTCTGGTGGTTGACGACGAGGCGGAGATCCGCTCCTCACTTGAAGATATCCTGCGCGAAGAGGGCTACGGCGTAGCCAGTGCGGCCACCGCGGGCGAGGCCCTGGTTCTGCTGCGCGACGCTCCCTATGACGTGGTCCTGCTGGATATCTGGCTGCCCGACCGCGACGGGCTCGACGTATTGGGAGACATCCATCAACTCGCGGTTGAAACGCGGCCAGAGGTGGTGATTATCTCGGGCCACGGCACCATCGAGGCCGCGGTGAAGGCAACCAAGCTGGGGGCTTATGACTTTCTTGAAAAGCCGCTCTCGCTTGACCGCACGCTGATCGTGATCAAGAACGCCGTGGAGGCTCGGCGGCTGCGCACCGAGAATACCGAGTTCAAGCGCCAGTTCAGCGTGGGCTCGGTGCTCACCGGCGAGAGCGTGCCGGTAAAGGCGCTGCGTCAACAGATCAAGCTCATGGCGCCCACCAACGGGCGTGTGCTCATCTATGGCGAATCCGGAACGGGCAAGGAGTTGATTGCCCGCGCCATTCACGCCGAGAGCCTGCGGCGCGACCAGATATTCGTCGAACTGAACTGCGCGGCAATTCCCGAAGCGCATATCGAGTCAGAGCTCTTCGGCTACCGGCACAACGCGCGGCCCGGCGGCCCTCCCGAGCAGCGAGGCACGCTGGAGCGCGCCAATGGCGGAACGCTTTTTCTCGATGAAGTCGGCGACATGAGCCTTAAAACTCAATCCAAGGTGCTCTCCGCGCTCGACGACCAATTGTTTACGCCGGTCGGCGGTACGCAACCCCTGCGCGTGGACGTGCGGTTGATCGCCTCCACCAACAAGGATCTCGAAGAAGAAATCGCCAAGGGCAATTTCCGCGAGGATCTTTTTTATCGCCTCAATGTTGTCCCATTTTTCGTTCCGCCGCTGCGAGAGCGCAAGCAGGACATACCGCTGCTGGCGCGCGAATTCCTCAACGAGTTCGGCCGCCAGTATGGCCGCCCGCGCGTGGAGATTGGCGAAGAGGCGCTGGAGACGCTGTCAAAGTACCACTGGCCCGGCAACGTGCGCGAACTCAAGAATGTGATCGAGCGGGTGCTGATCCTGAATCCCCGCGTCCTGCGCATCGAGCGCAAGCACCTGCCGCCGCTGACGCACAAGGCGGGCACGCGCTCCACCGAGGAGTTCTCGACACTGCAACAGGCGCGCGACGCCTACGAGCGCGAGTACATCCTCAAAAAGATCGAGGAAGCCCGCAACAACGTGAGCCACGCCGCCGAACTGCTGGGTCTCGAGCGCAGCCACCTCTATCGCAAGATGAAGGCGCTGGGAATCGCCGCACGCGAATAACTTGTCGCCGCCCGGAACCGGCGAGGATCAGCAACGCCATGCCTGACACGCGCAACAAGCCGTACCTTCTCCATTTGGGCGGCTTCACGCGCGCGGATCGCCTCCGGTCAGTCGCGCTTATTCGCGATGCCATCAATGGCACGAACGGCTGGATCACAGACTTCCACGAGTTTTCGAATCTCTCTATCTGCATCGAGTTCGAGATACCCGAAGCATCCCTGCCTTCGTTGACGGCAAAGCTGATTTCCTCGGAGATCAGCTTCAATTCCAGAACGGAGCGGACCGTCCGAAGCCTTCAGATCGGAACGGCAGGCGAACCCGTCCAGTGCACTCTGCAAGTCCTGTTCATCCACGACGAGCCCGACCTTCGCCGCACTGTGCTCGCCGTTCCAGGCTAGGCCCTGTCCGAGAACGAACACAGGTTTGCGGAATTGGACGCAAGCAGCTTTGGTCCCGCTAGTGTGACAGTCGGCTATCTATTTTCGTTTGAATTACTTATTATTCCAGGCGCGGGTATGGGTTTTGGCCGCCCAATTGCTCCATCCAACCATGCAGGACCAGTGTGCGGAGGCAAGCAATGGCATATTTTGAGCGGATGCGCGATGTGATTTCCGGGCCGTTCAGCCCGGACGTAATCCGGCAGCGGACTTCGGCCGGTTGGCAGATGGTCTCCATCGAGTGGCGGCGGGAACTTCCCGAGTCGGAAGCCCCGTCCGAAGGCGCCTTCACCGAAGAAATCCCCTACGGCCTGCGTATCTCGGACGACTGCCAGCGCCTCGAGGTCGACGCCAAAGAGCACCAGGCTCTGATGCTGATGATGGAACTGCTGGTGCAGGACTTCTCCTACTCCAGCATCGTCAGCGACCTGAATGAGAAGGGCTTTCGCATGCGTGACGGCCGGCCGTGGAGCCGCGTAGCGGTCTTCAACATGATTCCGCGGCTCATCGAGGTAGGGCCGGGATTCTTCAATTCAGACGAATGGGAGAAGCGCCGTCAGCGGTTTGCGCGGGCCAAGTCGCCTGACGCCCAGTAAGGCGCGACGGCAGTCAAGTTGCGGGGCAGCCTTATTCGCTGCCCCTGATCTTGACGAGAAACTCCATAGTCCGTTTTCTCATTGCCGCGATGTGAGAGGCCCTGCGCGACTCCTCGAAAGCGTCACTCCGGGGCATCTCGATAGCTTCCTGCCATCTGGCGGCCAGCTGGGCCGCCTCTGTCCGCAGCTTTGCGTCAATCGCCGGATCGGCTGATTCCGCAATCGATCTGCATTCGATGCGGAGCTCAGACGGTCTCATTGACCAGAAATCGGTTGTGGAATCCACGTTTGCCATGCGGGATGCCTCCAGCCAGTCAGCCAGAGGCGCTCGGCGATTCGCGGAAGAGGGCACTCTGCTGGCTATGCCGCACCCATCATAGTCCAGGTTGAACCGCGATGTCGAGAAGTCGCCGGTCAGCTACTTGAAGATAGGTCCGATTGATCCCGGATTGTCGCCCAGTTGCGGGTCCACCCGGAAATCCCATACCGTCTGGTTGATGTCGGAAGCGGAGAGAATCTCAACCAGCGCATACTCGCCGATGAGCAGCGGCTTGCTTGGCGTGAGCTTGAGCCAGCGGTTGCCCGGCATCACCTCCACCTTGGCCGCCATTACGTCCTCGTCCTGGGTGACGGTGCCTGTAGGACTCATGTGGATGGCGCCCACCAAGCGCAATGCCTTGCGCTCGTCCGCGTGAACGATGGCAAAGCCCGATGCAGTGGAGTGCGCTCCGTGCTTCCCGTTGGCCACCTGCTTGTGGCCGCCGGTATCCACCGTCATGGCGTGCGAGAGCACCTTTTCCTTGTCGTCCCGGGCGTCGAGCGAGACATAGATTGCCGGATCGTTGACGTGCAGGTGGACCTTGGCGTGCGCGCCGTCCAGTTCGAGGCTGGCCTTGGTGCCGGCCAGCGGATTCAGCGTGCTCAACCCATGCTTGGTTTTGGCATTGATGGCCAGTTCGCCGGGAACCAGCTCCACCAGTTCCGGCTTGCCCTCAAAGGTGTCCAGCACAAAGACGCCGTCCTGGTCGGGCAATTCCAGGCCGTGGGCCACCTCGGGCATGCGGGCTCGCTGCTCGTCGCGTTCGGCGGCTGCCTCCTTATCCAGGTCCTCGGCCTCTTTCATGGCCGGCGAGGCCTCGTCAGCAGTCAGGTTGGCGTGATCCCGTTCCCACTTGCGCGTGGCATCCCAGTCCACCAGGTCCACCGGCAGCTCTTCCCAGTCGCCTGCGCGCTCCATCGATATGTAACGCACCCGGTCGCCCACGATCTCATATTTCCGGACCAACTGGTAATTGCCGTCTTTCAGGATGAGACGATGGTTGGTGGCCGTGCCGGGTTGGTCGGGCTTCAGGGGAAGAGGCTTCTCATGCGGGTTTTGCGGCGGTTTCTCAGGCTGTGCTTGTGCCGCAGGAGCGCCCGCCAGCACAAGCATGGCAACGCCCGCCAGCAGCAAGCTTCGCAAGTGAGCAGAATGGTCCATTCCCCAACAGTTTAGACGAGTTACGCAAACGATCGTTGGCCAAGGGAAATGCAAAAGATGGTGGAGAGACCGGAACCCCTCCCCACCCTCAGGCGTCTAACCTGTGTATCCTTGAGGTAGAGGGGATGTCTGTTTGACAGGATTCCGGGCACAATCCGGCTGGAGACGCCGCCAAAATCCACGAGCTTATGGCGCGGCGGCCCTGTTGTGTCTTCTTCTGTTGGCGCTGCTGACAGTGGTCCAGGTGGCGCACATGCATCCGCTGGGCAGCGATGCCGATCAATGCCCGCTCTGCGTCCTCATGCACTCGGCGTCGCCGGTCGCCTTTGCCGCTGCCGCCATCATCCTCGTCAGCTTTGGAGCCCACACCCCATTCAGTGAGGCACGCGCAGTTGCCCGGCGCCGGCCTTCAAGGCTCTACACGCGTCCTCCGCCCGCCTGCTTCTAGCATTCGTTTCCCGGTTTCATAGTTCGCTGCCCGTCGGTCCAATCCTCATTGCTCTCCCGCAATGGAGCAGATTTGGATTCCCCTTGCGGCAGCCCTCCACACCCGGAAGCGATGCTTCGCGATTCCTCAGACTCGCTAAAGTCCCCACGAAGTCTGGTTCCAGCAGCCATCAGCCATTGGAGACGTCAATATGCCGTTCAAACGCGGTGCAATCTTTCTCATGCTTCCCTTGTTCGCCCTGCTCCTCGCGGCATCTGACCCGCTGGGACAAAACGGCAACGCCGGCGCCGTCAGTGGCGCCGTCACAGATCCAAGCGGCGCAGTTATTCCCGGCGCCACGGTTCGCCTCACCAGTCCCATCAGCGGCCTTGACCGAACCACCACCAGCGACGCCACCGGCCAGTTCGAGTTTTCCAACGTCCCCGTCCATCCGTTCCGAATCTCCGTTTCCGCCAACGGCTTCGCCGATTTGCATCAGTCTGTCGAACTTCAGTCGGCAATCGGCATTACTCTCAAACTCGTCCTCCAGATCGCAACCGCCGCTTCCACCGTCACTGTCGAGGCCAGCGGAGACCTGCTTGAGACCGACTCTACCTTTCACACCGATGTGGATCGCGAATTGTTTACGAAGATTCCTCTGGAAAGCGAGTCCTCCGGTATCAGTTCCCTGGTCACGCTCTCTACCCCCGGCGTTGCAGCAGACTCAAACGGTCTCTTCCACGGCCTCGGCGATCACGCGCAGAACTCCTTTTCTGTAGATGGCCAGGCCATTACCGATCAGCAGAGCAAAGTCTTCTCCAACCAGATTCCGCTCGACTCGGTTCAGTCGCTCGAGGTCATCAGCGGCGCACCCCCGGCCGAATTCGGCGACAAAACCAGCGTGGTCATCAAGGTCACCACGCGCTCGGGTCTGGACACGCCAAAACCCACCGGCAACGTGAACACCTCCTATGGCTCCTTCGGCTCTGTCAACACCGGATTCAACCTGGCCATGGGCAACAAGAAGATGGGCAACTTCATCGCCGGAAATTTTCTCAATACCGGCCGCTTCCTCGATCCGCCCGAGTTCCAGGCCCTTCACGATCGCGGAAACGAAACCAATTTCTTCAACCGCGCCGACTACAGAATCAACTCCACTGACACTGTGCAGTTGAACCTGGAATACACTCGCTCGTGGTTTCAGACACCCGATACCTACGACAACCTGAACCCCGCCCAGTTCAACGGCGCACTGGCTTCGGGATCCCTGCCGGCGACAGACCAAAGGTCCAAGATAACCACTTTCAACATCGCCCCCACTTGGACACACGTGCTGAATCCTGAAACAGTGCTCAACTCCGGCGCCTTCGTGCGCAAGGACCAGTTCGATTACTATCCCAGCGGCAATCCGCTCAGCGATCTGGGCCCGGCCAACCTGCAGCGCGAGACCGTCGCGCAGACCCGCAGCCTCACCAACCTCGGCGTCCATTCTGACATTTCATGGAGCCGTGGCCGGCAAAACGTAAAGGGCGGAGCAATGTATGAGCAAACGCTGCTGCGAGAAAGCGATGGCCTGGGCGTCGTCGACCCTGCGCTGAATGCCCCCTGCCTCGACGCCAACAACAATCCCGTTCCCGGATTCACCGACCCTTCGCAGTGCGTTGCGGCAGGCTACCAGCCCAACGTTGCCGCCAACCCCAACGCAGCGGCGCCATTCAATTCTTTGCTCGGTTGCTACGACCTCACCCGGCCCACCCCCTCGCTAAACGACGGCTGCGTGCTGGCGGCCAGCGCCAACTACAACTTCCAGGGCCGCACAGATGTAAAAGAACTGGCGCTCTATATCCAGGACTCGATCACCGCGGGCAACTGGCTCTTCAACCTTGGCATTCGCGGCGACATCTACAATGGGCTTACTGTAACCAAACAGGCCGAGCCGCGCGTCGGGCTGAGTTATAAGATCAAGCGCACCAATACCGTTCTGCGCGCCTCTTACGCACGCACTCTGGAGACGCCTTTCAACGAGAACCTGGTTCTGTCCAGCCATGGCTGCGACTCGCCCGTGATCCAGGCGCTGGTGCCCTGTGTCACTGCCTCCCTGCCGCCCGGCTTCCGCAACGAGTTCCATGCTGGTTTCCAGCAGGCTGCGGGCCGCTACTTTGTCTTCGGCGGCGAATACATCTGGAAATACACCCACAACAGCTTCGACTTCAGCGTGCTGGGCAATACCCCCATCACCTTCCCCATCGACTGGGGCAGGTCCAAGATCCCCGGCTTTGTCGCCAACGCAAGCGTACCCAACTTCCACGGCTTCTCCGCCGAAATTGTCATGTCCAGCGTCGCGGCCCGCTTCTTCCCGCCGCAGGTTGGAGGCCTGGGAACCACCGTAGGACAAAACGGCCTGCCGTTCCGCATCGACCACGACGAAAAGTTCAACGAAACCACCCATGTGCAGTACCAATTCGCCAAGAACGGCCGGCTCAAGGGCCTTTGGGCCGGATGGAACTGGCGCTATGACTCGGGATTGGTTGCCGGCGCCATGCCCTTCGCCGTTGACACCTCCACCCCCGTCGACCTGAGCGGCCTGACATACGACCAGCAGGCGCAATCGGGCATTACATGCGGCGGCGTGGCCGCAACGCGCACTGCGGGCTTCCAATCCTGCGCGCCATCGCAATATTCTTCTTCGCTGATCTCGATTCCCGCCCCCGGAACCGAAAACGACGACCACAACCCCCCGAGGGTCGCCCCCCGCAGCCTCTTCGACGCCAGCATCGGCCAGGACAACATCTTCCACAAAGAGCGCTACAAAGTGAACCTGGACCTGACCGCCGTCAACCTGACCAACAAGTATTCGCTGTATAACTTCCTCTCCACCTTCAGCGGCACGCACTACGTAACCCCCCGAGCGCTGACGGCAAAGATTACGCTGAACTTCTAACTTAGGGAATGGGTAGGCCCACCGGGCCTGCCCCACTTTTCAATCTCGACCCTACCCAACGCATCATTTCTCGCTGTCCAACATCTTCATCTGGTCACTGCCATAGCGGGTTCCGGCCACGGCCTCGGCTGGAACCGCTGCTTCAATCACCGCAATCTCCTCGGAGCTGAGCCGCACTTCCAGCGCGCCCAGGGTTTCCGCCAGTTGCGCCCGGGTGCGCGCGCCGGTGATCGGCACAATGGAACCGCGCTTTGCCATTACCCAGGCCACGGCCAACTGCGCCGGCGTAATGCTCTTGCCGCTGGCAATCTCCTTGAGCCGGGCAACAAGCTTCTGGTTCCGCGCCAGGTTGTCCCCCGTAAAGCGCGGCAGGTGGGCGCGGTAGTCCGATGTCCCCGCCGGTTGCGAACTTGAAAGCAACCCCCGCGATAGTACGCCATATGCGGTTGTGCCGATGCCCAACTCGTCGAGCACGGGGAAAATCTTCGTCTCCGGCCCGCGGCTCACCAGTGCATACTCAATCTGCAGGTCAACAATGGGGTGCACGGCCGTGGCGCGGCGAATCGTCTCTGGCCCAACCTCAGACAGCCCGATGTGGCGCACGTAGCCGGCCTGCACCATCTCCGCGATTGCGCCCACCGTATCTTCAATGGGCACGTTCGGGTCGAGCCGCGCGGGACGGTAAATGTCGATGTAGTCGGTTGCCAGCCGCTTCAGGGAGTAGGAAAGCGCCGTCTTCACCGCAGCTGGCCGTGCATCGAACCCCAGCCACGCGCCGTCAGGCGCCCGCTGCGCCCCGAACTTCACGGAGAGCACCACCTTCTCGCGAAAGAATTTCAGCGCCAGCCCGAGCAGCATCTCGTTGTGGCCCATCCCGTAGAAATCGCCCGTATCCAGCAGGTTGATGCCCGCGTCGATGGCCGCGTGGATGGTGGCCACGCTCTCCGTTTCGTCGGCCTTGCCGTAAACGTCGCTCATGCCCATGCAGCCCAGGGCGATAGGGAAAACCAGCGGGCCATCCTTGCCCAGCCTGCGGAATTGCGCTGTAATCGTCTTCATGGCTTTTTTCCTTCCATAGCGATTCTCGACCATCGACCATCCTAGGTCCGTCAAATTGCCGACTTCAAGTGCGTGTTGACCAAAACCAGCGGCGCAAGACCGGAACCGGGTCGAAGTTTCAGCCGGAGCGCAATAACAATCTCGCGCCACCAGGTAAAACCTTCAAAACAAGCAAGTTGAAAGAATCGCCACGTTCCGCGCCGGCCCGGCCGCCGCATTTTCCACTTTATTCATCATCCCAACTCTGCCATACTTGATTGTGTCCACCAGGTACGGCCAATCCCAAAATACCAATCAAGAGGTTGCATCGATGTCGGCAAAGTATGTCTTTGTGACGGGCGGAGTTGTGTCCAGTTTAGGCAAGGGTCTGGCGGCGGCCTCGATCGGCTGCCTGCTTGAAAGCCGCGGCCTGCGCGTAAACATGATGAAGTTCGACCCCTACCTCAACGTCGATCCGGGCACCATGTCGCCCTTCCAGCACGGCGAGGTCTTTGTCACCGACGACGGCGCCGAGACCGACCTCGACCTGGGCCACTACGAGCGCTTCACCCACGCCCCGCTCTCCCGCGACAACAACCTCACCACCGGCCGCATCTACGAGCAGATCATCCTCAAGGAGCGCCGCGGCGACTACCTCGGCAAGACCGTCCAGGTCATCCCCCACGTCACCAACGAAATCAAAAACGCCATGCGCAAGGTCTCGGCCAACGGCGCAGACGTAACCATCGTCGAAATCGGCGGCACTGTCGGCGACATCGAATCGCTGCCATTCCTTGAAGCCATCCGCCAGATGCGCCAGGAACTGGGCCGCGAAAACACCGTCTTCGTCCATCTCACGCTGGTCCCCTGGATCGCCGCCGCCCAGGAACTCAAGACCAAGCCCACGCAACACTCCGTCAAGGAACTGCTCTCCATCGGCATCCAGGCCGACATCCTGCTCTGCCGTTCAGACCGGCCGTTGCCTCGCGAGATGAAGCAGAAGATCGCCCTGTTCTGCAACGTCGAAGAGAAGGCTGTCATCGGCGCCACCACCGTGCCCTCAATTTATGAAGTCCCGCTCCGATTTGCCGACGAGGGCCTCGACACCCTCATCCTTAAATACCTCCACAAGGAACTGCCCGAGGCTGACCTCGCCAAGTGGAAGGACCTCGTAGACCGCTGCTACCACCCCAAAGATGAAGTTCATATCGCCATTGTAGGTAAGTATGTCGAGTACGAAGATAGCTATAAGTCATTGAAAGAAGCGTTGACGCACGGGGCTATCTCGCAAAACCTGAAACTCGTTGTTACCTGGATCGAGGCCGAGGGCCTCGAATCCAAGACTCCTGAGGACCGGAGTTACGAGTCTCAGTTAGAAGGATTCGATGGCATCCTGGTTCCCGGCGGGTTCGGCAAGCGCGGCATCGAGGGAATGTTGAACGCCATCCGCTACGCGCGCGAAAAACAAGTGCCTTATTTAGGGATCTGCCTCGGCATGCAGACCGCCTGCATCGAATTCGCCCGCAACGTTTGCGGATTGAAGGACGCCAACTCCAGCGAGTTCGACCCAGCCAGCCAGCACCGCATTATCTATAAGCTGCGCGAACTTCTGGGCGTGGAAGAGATGGGCGGAACCATGCGGCTGGGCGCGTGGACCTGCATCCTGCAGGAAGATACGCTGGCTTCCCGCGCCTACGGAGGCGCAACGGAGATCAGCGAGCGCCACCGCCACCGCTACGAGTTCAATCGCGAATACGAGGCGCTGCTGATCGGCGGCGGCCTGCGCATCAGCGGCACCACGCCGGATGCCACTTATGTTGAGATAATCGAGTTACCAGGCCATCCATATTTCTTAGGCTGCCAGTTCCACCCCGAATTCAAGTCCAAGCCCCTGGAGCCCCATCCGCTCTTCCGCGAGTTTATAACTGCGAGTTACAAGAACCGCGGCATAAGAATCGCTTCCGAGTCCGCCGGAATCCCAAATCTGACCAACGCCCTGTCATCCTGACCGGAGTCCAAAGCCTGACCCGAGCGTAGTCGAAGGGGACCTGCGATTATGCAAGTTGAGAGCTGATTCATCAATTCAGCGGAGACGCGGCCATCTACGGCGCAACAATCCGGCCGGCCAAATCCGGCGCGACCATGCGAAAATGACGGGCATTTAAGGTGTAAATCTGCTCGGCGCCTATCTTGCGCGCACAGGCCATATGGAGAGCGTCGTAAATCATCCCGCCGGAATGGCCCAGGTTCGCGGTTCTGCGCAATGTTTCCATGTACTCATCTGCCGTAAGCGTAACCGGGGTCAGCCGCATCAGAAAAGTCTCCACGGCGACCACGGCATCGCGTGGCGCAATACGCAATGCCGGCGGCATACTGGAGAGCGTGTTATAGACTTCGGCAATGGTGTGTGTGCTTACCGATGCAGAGTGGGCTTTGCAACGGTTCCAAAGTTCCGCGCTTGGAGTATGGCGCTCATGGCTTACCTGGGCGATGGCGATCAGAACCGAGGTGTCGAGAAAGATCACGCGGTCTTCCTGCCGGTTTCCATAGTCGAGTCTTCATCCAGCGAAAGGATTCGGCGCTCACGCTCCAAACGGCCCTGCTCAATCAACTCCGTCACCATGTCGTTGGTGAGGATGGGTGGGTTGGAACGGTTGGCAGGAAAGATCAGCGGCGTTCCGTTCTCGATGATCAACTGTGCCTCGTTTGCGCTGGGAACCATGATGAGCCGGTCGCCAGAGCGCTCGACCATGAGCCGTGTGCCTGGGGTCAGGTGCAGGGCATCGCGCAGCTTCTTGGGGACGACGATGCGGCCCGCCTTGTCGATCTCAACACTGGTAGACACGATGGTATTTTACCATAGAAAATGGCAACTCTGCCCGCATCGCGCCCATCGCATCTCATGCAACGAGGCCAAGTTGCGGCTTCCCAACCAACATCCAGCCCTTTTCGGCCTGTTCAATCCGCTCTTGACAAAGGTTTTTGGCCGGGCCTATGGTGTCATGGTTTTTCCAAATGGAGGACGAGACACCATGGCAACGTTTGAACTTCAGCCAGCAAAATCCGAGCTTCAGCAGTTGGCGGAGCAATATTGGCAGAAAACCGGCGAAAAGGAGCACGAACTCGAGAAAGCTGCCTTTGAGGCCGGGGCGGCGATCCGCAAAGGCGACCTATCGCTGGTGAACCTGGAGATCATTGTCCGCTGGAAGTCGGAGCGCGTTGTCCATTACCTGATAGGCAACAGCGAAGAGAAGATTTGCAAGGCTCTGGCGGTGGCTGCTTCTCCGGCCAGTTCAATCCGGGCCGCGATTGAGGCACTCACCGAACTGCGGGGCATCGACATTTCAGTGGCCTCAGCCATCCTCGCCGCCATCCATCCCGAGCGCTACGCGGTGCTCGATTTCCGGGCGCTTGAGGCGCTGGGCCACGCGCGGCACGACGTTGAATTCTATGAGAAGTTCCTCACCTTCTGCCGCCAAATGGCGGAGAGCGGCGCCGTGAAAGCGCAAGACGGCCTGCCTGGCCCAACTGCATTGCACACCCTGGAACGGGCGCTTTGGGAGTGGTCGAGGAGCCACGTGGACCAGCGCGTTGTGGTGTAGAGCAGGCGCGGGGCAAGGTAGAATCGCCTGTGTGAACAACTCTTTTGAAATAGGCCCGGTACAGGTCGGCGGGGGCCGGCTATTCCTCATCGCCGGCCCCTGCGTCATTGAATCCGAGGCGCACGTCCGCACTATGGCCGAAGCCATCCAACGCATCACGGCCGATCTGGGAATTCCTTACATCTTCAAAGCCAGCTTCGACAAGGCAAACCGCACCAGCGTAAAGAGTTACCGTGGGCCGGGGCTTGTCGAGGGCTCGCGCATCCTGGGGCGTCTGGCCAAGGACACCGGCCTTCCTGTGCTGACCGACGTGCACGAGGCTGGCCAGTGCGAGGTGGCTGCCGAGGCCGTTGATGTGCTGCAGATTCCAGCGTTTCTTTGCCGCCAGACGGACTTATTGGTGGCAGCAGGCCGGACGGGGCGGGCGGTGAACATCAAGAAGGGCCAGTTTGTGGCTCCCTGGGATATGACGCATCCTCTTCAAAAGGTGCGGTCTACGGGTAATGAACGGGTATTCCTCACCGAGCGCGGGGCGAGCTTTGGCTACAATACGCTGGTGGTGGATTTCCGGTCGCTGCCCGTGATGCGCGCCCTTGCGCCGGTGGTGTTTGACGGCACCCACTCGGTGCAGCAACCCTCCGCAGCCAATGGGGTGAGCGGGGGGCAGCCGGAGTTTATTCCCATGCTGGCCCGGGCCGCGGTGGCGGCCGGGATTGACGGGCTGTTTCTGGAAGTGCACGACGACCCGGCGAACGCCAAGTCCGATGGCGCCAACGCGCTGGATCTGAAACTGCTGAAGCCGCTCCTCGAGCGCTTGGTGGCGATTCATGCGGCGGCAAATGAAGCTTAGCCTAAAGGTCGCACGCCATCCGTCACGTTGGGCTCCTGTATCCCGGTGATAGAATCCGGGCGAATCGGTTTTTCAAGTCGATTGCCGCATCCCAGCGTTTTGAGAGGAAGTGACGGGAATGTCAAGTATTCAAATTCGTTCTCATAACCAGATGAGTTTTCCGGGCAAATTCATCCAGACGGGGTGCGGGCTGTTGTGGCTTGCTTTCCTGGTCGCCGCCATGCCGGCGTTTTCGCAGGCAACAAACCTGCGGTCAACAAACCTGGTTTCTGAGAACTATCAGAAGGAATGGACTCGGGTCGGCTTTCCACCGGACTTTAAGGTGAGCCAGGTTGCGCAGTGGCACGTTGATCCGGCGAAAGGCGAGATTGTATGCGATGGAAACGGCGGGCACGACTGGTTCCGCTTCAACAAGGAGTACAGCAACTTCGCGTTCCATGCCGAGTGGCGCTTCACCAAGGTGAAGGGCAATCCGCATTACAACAGCGGCGTCTTCTTCAGAAACAGCGAGAATGGAACCACCTGGCACCAGGCGCAGACCACGCCCGAGGGCGGATACGTCTTTGGCGAGACGCCCGTCAACGGCAAGCTGACAGCTTTCAACGAACAGAAGAACATGACAGAGAATCGCGTGAAACCTGCCGGACAATGGAACACGTACGACATCCGTTGCCTTGGCGCAACCTGCACGCTGGCGGTCAACGGCAAGGTAGTGAACACGATTCAGGTCGGCGTTGATAAGGGCTACCTGGGGTTGGAGTCGGAGGGCTTTCAGATCACATTCAGGAATCTGAAGGTTCAGGAACTGCCGTAACAGGCTGTGGCAGAAGTCCGGTTTTGAAAGGGCACGGCTTCAGCCGTGCCGTAAGGCCTCAAGAACCAATGCGGCTTCAGCCGCTGAGGGATGATTTTTCCGGAATTTTGACTATTACCACAGGCTGGTAAGGCTCGCTAGATAAATGACCGCAGCTACAGATATCCCACCTTAAGTCACCCCAACCACGAGGACCTGTCCGTGGGGATCCCAACAGCGCAAATGCAAAGACGCGCCCCGGTTGGGGCGCCCGGTTTCAGTTTCACTGCACACTGAGCGGCTTTCTGGGAGGGATGCGCCGGTAAGTGAACCTGGGTACGCCTAACATGAGGCCGCCGCAGACTGCATAACCTTCAGGGACCGACAGTGCATGGCGAAGCGGAGGGTGAAGGGCAGCGATGCGGGTGAGGTAACCGGCCCAGCATGCGCCCAGGCCGCGGGACTCGGCTGCCAGTTCGAGAAATGTAAGGGCGATGGCGCAATCCTGTTTTCCCCAGTCATAACTCGCGGGCGCGCAGGCTACCACCACCGTGGGTGCTCCGCGCAGGACAAAGTCATATCCCAAATCCCAGCGCTCGACCCCGGCCGGATTCGTCTCCGAGGTTCTTATCCAGTTGATTGTTTCCTCGGCCAGTGCGTGCACATTTGCCGCACCGTTCACCACAATCCAGTGCAGCTTCTGCGAGTTCGATGCCGTGGGAGCGCGCCGGGCCACGTCCAGCAGGGACTCGAGTGTTTCCACGGAGACGGGCTTGTCTTTGAACGCGCGCACTGAGCGGCGGCTCATCAGGAAGCCGTCCATCAGTTCGGGATCAGGGAGTTTTGCGGGCATGGGCAGAAGCGCTTCTTCCGGCAGGCCGGTGTGAGTGATTGCATCGCAGGAGCAGACGGCAACGCAGTGGCCGCAGAGAATGCAGCGATCCTCGTGGACTTCCGTGGGGAATCCCTGCTCGTCGAGACCCAGAGTTCCGGAGGGACAAACGGCCACGCAGGCATCGTCCTTTTTGCATCGGCTGGTGTCAACGGCGATCTGAGTCATGAGCGGTATTCTCCCTGTTCCATTGGGCGCGAATGGTTGAGTGGCTTTGATTCGAGTCTACTCCCGGCCGACGACCCGCCGACGGCGGACGCTTATTCAAGCCTGATAGCATTCCGATATGTTTTTGACATGGAATCGCAACCATCTCCCTTCTGCTTTTCTGGCCCTCGCTTTCCTGGTTCTTTGCGCTGGCTTGCCGCCGTCCATCGCTAGGTCGCAAGGCGCCGCTGCCGCCCAGGGGCCGGACCGCGCGCACATTGAAGAAGTGCTAAGCGGGCTCAACCGCGGCCGCTCCGTGAGCCAGGTGGCGGTTTCGCCGGATGGCAAGCGGCTGGCGTGGATAGAGCGCCATCGAGGCGGCGGGGCGATTCGCGTGGCGCCGCTGGG
>OCZT010001078.1_pt1 | contig 28031 bp, 31 predicted proteins | sample 1539031 | NCBI WGS metagenome assembly OCZT01 (sample SAMEA3539308, study PRJEB22396) | soil metagenome | biome: tundra; feature: field; material: soil | place: USA | collected 2010-05 | depth 0.15 m | reverse complement strand
ACCGCGCTGATCGGCGTGCCGTTCTTCCTGGCGCGACTGCGGAGGATGACGTGATTCGGTTCGATTTCGCGCGATCGCTGGTGACGGCGTGATCCGGTTCGACGACGTCGTGCTGCGTTACGCCCGCTCGCCAAAGCCTGCGGTGGACGGCGTCACGCTCGACGCGCCGCGCGGCGCGATCACGGCGATCGTCGGGCCGAACGGGAGCGGCAAGAGCACGCTCGTGCGTGCGCTGCTCGGGCGCATGGTACCCGAGCGCGGTACGATCTCGCTCGACGGCGCGCCGCTCGGGACGTTCTCGAGACTGGAGGCGGCGCGCCGCGTGGCGCTCGTGCCGCAGCGCGAGGAGCCCGCGTTCCCGCTCGTGGTCCGCGACTTCATCGCGCTCGGCCGCTACGCGCACGGCGGCGTCTGGAGCGGCGAGACACCGGACGACCGCGACGCAATCGCGCGGGCGGCCGAGCGTGCCGGCGTGCGCGAATATCTGGAGCGCAGGACGGTCGAGCTGTCCGGCGGCGAGTGGCAGCGCGTCCGCATCGCCCGTGCACTCGCGCAGGGAGGCGAGGCGCTCGTGCTCGACGAACCGACCGCGTTCCTCGATGTCGCGCACGAGATGGCCGTGTTCGAGCTGCTCGACGGGCTCGCGCGCGAGGGCCGCGCCGTGCTGCTCGTGAGTCACCAGTTGAATCTCGTGGCACGGTTCGCCACGCGCATCGCCCTGCTGCACGCGGGGACGCTCGCCGCGTTCGGCACGCCGGACGACGTGATGCGCGGCGAGCTGCTCGAGCGCGTGTATGAATGGCCTCTCGTCGTTTCGCGCGATCCCGCCGTCGGTGCACCGGTGCTGGTGCCGTTGCGGAATCGCGCCCCCCGCTGATTACCAGGTCGCGCCCACTACCATGCTTGCCGGAGACCACAGGATGTTCCGTCGCTTCACCGCCGCAGCATTGCCCTCGTTCGCGTTCACCGCGTTCACCGCGTTCACCGCGTTCACCGCGTTCACCGCGCTCCCCGCGCAGGAGCTCGCGAAGCCGCCGCGCGACTCGCTCGCCGCGGTGGTCGTCACCGCCACTCGCGTTCCGATCGCCACTGCGGCACCAATCGCGATGTCCACCATCCTCAAGGGCGACGACCTCCGCGCGCAAGGCTTCACGCGCGTGGAGGATGCGTTGCGCCTCGTGCCGGGCGCTCAGGTCGTGTCGAGCGGCGCGGTCGGGTCGCTCACGTCGCTCTTCCTGCGCGGAGGAAACAGCAACTACGTGCGCGTGCTCGTCGACGGCGTGCCGGTGAACGAGGCCGGCGGCTCGTTCGACTGGGCGTCGCTGACGGTCGACAACGTGGATCGCATCGAGGTGGTGCAGGGACCCGCGAGCGTCCTGTACGGGTCGGATGCAGTGACCGGCGTGGTGCAGATCTTCACGCGGGACGGCCACGGTCCGCTCGGCACGAATGCCTACGCAGGCGTGGGCTCGAGAGGCGGACGCCGCGACGAGCTCGGGTGGTCCGGTGGCGACCTCCACGCCGGGTTCACGCTGAACGGCTCGCACCGGTACACCGACGGCATCCTGCCGTTCAACAACAGCTTCCTCGACGACGTGTTGAGCGCATCACTTCGCCTCGCTCCCGACGTGAACACCGATGTCCGCCTCACTACGCGCTGGTCATCGCAGATCTATCACTATCCCACCGCCCCGGACGGGTCGGTCGTCGCGCACAATCAGGAGGAGACCGATCACCGCCTCGTGTTGTCGCTCGACGCAGGGCGCCGGCTTTCGAGCCGCGCCGATTTCCGCATTTCGCTCGCGTCGAACGAGTACCTGCCGCGCACGAACCAGGGCCCGAACACTCCCGCCGACACGTTCGGCTATTACGGCTACTCCTCGCGGGCGGTGGAAACGCACCGCAGCGGCGACACCCGTTTCAACCTGCGCTACGGCGCGCGCGGCGTGTTCACCGTCGGCGAGGAGTTCGCGAGCGATCGCGAGAACCAGACTTTGTTGTCGCTCAGCCAGTATGGAAATTCTCCGGACGCGTTCGAGGCCTCGCGGCACAACTCGGCGACCTTCGTGCAGGCGGTGGGCGACGCAACCGGCCGGCTCTCGTATGTGGCCGGCGCGCGGCTCGATCAGAACAGCGCGTTTGGGTCGTTCCCGACGCTGCGCGCGAGCATGGCGTACGTGCTCTCCAGCGTGGCGCGAGTGCGTGCGTCCGTGGGGAGCGCGTTTACCGCGCCGAGCTTCTACCAGAATTTCGCGACGGGCTACGTGACCGGAAATCCGAACCTCCAGCCGGAACACTCGCGAAGCGCCGAGTTTGGTTTCGACGCCTTTCTCGACGGCGGCAGGTTGACGCTCAAGACCACCGGCTTCGTCCAGCAGTTCCACGACATCATCGACTACGCCGGCGTCGCGCCGTTCGCGGGCGCGCCGAATTATTTCAACGTGGCGGGGGCTAACGCGAACGGCGTGGAGCTGGAGGCCGAGTACCGGGCGGCGGGCGGCGTCACGCTCTCAGGCGGCTATACGTATACGGACACGCGGGCGACGAAGATCGGATTCGATTCCACCTCGGGCGCGTCGTACGTGTCCGGCCAGCCGCTGATTCGCCGACCGAGGAACGCGTGGAATGTCTCGGCGCTGCAGACGTACCCCAACGGTCCGCGGCTGACGCTGGTGGCCGCCTACGTCGGCGAGCGCGCGGACCGCGATTACACGCGCTATCCGGCATTGCCGGTCACGCTTCCGGGATACACGAAGGTGGACTTCTCATTCGTGCAACCGCTCCCGTCGCACATCGGCGGCGGGCTGTCGCTCGAAGGACGCGTGGACAACGTGTTCGACGCGCACTATCAGGAGGTGATCCACTTTCCAGCTCCCGGCCGCATGCTGTTCGTGGGGATTCGCGTGGGAAAGTAGACGCGACTAGTATATGAGAGTTTCGTGAGAATGAAGTTTCCATTGTCACGGAGAAGCAGCGAGGAGCGGGCCATGAGTCGTCTTCGATTCGCCGTCGTGTTTGCCATCGCGCTCGTCGCGGCCCTTCCGACGGCCGGGCAGGGACAACTTCGCAAGATCAAGGTGGTCTCGGTCGACACACTGCCCATCCCGTACGCCTACGTGACCGTCGAAGGTGGCTACGGACAGATCACGGACGACAACGGGGAGGTCAGTCTTGGCGCGGGCAAACAGCAGGCCTTCACCGTGCGCGTGCAGCGCATCGGCTACCAGCCGTGGTTCGGCAAGCTCGACTTTCCGGACACGGCTGCGGTCGTCAAGGTCCCGCTGCTGCACATCGCGCAGAGTCTGTCGAGCGTGACCATAACGGGTACGGCCGCGGTCAGGTCGCTCAAGCTCACGGGGTTTTACGATCGCTGGATGATGCGGCAAAGAGGTGCGTTGAGTGCCGTGTTCATTGGACCCGAGGAGATCGAGTTCCGGCATCCCGACAAGATCACGAACATGCTGCGCGGATTGAACGGCGTTGAATTCAGGAGATCGTGCGAGGGTGAGCTGGTCGCGTTCTCCACCACCAATCACTGCCCGATGGCGGTCCTCGTCGACGGCAATCGTCAGTGCCCGTCACGCGGCTGCAATGGAAGCGCCACGATCATTGGCGCTTCCGGCGCCCAGTCGTCACATCCGAACTGCGACGATGCGCGCGGTCTCAACGCCACAACGGCGGTCATCATCGATCAGTTCCTCAATGCCGGTGACGTCGCGGCGATCGAAGTGTACAACCGCGGCGGCAACGTGCCCGTTAGCATCTCGGCTTCGGATCAGGCCTGCGGGATCATCGCGTTCTGGACGGGGAGCAGGAAGCCGTAGCTGCCGCGGGGCCAGCCGGAGTTAACTTGGAGTCGTGAGACTCCTCGAGTCCGACTCCCTCGTCCTGCACTCGTTCGACTACCGCGAAACCTCGCGCATCGTCCGCATCGCGACGCACGACGCGGGGGTGCTCTCCGTGATCGCCCGCGGAGCGCGCCGGCCCAAGAGCCCGTTCGGCAGCGCCATCGACCTGTTCACGAGCGGCGTCGCGCATGTGCGCGTGCATCCGACGCAGGATCTCCACACGCTGACCGGTTTCGACGCCACCCGCACGCGCAGCGAACTCGCCGGCTCGCTCGCGCGCTTCACCGCGGCGTCGGCCATCGCGGAACTTTGCCTTCGCTTCGGGCGCGAGGACGACTCCGGCCGCGTGCACGACGCCGCGACGGCGGTACTCGACGCCATCGGCGAGACTTCACCGGGCGCGGTCCCCGCGATCGCGCTCGCCGGCGCCTGGCGCGTGGTGGCCGAACTCGGATTCGCGCCCTCGCTCGACCAGTGCGCGAGCTGCCATGCGGATCTCGCTCCCAACGACGCGCTCACCTTCGACCATCGCGCCGGCGGCGTGCTCTGCGAGCGCTGCGCGCGCCTCGGGCTCCGTGGACGCCAGCTCCCCGCAGAGGCGCGCGAGACGCTGCGCCGCTGGCTCGCGGGCGCGGAATCGCCGCTCGACGATCCCTCCGCGCGACGCGCGCACCAGCGCCTTCTGCGCGAATTTCTCGAAGAGCACCTCGGCGACGGCCGGCCGCTGCGCGCGTTCGTGACGTGGGAAGCGCAGGCCGCTCCGCGCTTGGCGGCGGAACACGCGTGATCCTCGGCACCGCCGGCCACATCGATCACGGCAAGACCGCGCTGGTGCGCGCGCTCACCGGCATGGACACCGATCGGCTTCCCGAGGAGAAACGGCGCGGCATCACCATCGAGCTCGGCTTCGCGCCGCTCGTGCTCGACGAGACGACATTCAGCGGAACGATCGGTGTGGTGGACGTGCCCGGACACGACGCGTTCGTGCGCACGATGCTCGCCGGTGCGACGGGGGTGGAACTGGCGCTTCTCGTGATCGCCGCCGACGAAGGCGTGATGCCGCAGACGCGTGAACATCTGGCGATTCTTACCCTGCTCGGCGTGCGTCGCGGCGTGGTCGCGCTCACGAAGAGCGATCTCGTCGAGGACGACTGGCTCGCGCTGGTCGCGGACGACGTGCGCCGACTGCTCTCGGGATCCGCGCTCGAGGGCGCCGAGATCGCGCCGTGCTCGGCCACGACGGGCGCCGGACTCGACGACGTGCGAAGGGCGATCGCCGCGGCCGCGGCACGCGTGCCGTCTCGCAATCCCGATGACCTGACGCGGTTGCCGCTCGACCGCGCGTTTTCGGTGAGGGGAACCGGCACCGTCGTCACCGGCACACTCTGGAGCGGCGCGATCGATCGCGAATCAACGGTGCGGCTCTTCCCGAGCGGAGGCACCGCGCGCGTACGCTCGATAGAGTCGCACGGCGCCGCGGTGGAGCGCGGGCTCCCGGGCACGCGCGTGGCGGTCGCGCTCGCGGGCGTGGATCGCGAGCACGTGGCGCACGGCGGCGTGCTCGTCTCGAACGACGCGGCATGGAGGGAATCGGCAGTGCTCCGCGCGGACGTCGCATTGCTCGACGGCGCGGCGTCGCTTGGCGTGCGCACCCGCGTGCGCTTTCACCTGGGCACGTCGGACGTGGGCGCGCGACTCGTCGCCGCGGCAGGCCGGGTGGGGCCGGGCACGATCGTTCCCGTACGCATCGCGCTCGGCGCGCCCATCGTCGCGCGTGCGGGAGACCGATTCGTGCTGCGCACGACGAGCCCCGCGATGACCATCGGAGGCGGCGTCGTCACCGACCCGCAGCCGCCCGCGCGCCGAGCCAAGCCCTGGCGCGCGCCGGCAGCGCGAGACGGCGAGCGGCTCGAATGGATCACGGCGGAGTGCGCGGGGCAGGGTTTCGCCATCGCCGACGTTCCGGTACGCGTGGGCGTGCCGCCCGGTGACGTCACGGGTCTCATTGGCGCGACGCGCACGGTCGTCCGGCTTGGCGATCGTGTGTACGACGTCGCATTGCGAGCGCGGTTGCGCGATCGCCTGGCCGCGGACGTGCGCGCGTGGCACAAGGCGAATCCGCTCGAGGCCGGCCTCCCGGCGCAGCACGCGCGGTCGAGTCTCCGCGCGAGCGACGCTTTGTTCGACGACCTCGTGCGCGAGTTGTCGGAGCGGGGAAAGATCGAGCTGCGCGGCGGCGTGCTCACGCGGGCCGGTTGGAAGGCGGGGTCCGGCGCGGACGCTGGCAAGCTCGCCGAGTTGGCCACGGCGATCGACGCCGGGGGCGTCGCGCCGCTCAGCGTGGACGAGCTTGCCGACCAGTTCGGAAAGGAGACGCCAGCCTTGCTGCGCCTGCTGGAACGCGATGGGCGCGCGGTGGCCGTGGCGGCTGACCGGTACTACAGCCCGAGGGCGCTGGAGTCGTTGCTTGCCTCGCTCAGGCGCGCGACGTCCGACGGCGTCGAGAAGACAGCTTCGCAAGTGCGTGAGGCGCTTGGGTTTAGCAGGAAGTATCTGATCCCATTTCTGGAGTACTGCGATCGCACCGGGGTCAGTACCAGGAAGGGGGATGTTCGGTCCTTTCACTGGAAGGCGTGACTGGGCGCCACGCCGCCGATCGGCCGACGGAAGGCTGGGCGCAGACAGACCTCAGCCGCTGCCCGGCTTGGTGATCCAGGTCGCTTGACACGCCCGGAACCGGCGCGTACCGTAGGAGCAGAGTACTCAGGCCCAATACGCTAGAGTACTCGTAAGCGAAGTACTGACATCCACCCTTTGAGGAGATCGCTCGATAGCCTCTACCTAGTTAAAACGGAGAAAAACATGAGGTTTCGCTGGTCGACGCTGTGCGTAGCGTTGACCCTCATTCTCATGCCACGAGTTGGATCTGCGCAGGCCGGCACATCGACTGCTCAGAAGAGTCCAGTTGCGAAGTTGGAACAGAATTATCCGAATCCGTTCAATCCGGAGACGAGGATTCCGTTCAGTGTCGGAGGATATCCGACCTGCACGGATCCGAGTCATCAGTACAAAGTGACGCTGCGCATCTACAACGTGTTGATGCAACTCGTCGCGGTTCCGGTGATTCAGGGCGGAGCGGGCAACGTGGCAGGGGGTCAGCCGCTGCAGAACGTGTTGGTGCCCTGTGGCCAGTACGTAGCGTACTGGAACGGGAACTATCTCAACACGTCGAAGGAGGCAGCTTCGGGCGTGTACCTGTACGCGCTCGACGTAGATGGGCAGAGATTGCTGAACAAGATGATCGTGATGAAGTAGCTCGCAAAAGCGCCCGGACGATGTCCGGGCGCTTTTGCGTAACGGAAGACCGAAGACGGAAGACCGAAGCAGCACGGTCGAGCGGTGTCAGGCCGGCGCGATGTACGGACATTCCTGCCTACGCGCGTGCCAGATCGACGTAGTTTGATTGGCATCACAGTTGCCTTGGTGCGTAGTCGTCGGTCTTCCGTCTTCGGTCTTTCGTCTTCGGTCCCCAGATGCTCAATCCCGATCGCCTCACAGTTAAGAGCTCCGATGCCCTGAACGACGCGCTCGCGCTCGCGCGCCGCGAGGGGAATCCGCTCGTGCACGATACGCACCTCCTCCGCGTGCTCCTCGACCAGGATGAGGGGATCGTCGCGCCCATTCTCCAGAAACTCGGCGTCACGATTCCGGCGCTCGCGGAGTCGATCAATCGCGAAATTGCGCGCTATCCCAAGCAGAGCGACGCCAGTCCGACGCTCTCGCGCGAGCTGTCGAACGTCGTGGACCAGGCGGAGAAGCACGCGAAGGCGTTCGGCGACGAGTTCGTTTCCACCGAGCACCTGCTGCTCGCGCTCGCGGGTACCAAGGGTGCGGACAGCGTCGCCCTGCTGCGCGACGCGGGCGTCACGCCCAAGGGGCTGGCCGACGCGGTGAAGTCGGTGCGCGGCGCGCACAAGGTGACCGACCAGAATCCCGAGAACCAGTACCAGGCGCTGCAGAAGTTCACGCGTGACCTCACCGAGATGGCGAGGAAGGGGAAGCTCGATCCGGTCATCGGACGCGACGAGGAGATCCGCCGCGTGATCCAGGTGCTCTCGCGGCGGACGAAGAACAATCCCGTGCTGATCGGCGAGCCGGGCGTCGGCAAAACCGCGATCGCCGAAGGGCTCGCGCAGCGCATCGTGAACGGCGACGTCCCCGAATCGCTCAAGAACAAGCGCCTCGTCTCGCTTGACATGGGTGCGCTCATCGCCGGTGCGAAGTACCGCGGCGAATTCGAGGAGCGCCTCAAGTCCGTGCTCAAGGAGATCACGACTGCCGAGGGGCAGTTCGTAATGTTCATCGACGAGATGCATACACTGGTCGGCGCGGGGAAGGCCGAAGGATCGATGGACGCGAGCAACATGCTCAAGCCCATGCTCGCGCGCGGCGAACTGCGCGTGGTCGGCGCGACCACGCTCGACGAGTACCGCAAGAACATCGAGAAGGACGCGGCGCTCGAGCGGCGATTCCAGCCGGTGTACGTGGGCGAGCCGAGTGTGGAGAACACGATCGCGATTCTGCGCGGTCTCAAGGAGCGCTACGAGTCGCACCACGGCGTGCGCATCACCGACGGCGCGATCGTCGCCGCGGCGACGCTCTCGAACCGCTACATCGGCGACCGCTTCCTCCCCGACAAGGCCATCGACCTCGTGGATGAGGCGGCGAGCCGCCTGCGCATTGAGATCGACTCGCTCCCGCAGGAGATCGACGTGGTGGAACGCCGGGTCGTGCAGCTCGAGATCGAGCGGCAGGCGCTGCAGAAGGAGAAGGACTCCGCGTCGAAAGAACGTCGCGCCGTGATCGAACGCGACCTCGCCGATCTCAAGGAGCAGGCGTCGTCCATGAGAGCGCAGTGGCAGAACGAGAAGAACGCGCTCGGCGGCGTCGGCAAGCTCAAGCAGCAGCTCGAGGAGGCCCGCATCGAGGTCGACCGGACCACGCGCTCGGGCGATCTCGGGAAGGCGGCCGAGATCCAGTACGGCACGGTGCCGAAGCTCGAGGCCGAACTGCGCGACACGGAGTCGAAACTCGCGTCGCAGCAGGCTGGGGGCGCGCGTTTCCTCAAGGAGGAAGTCGGCGCCGACGACATCGCCGATATCGTCGCGCAGTGGACCGGGATTCCCGTCACGCGCATGATGGAGAGCGAGAAGGAGCGGCTCACGAAGCTCGATTCCGAGCTCGCGCGCCGCGTGGTGGGGCAGCCCGAGGCCGTGCACGCGGTCGCGAACGCGGTGCGGCGCTCGCGCGCGGGGCTGCAGGATCCCAACCGTCCGATCGGTTCGTTCATCTTCCTCGGGCCCACGGGCGTCGGCAAGACGGAAACCGCGCGCGCGCTCGCCGAGTTCCTGTTCGACGACGAGCAGGCGATGGTGCGCATCGACATGTCGGAGTACATGGAGAAGCACGCGGTCGCGCGGCTCATCGGCGCGCCGCCCGGTTACGTCGGGTTCGAGGAGGGCGGGCAGCTCACCGAGGCGATCCGCCGCCGTCCGTACGCCGTGCTCCTGTTCGACGAGATCGAGAAGGCGCACGCCGACGTGTTCAACATCCTCCTGCAGATTCTCGACGACGGGCGGCTCACCGATTCACAGGGCCGCACGGTGGACTTCCGCAACACCGTGGTCATCATGACCTCGAATATCGGTGGAACGGCGATCCTCGAGCAGGGCACCGAGGACTGGGCGCTCGTCGAGACGATGGTGACGCAGGCGCTGCGGGGACATTTCAAGCCGGAGTTCCTGAACCGCGTGGACGATATCATCGTGTTCCATCCGCTCGGCGAGGCCGACATCGAGCACATCGTCGATCTTCAGCTCGCGCGCATGGACAAGCTGCTCGCCGAGAAGAAGATCACGCTCGAGTTCACGCCCGAGGCCAAAGCGCTGCTCGCGCGCGACGGCTACGAGCCGGCGTTCGGCGCGCGGCCGCTGAAGCGCGCGATCCAGCGGCTGGTGCAGAATCCGCTCGCGATGGCCGTGCTCGAGGGGAAGTTCAAGGACGGCGATCGCGTGAAGGCCGTGGTACGTGGGAACGTGCTCGAGTTCACCAAAGCATAGGCGGCGCTCGAAGATGACGACCTCTCGCGCGAAGCGGGACGAGGCCTGGATGCGGCTCGCGCTGGATGAGGCGGAGGACGCTGCCGAGGCGGGCGAGGTGCCGGTGGGCGCGGTCATCGTGCGCGACCGAGAGGTCGTCGCGCGGGCCGGCAACGCGAGCGTCTCGTCGGCGGATGCCACGGCGCACGCCGAGCTGCTCGCGATCCAGTCCGCCTCGGTCGTGCTCGGCGATCAGCGGCTCGAGGGATGCACGCTCTACGTGACACTCGAGCCGTGCGCGATGTGCGCGGGGGCGATCGTGCTCGCGCGCGTGGATCGCGTGGTGTTCGGTGCGTGGGACGCGAAGGCGGGGATGGCGGGCTCGGTCGTGGATCTGCTGCGCCATCCGACGCTCAATCACCGGCCGGAGGTGAAGGGCGGGGTGATGGAGGCGGAGTGCGGGAAGGTGCTTTCCGAGTTTTTTCGGGAGAAGCGCGCTTAACCAACTCGTTCGCGTTGACTGGGGTCTCTCTCCCGCCTAATTTTCCTCGGCTACGAAATTGTTGGACAGGTGGCCGAGTGGTTGAAGGCACCGGTCTCGAAAACCGGCGTACCGGCAACGGTACCGTGAGTTCGAATCTCACCCTGTCCGTTAAAGAACAATCCGCATCCCGCATCGCCGTATTCGCGAGTACGATGCGGGATGCGGACTGTTGTTGTAGGACGGGTGGCCGAGTGGTTTAAGGCGCACGCCTGGAAAGTGTGTGTACGTTCATAGCGTACCGTGGGTTCGAATCCCACCCCGTCCGTTGTGGCGCAATGGCTTAGCCGTCGTTGCGCTTTTCAATTCCGGCGCCAGGATTCCCAATCCTGCCCTTTTCCTGCCCGTATAAGCCCCGTAGCGCGGCGGCCGGCGCGAGTAGGGACTTCGGCGCCGCCCGTCAGGAGATCGTGCCTCTGTCGGCCCGCTGGGAGCCGTGGCGCGGTTCAGCCGCCGTTCATGACCGCAGCGAGGACGGCTGCGGGGTCGGACTGCTGGTAGATCGCCAGCGTTTTCGTGCTCTTCCACCCGCCAGCGACCGCCACGTCCACGTCGGACAGGTGCTTGCGTTCGCTCGCCCACAGACGGCGGTACGGATGGAATCCACCGCCGAGCAGTTTAGACACGCCGGCCGCTTCCTCTGCGGCGATCAACCAACGGTACGCAATCACGCGCGAGATCGGACGTGTCGCGTCTTTCGGGCCCGGAAAGAGCGGCACGTCGCCGACGCGCGGATTCGTTGCGAGATAGAGTTCGATCTCTCGGCGGCTATGCTCCGCGATCGGGGTGACATGCAACATGCCCTGCTTGTCGCTCGCCGCGCTCCAGCGGATCGCGCCGTGCGGCATGTGCTCGGCGAGTCGTTCGTCCATGCCCTCGTCGGCCAGCGCCCGCGCAAGACGCGGCGTGGACAGCAGCATGTCGGACGCGCGCAACTGGATGATCGCGCTCTCGCGCCGGCCCGTGTAGCGCGCCAACGCGAGAATGAGGCGCAGGCGTCCGGCCGGATCGATGGTGTCAGCCGCCTCGAGCGTACGGACGTAGCGATCATGCGACGCAATCGGACGCCGGATGTTCTTCTCATGCGGCAGCGACTTCCGGCAATCATGAAGCGGATTGTGGTTGAGCAACCGCTGGCCGGACGGGAGTTTGTGCTCGCACGCCCAGTTGAACACGCTCGAGAGCCAACTGAAATCCGATTCAAGCGCGCCATCGCGTAGCGGGCGCGGCGCTACGGCGTCGGCAGTCAACTGCCGCACCTTTGGGTCGGCCGGGTCGGCGTCCTGCTGCATCCTGCGAAGGGCCGCGAGCGCGTCGGCCGATTTCTGAATCTGTTTCGCGCGGAGGGCCGGCGCCACGCGGCCGGCGCGACGGGCCGCGCTGTAGGCATCGACCGACGTTTGCGAGACCTGGGCGACGGGGAACGCATCGCCCCACGCGGCAAGGAACATCTTCGACCGCGTCTCGGCGCCGCGCTTCCACTGATGTTTGAGACCGTCGCCCTTGTGCTTGTGATACGCGGCGAAGAGCTGGCCCATGGTGATGGTATCGGGCGTCACGCCGAGAAGCTCTTGCTTCGCCATTTCGCGCGCCAAGTCTTCGGCGCTCTGTTTTGCGGTGGCGCGATCGGTCGTCCGGGCACTGACGCGTTTGCGTCCGTTGCCGGTGCGCACGTCGAGCCAGTAGTGCGCGCCGTCCAGGAAGCAGCGCACGCGCACGCCTGAGGCTTCGACGGTAAAACTCTTCCGCTTCGCGCTCACCGCTTCCTCCGCGCTTTCGGCGCCGGCGTCTCAACCAGCAGACTCTTGGCCCGCACGCCGAGCGCCCGCGCGATCGCCTCAAGGTTATCGAGTCCGAGCGCCTTCGCCTTGCCGCGCTCGATCTTAGAGATAGTGCCCTGTTGCACGCCCGCCTTTTTTGCGAGCACGGCCTGGGTGAACCCCTTCTTCTCGCGAACCTCACGGAGTCGGATGCTGAGCGGCGACATCCGGGAAAGATACGCCTTCTCGATGGCGATCATAATGTCAGGTTCCCCCTGCAGATGATTTCTGCTGTTGTGTCTCGGCGCCTGTCCGCTTCTGCTTGCGCAGCTCGACGCATTCCCGGCAACGCTTCGCATTGAGCTTGGCCGGTGGCCGAGACTCGCCGCAGTCCGCGCAGATCCTCGGCCAGCTCTTCCGCCTGCGGTACGTAGCGTCCATAAGCTCCAAGCGCTGATGCTGGTCGAGCCGATCGGTGCCGCCCTTCGCTCCCCCGTAGTGGAGCGTTCCGGCGAGGTCCGCGCGCAGCCAGTCCTCTAGTGAGTGAATCCACTTCGCGTCGATCGTGCGGGCGACCGCGACGACGGCTTCAGGGAGATCTCGAAGCACTTCGTACCACAGCACACGCCATTCGCCGGTGCTGAATCCGCTCCCACGATAGGAGTCTGTGGGAACCCAGGTGGCGTAATACGGCGTCTCAATTCCGAGACTTTCCAGGTCCTCGCTGACGCAGACCCACGGCTCGTACCACGCCACGACGGCATCGAGCTGGTCCGCCTCCCACACCACGCCGCGTTTCCTATACTCAGCCACGAGGCGCGCGCGGATCAGGCCTGCCATCCACTGTCGCGCCTTGTGACCGAACTTCACCCGACCGTCGCCGTTCTCCGGCTTCCAGCCGTCCGTTCCCGTTGACATTGATCCCCCTGCGTGAAAGGGTGGCGTGTTGTATTCCCATAAGAATATGCGTATGGGAATAGAATCGCGCAAGGGGGGGCTCATGCGGCTAGGTGTCGCCGCGCTTCGTGATGCTGCCCGGATAGGGCTTGGTCCGTTTGCGGGGCATTAGGACTTCCTCCGCTTCGTGGGCGTCTTCTTCACTGGCGCGCGCTTCGTATGTGCCTTCGCCGGCACCTCGAGAACCCGCGTGTTGGCCTGCACGCTGCGCCGGATGCTTTCGTCCCGTTCTCTGTGGTGCGCCGCTTCGTTCACACGCTGCGCCCGATGCGCGGCGAGACCGAAGAGGACCGGGACCATCGTCATCACGTAGTCGTTGAACGCTACCCCGCCCATCGTGGCGGGCGAGAAGCCTAGCGCTTTCAGCGGTTCGCGGAGCACGGCGGCGAGCACCTTGAGCTGCTTGGCGTCGCTGCCTTCGTAGGGGATGAGATCGCGCAGTAGCCAAACGTCGGCGAGCGGCGCGACCCAGTATGGGATAGCGTCGCCGCTCGCCTGCGGGCCGTCCGTCCCAAGAATCGCCCGCTTGACTAGTACGATGGCCGAGTCGTCGGGTGGCTGGCTGGCCTTGTTCGCGGCCTCCACCTGTTCGTGTGCCTGCGTCGGGTGCCCGATCCCGAACGCGAGCCATTCCGGGCGCACGTTCAGCACGGCACCCGCCTCGTCCCAAAACGTTTTCGAGGGCCACGCGACGTTCTTCTGATAGGCGATGATCGACGGCAAGGTGGCGCCAGTGATCCCGCCGTGCACCCGTTCGGCTCGTGCGCGCATCGCCTGCTCGAACATGCGCAGGCCGCGCCGCCGGCCGTTTCTAGGTTGCCGATCAATCGCCCATTTGAGGCGAGAGCCGTAAGTCGTACCCCATTCCGCTTGCACAGTTGTCATCGTGGCATTTGTGAAATGTGAAAGAACCTCGTATCTACCCTGCAGAGTGCGTAACGTTAGTTTTACAGTTGTAGGACACAGTTAACCGTAACACAACCGAACGAGAGGCGCAAGATGGTTGAGAACCTGACGCGACACATTGCAATCCGGGCGACGCCGGGCCGAAAACAGCTCTACACCCGCTGCGCTGCGCGCGATGGGTTGCGCCTGAGCGAATGGTTGCGGCGCCTCGCGGACCGTGCCGCGGAACAGCACGTGCGCGATCTGGCGATGAGCTCGGCGTCGTGACGCGACTGCGCGGCGTGACGCATTCCGCCCGCATTCCCACGCCCACTCGCGCCGTCCCTCCGTGCACCGCGGCTCACGCCCGCTTGCTGGTAGCGATGTTCCTCACGCCGACCCGACACCGAGACGGTCGCTACAGCGTAGCCGGCCCGTTCACGGTGAACACCCACTGGCTGAGCGCCGACCTCAAGACGTGCTCATGCAAACAAGACGCATGTGTGCACGCCTCTGCCGTCCTGCTGCGCCGCGGCGACCGTACGGGCGAACGTAGTGACTTCGAGCAGGTATGGCGGATGGTGCAACCGCCCGCACTGCTGGCGACGAAACAGAGCACTGGCGCCGTGCGGTTGGGCTCGTTTGGGCAGGTCGGCGAGGGGAGTCCATCGCTCGACATGGGGCCGGAAGTCATGGCGAGTTGGACGGCCTTCATCATCGCCAACGCGTCCGCGGTGCAGACCAAGACCGGCGCGCAACCGCTGGTCGTCCAGCAGGACAGCGCGAAAGATCAGCACATCGTCTTGTGCGGGAGTGGGCCGTCGCTCGCCGAGCACGCCGCTGCATGGTGTCCGCAGGCGGATCAACTTTGGGGGTGCAACGCCGCGCTCCCATGGTTGATCGACCACGGGTACACGCCGACGCACGGCTTCAGCGTGGATTCGACGCGCGAAATGTTGACCAAGTGCCAGTGGGACCGGGCGCCGGACGTGGAGTATCTCCTCTCATCGAGCGTGCACCCGCATCTAGTCGAGCACCTGCTCCAGCGATCGCGCCGGCTGCGGTTTCACCACACGTACCGCGGCAACTTTCACCAGCCAGTCGGCGGGAGATACGGCGGGCTGCCATACGCCGACGGGCTCTGCGCGGCGCTCTACCCGTCAACGGTCCGCACTGTGTCGGGCCTGAATGCCGTCTCGCGCGCGATAGACACCGCGCTGTACGCGGGAGCGGCGCGGGTCACCGTCTTGGGCGCGGATTGCGCGCTGCGCGGTGCGCCGCCATCCGGCGCGACCGTCATCGAGGGCATGGTTGACGGGCGGACGTGGCAGACGAAATCCGACCTGATGATTACCGCGACGGCGATGGCGATTCTGCACCGGAGGACTCCAGGGCGCCTGACGTTCATCGGTGACACGTTGCCGAATGCGCTGCTGGCCTTCCGCGACACACTGGTCGGCAAGCACGGCAAGGCGAACGGCGCTCGGCGATGGCGCGCCTACCTCGATACCGCTCTACCGCACCTCGAAGAGGCTGCATGACCCCGCGTGACGACTCGACGGTGCTCGCGCATGGCCGGTCACTCCCCTCGGTGGCCGCCCGGGACTCATGGACCCGGGACCGTCAAGTCGTCCGCGGCCTGCCTTGACCCCGAAGTGGCATCACCTATCAACCTGCTGAGGATCCAGTGATTTCCAACACCCTGCCAGAGATTGCCCCACTCGACGCCCTGCGCGCCAGGCGAACCGCGCTGCGACATTCGCTCAAGGCGTCGTTCGCGCTGCTCGCGCAGGAGCGCTCGGCGAACTCGGCCGCCGTCGCCACGGCCGGGGTACCCTTGGCGGACTGGCCAGCGCGCTCGGGGCAGCTCGAGAGCGATGTGCAGTCGTTGCAAGCGGCCCTCAACCGGCTCGACGCCGACGTGCACTCCGCGGTCGGGAAGGTGCGGCTCGCCGTCGCGAAGCTGGAGCAGCGCCGCATCCCGCTCGAGCGCCAGCTCGACACGCTGTATCTCGACCGGGTGAACCTGTTCGCCGGTGCGCCAGCGAGTGCGCGGGCGCCCATCCCGACCGCGTTCACCGCGCGTTTGGTCGAAATCGAGACAGAGCTCGCCATGACGACGGAGCAACTCGACGCGCTCGACGTCCAGATCGGCACGGCGAGCGCACCGCTGCACCGTCATGATCACGATGAGCCGCGGGGCACCATCGCATCCGCCAGCGCCGCCTGAGTGCCGCCTGATCACCGCACGCAACCCACAAGAGGCCCTTTATGCCCGAAGAACAGCCCAAGCCCGCCGAACAGCCGGTCCAGCTCGTCGTCACGCCCCCGGACCTGCATATCGCCAACGCGGACGCGCTCGACTCCGCGAAGTACCGCCGCGCGCGCGCCATGGCCGCCGAATCGGGCGCAAGGCTCATCATCGACCCGGCCACACCCGCGCCGATCGTTCACGAGCCCGGGACAATCTTTATTCCCCGCACCGCCGCCCCCGCCGCTTATAAGCGCCTGAAGGAAAGGGCGCTCGCCGCCGGTGTCCCGTACGCCATCCAAGAGGACGCATAAATGAAAATTGCCATGAGCGCGGCGTTCAGTCGCGGACTTTTCCTCACGGATTGTCCCCCGAACCCCCTGCGCGGACTCGAGACTACGCGGTGGCTCCAGGCCGCGAAATGGGACTTCGTCGACCAGTCGGACGTTGACGCGTGGGTCGGGGCGCGCGGCGGCACGGCCGCCGACTGGAAGGTGATCGACCTCGGCACCGCCGGCGTCGGCTGAGGCTCGTGCGCGACGGGGCGTAGACAGAGCTCCACCCCGTCGCGCGTTCTACTCGCGTCACTGGCACGAGCTGGCAATCTGATGACGGACACAACGAAATGATCCTGAAAACACACGGCGCAGCGGGCCTGCGTCCGGTTCGATGAACGATCGCCGCACGGAAGACGCCGAGATGGCCGTCCTCGGAGCGATCCTGCTCGAGCAGCGGACACTCGACACGGCGCGACCGATCCTGGTCGCTGCCGATTTCCTGCAGCCGCGTCACGGCCGGATCTACGCCGCCATGCTTGCCGTGGATGGACGGAACGAGCCCGTCGACCCGATCACGCTGCCCGAAGAACTCGAGCGACGCGGCGACCTCGCCAGCGTCGGCGGGAAAGACTACATCGGCACGCTGCTCGATGTGGTGGCGACCGCGGCGAACATCCTGTATCACGCCGGCATCGTCCGCGACCATGCCCAGCGCCGTGCGCTCGCAGAGACCTTCGCCCAGGCGGCGACCCTCGCCCGGGCGGGCCAGCGCGCACCGGCCGATCTCGCGCGGGACGTGCGCGCGGCCCTCGAGTCGATCGAGCTCAGTCGCAACACCGGGCTCGCGCGATTCGCACTCTACGACGACGTGGCGATCGCCAGCCTTCCGCGCCCCGCATGGCTCATCGACGGCGTCCTTCCCAGCCAGGCGCTTGGCGTGCTGATCGCGGCGCCGAAATCCTTCAAGTCGTTTCTGGCCCTTGATTGGGCCTGCCACATCGCGCTCGGCCTCGAATGGCATGGCCGCCCCGTGCGCCAGGCCTCTGGCGTCTATGTCTACGCGGAGGGCGCGACGGGCATTCAGCAACGCGTCGGCGCGTGGAAGCGATTCGCAGGAGTGAACGACCGCCTCGGCGTCTGGTTCTTGCCGCGACGCGTCTCGATCGATTCCATCGGCGAGGCCGCGGAACTGCTCGGCGAGATCCAGCGCACAATACAGCCGCCGCCGGGTTTCATCGTGATCGACACCGTCGCTAGAAACATCGAAGGCGACGAAAACGCCACGGCAGACATGTCCGCATTTGTTCGCGGGTGCGACCTGCTCCGCAATGCGACGGGCGCGAGCGTCCTCGCGGTCCATCACAAGGGATACGGCGCCGACGATCGCGGACGGGGCTCGACCGCTCTCGAGGCGGCGGCGGATGTCGTCATTCTCTGCGCTCGCGATAAAGAACGGCTCACGATTACCAACAAGTGGATGAAGGAGGCGCCGGAGTTCGCGCCTATCCACATGGAGGCGCTCGAGATCGCCCCGAGCCTCGTCCTGAAACCGTGTGGAGTAGCGAGTGGAGCACTCGTCGGGCAGCGACTCGATTGTCTCCAACTACTCCACGACAACTACAGCGCGCAAACGGGCGCCTCGTACACGGCATGGGCGAAGGCCGCGAAAGAGGCGCATAGCGTCGGGTCCAGTTCGTTCAACAACGCGAGAAGCTGGCTCCGGGACAATGCTTACGTCTCATCGCTCGGCGGGAAGTGGAAGATTACGGACGTTGGTCGCTTGGCTCTGGCGGGCGTTAGCTCCAAGTCACTCCAAGCAACTCCAACGCTCCAAAATGGAGCGAGGTCCATGCACTCCACTCTGGCAGGGGGGTCTATAAGACCCCCTGCCGAGGTGGAGCGGGACCGTCCGCCGGCTCTGTTCGCTGAAGGAATGGGGGCGGGAGCATGATCACCACCTCCCCTCACGAACTCGCCCCGTCTGTGCCTGTCTCCCCGCGCGCACGATGCGTTCCCGCTCGCCGTGGGCGTGGATTTGGGCGTTGGTTTGGGCAGGGTGTCCGTGACCCCCGTGCGGCGCAACGACTTACGGCGTCGGTTACACGCTGGCGTAGCGTGCGCACCGATTTCGAGGCGCATCCATGACGCCTCACGAACTGCTCGCCAAGTGGCGCCAAGAGGCCGAACTACTCGACGGGTACGGCGCTTCGCAACAGGCGATCGCCTGTAAACGGCACGCGGATGAACTCGACGCGGCCTTGCGATCGCTCGCCGATAGCGCGCTCGACCTGACCACGGCGGCGCGGGAGTCGGGGTACAGTCCCGGTCGCTTGCGCCACCTGGTTGCCGAAGGTGCCATCCCGAACGCCGGCCAGAAAGGCTCACCGCGCATCCGTCGTGCCGACCTGCCAACGAAGCGGCGCCTTGTCGGCGGCGGCTTCGATGCGGCGGCGACGGCACGCGACATCCTGAAGGTGGAACGATGAACCTGCAACGAAAGACTCCCAAGGAACCCGTGACTGACTGCACCAAGAAGAACGCCGCCCTCGATCTCGAGCGCGTCGAGCGTGAACTGCCGGCGATGACGGATCCCGCCTCGGTACAGCGGCGCGTCGAAGTCGCGACGACATGGGCGTGCGTCGGCCTCATCAGCCCCGGCGTCGCGTCTGCCATCGTGCGCTCGGCTGAGGCATGGCACAAGCTGCGCGACCTTGAACTCGACCGTGAGCGCGTCCGTGGCTTCGAGAAACGCATCCGCGAGTTAGAGGCAGAGTTGAAGCGTCAGACGGCCCCCCTGGGCGCACGGGGCGGCTGAGATGGCATCGGGCCGGGACCGTCGTCTCGACGCACTCGAGGATCGCGTTGGCACCCTGGGCGAGAGCGTCGCCACGCATGGCAACGGCACGTCCAGTCTTGCACGATTCGCGAAATGGGCCGACGATCCCAACGGTTTCATCGAGCACGAGTTGGGAGTGCCGTGGGAGCAGTTCGAGCACCTGGCGCCGCTCACGGAGTTGGTGCGCGATCGGCCGTTTGTGGTCTGCCGTTCGTGCAACGGATTCGGGAAGGACTGGCTCTCGGCTCGTATTGCCTTGTGGTGGGTATACGCCCGCCGCGGGTTCGTGCTCATCACGGGGCCTACAGAGCGGCAAGTACGTGAAGTTGTCTTCGCAGAGGTGGCGCGCGCCTTTGGTGCCGCGCCGCAGTTGCCCGGGAAACTGTACGAACTCGCATTGCGACTCCCGGCGAACGAGCGGGCGGGCCTACTCGGGTTCACGTCCACCGACGCCAGTAAGTTGTCGGGCTTCCACGCGCCGCGGTTGCTCGTGATCCTCACCGAGGCGCAGGGCGTCGAATCGTTCGCATGGGAAGGCGTGCTCTCCTGCTCGACGGGCGAGGACTCGCGGGTGCTGGCGGTCGGCAACCCTCTCCTCGCGTCGGGCCGGTTCTTCGAAGTGTCGCGTTCAGCGGGATGGGCCGCCGTGAAGTGGGCCGCGTCCGATCACCCAAACGTGAAGACGGGCAGGGACGTCATCCCGGGCGCGGTGACACGCGAGTTCATCAAGCTGATGAAATCCGAATACGGGGAAGGGTCGGGGGTGTTTTCGTCGCGCGTGCTCGGCGAGTTCCCCGATAGCGATGACGACGCGCTGGTGAAACGGGCCTGGCTGGAACTGGCGGCGCGCAAGTGGGAGTCGCAGGCGTTCGAACAGATAGCGGCGTCCAAGGCGGTACGGTGCGCGGTGGATCCGGCACGGTTCGGCACGGACCAGACGGCGCTCGCGGTCGTGCAAGGTCCCGTCGTGCGCGAAATCGTGACGTGGGCACACGCGGACACCATGGAGACGTGCGGGAAGGTCATACTCGCGCTGCAGGAGCGCGGACTCGATCCGAGGTCGACGGCGATAACCTGTGACGAGCCCGGCCTGGGCGCGGGGATCATCGATCGACTGCGCGAGCTCGGCTGTCGGGGTGTCGTGAGTTTCAACGGCGGTCGCACGGCGCTGCGACCGGACAAGTTCATGAATCGCAGAGCGGAGACCTATTGGGCGGTGCGCCGGCTGCTGGAGGAAGGGAAGATCGCCGTCCCGCGTGACGCGAAGCTGTGGGACGAGCTGTCGGGCACGCGCTGGCACCCGAACTCCAGGGGACAGGTGCAACTCGAGTCCAAGGACGACCTGAAGTTGCGGCTTGGGCGCTCGCCGGACCGCGCCGATGCCGTGTCCATGGCCCTCGAGGCCCGCCCGCTCGGCGGCAACTTCACCCCCGTGCGGGTCAAGTGGTGATGCTGCCCGATCCCGCGCGCGAGGCGCGCGGTGCATCTCGACGCCGAGGAATCGGCGCCGGGGCGCTACGTCGTGACGGGCGGTGCGGCGCCACACGAAGTCACCGAGAGCGCGACCGGCACACTGGCGTGCGACTGCGCGGACGCGGCCTGTCGGGCAGGGATCGAGTGCAAGCACGTGCTGCGCGTGAAACTGATGCGCGCGGACCCTGCTGTCATGGCGGCGCTGAAGGACGTGGTACCGCCGCCGAATCGATCGCGACAGTACCGCTGCCGACGGCCCCGCACCGCAGGGATCGGTTCGTGCTCTCGAATCTCACCGCTACCGAGCACTCTGGACGCTCAGTGGGGGTGAACGGGACGCGGTGGCCCTATTCTGTGGGCGACTGGTCGCGCACTCACACGCCGCTCAGTATCTTCCCGCTCCTGTCCGTGTCGAAGCGTCGCGGCCGACGAGTGGCCATCCGGGCTCGCACACCACTGAATCGCCAGATGCTGAAGTACGATAACAAGGTCAGGGATATCCCGAGTTGCCCGCCGCATTCGTGCGGCGAGGCCGAACGCGCTGGCGTCCGGTACGTCTTTGCACGTGACATGCCCCGCAGCTTTCTTCCGCCGCTTTCGATGAAACCGGAGCGAGCACTCACGATGGAAGACATCAACCGATGCGACAGCTGGGCGCTGTCGTTCTTCGTCTCGGCCGAGCAAGCGCGCGAACTCTTCGAACGGATTCGAAAGAACAGCAAGAACATTCACAAGAAAATGGGGGACTCCCTCGCTCGCGGCGAAATCGCGAAGAGTGATGGCCTGTGCGGCGAGGTGGATGCCGAGGGGCACTTCTCCTTGCACGAGTACGAGACCGCGCGACTTGACGAGAAGTTTGTGACCTTTGAGAGCCTCATCTAGTGGAGGCGACTGCTGGCACGCGGGTTGACGTCCACCCGCTTCGTGGCCTCACGAAGCGGGCAGACCTGATCTATCACGATGGCCCGATCCTCTCGGTGATGGAGAACGCTTCGGGCGAGCCGTATTTGTTCCTGTGGTGCGACGCTGACGATCAGCTGAACCGGTGGCTCGCCTTTCGCATCACTGCCGACCAGCTAATGGGCTACACTGAGCGCCGGCAGGCGCTCCGCGCAGTGTTGGGAGAGGCGCCCGATGGATTCGTCTATTTGGTTGATATCGACTCATCGCTGAAGTTCCAGGCAGTCTACGCGCTCCCCCAAGCAGAGCTACCGGAGGCGTATCGCCCCTCCGAGGACTCTCGGTACGAATTCGAACCGAAGGCGCTGGATATCGATCTCCGCTCGATGTCCCGACACTCGGGAACGCCTCTTCTGGATCTTCATGTTCGGGAGGGAAGGGGTGTGCGATTCGGCACTATCGACATCAGCACCCTTGGTCCGCTGCTGACAACGACCGGCGGCCTCGCGGAGGCGGTGGCGACAAGTATCCATCACCGAAGGGAAACGAGCACCTCTGGCACGAAGACAGACGCTCGGTCTTTCGGCGTATTCGAGTTCGCCAGTTATCGCGCGGCGTCATTCAGCGTGATCCTGAGGCCCACGACCACTCAGATGTCGCTCGACGGCTTCTCCGATCGCAGCGATGAAGTCGTCCGCGCGCTCCAGAGGCTCCTCGACGATGGCGTTCACTACGAGAAACTCCACTCCGCATCGCTTGAGTTCGATGACGCGGTGATGGCACGCTTTCAGGAATTCCTTACGGCCGTCGAAGAGAAGGCGGTCAATCTCGACGTTCGTTGGGCGCCGTCTCCAGGAGCTTCTCCGACGACGTCGCACGTTGATGCTGCCAGATCGCGCACAATTCTAAACAACTTTGCTCGACTTGACCACGAGGAATCGGAGGAATCTTGGATCGAGGGCCGATTCACCAAGCTCGACACGAAGTATCGCGCCTGTCGTTTCATGTCGATCGCACGCCGCGAGACGAGCGGTACCATCGATGCAAGGGCCGAGTATCCCATCACACTGCTGAACTTCAGCGCCGAATATCGCGTCTTCGTGCGGCGTAGGAGCGTGGTGCTGGGCGGTCGAAAGAAGCCGAAGGCTGAAGTGACTTTTCTGCGCATCGAACCGATTGAGAGACCTTGACGCTCGGCTGAGTAGTTCCTCAACTTCAATACCGGCCTGTTCTACCACGCTCGCTCGGAGCGGCGAAGCTCATGCGAAAAATCTTTCTACTCAGCGTCATTTCGGCGTCGTTCGCACTCGCGGCCTGCAATCCGTTCGCGCCGAAATGCAGCCACGACCAGCAGACGGTCGATGCCGTCTACGCCGACGCGACCTATCAGGCCGAACTCGACCAGGTGACGGCGCTCAGGGGCTACGGCTATACGTGCACCACGGGCGCCACCATTCGCAACGCCTTCGGGACCCAGATCGGCCAAACGTACGTCTGTACGAAGTGCTAGAACCTGCCAGATTGCGCGGGTGACGGCTGACGAGCTGGCGGCGTATCTCACGCGGATTGCGGCGCCGATTCCGCCGCCCGCGGGGCTTGTCTACGTCCTCGCGAACCGGCTAGCACATGGGATCGGACCGGTCTAAGCTACCGTGATGCGTCTCGTCAGGGGTTTCCTAGTCTTCGCCGCGTTCGCGCTCGCGATCCCCGCTGGCGGGCAGAAATCGCACCACAGCCGCTCGAGCGCACCCAAGAGCCGATCGTTGGTGCCGCACACCGGCACCGGCTCCAGCCACAAGGGCGGTCAGTACACGACGCCGCGAGCGTCTACGAAGGCGCCGAGTGTCCGTGCGCACACTCCGAAGTCGCCGTCCACGAAGGCCCTGAAGCCGAAGGCACCAAAAGCACCGAAGAGCACAACCCCGTCGGTGAGGGCACCAAAGACACCGAGGGCACCGAAAGCCGCAGCGCCGTCGTCCGCCGGCTCAGTGAAGCGCACCGGCAAGGGAAAGATCGCGCGAAGCGAGGAAGCCAAGCGCACGTTTGAGAAGCAGACCGGATTCCCGCGCGGCCGGCCTGGCTACGTCATCGACCACATCGTGCCGCTCGCGTGCGGCGGGGCGGATGCGCCGTCGAACATGCAGTGGCAGACGATCGCGACGGGGAAGGCGAAGGACAAGGTTGAGCGGAACGGCTGCGGGAAGCGCTGAGGATTTCCCGATCCTGCCCTTTTCCTGCCCTTTTTCGCGGCTAGATACGGCTAAACCGCAGAAAGGAACGGCTAAGTGAAATTGATAATCGACCGTGGGCGGCTAACTTAGCCGGAATCACGGTATTCTCGACAGTCCTGGAAAGTGTGTGTACGTTCATAGCGTACCGTGGGTTCGAATCCCACCCCGTCCGTTAACAAGAAATCCGGATCCCGCATCGCCTCACTCGCGAGTACGATCTGATTCCCCCTCACCCGTCGCTCTTCGCCGCTGAGACGTGGAGTCTCGGCGGCGCTTGCGTTTTGTGCGTCGCGCGCTGGCCGCCACCTCCGATTCGTCGTATTGTTGGTGGCCCCCGCAGGCCGCAGCCTTTCCTTCCGGAGACCGGCGTGACTCAGCACACCGATCGCCTGAACGCCGCGCTTGCGGGCCACTACCGCATCGCGCGCCATCTCGGTGAAGGCGGGATGGCGTCGGTGTTTCAGTGCGAGGACCTATAGCACGGCCGCAATGTCGATCCTCCGCTCGTCACGGTGGCGGCGTCCTGTTCTTCAATGGCGCGCTGATCTGCCGGAACTACCTAGCGACATCATGAAATGCACTCTTAGCCCTCTGATGGCAGGAGGAGTACGCCTCCATGAATGATGCCGACATCATAGGACCCCTTCTCACGCATTGCGAGAGGCAGTTCCCCAAGACGTGCGCCTGCGGCCGGAAGTTCGCGACGCTCCGGGAGTACATTCGTGATACAGTGCCGATCGGAGACGCGATTTCGTACGATGCCGCGTCTAGCGACTGGTCGCCAACACAGCCGCTCGGTGCCTTGGCTTTGGCAAACTGCACATGCGGCTCAACATTGGCCTTGTCGACGGAAGGAATGTCACTTGAAACGCGTCACCGAGTGTTGGCGTGGATCAGATCGGAGATGACGCAGGGCGGTGTAACTGCGAAGGTGGTCGCTGGCGCCATCCGGGAGAAGATTCGGAAGAGAGCTCTTTCGGATGCAAATCGACCGTAATGACTTTGAGGACGAACAACCTCGCCAAGGCATTACTCAGGCACGAGGCGGAGTGTAGCGATCCAGGCATCCATCTTGGCGCGAATCTCCAAAATGGCGTCCCTCTTGTCCTTGCCCCAGCCCGCGGTGACTGGAACAAATGTGGGTACCGCCTGAACGGCGAGAAACGGCGCGCTGTCCGGCGTTGTCCATCAGAGTGGCTGAAGTTGGACCGATTTGCTTTGAGGCAATGCGTCGTTGATATCTTGTAGCAACACGCAGTCAAGTACCGACCTTGGGCACCGTATGGGGAGCCAGCCATGAGACGTCTTGTTCTTGCATTGATGTTGTTCGCCGCGCCCTTGCTGTCGCAATCAGTCGATGGGAAAGAACTCTATGACAAGAACTGCAAGGAGTGCCACGGGGCAGTGGGGACGCCCGCGAAAATCACCTTGGTGAAGTTTCCACGAATCGTCACGTTCGACTCGGCATTCGTGGCTCATCACAGTGTCGATTCCATCGTCAAGATTCTGACCAAGGGGAAGAACGACGACATGATTTCATTTCATCGCGATCTTACCGATAATGAAATGACGGCGTTGGCGCAGTATATCCGGAAGCTTGGAACGAGGAAGAGGGGCTGATGGCGCACGACCGTCGCATTGTCGGCAATCCCGTCGAGACAGCGCTCAACCGGACGTGCGGGCACGGATGATCGGACAGCGCACCGAGGAACGTACCGCCCCTACTGGCAGATCGGGTCGCCGTCCGTCGTCGCGCTGCCACCCAGCGTGATGGAGCAGGTCTTCGACGTCCCCGTGCTGGTGGCTTTCGCGGTCCATCCGGTCGAGGTGACGGCCGAGAGGGTCACCGTGACGCCAGGCGACGACGCGTAGTTCGTGCCGAGGTTGGTCGTGCTCTGGGCATAGTTGTTGGTGTTGTCCGAGTAGTACGCCTCCTGCGCGGTGATCAGGTTGTGCAGGTCCGACTTCATCGAAGCCACGAACGCCTTTTCCTTGGTGTTCGCGAACTTCGGGATCGCGATCGCGGCCAGAATGCCGATGATGACCACGACGATCAACAGCTCGATCAGGGTGAAACCCTTCTTGTTGCGCGACATCGCGTTGCTCCGTTCTGGGGTGTGAAGTGAGTTGGGCCCGCGAGGCTGCGTGCGTGCCGCGAACGATGTGTACTTGTGTGTACTTGTGCAAGCCTCTTGCCAGAGTCCGGGACGCAGCCTTGGCTCGTAGGGACAAACGACTTGGCGGGAGCTTTGGTCACCACCGGAGGAGCGGCCGGTCGGAATCCCCCTCACTCCTCGCTCGTCCCCCCGCATCATGAGGCGTGCGAGGCTGGCGCCCGGAGCGGCATCTCCCTACCGTGTATCCGTCGAGCAAGGGGGCGTCGTGCGTCTTGCCAGGATCCTCGTACTCATCGCCGCCGCGACGACGCCTCGCGCCTCGACGGTCATGCCGAAGGACAAGGTCGAGCGGATCGGCTGCGGCCGGCCCTGACATGTGTGGCCGCGCGACGGACACCATCGACCCGACCGGGGAGGGGCCCTACGAGTGGTCAGGAGAGAAGGGCCACAAGACGCCGCACTACGTGCACAGGCCCGACCGGGAACCGTTCGCCATCGCGGGACTCTGGGACCGCTGGAGCTCGAAGGACGGCGCGCTGGAACTCGTCAGCTGCACGATGCTGACCCGGCCAGCGGGGAAATTCATGCGGCGCATTCACGACCGCGAGCCGGTCATCGTTCCGCCGAAGGACTACGCCGCGTGGCTCGACGAGAAGCACGCGAACGGGCGTCGTTCGCTCGAGGGGTTCGCCGAGCCGCGGCTTCACGAGTACGTGGTGACGACGTACCTCAATCGGCGTGGCGCGGACGGACCGGAGTGCATTGCGCCAGCCGCGGCGTGAATCACGGTGTGTCCGCCGGCTTCAGCCCCGGACCACAGTGACGCGCGCAAGCCGCTCCAGCAGGTCGCGCATCTCGTACGGCTTGAGGAGCATCTCGTCTGCTCCGGCGTTCCTGATCGCCGCGAGTTCCGCGTCCCCCACATAGCCCGTTCCCAGGATCACCGGCGTATGCGGCGACATCTCCCGGATCCGCCCGTACGCCTCGAGCCCGCCCAACACGGGCATCTGTACGTCGAGCAGCACCGCCGCGACGTCGTCGCGTCGCGCGCTGAATTTCGCGATCGCCTCTTCGCCATTCGCGGCCTCGATCACGTCGTATCCCTCATGCTCCAGCACCAGGCGCAGCATCTCGCGCAGCCCCACCTCGTCGTCGGCGAGAAGCACCGACGGACGCTCGCCGTTCGAGCGGGCCGGCGACTCCGTCCGCTCCGGGGGGTGGGCGACCGGCACCGGTTCGCTCGACGCCGGCAAGTACATATGGAACCGGGAACCCGCTCCCGGCGCGCTGTCCACCACGACCGTGCCGCCCGCGCCGCGCGCGAGCCCATACACCATCGCCAGCCCGAGGCCGGTGCCCTGTCCGTTGCTCTTGGTGGTGAAGAACGGCTCGAAGATGCGCTGCTTGACGTCGTCGGTCATGCCGACGCCGTCGTCGCCAACGCTGATCACGACGAACGATCCCGGCTGGATGTCGCGAACGGTGAGCGCCGCTTCGCCGTCCAGTTGCTCGACGCGCGCCCCGATGGTGAGGGTGCCGCCTCGCGGCATCGCGTCGCGCGCGTTGATGCAGAGGTTGAGCAGTGCCTGCTCGAGCTGACCTGCGTCGCCTTCGACCGGAGGGAGGCGATCGGGCGCGTCGACGGCGATCCGGATGCGGCGGTCGAACGTGCTCGCGCACATGCGGTGGATGTTCGCGATCGCGGCGCCGACGTCCACCGGCCGGTGCACGATCGGCTCGTGGCGGCTGACGCTGAGCAGCTGCTTCGTCAGGTCCGCGGCGCGGCGGCCGGCATGCTCGATCGCGTCGAGAGATCGGAAGAGCACACGTCTGAACTCCAGTCACGCCAATATCTC
>OCZT010001077.1_pt1 | contig 28039 bp, 28 predicted proteins | sample 1539031 | NCBI WGS metagenome assembly OCZT01 (sample SAMEA3539308, study PRJEB22396) | soil metagenome | biome: tundra; feature: field; material: soil | place: USA | collected 2010-05 | depth 0.15 m | reverse complement strand
TCGAGTCGCGCAGCGTGCATTCGCCGGTGCCGACGTACACCACGTCGGGCGCGGAGGGAGCGACGGCGATCGCGCCGATCGACGCGACCGGCTGCGAGTCGAACACCGGCGTCCACACGCGTCCCGCGTCAATGGACTTCCACACGCCGCCGTTGACCGCGCCGAAATAGAATTCGTGCGGTCGCCCCGGCACGCCGCTGACTGCGTCCACGCGCCCGCCGCGGAACGGCCCGAGCATGCGCCAGCGCAACCCCGCAGTGAGGTTCGCGAGCTGCTGCGCCGAAATAACCGCGAGGTCGCCAGGCTCGCCGGGCACGCGGGCTGGCGCGTGCGAGCCGGCCGTCTCCGCGCGCAGCGAACGATGGAATCCGGGGCCGACGACGGACAGCGCGCCGGCCTGGCCGGCAAGCAGCAGAAAATCGCGGCGGGAAAAGACGGAATCTGCAGGCAATTTGGACACGAAAAGCTCCGGAGGATGTGATCGACCCCATTAATCCTACGCCGCGGCGACAGCAGAGGTGAGAGGTGAGTTCAGACGGGAGAGATGAGTCCAGATGGGAGTGGGCGAGTTAGAGTGGGGAGCGGCAAGAAACGAGAGGCGAGCGGGGAGTTCAAGAAGCGAGAGATGAGACCTGCTCAGAAGCGAGGAGACGGGGCTCCCCCTGTTCTGATCCGGTCTCATCACTCACCCCTCGTCTCGCTCCTCACCTCTCGCCTTTGCTTCCCGTCAGAATCAGCCGGCGGCAGAAGTCAAGTTCGCCGGAAGCTCTCACGCGACAACTCATTTCCCTCCCCCACTACCGGAACACGCCGCCCCCCCGTAGGTATGAGTGCACGCCAGTGTGTGCTGCTCCGCACGAGGCGTCCATGCGTGCGGGCAGTGACGCGTGGGAAGAGCTGACACGGTTTCCCCTGGAGTTTTCCTTCGTGCGTTCCGCGACTCTTGCCGCTCGCTGCTTCCTGATTTTCGGTGCCATCGCGACCGCCTCGTGCCATCACGGCGTCACCAGCGTGACGGCGGCGGCCAGCGTGTTCGTCAGCCCGACGACCATTTCCCTCCTCGTCGGCGACACGCTGACCTTCACGGCGTCCGAGACGGACATCAACGGCATCATCCTGACCGGGCGCACGGTGACATGGTTGAGCGCCGACACGACCATCGCCGTCGTGAACAGCGCCGGCCTGGTCACGGCGCGCAAGGTCGGGACCGTGAACATCACGGCCACCAGCGGCACCGCCTCGGGATTCGCGAAGGTCTCCGTCGTCGCCGCCCTCCCACCGTCCATCTCCTCCATCACCGTCGCGCCCTCGCCCGCCGTCGTCGTCGTCCACGGAACGCAGCAGCTGACCGCGACCGTCCGCGATTCGCTGGGCCACGCAATGCCCGGCCTTACCGTCATCTGGCAGAGCAACAATGCCGCCGCCGCGACGGTGAGCAGCACCGGCCTGGTCACAGGCGTGTCGGTGGGATCCGCCGTCATCAGCGCCAGCATCGGCGGCTTCCTCGGCACGTCGAGCGTCACCGTCCAGACGAGCATCACACTCGGGCCGTCCACCGTCGTGCTCGCTCCCGCGTCGGCGACGGTCGGCATCGGGCGCAGCGTGCTCTTCACCGCGACCGCCACCGACTCGACCGGCAATACCTATCCCAACGCGACGGCCAAGTGGAAGAGCAGCAACACCGCCGTCGTCACGATCGACTCCACCGGTCTTGCGACGGGCGTTGCCGCAGGCATCGCGACGATCACGGGAACCGCGTTCGGCGGCTCGGGCTCGGCGACCGTGACGGTGCCGGTGCTGAACCTCACCGCGGTAAGCGCGGGCGACCTCCACTCATGCGGCCTGGCGACCGACGGCAGCGCCTGGTGCTGGGGCGGCGACCAAGCGGACCAGCTCGGCGACAGCACGGCGACCAACAGTTCCTCGCCCGTTGCGACCAAGGGCGGACTCAAGTTCGCGACGCTCAGCTCGGGATACGCGCACAACTGCGCCCTCACTACGTCGAGCATTGCGTACTGCTGGGGTGACAATGCGAGCGGCGAACTCGGCGACGGAACGACCGCGCACCGGCGGCTCCCTGTGGCGGTCGGCGGTAGCCTCACCTTCTCCTCGATCAGCGCGGGAGAAGACCACAGCTGCGGCCTCACCGCCGCCGGCGCGGCATGGTGTTGGGGGAACAACTTCAGCGGACAGCTTGGCAACGGACAGACCGCGAACAGCCCGTCGCCGGTGCAAGTCGGCGGCAGCATCGCGTTCGCGACCATCAGCGCCGGATTCCAGAACAGCTGCGGCATCGCGAAGAGCGGAGCCGCGTGGTGCTGGGGAGACAACACGCGCGGCCAGCTCGGCAACGGAACGCTGACCTCGAGCGCGACCCCGGTGCAGGTAACGTCCGGCACGGCATTCGTCTCCGTGAGCAGCGGATTCCAGCACGCCTGCGGCGTCACGGCCGCCGGCGCCGCGTTCTGCTGGGGGAGCAACGATCAGGGCCAGCTCGGCACCGGCGATACGCAGAGCCATTCGCTGCCAGTCGCGGTCTCCGGCGGCATCACGTTCGCGACGGTCGGGGCTGGCGGCCTCTACACCTGCGGCCTGGCCGCGAGCGGCGCGGCGTTCTGCTGGGGTGACAACATCTGGGGCGAGCTGGGCAGCGGCGTCACGAGCCCGTCGAGCAATGTTCCCGTGGCGGTCGTTGGCGGACTCGCATTCCGCACGCTGAGTACCGGCAACTATCACGCCTGCGCCATGGCCGGCGGCAACGTCGCCTACTGCTGGGGCGACAACGGCGAGGGACAGCTCGGAAACGGCACCACGAACCTCAGCCCTTCCCCGGTCAAGGTCATCTACCAACCGTAGCGGACACGCGGAGCGACGATGCCCGAAGAGCCCGAGATCGACACCGACAAGCTTCGCGAGACGATCGACGAGGAGATCGAGCGCTCGGGGAGTCACATGTTGCGGTGGATATCACTTTCCACGGCGATCCTCGCCGCCATAGCCGCCGTCGCGTCGCTTCGCGCCGGCGACACGGTCAACGAGGCGCTCGCGCTCAAGGCCGACGCCACCCGGATTCAGGCGCAGGCATCGGATCAGTGGGCTTATTACCAGGCCAAGGGAATCAAGGGCGCTGTAACTCGTGCGTCTGCCGTCACGTGGAAGGCCGCCGGCCGCCCCGTCCCCGCCGATCTGGAGGCGACGGCGAACCGCTACGACACCGAGCAGAAAGAGATCCAGACCAAGGCGAAAGAGCTCGAGAACGAGCGCGACGCCAAGGAGCACGAGGCAACGGCGCTGCTCGAAAAACATCGACACTTCGCCGCCGCCGTCGCCTTCTTTCAGGTCGCCATCGCACTCGGCGCAGTTGCCGCCCTCACTCGGATGAGGCTCGTCTGGTACGGATCGCTGGCGCTGGGCACCGCCGGCCTGGTGGCGTTCGCTATTCCAATGACGGGCGGCTGACGGAGCGGCTACCCCCTAGCGCGGACGGAGGTAGGCGCTAAGATGACAGGAAGCTGACAAACCGGAGCTTCCTGCAATGTCCTGTCATCGCCATGTCATAGTCGCCGCCGTGCTCATCGAGCTGGCCGGCGCCATCGCCCAGGCACAATCGATCACCGGGACCGTTGAGAGCGCGAAGAACCCGGTCGTCGGCGCGACTGTGCAGTTGCTCGAGCTCGATCGCGTCCAGCGCACCGGCCCGCACGGAGAATTCGAGTTCTCCAACGTGCCAAAGGGTCACTACACGATCTTCGTCGGGGCGAGGGGCTACGCGCCGGATTCAAAGACGATCGACCTGACCGGCACGCCAGCGACGGCCGCGTTCGACTTGAAGCTCTCGGCCGTCGCGTTGCGCAAGATCGTGGTTTCGGCGACACCCACTCCTCGAGCCTCGAACGACGAGTACCAGTCCGTCGATTCCAAGTCGCAGGTCGATCTTCTCAATAGTCCGGGCATGAACTTCGCCGAGAAGCTCTCGGATCTGCCCGGCGTCGCGGTGCGCGGCAATGGCTCCGCGCCCTCGCGCCCGATCCTGCGCGGCCTGACCGACAACGAGGTGCTGGTCGTCGAGAACGGGCTTCGCATGGGAGACATCGCTACGTTCGACCCCGCGCACGCGACGCCGCTCGAGGCGCTCGGCATCGCGCAGGTGGATGTCGTACGCGGACCGGCCGCCATTCTGTACGGCCCGAACACGATCGGCGGCCTGGTGAACGTCATCACCAACATCGTTCCATCCGTCTCGGATCGTCCGACTTCCGGCACGGTCAACATCGAAGGGAACACCGTCAACGGTGAGTACTCAGGGTTCGTCCGGAACGTGTGGAGCGGGCGCAACTCGGCGTTCAGCGTTTCGGCGGGCGGCCTGAAGGCGGGCGACATGGGCATACCGGCCGGCACCTACCTCGATCCCGCGAGCGGCGCGTCGTTCAATCTCAAGGCGATGCCGCAGACCGACGCGCGCAGCAGCGAGGCGGGGCTCGGCTATTCGCACCAAGGCGACTTCGGCATGTGGGGCATCGGCGCGAAGCACTTCGAGATGAACTGGGGAATCCCCGGCGATCCGCCGAACCCCGACTGGATGAACGTGCCGCCGACCACGTCGCGCATCGTGCAGCAGCGGAACGTCGTCGAGTGGCGCAGCCTGTTCAACGCGGGTGGTTCGTTCGTGCGGCAGGTGAAATTCAACGCCAGCTACAACGACTACACGCACTCCGAGTTCCCCACGGCGCAGGACTCCACCGGGGTCTCCGATCCGCAGGCGAACCACTTCCACAAGCGTGCCTTCAACGGCGTGCTGCAGTTCCAGCAGCAGCGTACCGGCAATATTGACGGCGCGTTCGGCCTCTGGGCCAACGTCGAGGACCTGACCATCGAGGGCGACCAGCCGCTCGGGCCCAACTCGCTGACGACCGGCCTCGCGGGCTACGTCTACGAGGAGTTTCACGCTTCACCGACCCTGCGCTTCAACGCCGCGGCGCGATTCGACTACAACCACATCCAGACCCGGCCGTTCGCCGGATCGACCGACTCGGTCTTCCAGACGATCAACGCGACGCGAACCGCGAATGCGGTCACCGCGTCGGTGGGAGCGGTAACGCAGTTCACTCCGGAGGTCACGGGATCGTTGAATCTCGCCCGCTCGTTCCGCGCGCCGACCGTTCAGGAGCTCTTCGCCAACGGCCTCGACGCCGCAAGCGGCACCTACTCGATCGGCACCTCGAGCCTCGGTCCCGAAACGGGATTCGGCGTGGATGCCTCGCTCAAGGGAGAGTTCTCGAACGTCTCCTTCGAGGTCTCGCCCTACCTCAACTACGTCAACAGCTTCATCTACGGGTTCCTCCGCGGCGACACCATCCAGGATTTTCCGGTGCGACAGTTCACCGCGACGAACGCGCGCTTGATGGGGTTCGAGGCGAGCCTCACGGTGCAGCCGTGGGAGTATGTCGCCATCAAAGCGAGTTCCGATTACGTGAACGCGCAGGACACGCAGAACAACGAGCCGCTCCCGTTCACGCCGCCGCTCCGCGGCCTTCTGCGCGGCACGTATCAGGACCCACGATGGATGGGGATGGCCGAGTTGCGCATGGCGGCCTCGCAGACTCGTCTCGGCGAGGGCGACACACCCACGCCCGGCTATACCGTGATGAATCTCGGTTTCGGCTTCCGTTTTTCGCAGCAGGGGGCCATCCACAGCATAAGCCTCCATTGCGACAACGTCTTCAACACGGTGTACCGGGATAACCTCTCGGTAATCAAGGACTTCCTGCCTCAGCCGGCGCGCGGATTCCGGCTGAATTACGAGGTGATTTACTGAGACACCGACCGGCTCGCGGCCACGAACGGAAAGAGACGAACGGGGTAGAAGGACAGGGAACGATCGCGGGCAAACCCGCGTTATCTTCCGGCTCCTTCGACAGTCGATATCAGGACAGAGTGTGGGCTCCGGTCGGAACCCACCCCCGGTAATTCTTTCGTCAGAGGCTGAATGCGGCGGATTCTCTCGTTGTTGCTGAGCGCTGGCGCGATCGCATGTGCGGCCCATCCCACGCAACCTCCGCCGGTGCCCGTCATCGCGCTCTCGTCGCAGACGGTTTCGTTCGTCGCAACGGCCGGCGCCGCCAGTCCGGCCGCGCAGCCGGTCACTATCACGAACGGCGGGACCGGGACGCTGAGCGGCCTCGCCATGGGCACGATCACATACGGCACCGGTCAGCCCGCAGGCTGGCTTTCCGCAAGTCTGAACGCCACCATCGCGCCTGCGACGATCACGCTGCTGCCGTCCACGGGCAGTCTCGCCGCCGGAACCTATACGGCATCCGTGCCGATCTTGGCGGGCGCCTCCGGAGTGACCAACAGCCCCCAGTCGGTGAGCCTCACACTGACCGTGCTCCCCGTCACCACGTTGACCGCAACGCTCGCGTCGGCCGGACAATCGACGGCGTTTCTGTCGACGCCCAACGTCTCCGCGTCGCTGACGGTGCAGGCGGGTTCGCAGTATCTGATCGCGGTCGTCAACACGTATCCGTCGTACGCCGTGTCGGAGGGCTTTTCGCTCACCGGCAGCTTCGGGCCCACGGTCGCCGCGCAGCGCGTGGCGATCCCCCCTGCGGCTCCAGCGAGCGCGGCGCCCCGGCCCACTTTCGAGATCGGCGGGCCTCCGCCGTCACTGGATGCGCTCGCCGCAGCGGAGCAGAATCATGCGGCCATGTTGGAGGCCAACCGGCAGATCTTCGCCCGAAATGGCAATCCGAGCGCCGCCTGGGCCGTGGCGCGATCGCAGGCCGGACGCGCCGCGCCGCTGAGCGCGTCGTTCGTGCCGGTGTCTCAGACGGTGGGCACCGTCAACAAGGTCTACGTGAGAACGTCACTCGGCGGTGACTGCACGACCGTCGACTCGATCGGCGCGCGCACGGTGGCCGTTGGACAGCACGTGATCGTCCTCGCGGACACCAACACGAGCACGGGCACCTTCGCGTGGCCGAACAGCCTTCGCCCCGACTCGGCGTGGTACCAGACCTTCGCGAACGAGTACGACCAGATCACCTATCCGCACATCGTCGCGAACATCGGCAACCCGATCGCTTACGACGCGTCGCTCTCCCACATCGGCAAGATCACGGTGACGATCACGGCGATCCTCAACCACTTTCCGGGTGCCGGCAACGGAAGTTCGATCGTGGCGTTCGTGAACGGGTGCGACTTCTTCCCGTTTGCCGCGAGCGGCCCGAGCGCCGACATGAGCAACCAGACGGAGATGTTCTACTCCTGGGTCCCGGGTAGCGCCGGTTACAAGGTCGCGGACTGGGAAGCGGCGCTCCGGGCGACTGCGGCGCACGAAAGCAAGCACATCGTGTCCTATACCAACCGCATCATGAACAACAGCCCGAGCTTCGAGGAGATCTGGCTCGAGGAGGGGCTGGCGCAGGAATCGTCGGAAATCTGGGAGCGCAACTTCAATCAGGCGACGTGGCTGGGGAACGCGACGTTCGCTCAGACCGTCGCGTGCGAGATTTCGCTCGGCGCGAATGCGCCGTGTGACATCGCGAACAACAAACCGTACGCGCTGCTCGGAAGCCACCTTCCCTTCTTCTTCCAGTACCTGCAGTCGGAGAGCTCGACCAACGGCGAGGGGCTGGGTCTCGACACGCCCGCGAATTATGGCGCCGGCTGGACTATCGCCCGCTGGGCCACGGACCAGTATGCGAACGGGAGCGAAGCCACCTTCATCAAGTCGCTGATCAACGATCCGACGCTCACCGGCCTGAACAACTTGGCCGCGCACACCGGGCAGCCGATCCCGCTGCTGCTGGTCTACTGGAACTTGGCTACCGCGATCTTCCAGACACCGGCCTACACGTCGGCCGACACGCGAACGACGATTCCGAGTTTCAATTTCGCGGACATCTTCAATACCGGCCAGACGAAGCTGACGTGCAGCGGCGTCCCGTGCGGGCTTTTCACGAAGTCGGGGACTCCGATTTATCCCATCCAGCCGATCGCTGTGTCGGCCGCAGGCACCTTCGCCAAGACGGTCAGCGCCGTGCCCGGCACCTCGGCGTCCTTCTTCCTGCTCACGGCGCCGAGCGCGGGCATCGAATCGCTTCAGCTGCTGACGCCGGGGGGAGCGCCCCTGTCGGCGGCAAGCGCGCTTCGCGTCGCGATTCTCCGAGTGCAATAGTGCGGGCGCGGCGCGCGGCGCGGCTGGCGCAAGCGCTGGCGCAAGCGCTGGCAGCCGGCGCGTTCGTCGCCGCGTGTCATCGTGCGGGCCCCGGCGCATCACACCAACCACGCGCGGCCTCGGCGGCTGGCGCGGAGACACCAGCGGCCGCTGAGGCGGCCTCACCTGCGCGCACGGACTCGCTCCAGGGCATCGTCCGCGTCGTCGGCGTGGACGCCCTGCCCCAGGTGGTGCTCGTGCTCGACGACGCGAGCCCCGCAGTCACGCTCGACGGACCCGCGTCGCTGCGCCGGGTGGCCGGGCTGCGCATTGCGGTGCTAGGCGACCGCGCCGGCGCACGTTTCGCGGTGCGCCGGTTCGTCGTGCTCTCGGCCAACGGCGTCGCGGCCACCGACGGACTGCTCGCCGCGGACGGGGAGACGCTCGTGCTCGTCACGCCGGACGGAGCGCGCCACCGCCTCGTGAATCCGCCGTCGCTGCTTCGCGCCAGTGTGGGCCACCGCGCCTGGGTCTCCGGACCGCTCGATCGAGAACCGGTCGCGTTCGGCATCATCGAGTAGCACACGGACCGGCGCCGGCTCCCGTGCTCCGGCCGGCCGTCGCCTGCGCTAAGTTCATCGGCATGCATACGTCTGACGCCATCGCGGCCCGCCGTTCGGTCAAGCGCTTCACCGGTCGCGCCGTTTCCCGCGAAGAAATGGAGGCGCTTCTGGCCGCAGCGACGCTCGCGCCGAACCACCGGCTCACCCAGACGTGGCGATTCTACGTGCTTGGCCCGGCGGCGCGATACGCGTACGGACTCGCGCTGGGCACGCGCAAGGCGCGGAAGCTCGACGACCCCGCGGCGGGCGCGGCGCTCCGCGAGACCGTGGGCGCCGAACATCGCGCGCTGCCGGCAATGATCGCGGTCGCGGTGGTGAACAGCGAGAATCCTGAAATCCGCGAGGAGGACTACGCGGCGGCGATGATGGCCGTGCAGAACATCGCGCTGACCGCGGTCTCGCTCGGCCTCGGGACCCACATCAAGACCGGCGGCGTCATGGGCGATCCCGAGGCCCGCGCGGCCGTCGGCGTTCCCGGCGACCAGCGGATCGTGGCGATCGTCAACGTGGGCGTGCCGGCCGAGACGGCGCCGGCGAAGAAGCGCGAGCCGGCGACGGCGTTCACGACCTGGGTGCTCTGACCCTCAGCCGTTCAGGTACGCGATCGCCTGCGCGGCAGTGTATCCCGGGTGGCCGGCGATGAAGTCCCCCAACTCGAGCAGGTCATCGCCGCTCGTGACGAGCGGGATCTCCTCCTCGCCCGTCTCCGCGCGCCACTGCGCAAGACCCACGTTCGCCGTCAACCCGTTGCAGAGGCAGCGCCGCCCTTCCGTCTCCGCCGCGTCGCCGCCCTTCGCGATGAACGTGTCCACCGGTTCCGCCGAGCAGCGGTACACGGTGCGCCCTTCCGTCGTGCGCACCGGCACGCGAAGGTATCCGAGATCGCAGACGCGCTCCCTCATCAGCGCCTGCGCGGCATCACCCGGCAGTTCCACCACTTTGAACGGATAGCCGGTCGGCGACGCGCGCGGGTCCGTCCGCAGTGTGGCCGTGCCCGCCACCACGTTCTCGAGCACGCGCGCCTTGAGCGACGCCTCGAGCCCGGACTCCGCGCAGTAGGCGAAGAGCGTCCCCACCTGTATGCCGGCCGCGCCGCACGCGAGGGCGTTCCGCAGGCCTTCGGGCGAGCCCGTTCCGCCCGCAAGCCAGAAGGGGAGCCCCAGCTCACGCATCTTCGCGAGATCCACCACGTCGCGTTCGCCGTAGATCGGCTCGCCCGCATCGGTCAGTCGAAGCTCTCCACGCGGCGGCGCGTTGTGCCCGCCGGCCGTCGGACCCTCGATGACGAATCCATCCACACGCCCGTTCGACTTCCGGGCCAAGGTCATGGCGAGCGACGCGGCCGACACCACCGGAAGGAATGCCGGGCGCTTGAGCGGCTTCGTCATCAGGTCCGGCGTGGCGATCGTCGCCGGATCGAACTCGAGAAACTCGGCCTCGTCGCGGGCAAGACCTTCCACTTCGAAGCGCATGCGTGCCGGCCGATGCTCGGCAAACGCGTCGAGCACGCCGGGGATCTCGCGCGGTATTCCGGCTCCCATGATGACCACGCCGACTCCGGCCAGCATGGCGCCATAGAGCGACGGCATGTTCGGGATCTGCAGCTTGGTCAGGAGGTTCATCCCGATGGGCACGTCGTGGCCCTCTTTGGCGAGCCATACCTCGACGAAATTCGCGAGGACGGTCACCCGCTGGCGCGCCGCGCTTACGGTCTGCTTGTACATCGGCAGCAGTTTGTACGGCGTTCCGGGCGCACGCCCCGAGGGGCTGAAATAGCGCTTGAGGATCTCGTCACCGACGCCCGGGATGGGAAACGCCGCGATCGCGCGGCGCATGTGCCCGCCGATGTCGCCGTCCTGCAAACGCCTGACAAGCACTGTGTCGAGCAGGGAACCCGAGACGACTCCGAGCCCACCGGCACGGGCAACCGCATTGGCGAGTTTCCAGTTCGACACGGCAACGCCCATGCCGCCCTGGATGACTCGTGGAAGAGTGGAGCTGGAGGTCATCCTTAAATCTAACGGGGACGGGCTCCGCCCGGTATCCGGCATCACTCGAAAAGTGGACGGGCCGCAGCTATCCTCTGTGCTGGCGTAGACTTAAGGACGCAGGCACGGTAGACCGCGCGCACACCGGCGTAACATGCCCAACCTCTACTACTTCAACGTCACGATCCACGTACTTGCCGCCATGCTCTGGCTCGGCGGCATGTTCTTCCTCGGTGTCGTGGGTGCACCGTTGCTGCGGGCAATCGAGCCTCCGGATCTGCGACAGCGGCTGTTTCAGCTGATCGGAGAGCGATTCCGGGCCGTCGGCTGGTTCGCGATCGCCGTGCTGCTCATCACAGGCGTCATCAATCTGCACTATCGCGGCATGCTGCACTGGGACGCCGTTCTCGGATCGATGTCGTTCTGGCACTCCAGTCTCGGATTGATCCTCGGCGTCAAGTTGCTTTGTGTGTCGATCATGATCACCGTCTCCGCGGTGCACGACTTCATCCAGGGTCCGCGCGCCGCGCGCGCCGCTTCCGGGTCGCCCGAGGCGATTCGGCTCCGCGGTCGCGCCGCGTGGCTCGCACGCGTGAATGCGATCGTCGGCGTCCTGCTCGTGGCCGCCGCAGTCCGTCTCGCACGCGGAGGCTAGCCGGTGCATTCACTCGTGCGACGATACATCAAGACGGCGATCGGGTTCCTGTTCATCGGGCTCGTGCTCGGGCTCTGGATGATTGTCCGGCGCGAGCTCTTGCACGTCGCCACGCCCCCCTACGAGGTCAGCGCGCACACCCACGCCATCTTCGTCGGGTTCGTGATGATGATGATCCTCGGCGTCGCGCTCTGGCTCTTTCCGAGACCGGACAAGAGCGATGTGCGCTACCGGCCCGCACTCGCGGAGACGGCATACTGGCTTCTGGTGGTGGGAACGGCGGCGCGCGTCGTGGGCGAGCTGCTTCGCCCCGAACGCGACGCTCTCCCGCTGCGCCTCGCGATCGTCGCGGGCGGCGTGCTGCAGGTCGCGGGCCTGGCGGTGTATTTCTACACGATGTGGTCGCGCATCAGGGCGCTGGGAAGCCAGGCCCGCGAGTCGCGCGGCGAGCGATTCTGACGAGACGTCAGCCGCTGCGCCGGAGCGACTGCAGCGGCAAGGGCGGCGCCGCCGTGCGCACGGGGAGCGGCGCGTCCACCGTGCGCCACACCTGAAGCACGAAGACGAGCGCGCTGATCGTCGTGATCGTTCCGCCGGTGCTCAGGACGACGGTGCCGGCCGGAAGTCCCGACGCTCGCAGCCAGAATCCGGGCACCATCACGCACAGGCCGGCGTTCGCGAGCCACCAATGCCAGTGCGCGGCGCGGATGCTCCACAGCGGACGGCCGGAAAGGCGCGGCACGACGTGGTACGCGACGCCGCTGATGAACATCGTCACGAATCCGAGCAGCAGCACATGCACGTGCATGGCACGGTACACCGTCCACGCAGGCACCAGCGCCATCGACATTCCGAGGATCACGCCCACCGCGAGCCAGGCGACACTCGCCTTCACGAACGCCTTAACGAACCAATCCATCGTTGATCCCTCGTGGGTGAATCAGAATGAGGCCTTCAACTGCAGGTACGCCCAGTGCCGGAATGCGCCGTTCGCGCCGAGCGACATCGCCTGGGCCGCGGGTCCCGCACGAAACGCCGTGTAACCGAGTTCGACGACGGCCGCGGTCGACACGCGGACGGGGACGATCGCGTCGCCTTCCCATCCGATCTCTGCGTGATCGCCCGCCTGCGGGGCGAAGTGGTGCAGCTCGAGCTTCAGCGTCGTCCGCGGCGGGAACGCGATCGCGGAGGTCGCCATCGCGTCAATCAGGCCGCGGTCGTTGGTGCGGGCGGCGGGATCGAGAAAGAGATCCATCAGCCCGTAGAACGGGTGATTCGTCGCGTACATCGTGTTGAACGCTCCGTAAGTGCCGTCGCTCGCCTTCGCGTCTCCTGACAGGATGTCCACCCCCAGTGTCCCGATGACGCGGCGCCCGGCGGCGGTGGGCCGCGTGAGCCTCGCGCCGGCCAGCCACGCGCTCACGTCCTGATTCAGCAAGGGCGAGGTGCCCGCCGCTTGGTACTGCTGGTTTCCGCCCTGCCACGCTGCCTCGAACTCGAAGCCGACGTCGTGATTCACACCCTGTCGGAGTCGCGCGTCGAGCGTCGCGCGATTCGACTGGGAATACCCCCGATAGTGCGCGCCCCCGTCGTAGAGCGCCGTCGCCTCGATCGACCCGCTTCCCACGACGCGGGTGGCGAAGAGGCCCGCCACCGCGTGATCGGGCGTCGTGGCCGTCGTCGCGCTCGTGGCCCCGGTCGTCGCACCGAACTTGCGGCCGCGTTCTTCGACCGTAGCGGCGAACAACGTGGCCGTCCACCGCTCGGCGCCGGCCGTGCTGCCGCGAGGCGTGAGCAGCACGCGCGCACCGTCGAACGACCGCGCGGTGTTGCTCCAGTCGACGGCGCCGACCAGACGCTCGTTGCCGAAGATGACCTCCTGTCTTCCGACGCGAACGAGCAGGTCGCGCGCACCCCAGCTGCCGAACAGCTCCAGATATCCCTGGTGCAGCTCGATCAGGTCCGGGTTCGTCGCCGTGGTGTTCGCCTCGGCGCCGAACACGCGGCTGTCCTGTACCTGCGCCACGATCCGTACCCCGGCAGCCGGTTCGACGCGCACGCCGAGCCGTGCGCGGAGGTAGCTGTAGACATCGGTCGCGAGAGCGCCGCCGGGCCAGTCGCCTTCAGAGCGCGAGCGGATCTCGCCGAAGACGGTCAGCGGAACCGTCGTGGTCGGGGTCTGCGCGGCGGCCGCGCGAGGTGCCATGAGTCCGCCGACCGCGACCGCGAGGGGAGCGAGTATGTGCCGCAACGAAAGCATGGTGTGTGATCTGGAGATGGTTTCACTTCGCCGGTCCGCTCGCGGCGCAGCGGAACCCCAGCATGCGCGCGGTGGAGCGCTCGGTGAGCGCGGAGCGGAATGACTCCCGAAGGAGCGCGGGATAGTTCGCGGGATCCGACACTCCCATCGCCGCGCCCGCACAACTCGACATCTGTTCTGGCTTGAGGTCCCGGGTCCACTCCCAGGACGAACCGTGCAGCCCCTCTACTCCATAGATGTTCCGGAAACCGTGCCCTACGGGCGGCGGAGTTGTCGCGGTGCGCGAGGCGTACATCTCCAGCATCCGGCGCATGAACGCCGCGTCGCGCGAACCGTCACGGCTCGTTTCGCTCGCCGCCGCCACGTACTCCCACTCGTCCGTGGTCGGAAGCCTCTTGCCCTGCGCTTCGCAGTAGGCGGCGGCCGCGTACCACGAGACCGAGGTCACCGGCCGCTGCAGGTCAATGGCATCGCCTGGATCGAGGACTCCCCGCCAGTCGGAGAGATACGATGCGTCCGAGCGCTTCGCGTCCACGCGGCCGCGCTGCCACTCCGGATGCGTGCGCACGAACGCGAGATACTCTCCGCGCGTCACCGCGTGCACGTCGATGTCGAACGCCGCGACGTGCATGCGCTGGCCACCCATGCCGCGCAGCGGCAGGTAGTCGCCCGCCGGCACGTGCACCATCGAGGCGAGCAGCCCCGCAAACGCGCCGAGCACCCGGAGCAGCGCAGCGACGCTCATTTTGCGGGCGTCGCCCCAGTGCCCGACTGGACGCCGGCGATGATCTTCTTGTTCTCGGGCCCGGAGACCGTGAGGATGCCGAGCGTGCCCTTGTTGAACGCGCGGAAGATCGCGTGGTCGACGAGGACAAAGTCGCCCGGCACGGTCGCGCCGAACTCGACCACAGCGGAACCGCCGGCGGGAATGAGCGTGGTCTGGACGTTGTGCTCGGCGTTCGTGCTGCCGCCTTCGCCGTACACGTTCTCGAAGATCTGGCCGATCACATGGAAGCTCGACGTGAGGTTCGGCCCCGCGTTTCCGACGAAGATCCGCACCCGGTCGCCGACCTTCGCCTTGAGCGCTCCGTCGCCGGTCACGGCGCCGACACCGCCGTTGAACACCACGTAGGTGGGCTGCTCGTCGATCCCCTTCTGCATGTCGAGCGTCTGCACGCCATGCTCGCCGTACTTCCCCTTGGTGTAGAACTCGCTCTGCATCACGTAGAATTCCTTGTCGACGGCCGGCAGGCCGCTCTTCGGTTCCACGAGGATCATGCCGTACATGCCGTTGGCGATGTGCATCGGCACGGGTGACATGGCGCAGTGGTACATGAAGAGCCCGGGGTTCATGGCGGAGAACGTGAACACCGACTCGTGACCGGGCAGTGTGAGCGACGCCTTGGCGCCCCCGCCCGGACCGGTCACCGCATGCAGGTCGATGTTGTGCGGCATCGTGCTCGACGCATCATTCTTGAGATGCAGCTCGACGAGATCGCCTTCGCGCACGCGGATGAACGAACCCGGCACCGCGCCGCCGAACGTCCACGCCGTGTACTCGACGCTGTCCGCGAGCCGCAGCGTCTTCTCGACGACCTCGAGATTCACGATCACCTTCGTCGGATGCGATCGGGTGATGGGCGGCGGCACGTTGGGCGCATGCGTAAGCACGGCGACTTCCTGGCCGGTGATGTCCGCGCTCGGCTGGCGCAGTTCGAAGATCTTGCGCCCTTCTTCGCGCGCCGACGCGACATTGCATGACTGGATCGCAAGCGAAGTTCCGGCGATGAGTGCGGCCCCAGCCAGCAGAGTGCGCCAGCCGGGACGGCGAGCGCTGGATGAACCGAGTTCAGGCGACATTGATGGATTCCCTTTCGTTCTGGTTGACGAGTGTAACGATGCGGCCTTCGAGCAAGTCCGCGATCGTGGTATGGGCGAACGGCGAACGCCGCGCGCTGTTGACCGCCTGCCACGCATCGTGCGCGCGACAGGGATGGGCTGGATCGCAGGGTCCGCTGCCGAGCATGCAGCGGGAATTCAGCTGCACCGTGTCGAAGAGCTCGATCACCCTGCCGAGCGAGATCTCCCCCGCTGGTACGGCAAGAGTGAACCCGCCGGTGGGACCGCGGGCGCTGGTGACAAGGCCTGCCTTCGCGATCGCATTGAGCACCTTCGCCATGTAGTTGCGCGGCGCCCCGGTGGCGTCGGCGATCTCGTCCGCGCGCAGTGCGCGCGTGGTCTCCGGCTTGGCCAGCAACAGCATGGCGCGAAGGGCGTAATCGGCCGTGAGAGAGACCATTCTAGACTCGGTTGGAGATTCGCGAGTTTCTCATCTGGATATCAGTATATAGCCAGCCGATTGCGCTATCAAGAGGGAAATGCTTCATTTTTCGTACGATACGATTAGTTGCTGTGAGGTTTTCCCCTACATAGCTAGGCGATTCGCTGCGGGAGCATCCCTAGCTCCTCGCCGTCGCTGACCGCTCACCGTCGCGCTTCGGGGTTGGTCCTCGTCTCTTCGCCACGGTCCGGTCGCTCGTCGTCATCATGAAGCATCCGCATCGCCGGCGTTTCGAGATCGTCGAACTGACCGCGCCTGGCCGCCCAGACGAACGCTCCGACGGCCACCGCGACGATGAGCAGTGCCAGCGGCACCACGACGTACAGGACACTCATGAGACGCCCTCCGTGAACGTCCGCGCCCGCCACGAGCTGAGCACCACAGTCAGCGAGCTCGCCGGCATGAGCAGCGCCGCCAGGAGCGGATTGATCGAACCGGTCATGGCGAGCGCGGCGCCGGCGATGTTGTAGGCGAGTGAGAACGCGAAGTTGCGCTTGATCACGCGCATGGTACGCTCCGCGCCTCGCACCAGTTCCACGAGCGGCGCGAGACCCGGTCTCGCCAAGTAGATGTCCGCCGTCGAGAGGCAGGCCTCCGCTCCACCGTGAACGCCGATCCCGACCGACGCGGCAGCGATTGCGGCCGCGTCGTTCACGCCGTCGCCGACCATCACAACGGATCCTTCCCCCTCACTCCTCACCGACTGGATCTTGTGCAGTTTGGCCTCCGGCGACATTCCGCCTGCGCACTCTCCCTCGGGGAGGCCGAGCTCGCGTGCGATCGCCGCGACCACCGGCGCCGCGTCACCGGATAGCACCGAAACCCGCCAGCCGCGTGCCCGCAGGCTGTTCACGGACGCCGTGGCGTCCTCACGAATCGGATCGCCGAGCCCCGCCGCCGCGACGACCTCGCCGTCGACCGCGACCAGCACCGGCGTGAGCGCCGGATCGATTCGCGATTCCGGCGGAGCGGCACCGCCGTGAGCGCGAGCCTTCACGAACGACGGCGAACCGACGATCACGCGGTGTCCGGCGACCGTGCCGGCGACCCCGCCACCCGACACGTGTGTCGTTGCGCAGGCGCGCGGCACCGCCATCCCCGGCCACGCCGCGCGAAAGCCCGCCGCGAGCGGATGCGTCGACTCCGACTCGAGCGCCAGTACCAGCGGCTGCACACACCCGGGCCCGCACCACTGCACCAGCGCCGTGCGTGCCTGCGTGATGGTGCCCGTCTTGTCGAGAAAGAGGCGGCCCGGCCGCGCGAGCGCCTCCAGGGTGTCCCCGCCCTTGACGAAGATCCCCTGCCGCGCCGCGCGGCCGATCGCCGAGGAAACCGCCAGTGGCGTCGAGAGCGCCAGCGCGCAGGGACAGGTCACGATGAGCAGCGCGATCGCGTTGTCCATTGCACGGGCCGGATCGCGCGAGCGCCACGCCACGAACGTCGCCAACGCCAGCACCAGCACGCCACCGACGAACCACGGCGTGATCCGGGTTGCCGCCTGCACGACGGGCGCGCGGCGGCTGGCGCTCTCCTCCACCTGGCGCAGGATCTTCGCCACCCGGCTCGTCTCGCCCGTGTGCTCCACGAGCACGCGAATCACGGACGTGACGTTCACGGTCCCCGCAAACACCTTCGTTCCGGATTCCACGGACGCCGGCCGCGATTCGCCCGTGAGCAGGGCGAGGTCGAGCTGCGACTTTCCTTCCGCAATCACGCCGTCGGCGGCGAGCGTCTCGCCCGGCCGCACCTCGATGATCGCTCCGGGCAGCAGCGCTTCCGCGGGAACGTCGTGCGTCGCGCCCGCGCCGTCGACCAACCGCGCCGTCGACGGCGTGAGGGAGAAGAGGAGTTCGGCGCCGTCCGCGGCGGCGCGCTGTCCTCGCTGCTGCACGTAACGGCCGACGAGCAGCAGGAACACGAGCACGGCGAGACCGTCGAAATAGATCGGGCCCGAGTCACGAATGGTGTTCAGGGCGCCCTGCGCGTATCCTGCCGCGAGGCCGAGCGCGACCGGGACGTCCATGTGCAGCGTCCGCGCCCGCAGGGAGGCCCACGCGCCCGCGAAGAACACGCGGCCCGGCCAGAGGATCGCCGGCGTGACGAGCGCGAAGCTCACCCACCGGAAGAAGTGCTGCCACTCGTGCTCCATGCCGCCGGCCCATCCGGCGTAGAGCGCGGCGGACGCGAGCATGATGTTGCCGGCGATCGCTCCCGAGACGCCGATGCGCGCCAGCATCGCCCGGTCCTCCTTGCGGCGCATCGCGTCGCGGCGCACGCCGCGGTATGGATGCGGCGGGTACCCGAGCGAGTCCAGCATCCGCGCGATCGCCGACAACGCAACGGCGTTCGCGTCCCACGTCACTCGGGCAAGCGAGCGGCGCACCTCGAGCTCCGCGCGCACGACCCCGGGCACGAGCAGCGGCACGCGCTCGACGAGCCAGACGCACGACGCGCAGTGCACGCCTTCGATGTAGAGCTCGACCTCGCTGAGCCCGTAGCCGGCATCTCGCACGTACAGCTCGTGGAACGACGGGTGGTCGAACTCCTCGTACGTGCGCTGTGTGGAGCGGACGGCCTCCTCCCGCTTCTCGCCGAGCCGGTAGTACTGGTCGAGACCGTGCCCGTGAATGATCCCGTACGCCACGCGGCACCCTGCGCAGCAGAACTGCGCAGCCTCGCCGGGCTCGACGAGCCCGGCGGGCACGTCGAGCCCGCAATGCACGCAGGTCAAGGCGTCGCCGGCGTCATGTGTATCGCGGCGCCCGGGTGCATCGTGGGCGGATGCACTCGACCGGCGATCGAAAGGAGCCCGAGCACGAGGACGAGTGCCGCGGCCGCGAGCGGAAGCCGCCGCGCGAGCGGCCCGAGCAGCCGCTGCGCCCCGGCGCCCACGGCAAGGAGCATCGGCACCGTGCCGATCCAGAACGCGAGCATGGTTCCCGCGCCGGCGATGGCGCTGCCGGTTCCGCCCGCGGTCACGACGAACGTGTACAGCCAGCCACAGGGAAGGAGCGTCGTGAGCAGGCCGGTGAGGGCCGCTCGCGTAACCGGTGGCTCATCGCGCATGGCGACGAGCGCGGAACCGAGCCGCCGCTGCAGCCACGCCGGCGCGAGCGTGCCTGGAACGCGGACGCCGAGCGATGCGCCGATCGTCGCGAGCGCCCACACGACCATCAGCGTGCCCGCCAGCACGGCGGCGCCGCGCCCCACGCCCGCGAGCCGTCCCATGTTGTCGACACGCGCGCCGATCGCACCCGCGGCGAGGCCGAGCGTCACGTACGAGACGAGACGACCGCCGTTGTAGGCGAGGTGGGCCGGAAGATTCGCGAATCCGCGCGGTGCCGGCGTGCCGGCGTACGCGCACACGAACCCGCCGCACATCGCCGCACAGTGGATGCTTCCCACCAGGCTGGCGAGGAGCACTCCGGCGAGGAGGGTCACGATCCCGTAGCCGGCACCGCCTCGACTCGCGACGTCGCCGTGAAGTGCAGCGACCCGCGCCTGACGTCGAACCGAAGTTCCCACAGGCCGCCGTGATGCACCGGCAGCCGCGTCTCGTATCCGCCCGCGCGCGGCACGAGCGTCGCGTCCGAGATCTCGCCGGCGCGCGCGTTGTAGAACGCGACCACCTTCACGGTCGCGTCCGGGATGGCCGCGCCGGCGGAGTCGGCTAGCATGACGCGAAGATCGGCGCCGTCGCGCGCGCTGAACGCCGCGAGCGACGGTGTGACGCGCCAGCCCAGCACCAGGTTCTCCCGCGCCTGCGCCATCGAGCTGTCCCACCCCACCGCCTTCTGGTAGTAGTCGGGCTCGATCGCGATGCCCCGATCGGCGTTCGCGACGACGTAGATCCAGAAGTTCGCGCCGACGGTGAGCGCGAGAATCGCCACGATGGCGATGGGCCACCACGCGCCGCGCTTCATCACCGCCGATCCTTGCCCGGTGTGCCGTGCGAGTCGTCAACGTCGTGATGCTCGGGCCCGACGAGCCGGTAGCTGACGTCGTCGGTGTATCCGGCGCCGTCGGCGATATGCACCGTGATCCTCCGCTCGCCGTCGCGGAACGCGGACGCCGGCAGCATCACGAACAGGTCCATCACCTCGGTCCGGCCCGGCGCCACCGCGATCGGATTCTGCGGCGCGATCATCGTCCCCGGCTCGACTCCCTCGAGCGACACCGTGTACCGGTGCGACTGCGGATCGCGGTTGGTGATCTTGATACGCAACTGGTTTGCGACGCGCCCGTCGGACTCGACCGCGAACGGCGCGCCCATCCCTCGCATCACTGTAATGTCGGCCGGCGTTCGGAGCACCAGCGCCACGACGAAGCCGCCGAACGCGAGCGAAAGCGCGGCCGGGTACAGTACGACGCGGGGACGCAGCCGGCGCACGCGCTCGCCCTCGAGTGACGCGCGCGACGAATAGCGGATCAGCCCAGGCGGCCGGCCCACCCGCGACATGATCGCGTCGCACGCGTCCGCACACTGCGTGCAGTGAATACACTCCATTTGCAGGCCGTCGCGTATGTCGATGCCCGTGGGGCACGTGATCACGCACGCCCCGCAGTCGATGCAGTCGCCGGCGCCGGGCAAGCGCTCCTTGCCGTGGCTGCGCGGCTCTCCCCGCCGGCTGTCATAGGCGACGATCAACGACTGGCGGTCGAGCAGCACCGACTGCCAGCGCCCGTACGGGCAGGCCACGACGCAGGTCTGCTCGCGGAACCAGGTGAAGTCCGCCATGATCGCGGCCGTCGTGACCGCCATGACCAAGAACGACGTGGGATGCTCGACCGGAGAGCTTCGCACCCACACCACGAGCCGGTCGATTCCGACGAAGTACGCGAGGAACGTGTGCGCGAGGAAGAGTGACAACACGAGGTACACGGCGTACTTCGCGAGCCGCCGTGGATGCAGCTGCCCTCGCGTGCGATCCCGGTCGAGCTGCAGCGACCCGCTTCGCCCGCCCTCGAACAGGCGCTCGACGGGCCGGAAGAGGAACTCCATGTAGACCGTCTGCGGACAAGCCCACCCGCACCAGACACGTCCCGCGAGCGCCGTCATCAGGAAGATGCCGATGAGGATGCTGAGCACGAAGAGCATCAGCAGCAGCGTGTCGGTCGGAAAAAACGTCGAACCGAGGATCGTGAATCGCCGCAGCGGGAGGTCGAGCAGCACGAGCGGCAGCCCGTTCATGCGGAGATACGGGATGGCGAAGAAGACCACCATCAGCGCGTACGCGACGGCCCGGCGGCGCACCCAGAACTTGCCCGGCGAGAGCCTCGGACGGATCCACCGGCGGGATCCGTCCTCGTTCATCGTCGGCAGGACGCGGCCGACCGCGGCCGGCGCCGTCATTTTGGCCGCGGCACCAGCACGCCCTGCGGAGGCTTCGGATTCGGCGGGTTCGAGCCGTGCAGTGAATAGACGTACACCGCCGCGTCGGTCACCTCCGCCGGCTTCAGGATCTTGCCCCAGTTCGGCATCCCTTTGTCGAGCACCCCGGCCGAGATCGTATGATGGATCTCGGCGATCGTGCCCCCGTGGATCCAATAGTCATCCGTGAGGTTCGGGCCGATCAGGCCGCCCCCGTCGGGACGATGGCACGGAGAACATTTCTCGGTGAACAGCTGCTTCCCCGCTGCCACCACCTGCGGGTCGCGCGTCAGCGCGAGCAGCGACGCCTCGCTCGCCTCCGTCGCCGGCGGATGGAGGCGCACCGCCTCCGCGAGCGCCGCGTTGTATTCCGCGATGCGCCCCGGCCCGTGCAGGAGGTTGCCGGGGTTGATCGCGTAGGCGATCGAGAAGACGATCGTCGCCCAGAAGATCCACACCCACCAGCGCGGCAACGGATTATCGAACTCCTGGATACCGTCGTACGTATGATCGAGCAGGCGGCCCTGCTCCGGCGTCGGCGTGTTCATGTCAGGATTTTCACTCCAACGATGGGGTCGGCGGGACGACGTCGTCCTCGAGCGGAAGGCGCGCGGCGCGATCCAGCGTGGACTGCCGCGCCGTGAGCAGCTGCGTGACGATCGTTCCGAATGCGATGAGAAACAGGACCAGCGCAATCTCGGCGAACACGTGCAGCCCGGATGCGCCCACAACGTCGGCGAGCGGGTTCACGGCGCCCTCAAGGCCGCGACGGCCGGCCCGGCCTGCGTCGCGTCGCGGCCAAGCCGCTGGAGATACGCGATCAGCGCGACGATTTCCTTGTTCTGCAGCCCCGCGGGACCGCCCTGCTGCGCGATCGTGTCCGCCACCAGCGCCGCCTGCGCGTGCGCCATCTTCGGCGCGTTCCCCTCCACGACGGCCTCGCCGTACGGGACGCCGAGCATCGCCATCACGTCCACGCGCTTCTGGATCGTTCCGAAATCGAGGTCGTGCGCCAGGAGGTGCGGATAGGCCGGCATGATGGACTTGGCCGTGATCGACCGCGGGTCCTGCATGTGGCGCACGTGCCAGAGGTCCGGATACTTCGCGCCTTCGCGCGCGAGATCCGGGCCGATGCGCCGCGAACCCCACAGGAACGGGTGGTCGTACACCGACTCGCCCGGCTTCGAGTACTCGCCAAACCGCTCGGTTTCCCAGCGGAACGGGCGGATCATCTGCGAGTGGCAGTTGAAGCACCCCTCGCGGATGTACAGGTCGCGGCCCGCGAGCTCCAGCGGCGTATATGGCTTCACCGACGCGATGGTCGGGATGTTCGACTTGATCAGGAACGTCGGGATGATCTCGAACAGCGACGCGACGGCGATCGCCACCAGCACCCACACACTGAAGAACAGCCAGCGCCCTTCCCACATGCGATGCCAGCCCAGGTCCACGATGCGTGCGAGCACCCCCGCAGGAACGGTGCCCTCCTCACTCCTCGCCCTTGGCACCCGGACGAGCGGCGCCGCCTGGACCACCGGCTCGGCGTACACCGCAGGCCGCCGGCGCCAGGTCATCAGGATGTTCCAGCCGAACAGCAGCATCCCCACGATGTACAAGCCGCCGCCGGCCGCGCGCATCCACCACATCGGGAACAGCTTGACGACCGTTTCGATGAAATCGGGATAGGCGAGCCGGCCCGTCTCGTCGAACGCGCGCCACATCAGGCCCTGCGTCACGCCGGCGCTGTAGATCGCGACCACGTACAGCAATATCCCGAAGCTCGCGATCCAGAAGTGCGCCTCCGCGAGCTTCTTGCTGTACAGCGGGGTCTGGAACAGTCGCGGCAGCAGCCAGTACACCATGCCGAACGTCATGAACCCGTTCCATCCGAGCGTGCCGGTATGGACGTGCGCGATGACCCAGTCGGTGTAGTGCGCGAGCGCGTTCACACTCTTGATCGCGAGCACCGGCCCCTCGAACGTCGACATGCCGTACGCGGTGACCGCGACCACGAAGAACTTCAGCACCGGCTCGTCCACCACCTTGTGCCATGCGCCGCGCAGCGTGAGCAGCCCGTTGATCATCCCGCCCCACGACGGCATCCAGAGCATCACCGAGAACACCATGCCGAGCGTCGACGCCCATTCGGGAAGCGCGGTGTAGTGGAGGTGGTGTGGACCTGCCCAGATGTACAGGAAGATCAGCGACCAGAAATGCAGGATCGACAGCCTGTATGAATAGACCGGTCGCTCGGCCGCCTTCGGCATGAAGTAGTACATCATGCCGAGGAAGGGCGTGGTCAGGAAGAACGCGACGGCGTTGTGGCCGTACCACCACTGCATGAACGCGTCCTGCGCTCCCGCGTAGACCGAGTAGCTCTTCAGCGCGCCCGCCGGGATCGCGAGGTTGTTGAAGATGTGCAGCACCGCGACGGTGATGATGCTCGCGATGTAAAACCAGAGCGCCACGTACAGGTGCCGCTCGCGCCGCTGCTTCAGCGTGCCGAAGAAGTTCACGGCGAACGCCACCCACACCACCACGATCGCGATGTCGATCGGCCACTCGAGCTCCGCATACTCCTTGGCCTGCGTGAAGCCGAGCGGGAGCGTGACGGCCGCAGCGACGATGATCGCCTGCCAGCCCCAGAAGTGGAAGCGGCCGAGGCCGTCGGAGAACATCCGCGTCTTGCAGAGCCGCTGCGTGGAGTAGTAGCACCCCGTGAAGAACGCGTTGCCGGCGAACGCGAAGACCACCGCGTTCGTGTGGAGCGGCCGGAGGCGCCCGAACGAGAACCAGGGCGCGAGGTTCAGCGACGGCTCGACGAGCTGGAGCGCGACGATGAGCCCGACGAGCATCCCGACGAGTCCCCACACGAACGTGGCGACCATGAATTTCCGTACGATGTCGTCGTCGTAGGAAAACGAGTCCAGCGCGGCGGGCGCGGAGGCCGGGGGACGGGGCACCGCGATGCTCCCGCCAGGGATGTCGGTCGCGCCGTCGATGCTCGTCATCGATGAAGCTCCGGAAAGAGGTCTCGTTGCGTCGAGCGGGATCGTGGCCCGGCCACGGTGCTCCCGACGGTCAGCTCAGCGGCTCCGCGTGATCCACCGTCCACCGCGCGGGGCTGCCGCACTCCGTGCACGCCGCGCGGCCGCCGCCGTAGAGGACCATGTCCGTCATGCGGTTGCAGGTCGGACATTCGGCCAGCAGTGTCCGAAGACCGTCGAGCGGCAAGCCGTTCCGGACGATCCTCGCCACCATCGCGTTGGGCTCCACGGCGCCCAGCGGACACAGGTTGCCCGTGCACTTGTCGCCGATCTCGAGGCACACGACCTCCTCGTCGTGCAGCGTCGCCTGTCCGTCGAGCAGCGGCGCGTCGGTGATCATCACGCGCACCTCGCGATCGCAGGCGTTGCAGAACAGCCGGTGGCTCTTCATCTCGCCCTCCTCAAGGTCACCTAGGTCAGCGGAATTGCTTCGGCTCCGGGAATCAGCTTGCGAGCAAGTCGGGTCGCCTGTTCGCGCGACAGGCCGAAACCCGACGTCGATGCGCCGTCGGCGTCGATCGCGCGGTCGCCGAGCACGGTGAGGCTGTGTACCGGCGTCCGCCGGGGGCCGGCCGTCGCCGGATCCATCAGGTGGTGATAGCGCACGCCGTGCCAGCGGAAGAAGCGCTCATAGTCGCCGGAGGTCGCCACGGCGCGATCGGCCACGTCGAGCTTGGCCGCCAGCGCGCGCAGGTCGTACGGATCGCGAATGCCGACCTTCCACGGCGTGCCGTCCGGCGATCCGCCGAGCGCGTAGAGATCGCCACCGACGGTAACGATCGCGTGGGAAATTCCGCGTGCACGCAATACACCGGTCGCCCGGTCGATGCCGTACCCCTTGGCAATCGCTCCGAGGTCGAGGTGCATGTCGGGATCGTTGAAGCGGATGGCCGGCGCACCGCGGAAGGTCGAGACGTCGAGCTTGCGCCAGAAGCCGCGGGCGGCGAGGCGCGCCACCCGCTTCGGCTCCGGCGGTTCGCGGCGGTTCAGCACATCCCAGAGTTCCGACACCTCGCCGACCGCGGGATCGAACCTCCCGTCGCTCGCGGACGCCCAGTCGAGAGCGCGCGCGACCACGTGCGCCGTCTCCGGCGTGACCGTCACCGCCTCCCGCCACGCACCGCGATTGACGCGGCCGATGTCGGAAGTCGCGGTGTATCGCGTCATCGTGCGCTCCACCCATTGCAGCTCCGTGATGGCCGCGTCGATCGCGTCCTCGGCGACGCGAACGTCGGCGTGGGCGACCTGCACCTCGGCGACGGTCCCCATGACCGGGAACGTCCGCTTCACGAGTTGTGTCCGGCGGCGCAGCGCGGCGGGGAGCGAGAGCGCCACAAAGAGCCCCGTGCCGATGGTCAGGAATTCGCGCCGGTCAGGATGCCGGCGCACGGCCCGTTCATTGGACATGGTGATCTCCTTCATCGCGGCGCCCGCAGTCTCCGGTGCAACCCGCACAGTGGCCGGTGCAGCCGCGATGCGGCAACAGGCCGTAGATGACGAACAGGACGGCGGCAAGAACGATCCCGAGCACGGTGTCGCTCATTCGGCGCTTCCCATCCCGGCGAATCCCATGAACGCCATCGAGAGGCACGACGCGATCACGAGCACGAGGCCCATCCGGCGCGCGACCGCAGGCACGTCGGTCAGTTCGGTGCGTTCGCGGATGGACGCCATCAGCGAGAGGGCCAGCGTGAGGCCGAAGCCGGCGCCGAGCGCGAACACCAGCGCTTCGATCAACGTGTAGGCGCGGCTGGTCTGGAACAACGCCAGTCCGAGGATCGCGCAGTTCGTGGTGATCAGCGGCAGGTAGATGCCCAGCTGGCGAAAGAGCACCGGGATGTACTTCTTGAGCGCCATCTCCAGGATCTGGACGACCGACGCGATCACGACGATGAACGCGATCGTCCGCAGGAACGGCGTCCGCGTGAGGACGAACGTGTTCAGCACCCACGCGCTGAGCGCCGTGAGGATCAGCACGAACGTGTTCGCCAGGCCGAGCCGCCACGCCGTCTCGACCTTCGCCGTGACGCCGAAGAACGAGCACAGCCCGAGGAACATCACCAGCGTGAAGTTGTTGACGAGCAGCGTCGAGACGAAGATCCACGCGAGATTGCTCATGCGGCCACCTTCGCGTCCACGTTCGCGACCGCCAGCGCACGGCGCTTCCGGAGTTCCATCACGTACGCGAGGCCGAGCAGCGCGATTCCCAGCGTCAGGAATCCGCCCGGCGGCATCATCATGAACACCCACGGCTCGAACCTCGGTCCGAAGAGGTCGTGTCCGAGGATGCTCCCCTTGCCAAGCACCTCGCGGATGGTGCTGAGGAGGCACAGCGCAAGAGTGAACCCCGCCCCCATGCCGAATCCATCGGCGACGGCGCGATGCACGGGCACCTTGGCGGCGAACGCTTCCGCGCGGCCGAGCAGCAGGCAGTTCGCCACGATGAGCGGGATGAAGGGGCCGAGCGCCTTGCTGATGTCGGGGAACGTGGCCGCCAGGAGCATGTCCGCGAGCGTCACGAACGTCGCGATGATGAGGATGTACGAGGTGATCCGCACTTCATTCGCGATGTACTTCCGGAAGAGCGAGACGAACAATCCGGACCCGACGAGCACGAACGTCGTCGCGATCCCCATCGCGAGTCCGTTGGCGAGCACGTTCGTCACCGCCATCGTCGGGCACATCCCGAGGAACTGGACGAGCACGGGGTTTTCACGGCCGATCCCGCGCCACACGTCGGCGAGGACCGTGGCGGGCGGAGGCGCGCCCGGAACCATCACGGGGGCGCTCTGCGGCGGAGCCGATACCGGCGCGGCGACGGGTGCGGCGCTCACTGCTGGCCTCCGCGATCGTGTGCTTCGAGCAGCGGCCGCCACTTCGCGACCGCGTTGTTGATGATGCGGATCACGGCGCGCGACGAGATGGTCGCGCCCGTGATCGTCTGCACCTGGCTCGGATTCCCCGCCGCGACGACGCCCTTCACGCCCTTGATCGGCGTGATGCGTCCCGCGAACTGCGAGCCGAACATCTTGTCCACTTCGACTTTATCACCGAGTCCGGGCGTCTCCTTCTGGTCGAGCACCTTGTATCCGGTCAGCGCGCCTGTGGACGGATCGAACCCGATCATCAGGGTGAGCAATTCCTGGAAGCCCGGCTCGGCGGCGACGACGGCGACGCCGATGCGCGCGCCGGCCGCGTCGAATCCGACGAAGGCCTTCGTCAGCTCGCGCTTGTCGGACCCCGCAGGCGGCGTCGCCGTCACGGCGTTGCCGATGAGATAGAGCGTGTCCCACCGGGCGGGCGCCTTGAGCACTTCACGCACGGCGCCATCGATCTGCTCGCCGGCGTGCTTCTGGATGGCCGGCAGCGTGACATTGTAGACCGACACCACCAGCCAGCCCGCCGCGGCGCCGGCGACGGCCAGCGTCGCGAGCAGCTTCCACGCCGGCTCCATCTTCCGCGGTGTGGCGGACGCCGGCGAACCGTGAACGTGCTGGTGGCCGTCCGTCACGTCGTCGTCCTCAGCGACGTGCCGAACACGCGCGGCTGCGTCGCCCGGTTGATGAACGGCACCAATGCGTTCATGAACAGGATCG